>Ga0137397_10004116_pt1 | contig 10112 bp, 9 predicted proteins | sample czorhiz116metaG_FD_106658 | JGI IMG/M metagenome (GOLD analysis project Ga0137397, IMG submission 106658) | Vadose zone soil microbial communities from Angelo Coast Range Reserve, California, USA - czorhiz1.16 metaG | ecosystem: Environmental > Terrestrial > Soil > Vadose zone | place: USA...
GCAGCAAACACTGCGGGCGGGGTCGCTGACGAGTGTGGGATTAAATGCGAGCCGGGTGGGAATCGAACCCACAACCCGCAGATTAAGAGTCGCCTCGCGCCGCTCGAAACGCTCAAAAGATTGAGCAATTTCGCCAATCAGGTGTGCAGAACGTGCCATCGCGACGCAGATCGACGCAACCCCCGCACAACCACAGCCGTGAGCCGTCATTCGTGCCGGATTGCTTCCCGCACGATCTCGTGGCCGCCGCCGCAGGTGCTGAGGCGTGACCGTGAGGTGACGGCAGCCCGGAACGCACACAGTTGCCGATTGTGCACCGGGAAGCGTTATGGTCGACGTCAGGGTCGCCTAATCTCGAGAACGCCGACATGCTGCCAAAAGAACACGGCGCATACGCTCAGCTGCTGTTTCCCATCGTCACCGCGATTGCGATCGCCCGCCCGACCGCGATCGCGCTGATGTTCGCGGCCGCCGCCGGACTCGCGTTTCTCGCGCACGAGCCTCTCCTCGTCCTCCTCGGGCAGCGCGGACCGCGCGCGGGGCGTGACGACGGGACGCGCGCCGTGAGCTGGTTCGCGTCTACTGCGTCGGCCGCGGGCGTCCTGCTCGCCGCTGCGCTGACGATGGCCTCTCCTGCGGTACGTGCCGCCGCGATCGCGCCGGCGGTTCTCGCCGCGCTGCTGGCCGCCGCCGTTGTGGCCGGGCGCGGGCGTACGACCGCCGGCGAGTTGCTTGCGGCCGGAACATTCGCATCGCAGTCGTTCCTGGTCGCACGTGCTGCCGGCGCGTCGTCGCACGCGGCACTGAGCTGTGCGTCGGTGTTTGCCGCGGCGTTCATCGCCTCGACCGTGTCGGTGCACGCCGTCATCGGATGCACGCGTCGTCCGCCTGCCGCTGGCGCGCGCGCCGCTGCGGTCTTTGTACCGATCGCCTCGCTCGTCGCCTTGCGCTGGATGGCGGCGGACGGACTCATCTCGAGCATCGCGCCGTTGGCGGCGCTGCCCGTGTGCGTCGTCGCTGCGCTCGCCGCGATGGTCGCACCCGGCGCCGCCGGCCTGCGCCGCCTCGGCTGGACCCTGGTTGCGGCGACGAGCCTGAGCGCCGTGCTGCTTATCGTCGTGTTCGGCTGACCCGCGGCCGCGCGTGGGACTTTTTCGAAGAGGACGCAATCGCCGCCCACGCTCCCAGTCGGATCTCTCCAATCTAGAAAATGGGCCCCTTCGAGCTTTCGCCGTTCCGCACGCTCGTGGGCGCGTCCGGCGAATCATTCTTTGGGCGTGGCATTTGCGACGACCACGATTCATTCCAATAGGATGCACGTCACCAGCCGGCGCGTTGTTGTAGCGTAGAATCGCTGGAATTGCCTGGCGAGTGAGTCGGAGGGTTGGCGAACCTTTCGGTGTGCAGGTGGCCGGAGATTGAAATGAACCGTCGATTTCTCGCATCGTTGGTGACCCTCGCGTCGGTTGTCGCCGGCGCGGCGACCATTGCAGGGCAAGTGCCCGCATGGAAGGCTCCCCTCAGTCCCGACGGTCATCCCGATCTGCAAGGCGTCTGGCTGAACAACAGCGCGACTCCACTCGAACGCCCGAAGGCGCTCGAAGGCAGGCAGGCCCTGACCGACGAGGAAGTCGCCGAGTTGCGCCGGCGAGCCGACCGTCTCTTCAAGAACACCAACGCCGATTTCGCGGGGGGAGATGCCGTGTTTCTCGCCGCGCTCGCCGATATCGATCACTTCAAGAGCGCGACGGCGACGGGCACCACGTTCGAGATGATCGAGCGGGAGTTCGACAATCGCACGTCGCTCATCGTCGATCCGCCGGACGGCCGGATCCCGTCGTTGACAGCCGAAGCGCAACAGAGAAGAGCGGCGAGGGACGCGATTCGCCGGCGTCCAGCTGAAGGACCGGAAGATCTCACCCATGTAGAACGGTGCTTGACCTACGGCGTGCCGAGGCTCAGCGGAACCAACACCGGCGCCGGGCCGCTCGGCTTTTACGAGATCGTACAGACGCCTTCGTACATCGTGCTGTTTCTCGAGGCCGTACACGAGGCGCGGGTCATCAATCTGGACGGCCGCCCGCACCTGCCGCCCTCTGTCCGCCAGTGGCAAGGGGATTCTCGGGGACGATGGGAGGGGAAGACGCTCGTGGTCGACACGACCAACTTCTCGTCGAGGAGCGACTTCATGGGAGCCTCCGACCGGTTGCATCTCGTCGAACGCTTCACACGCGTCGGGCCTGACCGAATCGACTACCAGATCACGGTCGACGACCCGACGACGTGGACGACGCCCTGGACGGCAGTCATCCGGCTGAAGAAGAATGATGCCCGGTTGTACGAATACGCGTGCCACGAAGGCAACTACGAAATCCTGCGCGGCATCTTCGCGGCAGCGCGAGCCCGGGAAAAGGAGTGATGCGCGAGCCCGGTTTGTCGAAGAGATAGCACGCCGTGTCTGCGAGAGAACAAGGCGATAGGCAACATTAGCGGGGTGTCCCAGTTGGTCGGCGATAGAGAAGGGTTAGTGACGGCGGTCAGGATTCAGCGCTGACGGAGTCGATGACCGCAACGATCGCTGACGAGTGCGCGTAGCCGAAGAGAACCCAGATCCTAAAATGCGAGCGCCCCATTTAAGGCGAGGTTCAGCTTTCTCTGAGGACCTCGGCTGGGTCGATTCGAGATGCTCGCCACGCCGGCAACCAGCCGGCCAGCGCGGCGACGATCACAAGCATTAGAGCGGCACCGATGAGTGTAACCGGATCGCGCGGCTCGACTCCGTACAGAAGCGCGGCAACGAGCTGGGACGCCCATACGCTGGTGCCGGCCCCGATCGACACGCCGATCCCGACAAAGATCGTCACACGCGCAAGGACGAGGCGGACGACGCGCGCCGGGGCGGCGCCGATCGCCATGCGGATGCCGATTTCCGTTCGCCGGCGGTTTACTGCGTACGCGGTGACGCCGTACAGCCCGAGCGCTGACAGCAGTAGCGCGAGCGCGCCGAACGATCCGGAGAGCATCGCCATAACACGTTCCTGCACGAGAGCAGCGTCGACCTGTCGCTTCAGGGGCGTGAAGGTGATTGCAATGTTTGGATCGACCCGGGCGATGGCATCGCCGACTTCGTGCGCCAGCAAAGCCGGCGACCCGTTCGCGGCGCGCACGCTCAGGCTGACGAACGGGAATGAACCCGTGACGTCCTGCTGCGCCAGCGGCACGTACATCGTGGGCGGCACGGCGTCGCGCAGCGACAGATAGGTCGCGTCCGCCGCAATGCCCACGACCTCCATCCAGGGCTGCGTCTCGCCGGGCGCCGGGGAGGGAGTGCGGATGCGCCGGCCGACTTGATTGCTGCCCGGCAGGAATCTGCGAGCAAAGGTTTCGTTGACGATCGCGACGGGCGGCCCGGAACGCTCATCACGGGCGTCGAAATCCCGGCCGGCAAGGAGGCGTGTGCCATAGGTGGCGAACCAGTCGGGTGTGATGACGTTCTTGTACGAAACATTCTGCGGTGGCGCGAGCCGGAGTCCGTTTTCGGCCTCCACATAGACATCGGTGATCATCCCGCTGACGGGCGTCACCTCCGAGATAGCGGCGTGTGAGACGCCAGGCGTTGCGCGAACGGTCGCCGCGACGCGTTCATGCAAGGCCGCTCTCTGCAGTGGCTCCGCGCTGGTCCGCGGGACGTCGAGGCGTACCAACAGCACCGAATCGCGATCGAAGCCGACGTTCAACATTGCGAGGGTCGTGAACGTTCGAATGAACAGACCCGCCACGACGACGAGCACGAGCGACAGGGCGACTTGTCCTGCCACCAGCGCCCCGGCGACGCCGATGCCCCGCTCGCCGGTCGTGGCGCGTCCGTGCTCTCGAATGGCTTCGATGGGTTCCGTCCGCGAGGCGCGTAGCGCCGGAACGACGCCGAAGAGCAGCGCGACCGCGATTCCGATCGACGCGGTGAACGCCAGCACGCGCCAGTCGAGATGCGTGTCGAGGAATACCGTGTTCGCCTGCGTGGAGAGTTGCCGGACCAGCAGATCACTCGCCCATCGCGCGATCCCGAGGCCAGCGATGCTGCCGGCGGCGGACAGCAACAGGCTCTCGACGAGTTGCTGGCGAGCGAGGCGCCAGCGCGACGCGCCGAGCGCCAGGCGCACGCTGAATTCATGGCGGCGAGCGGCGGCGCGCGCGAGGAACAGATTCGCGACGTTGGCGCATGCGATCAGCAGGACGAGCGCGACGATCGTCATGATGGCGAGAATCGGCTGTCGATATCGCCCCCGCATCGCCGACGTGCCGCCGGCGGCCGGCTGCACGCCGAACGGCGTCGCCAGGTAGCGCTCCCGCACCTCGGCGCGCACGTTGGCCGGCATCGTCGACGCTCGAATGTCCGGTTGGACTCCGCGCAAGGCGTGTTCCGCCGCCGCGACGGTCTGACCGTCTTTCAGGCGCGCCATCACCAGCAGCGACGACGTGGTTACGCGATCGAGCGCGCTATCGCGGCCGCGAAGGAGCGATTCAGTGCCGATTGGGAGGATCACGTCGGACCTGCTGCCGACATCGGTGCCGAAGAAATCCGGCGGCATCACGCCCACGATCGTGAACGGCACGCGATCAATCGTTTGCGTCTTGCCGATGATGTCGTGCGAGCGGCCGAACCGCCCTTGCCACAATGCATAGCTAATGACCGCCACCGGCCCGTCCGGCCCGCCTCCGCGACGATCGTCCTCGGCCGTGAACGAGCGCCCGAGTATCGGCGGCACGCCTAGCGCATCGAAGTACTGGCCGCTCGCATAGACGCCTTCGACGAAATCGGTCCGCCCACCTTGCGCGAGATTGAAGCGTGTGGTCCGCCGCGAGAACGCGAACGTCGTCTGGAACAGGTCGGCATGGCGATCCCGGATCCGCTCCCACACAGGATTCGACCACGGCGAACTCACGTTCACTGACGGGTTCGACAGGAGCAGCACGAGCCGGTCGGGCCGTTCGACCGGAAGCGCACGCAGTAGCAGGCTGTTCGCGATCGAGAATATGGCGGTGTTGCCGCCGATGCCGAGCGCGAGCGACATGACGACGACGAGGGTGACGACGGGCGTCGCTCGCAGCGCCCGAATCGCACTACGGAGATCGTTCACGGGATCCCCCGGCTGACGTTTGTCGTGATTGTACGCATTCAGGTTAGAGCGCGCAAAATGACACTTCAACGGTCGGGGCGGCTGGCACAACTCATCTGGTTCCTCATGCTAGATTTCGGCGCGATCGATTCCGCAGTAGCCGGGCCGGGCAGTACATCCAGGCGGCAACGGGATGCCTGGAGTGATCACGAACTTCTCCGAGCTCTTGAAAACGCTCGGCTTTGCGTACCGAGCGTTATGAAGGAGCGCCGAATCGGCCGTCGGGGACACCTCCTTCCGCAGGATCTCGATCACACGCAACGTCTCCTCCTCAGAGAGATCACCGAACAGCAAGAATCGCAGGTACGGCTTCTGAACTACATAGCCAAGCATTAAACCGCGCACTCTAAGATTGTTGTTCCCGCCGTAATCCAAGGTCAGGATTCTGTCCAGTGCCACAACCTGCCAATCCCAGCGAAAGTTCATGAACTCCGCGCGAAATCGCAGAGCGTCGTCGCGAACGTACAGGTATCGGCGGGGCGCGATTCGGTTGAGATACACATAACCACCAAATGCCGCCATCGAACCGAGAAAAACGAGGCCAAAGCACGCGCCTCCAAGATCGCGCGGAGCAATGAGCAGGCTCCTGAGCGTCAGGAACCATCCAACGACCTGAATCATCAGGAGCAACGGCCCCATGACTAACCCCATCAAACGATAGCCGGCAGCCGGTCGGAGGTGCGCGTTCCAGGAGCCGAGGTCCGGCCGTGCAGAGCCTCCGACAACAATCCTCTCGTCGCGATCCACGAAGTGATTCTACCGAGGTGCGCGCCGCGCGGCGACTCCGTCGCCACTCCCCGTTCGTCTGTGGCCAAACCTTGTGAAATTGCATCCCGAGCTGTTCCTGGCTCCGGACAGTTGGAATTTTCATGACACGCCTTGCGACCTGCACCTCACACCGGACGGCATCCTGCTGGGCGATCAGAAGGTCGCCGACGCCGCACAAATCGTCGAGCAGATCGCGCGTGTGGATCTGCAGGCGGGCGACTGGCGGTCAGATACGAGTAACTCCGAAGGCGAAAGCGGATCGCAACCGCGCCCAGGTCATTTCGAGAAGGAGGGCAAGGCGGCGACGCGTTCGACGAATCGCCGTTTCACTTCCGCGTCCGCGCGGTGGGAAAGATAGTAAATGTAGTAGTCGCTCCAACCCATGCGGTTCGGGGGACTGTCCAGAAAGGGCTTGCTGTATCCGAGCTGCTGCAGCACGTCAACGAAAGAAGCCATCGAGGAAAATTTCACGCTCGATTCTCAGCGACCTCCCTGGCGAGCCTGGACAGCGACGCTGGTCCGGCACTCCTCTGTGCTCAACGAATAGATTCCGGTGCTCTTGAGAGGGATGATCTTCGCGCACCAGGCGGCTTGCCCGGTCTTCGCCGCAACTGACGCGAGACAAGCGTTCCGAAGCGCTATCTTGCTCGATGAAGGGCGATCGCTGCCGTACCAGTCCTCGGCGAAGCTGTTCGGAGAGATCTTCTGACACAACTCCGCGCTCGAGTCGTCGATCGCCAGCAGTTGCGTCAGGACCTCCTGATCGGTCGCTGGCCTGAGTCGGTCCGCCGCAAACGCTTCGGCGTAGGTGGGCAAATCGTGAACCCGCGCCCGGAACGCCGCGGTTTCCCTGACAGAGGCGTAAAACCGGTATACCTCGTTGTTGACCGGGTTCAACGAGTACTGTCCCTCGTAGCGATCTTCGTCGCTGTACCCCATTTCCTTCATCATGCCATCAAGGTAACTGAAAGGATCAGGACTGTAGCCGTAGCCCTGACCCTGATCCCGAACGACTTGCCGGCACACCGATTTCGAGATGTTGCTTTTGTTCCAGGGAATCGCAATGACGCTCCTGATCGGCTCACACCAGGCTTCCTTGCGTGCCTTCAAGGCCGCGTAGAAGTAGCACGTCGACCGTTGATAACTGACGACCCAACCGCGCATTCCTGGATTGCTTTCGTCGACCGCGCGGCCGGCGATTTTCTCGCACAGCCCCGGCTCGCCGAAATCGGCGGCGATGGCCGTGTAGAAGACCTCGTGCTCGTTCGGCGGCCGCCAATCCGATGGAGTGTTCAGATTGACGTGCGGCGCGCAGCCGCCAAGCGGGAGCAGCAGCAAGAACGCCAGCGCCATTCGAACGTGTTTCATGATCCTGTCGGCGCCTCGGCGCCGGCTCGGCCGGACCGGTGCAGCGCGGCGCGATCGCAGTGGAGAACGGCGTGTGGACACTTGATCATATAGGCGTAATTGCAGACGCACTCGACGTTGCCCGGCGCGCGCTCCATCGACAAGGGGGCGGCTTGATGTGATCGATCAGGTATCCGGGGCGACCACCATCGCCAGTTGGAACCAGGTGGCCGGCTGGTTGCGTCGTTTGGAGACGCTCCGGCGAGCCGGGTGAGCCGGCGTGACGGCCACTACGACGTGCATTATCGCCCGACGCTAGTAGGGGTAACCTTTGAGCCTTGGCGTCCTGGGCTTCCAATCAGGTAGGGAAGCGTATTTGTCACCAATTGGCATCTTGACCTTCGGCAGACTCTGGGCGTCCAGTGTCTCGTCTTCCGGGATGACATCGTTGATGTAGAGCAGATACGCCGTCAACGCGTAGACCTCATCGGCCGTGAGCGTCCCCTCTCTATTGAGGGGCATCCCGCGATTGATGTAATCCCAGACCGTCGTTGCGAACGGCGCGCGAAGCGGCAGGATTCGCCCTCGCGCCCAGACGTCAGGATTCTTGGGATCTTTGCTTTTTAGATTGGGCGCCGTACCGCCTATTCCCGCCGCGCCGTGGCATCCCGCGCATCCCTTCGCGCGATAGACCTGCGCGCCCTCCTTGGCAGTGCCTTTTCCCGGCGGGAGTTCTTCTCCGGTCGGGCCGATGGAGATATCCAACGCGCGAATTTCCTCAGCGGTCGGCGTGCGTCCCACTCCATAGGTAGGCCCCTGCGCCAGCGCGGAGACGCCGATCAGCAAGGCGAACGCGAACGCAATGAGGAAAACCCTACGCGTTCCCATTGGTCACGCTCCCGTCCTTGGCGATCCTCCAGGGCTGAATGCTGTTGTCCAACCCCGGCACGCTGAATGTTTCATCGAAGGGCTTGTTCCAGTACTTGGCGATCTGTGCGCGCGACGGTTGAACCTGACCGATCTCGTCCGTGCAGCGCGACTGGAGCTCCGTTTCGTTCCCGTCCCAATTCCACTGATAGGCAAAACGGGCATGGGCCATACGCTGTGGCGTTCCCTTGAACTCAGCCTTGTTCCATTTCTTGCCGCCGTCGGTAGACACTTCCACCAGCTTGATAGCGCCGCCACCGGACCAGGCCAGGCCGCTGATCTCGTAGAAACCCTTGCCGGGCAGCTGTTGTCCGCCCGAAGGGAACGTGATGACCGACTTGGGCCCGATCTGGTAACTCAATGCCGCATCTTTCTCTTTCGCGTCCTCATGAAGATGCCCATAGTCGTTGTAGTTCATGTAGTACCGATCGACGATCTTGATTCGTCGCAGCCACTTGGTGTGAAAAATTCCCTCGAAGCCGGGGATCATCAGCCGCAGCGGAAATCCGTTCTGAGGCCGCACGGCCTCGCCGTTCATGCCGTAGGCCACGATGCAGTCGTCCATCGCCTTGGCGATCGGCATGCTCGACGCGCCCTTCACTTCCTCCACCCCTTCTGCGACGAACCAGGATGCCCCGCCTTTCAGTCCGCACTCCTTGAGCAGCGTCGAGAGGAGCACGCCGGTCCACTCGGCGCAACTCGTCATGCCGTGCGTTTCTTGAACGGTTTTCGCTCTCCGCGACGATCGATTCCCTGCGCACTCGATGAAATGAAGGCGGGTGACGGACGGGAGGCGCTTCAAGTCCTCCATGGTGAAGGTCAGCGGACGGTCGACCAGGCCGTGGATCATGAAGCGATGCTCCAGCGGATCGATGTCCGGGAGGAAGGATCCACGAGTCGTCGCGAAGTAGTGGAGCGAGGATGGCGTGATCACCCCGACGGAGTCCTGAAGCGGCGTTGCCACATGAAACGTAAGCCCGAAGGTATCAGGCGACGGCCGGCCGCCGTGGGGGATGCGGACCGACTTCACATGCTTAGAGCGATCGCCGTAGGCGATTTGACCATCGGTGTCGCCCTTGATCATGGGCGGAGATGCATGTGTCGTTGGTTCCTGGCCGAGCGCGGGTGCCGCGGCTCCCAGGGTGAGACCACCGGCTAACGTGGCGCCGCTCTTCAGGAGTTCCCGCCGATTAAAGCGTTTCGAACCCATTCGGTCTCTCCTTCGCAGATGAGCCTAAGAGGAAATCGCTTACCCGAAGTCGAAAGTATAGCCCGTCTCGGGGCCCAATCGAGCACAGTCCGGATCTTGCGTGTCTCGCTCCTCAGTCGCCCACGCAACGGCAAAGGGCTGTCATCACCTTCGCCGCCCCAGAAGACCGCCGGCTGGACAGCCCGGCTCGTCAAACAATGCCAAAAGAGCTGCTCATGCGTCCCCGCTTTTGCTCGAGCGCCAGAGGAGAACCCCAGCAACACAGCCTGAGCCCCGAAGAACACCGTGGTCAGATCATTGACGAGCGGAGACACGCCGAATCCCGAATAGAGTTCCTGTGAATACAAGTGGCGATTGAGGTTGCGAAGCATGAAGAACTCGACGAATCCGATGACGACGATCTTGTACTTGAGGGGGTCGACAGCCGCCATTGCCGCCAGGTACCCCAGGACAAACGCGAACGATCCGATGATCCTGACGAAGTAAATGTCACGAACCTCCCACGGCAACGCGGCGCCATACGAGGCCACGGCCAGCTTTTGAAATGAGACGGAAAACATTCGCGAAACAGTGCGAAGAGAACGACAGCCGCAATTCATGGGCGTCGACTGCGCTTCGGCCATCGGCAATCATCAACGTTGACCGGATCCGGACGTTCGGCGTGGTCGCGATGATCGCCTCGC
>Ga0137397_10004117_pt1 | contig 10111 bp, 12 predicted proteins | sample czorhiz116metaG_FD_106658 | JGI IMG/M metagenome (GOLD analysis project Ga0137397, IMG submission 106658) | Vadose zone soil microbial communities from Angelo Coast Range Reserve, California, USA - czorhiz1.16 metaG | ecosystem: Environmental > Terrestrial > Soil > Vadose zone | place: USA...
AATCAATCCAATGACGCCCAGGAAATGATCGGCGTGAAAGTGGGTGAAGAAGATTTCGGACAGCGCAAAGCTCACCCCGTAGCGCATCATCTGGCGCTGCGTGCCTTCGCCGCACTCGAACAGGAGCGTTTCGCCTTCGCGGTGAATAGCCAAACCCGAGACGTTCCGCTCCACGGTGGGGCGAGCCGCGGAGGTACCAAGAAAAGTGACGGTTAGAACAGCTTCACCCTCACCAAACCGGGCTTCATGTACTTATCCGGGTGCTCTTTGAGATCCGTCACCAGTGCGGTCAGCGAAACGGAGAGTGCGTGCAGGTCATGATACATCGTCGTATCAGCTGCCATCTTCCCAAACGTTCCTTCACCACGATTGATCCGGGTCAGCAGCGTATCCAAAGCGGCCGTCGTGTGGCTGAGATGATTCGTCAGCCTCGCCAGATTCGTCGAGATCGAATCGATGTTGCGCCCAGTGCCCGAGGCCAGCATCGAGTCCACGCGCTGCATGACGCGCTCCGTTGCCTGCAGCGTCCGCGTCGTCTGCTTGATGAACGGGCCGTCGGGAGCGGTGGCGAGGGTGTTCATCGCGCGTTGCGTCACGACGAGCGTGTTGTGGATGTCCTCGCCCAACCGGTCCGACACGATGTTGGCCGCGTTCTCCATCAGCTCGTTCGCGCGGTTGGCGACGCCCTGCGCCACATCGGTGATGTCCGGCTGGTTCGTTCCCGTAATCGCCCGGCCGCGGGCCAGCATCTCGTCGCGTGAGCCGGGGTTGAAATCGATGAACTTGGCGCCGAACAGGTCCATCGCGGCGACGGCGGCGCTCGCGTCGATGTGCGGCGCGACGTCCTTCGATATCTCGAGCGTCACGCGCACGCTCTTCACCCGCTCGAGCGCCACGCGCGCGACTCTGCCCTTCTTCACGCCGGAGACGAGCACGGGGTCGCCCTGCTTCAGCCCCGCGACGCTCTCGAACATCACGTCCACGGAGATCCCGCTGGTGCGCAGCGACCGCCCCGTCAGGTAGAACATGCCGACGAGGAAGGCGGCGAATCCCACCAGCACGATCGCCCCGACTCCGACTTCCTGCTTGTACGTCAGGTCCACTAAGGTTTCTCCTCGTTCGCCTGAATCACCGCCATCTCCAGATCGCGCTCCAGGAACTGCTGCACCACGGGATCCTTGGACGCGATGATTTCCTCGGCGGTACCGACGGCCCGGATCTTCGCCTGCGCCAGCAGCGCGATCCGGTCCGCGACGCGAAACGCGCCGCGCACATCGTGCGTCACGACGACGCTCGTCACGCCGATCTCCTGCTGCAACCGTTCGATCAGCGAATCGATGACATCCGCGTTCACGGGATCGAGCCCCGACGTCGGCTCGTCGTACAGCAAGTATACCGGTTTGCCGGCGATGGCCCGCGAAATTCCCACGCGCTTGCGCATCCCACCCGACAGCTCCGACGGATACTTGCGGCTCACGTCCTCGTTCAGGTTCACGAGCCGCAGGCATTCTTTGACGCGCTGAATGCAGTAGTCCTTGTCCGCATACTGCTGCTCGTCCGTGATGCCGAGTCGGATGTTCTCGAACACGTCCATCGAATCGAACAGCGCGCCGTTCTGAAAGACGTAGCCGATCCGGCTGCGCAGCAGCGCCAGCGCTTTGCGGCCCAGCATCGGCACGAGCTGCCCGTCGACCCAGACCTCGCCCGAATCGGGCTTGATCAAGCCGATGATGTGCTTGAGCAGCACGCTCTTGCCCACGCCCGAGGGACCGAGCAGCGCGACCGTTTCGCCTTCGGCGACGAAGAAGTCCACGCCGTCGAGCACGACGTTGTCCACGAAGCGCTTGGAGACCTTCTTCAACTCGATGCTCACTTCGCGGTCCCGAGGATCAGCTTCGTGAGAATCGTATCGAGCATCAGCACCGTCACGGATGCCGCCACGACGGCCTGCGTCGTCGCCCGGCCGACCCCCTCGGCACCCTGTTTGGTGTTGAAGCCGATGTAGCAGGGAATGATCGTGACCGCTCCCGCGAACGCGAACGACTTGATCGCCGAGTAGTACAAGTCGAGCGGCCGGAAGAAGTAACGCGCGCCGAACTCGAAGTCCGCGTACGTCAGGCCGAGCGACGACTGGGCGGTGATGAACCCCACCACGACGCCGAATGCGTTCGCCAGCATCACCAGCGCCGGGATCGCGATCAACCCCGCCAGGATCCGCGGCAGCAGCAGATGGGTCACCGGCGAGCGGCCGAGGCTCTCGAGCGCGTCGATCTGCTCGGTCACGCGCATGCTGCCCAGCTCGGCGGCGTAGCGGGCGCCGATCCGGCCGGCCAGGATGAGTCCCGTTAAAACGGGACCCAGCTCGAGAATCATCGATTCGGAGATGATGCCCCCGGCCACGTACAGGGGAAGCTGGCCGGTAAACTGGTAGCCGGCCTGGAGGCTGGTGACGGCGCCGGCGAACCCGGCGACCAGCAGCACGATGAAGAGGCTGCCGTACCCGACCGCCATGGTCTGCTCCATCATGCGGGGGAACCAGACGCGCCATTCCAGGATGCCGCGCACCAGGTCGAGGAGCATGAAGGAGAAGCGCCCCGCGTGGCTGGCGCTCCGCAACGACCACCGCCCGACGTATCGCCGCAGGTCGAGGGCGGCAGTGAATGCTCTCATGGGCCTGTATCTTGTGTGGCTATGAGCTTCACGCGCAAGCTGTTAGCCTGGTACAAGCGCAACGCACGCGTCCTTCCGTGGCGCGAGACGCGCAATCCCTATGCCATTCTCGTGTCGGAGTTCATGCTGCAGCAGACCCAGGTCAGCCGGGTTTTGGAGTATTTCCCGCGCTTCATGGATCGATTTCCCACGATCGATGCACTCGCCCGGGCTCGGCCTAAAGCGGTTCGAGAAGCCTGGGATGGGCTCGGCTACTACGCTCGGGCCTCCAACCTCCACGCGCTTGCGCGCGTGGTCAGGAAGACACACCAGGGCCGGCTATCGGACAAGCCGGAAGAGTTGCAGGAGTTGCCCGGTGTCGGGAGGTACACAGCGGGCGCCGTCGCGTGCTTTGCATACGAGAAACCGGTGCCCACGGTCGATACGAATGTGCGGAGAGTGCTGGAGCGAGTATTCGGGTCGAAGGACGTCTGGAAGCTTGCTGAGATCCTGGTGCCGAAGAAAGGCGAACGCGCGTGGAGGTTCAATCAAGCACTGATGGAGCTTGGCGCGCTTGTCTGTACGGCGCGAAAACCGAAATGCCCCGAGTGCCCGGTCAGGAATCATTGTTTAGCAGTTCGTTCAGGGATCCGAATCCGTACCCGGCAGCCTGCGCATCCTCGATAATTCCCGGCAGAGCCTTCGCCGTCTCCATCCTGTCGCCTTCAGGGTCGTAGCCGTCTCCATCGTGCAGCAACACAATCGCCCCCGGTCGCAGCCTGTTGCGCACTCTGCGGCGAATCTCGTCCACTCCCGGCCGCGCCGTGTCGAACACGCCGAACGTCCACCCGAATACCGTGTACCCGAGTTCTCGCGCCGCCGTCCGCAGAAATAGGCTGCGATAGCCATGCGGCGCACGAAAGGCGCGCGGCGTGAGGCCCGTTGCCCACTCGATGGCGCGATGCGCCACTTCCAGCTGATGGCGAATCCGCCGCTGGCCGGCGAAGTGCAGCTTCACGTGGTTGTGGGTGTGGTTTCCTACCATGTGGCCTTCGCTCACCACGCGCCGCGCGAGAACGGGAAAGCGACGCACATGGTCGCCCACCATGAAGAACGCGGCCGGCACGCCCCCCCCCGCGCCCCCCTCCGCCGCGCCGGCGAGCGTCTCGAGAATCGCCGGCGTGGCTCGCTCATTCGGGCCGTCGTCGAATGTCAGATAGATCCGACGATTCCTGGGACCTCGCTCGACTGAAGGCCCGAAGATCAGGTCGAACCCCATCATCCCGTCACCCGCCTGTACACGGCAAGCACACGCTGCGCCACCAGCGGCCACGCGTGCCGCTCGGCGACCCGCCGTCCCTCCCGGGCCATTGTCTCACGCCGCTCCGTATCGTCCAGCAGCGCGTTTACCGCTTGTCCCCACGCGTCGGGGTCGCCCGGCGGCGCAAATACTGCATGCGACTGGCTGGCGAGATCGCGGAAGGCGGGAATGTCGGAGACAACGAGCGGCGTGCCGCACGCCATCGCTTCGAGTAGCGTCACGCCGAACGACGCTCGCGTGGTAGGACATAGGTAGGCGTCGGCGCCGCGGTAGAAATCGGGACGGCCGCCGTTAGCGTAGCCGGCGAATTCGACACACGGCCCGAGCCGGCGGGCGGCGCGCTCCATGCGCGCGCGCCACGGTCCGTCACCGACGACGGTGAGATGGACCGCCGGATGGCGCTCGAGGATGCGCGGCATCGCCGCGAGCACCGTCCCCAAATCATTGCGCGGCTCGATCCGTCCGAGCCACAGCAGCCTCGGTCCAGCAGACCCTCGCCCCAGTCCGGGACGGAAGAAGGTCGTGTCCACGCCGTTCGGAATGATCTCCCACGGCGCCGTGAAATAGCGCGCCATCGCCTCCCGCGCGGTGCTGCTGACCGCGATCGCCGCTGCGTGGCGATCGAGCATCCGCTGGAACGGCCGGCGCAGGATGCGAAGACCGATCGAGCGGGGGAACCAGGTGTGAAACGTGGCGACGACGGGAATGCCTACCCGCCAGGCTGCACGCGGCGCGACGATGCCGAGCGTGGGATTCAGGCCACCGTGAACGTGGACGACGTCGAACCGCTCTTTGCGGAACAGCGCTTCGAACCGGGCCGTCAGCCGCAGACCGACGGTAATCCGCGCCACTCCCCCATTCGCGTAAATCACGAGGCTCGTGCCGATGCGCCGCACATCGGAGTGTTCAACCGGCTCCCCTGCTCCCTGGTTTCTCATGTTGGACGTGACGATCGTCGTATGATGACCGAGGCTGTCGAGCTCTCGCGCCAGATGGTGCACGTGCTCGGGCACCCCGCCCAGCTGCGGGTAATAGTCTTCCGCGACCAGCGCGATACGCAGTGGACTCATCGTGCCCGCTGGGCCAACCGTTCCACTGCCGACACGACCGCCGCGGGCCGCTCCTCCTGCAGGTAGTGCCCGGCGCCTCGCTCGCTGTCCACCTCGAACGACTTGATGGAATGACTCATGAGCGCGACTTCCTGTGCCGGCACGTCCCCGTCGTGGCGTGCGGTCCCGACCACCAGCGTCACCGGACACGCGATGTCGCCGAGGCGTGGGGCGAGTTTCGCCGGCTCGCGCGCGCGCGACATCGCCAGGAAGGTCTTGAGTGTCGCGTCGAAATCCCGGGCCTCACCGATCGTGTAGCCGAAAACGACGCCGTCCGTCACCCACGATCGGTCGCCCGAAGAATCGAGCAGCATACCGCGGATCTTGCGCCGCACGAGACTGACTCCGCCGAGCAGCTTCACCCACGGCAGGAAGCGCATGGCGCTGCGGAAGGTTGGCGTCGTCGCTTCTTCGGTCGGCCCGCCCTCGAGCGAGACGATGCCGCGCACGAGGTCGGGTCTGTCGATCGCGAGCCGAAACGCAATTGCCGCGCCGAGCGAGTGGGCGAGCACCAGCACCGGCCCCGATTTCAACGAATCGAGGACGGCGGCGATGCGATGTGACTGGGCCGCAAGGGAGTAGTCGGCCTTGAGAGGACGGCTCGAAAAACCGGTGCCCAGCGGCTCGATGACGATGGGGCGAAACCCCTGAGCCGTGAGCAGTGGAATGACCTTCCGAAACGTGAACGACCCGCCGAACAGTCCCGGAATGACGGCAACAGGCTTGCCCGCGCCGGGCCAGGCCTCGACGTGTACCGTCTCCGCCGGTGCCACGACGACGTACGGATGCTGGAACGCCAGCACTACGGCGTCCCGAGGCGGGCGGCGCGGGAGGCGACGGTGTTCAGGTCGCCGCCGAGCGCATCCATGTCCCGTTGAAAGCGGCAGTCGATGACGAGCAGGCCGACGACGTACGCCGCCAGATTCACGATGAAGATGATCGAGAAGATGATTGGGTACGGGACCCAGATCCCGAAGTACAACGCGAAGCGCTTCACGCCTGGATCGAGCCTGGAGCGATCCACGATCGTCGTGAGCAGGAGCACGGCGACCGACGCGAGCACTGCCAGTCGGAACGACACCAGCCCGCCCACCGCACAGCCGAAGAAAATCGCGATCTCGGACGCGCGATCGAGCCGCGTGTCGAGCCGGTGGCCGGCCGCGGATACGAGGCCAAACTGGCGCGCGATCCCGCCGTCGAGCGCGTCGAGGATTTGGCCGATCGCCATGAGCACCAGCGCCGGAACGACGCGACCAGTGGCGAACATGGCGGCGGCAGCCGCGCTCACCCAGAACGCCGCCCACGTCACCTGATCGGGCGAAAGCCCGAGGGTGACGTGCGCGAAGCGCAGCACCGGGCGAATGCCGCGGTCTACAGCGGTGCCAAGAACAGGAGCAAATTCGTACATAGCAGAATCACGATGAGGATGGCTTCCTTCATTTTGTCGGAGACGCCGACGAGAAACCCCTGCGTCACGAGCGGCGAGTACGGGTACCACGGCATTTTCTCGTAGCCGACGCTGTAGTCCATCGCGAGGTGAATAAGAAAGAACAGCGCCGGTACCCAGGTGCCCAGGAAGAGGCACAGCGGCAGGATCCACAGCAGCGCGACAGGCTCCTGGAGTGACGTTCGCCAGTAATAACCCAACTGCCGCCGGCGGCCCACCGTTCGTAGATAGAAGGGCGCCTTGAGGGCGTGATCGATGTCCACGCCGACGCCGAAGACGTAGGCGAGGACGGCGTCACTCCCCGTGAGCTTCAGCAGTCGCACGCCGAGCGTCGTCGCGAGCACGTGGGTGACGATCGTCATACAGGAGGGCCGGCAGAGGCGGCAGGGGCGGCATGGGGTGTGCGGGCACCCGCACCCCAGATCAGGATCAGTCCGAGCGCGATCCACGCAAAGTCGCGCACGCGACTCACGATCGACACGTACAGGCCGAGCTGTGGATCGAGCCCGAAGAGATTGAAGAGGAGATAGTACGCTCCCTCCCGCGCGCCGATCTCGAACGGCACGACGAAGAGGATGTTGCCCGCGAGCGCTTCGAGCCCGCCGATCGTGAATGCGCGCAGGTAGCCGAGCCGGTATCCGAGACTGGCGACGATGAGCACGAGCTCGATTATGAAGATGCCGCGGCTCAGATACTCGAGCAGGATCGCCTGCACGAACCGGCCGGGGCGTCTGTGATAAAACTCCGTAATCTGCTGGTCCAGCTCCATCAGCATCGCGCGTTTCGGCTCGAGCAGGGCGGCGAGGCGGCGAACGAGGGGGACTCGACCCATCCAGTTCAAGAGACGCTCGAGCACGCCGCTTCTGTGAGCCGACAAGATGAGCGCCAGGATGCACAGCAGCAGCAGCCCGACGACCCCGAGGACGACCAGGACCACCTTCGGCGTCTCACGCGGCAGCAGCGCAAACGCGAGCACGATGGCCGTCAGCCAGACCAGGACATACGCGAACGAATTCAGCATCCGGTGCAGAATGACGGAACCGGCGGCGCGTCGCTTCCCCAGCCACGGCGCCAGGGCGGCGACGCGGAACGGCTCGCCGCCGGCGTTAACGACTGGAGTCAGAAAGTTCAGCGCGCCCGCGGAGATCATTACCGCGTAGGTGCGCCAGAACGACGGCCGGTGGGAATCTCCCATGGTCAGCTGCCAGGCGAGCGCGCTGCATGCGTACACCAGCGCGTATACCAGCAGGATGGGCCCGAACATGAAGCCCGTGCGTCCGGCGTCGGACACGAGCTGGCCGACGCCGATTCGTGCGACCAGATAGCCGAATATCGCCGCTCCCAGCAGAAAGAGCGCGAGTCGCAGCGTCCGGCTCATGCGACCGCGGCGTACGAGGCCTCGAGCACCGCCGCGACCTGCGCGATATCGGCCATCGGCCGGGCGCTGTCGCCGGAATCGAGGGTCGCAGCGAAATCGTGAAACAGTCCCGCGAACCACTTGGAATACGAGGCCTTGTCGAGATCGCCGGTGTGATCGAACGACTCCGTATGGCCGTCGCGCTCGAGCGTCAACATCCCGCCACTCCAGGTAATGCTGCCGCGCTCACCAATGAAGCGGATCTCCGTTTCCCGACGCCGCGCCGCCCACGTGAGAAACATCGTCGCCATGCGATCGGGATAAGTAAATAGGAGCTGCGCGGTGTCTTCGACGTCGTAGCCGTCATGGCGCAAGCGTCCCGTCCAGGCGCGCACGGACTCCGGCAGTCCCGCGACATCCAGCAGCTCGTAGACCAGGTGCGTGCCGTGATCGAGCAGCACGCCGCCCCTGCCGTCGGCGCGCCGGCCCCGCCAGGGGACGGCACTGCTTCCCGCTCCCGGGTCGGCGGCCAGACGATAGACGCGGAACTCCGCGAGATACCAGCGGCCGATTACGCCGTCGTCGAGCCATTGCTTCAAGCGGCGCCACACGGGGTTGAACCGGTACTGATGGCAGGGCATCACCACCCGTCCCGCATCGAGCGCCGCGGCCGCGAGTGTCGCCGCCTCGGCGCGGTTCACTGCCACCGGCTTCTCACACAGCACGTGATAGCCCTGCGCCAGGGCCCAGAGCGACAAGCCAAGATGAGACGAGGTCGGCGTGCAGATGTCGACGAAGTCGAGCGGTCCCAGGTCGGCGAGCTGCTCGGGACCCGAAAATAGAGGAATACCGTCGACCGGGGTCGTCACCGCATCGTCCACGATGCCCACGATCTTGAGCCGCGACGCGACTCGCGGATCGGACTGGAACGCGGGCAAGTGGCCATTGCGCGCGATGCCGCCCAGACCCAGCAGCACCCCACGATACACGCGCTGACTATCAGGCGAGCTGCGCATGAACCTTCGGCTCGCGCTCGTGGGCCAGAATGAGCCCGATGAGCACGAGATTGAGCGGGCCGATCACGATCCAGCAATACGCGGCCGGCCAGCCCGGGACCGCGGTGATGGCCAGCAGCACGAAGCGAATGTTCTGCGCGATCCAGGCACAGCCCACAACGACTGCACGTTGCCGCTCCGCCCAGGCCAGTTGTATCGAGACCGGTACGGCGCGGCCGGCGAGCGAGCGCGCCAGTGCGGTCGTCCGCGGGAAGAGCCACGCCTGCCGGCGCACGTAGTCGCCGTAGAACCAGGCGGACAAACGGGTCCAGATCGACGCGCCAGTGGGAATCGGTGTCTGCTCGGGAAGATCGAGCTCGCTTCCCTTGCCGACCGCGAAGTAGAGATACGCCTGGCGGATGTAGTCGGCGGCTGCCGCCTGATACGAGTGCGAGAGGATCGCCGCCAGCGAGAGCAGCGGTCCGCGCCAGCCCCATCCCGCCATGTACAGGCGCGCGCCGAGATGTGCGTACAGGCTGACAAACCGCCCCGTGTCCGCCAAACCGTCGAGGATCCGGCCCATGCGAGTCGACTTGCCGCGCAGACGCGCGAGCTGGCCGTCGGCGCTGTCGAGCACATCCGAGATAACGAAGAGCGCAACGCCGATCGCGTTGAGCCACGGACGCGAATAGAAAAAGAAGTGGCCCGCGGCGACGCCAAGGATGAGACTCGCCAGGGTGACGCCGTCCGCCGAAACGGCCGTGGGTGCGAGCGTATTAGCGAGCCACCACCCGACCGGTCTGAAGAATCGGCGGTCAGCCCACTCCTCTACGACGGGTCCTTTACTGGCGTACACGCGCGCTGGCCTCTTCGAGCACCGTCTTTATCGTCGCGAGGGCTTCCATCGCCTGCTCGTCGGTGATGACGAGCGGCGGATTGATGCGTACCTCGGGATTGTAGATCATCGCGATCACGCCGCGCGCAAGCAGCGTGTCGAAAATCCAGTGCGTGATCTTCTTATCGAGCAGTGTACGCGTGCCGGGCACCACGAGATCCATGCCGAGCATTAAACCGCGGCCACGCACGTCGCTTACGATCGGAATCTCATCCTCCCAGCGCTGCATTTCGGCCAGCATCAAGGCGCCGAGGCGGCGACTGTGCTCGACCAGCTCTTCTTCGACAATCGTCCGGATCGTGACGTGCGCGGCGGCCGCGGCGAGCGGGTTGCCGCCG
>Ga0137397_10004119_pt1 | contig 10107 bp, 5 predicted proteins | sample czorhiz116metaG_FD_106658 | JGI IMG/M metagenome (GOLD analysis project Ga0137397, IMG submission 106658) | Vadose zone soil microbial communities from Angelo Coast Range Reserve, California, USA - czorhiz1.16 metaG | ecosystem: Environmental > Terrestrial > Soil > Vadose zone | place: USA...
CCAATGTGTCGGATAAATTCTTTCTGCTTGACACCGGTCCCGGCCTTCTCTAAGTTTACAGGATTATAGTAAGGTTTCAGGAGCACAGCAACCTCGAAGAATCAGTCCTCAAAAGATTCTTCGCGGCAAGGGGTGAGTTCATGGTTGACGCACGTTTCCGGCAACTGCGCTCGTTATGTTGCCGCAGCATCTTATCCGCAACTGTTTTGGCGATGGTATTCTGTCTTGCGGCGCCTTTTGCGGGCGCGCAGAGCACCGGCGGCCGCATCCGCGGCACGGTGATGGATCCCAGCGGAGGGGCAGTCCCAGCTGCCTCGGTGACGCTGATCAATGAGGCGAACCATGCTACTCGCAGCGTGCAATCCGGCGCAAACGGAGAGTACATCTTCCTCGAGGTGCCGGTCGGCACCTATGAGATCGACGCGGTCAGCCAGGGTTTTAAGAAATACACGCGCAAGGGAATTGTCCTTGACCTGAACGAAGTCGTGAGCGTTGATCTCACTTTGCAGATCGGCGGATCGACCGAGGTTGTGGAAGTCACGGGCGCGCCCCCGGTCGTGGATACGACCTCGACTCAGCTCGGTGCCGTCGTCAACGAGCGCTCCTCCACGCAGTTGCCTCTGAACACACGCGACGTATATCAGTTGCTGCAGTTGCAGCCAGGAGTGCAGTCGCAGATTGGAAACAACTTGTTCTATGGAACGGACAAGCCCGGCGTGGTTACCGTGAACGGCGGGCGTGGCCGCTCGAACAATTATTCGGTGAATGGCGGCGACGGGAACGATCTCTTTGCAAACCTCCCGGCCGTGCAGCCCTCACCGGACAGCATCGAAGAGTTCCGTGTAATCACCAATTCATTCGACGCCGAGTATGGGCGTAATTCTGGCGCGGTGGTAAACGTGGTCACCAAGTCCGGGACTAATGATCTCCATGGCAGCCTTTACGAATTCTTCCGGAATGACGTTCTCAATGCTCACGGCTTCACCTTTCAGCCCACGCCAAAGCCTCCGTTTAAGCAAAACCAGTTTGGTGGGACGCTCGGAGGTCCGATCAAGAAGGACAAGACTTTCATTTTTGGCTCCTATGAAGGGCGGCGCATCGTACGGGGCATTGTTTCGCAACTTGTGCCTGTTCCAGACTCCAATGGCTTGAAGGGTATCTTTGATTTCGCTCCTGCCGGCACTCCGGGCGTCTTCCAGGGCACTCCATTTTCGGGCACACTCGCGGACAATACCGTTGCGACCATCCTTAACAATCGGCCTGGATGTACTAGCGCCGTGATGGCACAAAGCGGTCAGTCGATCACCGCAGGAAGCGCCTACGGCGCCACACTCAACCAGAACGGCACAATTAATACGCCAGGGATCTTTACAGATGTGGCCAACGCCCGAAACTCCATCCCCCCGTCTTGCTTTGACCCGGTTGCGCTCAGTCTACTCAATTTCATGCCGGGTGCGGGAGGTAACACCACCGAGACACAGGATGTAGTGAAGTCCACGGACCGTGGCGATCAATTCCAGATTCGCTTCGACCAAATTCTGAACAAGGACCAGAAACTCTCCATCTATTATTTCTACAACAATGACAACACCCTGGATCCCTTCGCAATTTTCCAGCTGGCCGGCGGTTCGCTGGGCAATTTCCCTGGGCGAATCATCACTCACGTACAACAGATCAACGCCAGCCATTCGTGGACGATCGGTTCAACTGCAGTGAATGAATTCCGATTTACGTTGTTCCGGGAGGCTCAGCCGCAGTTCTACACTCCGCAGGTGACCAATGCAGTGACAGCGTCCTGCGGCACCGGAACGGCCAAAGACTTCTGTTTTACCGGAAAATCCGACACCCCACTGGTTGATGCAAACAATAGTCCTCTGGGCACGCTAGCGGATCCCAACACGCCCGTGTGTCCAGGCCAGTTCGGTTGCGGGATTCATCCGGGGCTCGGCTCGAAGTTCGAGGGTGTGCCGTTTACCACGATTGGCGGCACAGTTGGCCTTTTTGGAAACAACTTTGAAGGCCAGTTGCCGCAGACCGGCAACACCTTTCAATTTAACGACAACTACAGCAAGATCATCGGCAAGCACAGCTTCAAATTTGGCGGGGATATCCGGTATCAGAAATTCGATCAGAAGTTATTCTTCAACGTCAACGGAGAGTACATTTTCGGCTCCGGGGGCGCCAACGATACGGGGGCTGCGGATCCGTTTGCAAACTACCTACTGGGTCTGCCAGTCTCCTATTCGCAAGGTTCTGCTAACACGGAGCTTGTGCGCAGCACTTCCGTCTATCTCTTCGCGCAAGACAGTTGGAAGATCAGATCCAACGTGACCCTGAACTATGGTATTCGCTGGGAGATGAACACACCCTTGACCGATATTGGTCAAAAGGTTCAGCGGTTTAACCCGGGGCAGAATTCGACGATTTTCCCGTGTGATCTGGCGACCGGCTTTCCTTCCTCGGGTGTTTCCAGCTTTCAGAATAACCCCAATATTCCACAATTCCAGGGACCGAACGCTCCCACTCCCAATTGCACCAACACGGGGACTACTCCCACAGGTCTAGTGGTGCCGGGGGATAAGGGTGTTCCTGGTGGCCTCATCGGTACCTATTACAAAGCCATTGCGCCGCGGCTCGGCTTGAATTGGAGCCCTGGCTGGAAAGATGGAGCGCTCGCCAAGCTTACAGGTGGTCCGAACAAGACTACCGTCAGTATGGGCTGGGGCCTTTTCTACAATCCGATCGAACAACTTGTGCTCGAGCAGTTCAGCGCCGAGCCACCATTCGGTATCAGTAACGGCGTGTCGAATCCACTCTTTAGCACACCTTTTGTCACGCAAGAGGGCACCACTAAGCCGAACGTCTCTGACAAATTCCTGACTCCGACGAGGAACCAGCCCGTCGATTGGGCCCTCTATCGTCCGATTGTGCTCTTCGGGCAATTTCCGACGAAACTACGCACACAGTATTCTGCGCAGTACAATTTGACAATCAAGCGCGAACTACCCGGCAACATCCTCTTTCAGGTTGGATATGTCGGCTCACAGGGGCACCGGCTTCTTGCCATTCATGATCAGAATGCCGCGAGTCCCCAACCGTGCCTGGATATGTCGGCAATCTCAAATTTTTATGGTCCATTTCTGGCTGATGGGGTGACCCCGAACCCCAATAGCAATCCCGGGTTCGCCTCTGCATACAGTTGTAGTCCTTTCTTCGAAGACTCCGCTTTCAGCCTGCCGGCCAACTCCGTACCACCTGGCTTCACGCTTCACTTGCCGTATGGATCGGTACCTAGTGTGGGACCGGGGAATCCAGCGGTCACCTTGGTTGGTCTGCGTCCCTTTTCCTCACCGAATTGTCAACCAACAAGTACAGACCCGCTGACGAGTGGATGCCCCGCAGACGGGACGCCCATCTTCGGGAGTATTTTTTCCGAAGATACCGCGGCGCATTCCAATTACAATTCTCTGCAAGCACTCTTCGAGAAGCGCTTCTCGCACGGCTTACAGTTCCAGGCTTCGTACACCTACAGCAAATCGCTCGACAACGCCTCGAGCTTCGAGGAAATTCTGAACCCGACAAATTTCAATGCAACCTATGGACCATCGCTCTTCGATGCGCGGCACCGGTTCGTTTTCAACTACGTTTGGGAACTGCCGGTTCCAAAGTACCAAGGATTTAAGGGAAAGGCGCTGGATGGCTGGCAGGTCTCGGGTATCTATACCTACCAGAGTGGCTTCCCCATCTTGATCAACAACTGCGATGACAGCGAGTTGGAAGGCAGCACGCTCGGCTTCGAGTGTCCGGGGAAGCCGGATATGCTCGCCCCGTTCAAAACCCACAATCCGCGCATCGACGGTCTTGTCTTCGATCCCACCAATTTCGCCGATAGCGCTCTGGGCACGTTTGGCAACACCCCGCGCACGCTCTGCTGCAACCCGCCCATCAACAATTGGGACATGGGAATTTTCAAGGATACCGCGATTGGTGAAAAGATGCGTCTGGAATTTCGGACGGAGATCTTCAACATCTTCAATCACGCACAATTCTATGGCGTGGATGGCGGATCTGCTAATCCGACTTTTGGCCAGCCGCAGAAAGTGCGCGATCCGCGTCTCCTGCAATTTGCGCTAAAACTGGTTTTTTAGGGCGCCGTCAAAAAGCGCTCTGGGGCAATCAGAAGGCTTCAAAGGGCGCGGCTCGCGGGGGCCGCGCTTTTGTACGTCTGGTAAAATCGAGAGTAGCAGCTCCAGGAGATTTTTCTCGCATACACTGACCGCAGGGAACAGACCTGCATTCACGGAGCACTCAAATGCACGACGCACTACAGAAGGAAATCGCCACCTACGAAAAGCGCACGCGGAAATCGGCGGCAGCGCACAAACGCGCGCTGCAGCGCATCCCGCTCGGAGTTGCCAGCAATTACCGACACTACGAGCCCTATCCGATCTTTGTGAAAGACGGCAAGGGTAGCCGGATTCACGACCTCGACGGCAACGAGTACATCGACCACAACCTGTGTTTCGGCGCGCTGATGGCTGGGCATTGTCATCTCGCTGTCGTGAAGGCCGTCGAACAGAAGCTGCATGAAGGAACCACCTTCGGCATGCCGCACGAGCAGGAATGGGAGCTTGCGGAAGAAATTTGCAAACGCTATCCGGTGGATATGGTGCGGTTCGGTTCCAGCGGTACGGAAGTCACCATGCATGCCTGTCGTATCGCGCGCGCCGCCACGGGCCGCGACAAGATTCTGAAGTTCGAAGGCTCCTATCACGGACTGCATGACACCGCGCTTGTCAGCGTCAAGCCCAAGGCGGAAGATTACGGCGATCCCGATGCCCCCAATTCCGTTCCCGGGGGTGGCGGCGTGCCGAAGGCCGCTCTCGAGAATGTTGTCGTCGCCAGCTTCAACAATCTGAAGAGCGTCGAAAACCGTTTTAAGCAGTATCCCGGACAGATCGCCGCGATCATTCTCGAACCCATCCTGATGAATGTCGGACTGTGCATGCCGCAGCCCGGTTTCTTGCAAGGTCTGCGCAACATCTGCACAAAAAACGGCGCGCTGCTGATCTTCGACGAAGTGAAAACCGGCGCAAAGCTTGCCTGGGGCGGCGCCAGCGAGTTTTTCGGCGTGAAGCCGGACATGATCTGCCTGGCCAAGTCCATCGGCGGCGGCTTGCCGCTGGGAGCGTTCGGCGCGAGCCGCGCCGTGATGGACCTGATCTCGCAGCACAAGGTTTTCCACGGCGGGACATACAATACCAACCGCGTGGCGATGGCCGCGGGCCTGGCGACGTTCCGCGAAGTTCTCACGCGCGAGAATTATACGCACGTCGGCAAGCTCAGCAAAAATCTCACCGAAGGCTATCGCGCCATCGTCAAGAACTCCGGCCTGCAAGCCTACGTCGCCAGCGCAGGCGTCAATGGCGCGTTGATGCTCTATCCGAAGGAAATTCAGAACTACCGCGACTGGACGAAGATCGACGTCGATCTCTGGCGCCACTACTGGTTCGCCATGGTCAATCGCGGCGTCCTCGCCCAGCCCTATTGGTGGGACGAGCAGTGGACGATCTCCGTTCAGCACACGGAAGCCGACATTGACAAGCACCTGGCAGCTTTTGAAGAAATCGCGCCGGCGCTTGCGAAGGCGCAGCAGGAGCGAGGTCTGGCATTTGTCGGTGCAGCCGGACACTAGTCCGCTGCAGTACGTCAGTCAGGAGAGAACGCCATTGGCGAACGAGGTCACCACTGCCCCGGCAGCGGCTGTAACGCGAGAAGCGCCGCACCTACGCCGGGTGCTGGGACGATGGGACCTCGTTCTGCTTTTTGTTGTCGCGGTCTTCAACCTCAACGTCGTTCCGTCAATCGCCGCCAATGGCGGTGTAACGGTCTGGCTGTGGATCATCTCGCTCGTGCTGTTCTTCTGGCCGCAGGGCATCGCCGTGATTGAACTCGCGCATCGCTTTCCAGGTGAAGGCGGCGTGTACCTCTGGGCCAAGGAAGTCTTCGGAGACTTTCACGGTTTTCTCTCCGGTTGGTGCTACTGGACGAACAACATGATGTACGTGCCCACGATCATGCTTTATTTCGTCGGCGTGTTCGTGTTTGTTCTGGGAGCCGGCCACGAATCGCTCGCAGACAACAAATCCTTCACCTTAACGGCCTCCCTGGTTCTGCTTTTCCTGCTGGTGGTGCTGAACGTTCTTGGTCTCGGCGTCGGGAAGTGGCTTAACAATCTCGGCGCGATCGGAACTTTTGTTGCCGCGGCCGTCCTTATCGGTTTGGGAATTGTAATCTGGCTGCGCTTCGGTACAACGGTAACGGCCGCGGATTTCCAGATTCCGGCGAACCCTCGTTTTGTTCTGAATTCATTCGGTGTGATCTGTTTCGGCCTCGTAGGGCTGGAGCTCGCCTCGGTCATGGGCGATGAAATCGAGAATCCTCAGAAAACTCTTCCCGGAGCCGTCGCTTGGGGCGGCGTCCTATCCGGTCTGCTTTACATCGGAGCCACGCTGACGCTTCTTATCGCCGTAAGCAAAAACCAAATCAGCGTGCTTCAAGGCATCGTGCAGGCCGTGGGCCACATGGCCAGCCGCGTTGGGGTGAGCTGGATCGTTGCGCCTTTCGCATTCCTGCTGAGCATCTCGATTGCCGGAATTGGCTCCGCGTGGCTCGGGGGCTCGGCCCGGATTCCCTTTGTTGCAGGCCTCGATTCCTATATGCCGTCCTGGCTTGGCAAGATCCACCCAAAGTACGCCACGCCGTATGCCGCGCTGATCGTCCACGCGGCCGTATCGATGATTCTGGTGGTGATCAATTTCTCTTTTACGGGCGCGGGGGTGCAGGAAACGTTTCAGAAGTTGTTGTCCCTTGCCGTGGTGCTGCAATTGATCCCGTTTCTTTATATGTTTGGCGCACTGCTGAAGATCGCCTTCAGCGATTCGTTTGCAAAAGGGCGCTACGGCCGAACGACGCTGATCCTCGCCGGCTTCAGTGGATTCACCACCACCGGTCTGGGTATCGCCCTGGCGTTTTTCCCGGCGCAGCAGATTAAGTCGCTTCTGTCTTACGAGATCTGGATGTTCGGAGGCACGTTACTTTTCATCGGCCTGGCCGGATTTTTCTACTTCGTGTACGGCAGGCGCAAGGCCGCGCGGAAACTGGCGGCGGCGCCTGCGCTCTGAAGTGAATTTGGGAGGCAGTTATGTCGAGCAGTGTGAAAACAGTCGTTCGAGCCTATCAAAACTACATCAACGGCCAGTGGGTCAAGAGTGCTTCCGGCGAGACGTTTCCCGTCTACGATCCTTCGACCGAAGAAGTGATCGCGCATGTTGCATCGGGCACGGCGGCCGATGTCGATCGCGCCGTAGAAGCTGCGCGTGCCGCGTTTGATTCCGGCCCGTGGCCGCAGACCAGCGCCGCCGAACGCGGCCGCCTTCTCTACAAGCTGGCGGAGAAAATCCGTGCGAACGCCGCGCAGCTAGCCGAGCTGGAATGCCGCAATTCGGGCAAGCCCATTGTAGAGGCGGAGTACGACATCGCCGATGCCGCAACTTGTTTCGAATATTATGCCGGCCTCGCGAACAAAGTTCTCGGCCACGTCAATCCTGTTCCCGCAAACGCGCTGAGTTTTACCCTGCGTGAACCGGTTGGCGTCGCCGGCCAGATTATTCCCTGGAACTATCCGCTGGTGATGGCTTCGTGGAAGCTCGCTCCCGCCATCGCCGCGGGATGCACTTGCGTCCTCAAGCCTGCGGAGCAGACGCCGCTCACCATGATGGAAGTCGCCAGCTGGTTTGAAGAGCTGGGCCTGCCGCCGGGAGTGGTGAACGTCGTCAATGGCATGGGTGAAACGGCAGGAGCCGCGTTGGTAGCTCATCCCGGCGTTGACAAAATCGCATTCACCGGCAGCGCCGCGGTCGGGAAAATTATCGTCAAGAGTGCCGCGGACACGCTCAAGCGCGTCACGCTGGAGCTTGGAGGCAAGTCTCCCAACATCTTCTTCGATGGCGCGGATTGGGAAGCGGCCGTTGACGGCGCGCTCTTCGGAATCTTCATCAATCAGGGCGAAGTCTGCTCCGCAGGCAGCCGCATTCTGGTCGAGAAGAAAATCTATCCAAAATTTGTGGAAGCCATGACGGAGAAGGCCAAGCGCATCAAGCTGGGTGCGCCGCTGGAGCGCGAAACGAAAATGGGGCCGCTGGTCAGCAAAGAGCAGTACGACCGCGTCAGTTCCTACCTGGAAGTCGGGAAGAAAGAAGCGAAATTGGCCATCGGCGGAGGGCGGCCGAAGCAGTTCGGCAAAGGCCATTACCTCGAGCCGACCATTTTCTACGACGTAGATAACAACGCGCGCATCGCCCGCGAAGAAATCTTTGGCCCCGTCGCTTCGGTGATTCCGTTCGAAGGCGAACCGGAGGCCATTCGCATCGCCAACGATACACCGTACGGACTCGCCGCGGCGGTCTGGACGCGGGACATTTACAAAGCGTTCCGCGTCGTGAAATCCCTGCGCGCCGGCATCGTGTGGGTCAATCACATGCAACCGACGTACGTCGAAGCGCCCTGGGGCGGCTACAAGCAGTCTGGTTTCGGCCGCGAGCTAGGTCCCTGGGGCCTCGAAGAATATCTCGAAACCAAGCAAGTATTCGTCAATCTCGACGAGACGCCGATCGGCTGGTATTAGATTTCAAAGCAAGGAAAACAAAAAATGTCTATCATTCAGATTCGCACGGAAATCCCGGGACCCAAGTCGCGCGCATTGATGTCCCGTCGCGAAGCCGCCATCCCACGCGGCCCTTCGAGCGCCACGCCCGTTTTCGCCGCAAGCGCGCAAGGCGCGACCATCGATGATGTCGACGGCAATCGCTATCTCGATTTCGCCGGCGGCATCGGCTGCCTCAACATCGGCCATCGCTCTCCTCGCGTGCTCTCTGCGATCCGCGAGCAGCTCGAGAAGCACTTGCATCTCTGCTTCGCCGTCACACCGTATGAGAGCTACGTTGCCGTTGCGGAAAAACTGAACGCGCTGGCTCCCGGCAATTTTCCGAAGAAAACCATCCTCGTCAACTCCGGCGCCGAGGCCATCGAAAACTCCATCAAAATCGCCCGGGCCTACACCAAGCGCCCCGCTGTCATTTGTTTTGAAGATGCCTTCCATGGCCGCACTCTTCTCGCCATGTCGCTCACCAGCAAGACGCATCCCTACAAAGCGGGCTTCGAGCCCTTTGCCAGCGAGATCTACCGTATTCCTTTCGCGTATCCGTACCGTGGTGAAAAAGGAGCCACGGCGGAAACCTTCGCCCATTATCTGGAAGACGCCTTCAAGCGTTCCGTGGCTCCCGAATCCGTCGCCGCCGTCATTGCCGAGCCTGTTCTCGGCGAAGGCGGCTTCGTCATTCCCCCGGCCGGCTACTTCAAGCTGTTGCAAGACATCTGCCGCAAGCACGGCATTCTCTTCATCGCGGACGAAGTACAATCTGGCTTCGCCCGCACCGGCAAGTGGTTCGCCTCGGAACATTTCGGGATTGAGCCCGATATGATCACCATGGCGAAATCCCTGGGCGGCGGCATGCCCATCGCCGCCGTCACCGGCCGCGCCGAAATCATGGACGCTCCCGGCGTGGGCTCTCTTGGCGGCACCTACTGCGGCCATCCTGCCTCCTGCGCGGCCGCGCTTGCCGCCATCGAAACCATTGAGAAAGACGGCTTGCTCGCGCGTTCCACCGCTATCGGCAAGCATTTTGAACAGCGCGCCCGCGGCTGGCAGAAAAAATGGCCTTTAATCGGCGACGTGCGCGGCCTCGGCGGCATGTGCGCCATTGAATTGGTGCGCAACGCGCAGACGCGCGAGCCCGCCGACTCCGAAACCAAAGCCATCGCCAAATATTGCTACGAGCACGGCCTCATCATCATCACCGCCGGAACATTCAACAACGTGATCCGCATCCTCGTCCCCCTGCTGGTCACCGACGAGCAGCTCGACGAAGGTTTCGGTGTCATCGAAGCCGCCCTTGCCTCCGTCGCGGAACAAAAACAAGCCGCCCTCTCTCACGCGTAACCGCGCTCATCTGGCGCAGCGCTTTGTTAAGTGCCGTTACTATGTTC
>Ga0137397_10004120_pt1 | contig 10106 bp, 7 predicted proteins | sample czorhiz116metaG_FD_106658 | JGI IMG/M metagenome (GOLD analysis project Ga0137397, IMG submission 106658) | Vadose zone soil microbial communities from Angelo Coast Range Reserve, California, USA - czorhiz1.16 metaG | ecosystem: Environmental > Terrestrial > Soil > Vadose zone | place: USA...
ACGGTGACCTTTTTTAGCGGCTTCGCGCGTTTTTCTAAATCAGCAATCGCGCTGTGCTGTAATGCTGTCAGCTTCTCAAGCTCGACGATACGCCGCTGCAATGCCTTCGGATCTTCTTGCTCCGCGCGCTGCACCGACTCGCCGATCGCGTCACGCAGAGCGGAGACGTCCGTCGGTGAAAGTTTGCGTACGATCCGCCGCTTGCCGAGCTTCGGCGTCGCCGACGCATCAAACGTCCAACGCTTACCGATGTGCACGCGCTTGAACGTTTTCTCACGCGGCAGCCACACGAAGGCGTCGCCTTGCTCCAACGACGCCAGCTCGTCGAGCCCCGACGCGTCAATATGCTTGTCGCGCACCCACTTCTCGATCGCAGTGCGATCCGTCGTGCCGCTTGTGCCGAGCACGATCAAGATGCTCGTTTGGTTGAGCACCTTCTTATTGACGTCCTGCGCGCGCTGATCGATGAGCGTCACGCCAATGCCGTAGTTGCGCCCCTTGCGTACGAGCTTCTTGAAGGCGTTGAGCATCGGCGGATCGTTGCCGTCTTCTTTGTCCTGCGGCATGAACGTTGATGCCTCTTCGACGAAGAGGTGCAACACCGACTGCTCGCGTTGCTTGAGCTTGTACAACTCGCGCGCAAAGTCAGTGACAAAGTGCTTCATCTCGCGATCGTCGAAGAGCGATACGTCGATGACCGCAGAGATCCCGCGCTCGACGATGACTCGCGCAATAAGCGCGCCCGCCGTCGGTTCGAGCGGCAAATCGGCGCGCGGCCCGCCAAAAATCGGCACATCGATTCCGGCGCTCTTGCCGTTGGCGGCGAGTCGCAACGCCCACCACTTACCGACCGGATCGATCGCGACGCACTGCGCGCCACACGCGTGCATTTCCTCGAACGATTTGAGACCAGCGTACGTTTTGCCGCCGTCCTTTCGAGCGAGAATCGCGAAAGTCTCCGTCGTCGCATCCGCCGGCAACGACAAGCCCGGCGCGAGGTTGATCTTCTGCTGTCGTTTCATAACTGCCCTCGGATCTTCAAATCAACGTCAGGTTTGCCGAGCCGCTTGTCGTCGCCCCACACCGCCCACCCGGGCGTGCGCTCGCGCGCGTACAGCTCGATGCGCGGTATATCGCCCATGAGCTGCACGATGCGCTCACGCGCCTCGGGCGGCTTAGCGCTGTGAATCACCTTGCCGTTTGGATACGTCGGGCACGGCGCGACAAGCTGCTTTTGTTCCTCATCGTCATCCGTCTCGATGAGCTGACGAATCGCCTTCGATACGCGCGTTGGGTGATTCTCGCCTCGCACGCCAATGAGGCAGAACTCCGTGTTGGCGCGCGTCCAGAACCCACCACCGACACGCCGCTTGCCGTCGATTGCGCCGCTGCCGTTGCAGTCAGCGCACCAGTCCCGCGTTCTAAGAGCAGCGTTGCTCGGGTAAGTCCAGCCGTTTCCACGGCACTTTTTGCACGGCTTGCCCTTATGGTACTTGACCCACACGAAGCCGACCGTCTTGTACTCGAATCCCCACGCGGGGAACGTTGCCATCACGATCGGAAGCTGCGGCCACGTACCCCACAAGAACAACACCGCGTTGTCCTCGACGATACTCGGCACATCAAGCCCATGAATTGCTGCCGGGCCTGACTGCGTATAGCGATCATTGATCGCACCGCGCCCACCTTGGTTGTAGCTCCAACCAGGGTCAGCAAGCAAAAGTTGAAAACGCAGATTCTTCCGCGGCAGCGGAGACAATATCGCCCGCTCACGCGTGATCGTGACCCCTTCGGAAAACTCGAAGGCGGCGAGCGCAGCTTCGCGCGCTTCGGGGTTGAGAGGCCGCAACGGCGGCAGCTTATGCATTGGCGTACACCATCGGCCGCAGCGAAGCCGGCAGCATGAGCGGATGCTCAGGTTGTTTCGTTTTCTCGGTGACGCGCAAGCAATGCAGCGGCCCGTCGAAGTTCGTACGCACGGCGTACAGAAAACGGCCGACGCGCGCGGGTATTTTGCTGCCGTTGGCGCCCCACCCGAGAATCACGATGTCGGCGCGTTTCACCGCTGCCACGATGTAGCGCTCCCACCGTGCACTAACGGGCGCGTCAAGGGCGACAAGAACACCGGGATCCGTTGCGATGAGATCAGACACATTGACGACGAGCGCTATTGATTTGCCCATGTCGCGCGTGAAGCGAATTACGCGGCGAATAGTCGGATCGTCGTCAACGGCGCCCGCGTCGCTTGGGTTGAGCATTCCCCACACGGCAACACTATTGCCGTCGCCAGTACGTCGGCCAAGGATATGGCGATAGGTGGGATCAAGCGAGCTGTCAATCCAAGTATCAAACGCAGCGAAGCCGCATTCGCCTGACGCGATGAACGCGTCGATCTCGCGACCGGGATTGAGTGATTGTCTCAACGGCGGCAAGTTCATTTTTTCTTTCCTGTCCCTTCACACCATTCGCATTCGAGTCTGATCTTGTCGCTCGCGTGCCAGACGAAGTGTCCGCGACCAGCGCACCGTTCGCAGTCGCCGCGCACGGGCGCGTGTACAGCTTGGCGCCATTCCGGCGATGACCACCCGTGATTCAGCGCAGGTTGCGCCGCTGTACGCTTCGGTGGCAACGGCGGCAGTCGTGACAACGCGCTCACGACGTACCCTCGCTCGACGGCGACGGCGGAACGAAGCCTGTGCATGGGCACGCGTCCTGCCCCCGGCAACAATTCTTCCCGTGGCTTCCTTGTCCGTGACCACACCGCGCACAACGAGGTTTCGTTGCACGGAGGACAGAACGAAACGACACGCGCTTACCGCTCATGATTCACCCCGACGACGAGCCGAAGAGCGGAACAGATGATCCTTACGTCGATGCCGGGCCGTCAGCGCCCCACCTTCGTCGACGTGAACAATCCGATCTCTCGTCGCACTTCGGCTCGCCGTCGCGGTGCTCATGTCTTCGACCAACGACGGCTGATCTTCAATTCAGGCCAATTTCTGCCGTTGATCACTGAGTAAGCGCCCGACAACGGGCCGCGCTTGTCGACCTTTGCCCAATAGCGTTGTTCAAGCGTGCCCCTCACGTCTTGCTCCAACGGCGACTAATTTTAGATTCACCTGAATATCTCATCGTGATTCCGTAGCGCTCGTTCACGTCCGTCTGATCCATACAGAGCGTCATGAGCTTTGCCGCCTTCGTTGTATCTTCGTCGTCTGTTTCGGCGTGGAGGCTGTCATGCACTTGCAGGATCAGATTCACCGGCGCTTTCCACTTCGCGAAGCCTTCGTCGCGCCGCGCGTTCACCCACGCCGCATCAAGTAAGCGGTGGCGATAGAGCCCCTCGAAGTCGAGCAGTTCAGGACGCGTAAGCGCGACGAAACGAAACGTCGCCGTCGCCATGAGCCCGGCGTTGCGGGCCTGCACGGGAAAGTTGCAGGCGATCTGCGGATCGAATTGGCCGAGTGGAAAGAAACGCACGCGGTTGAGCCACGTCTCGCGGATTTCTCGATGCTGTCGCGCGTACGTGTCGCATTCATTCCACCATGAAACGACGTGCGGCATCGCCTCATGAACGGCGGTAAGCATATTCTCGACATCACGGAGCTGCAGATCGGGGAAGTCCTTGACGACAGACTCCCATAGCGTAGGCGCCTCACCGCGATAGAGACTACCGTACTCAATTCGCTTGGCGAGATCGCGCAGGCGCTTCCATCCGGCCATCGCACGCAGTACATCTTCGAGCTTGCGGCGCTGTGCGATAGCGATATCGTCGCGCCGTTCGCCGAGCGCCTTGATCGCCTCTTCGACGACGTCAGTTTGCTTTGGCTTGTAGTTCGCTTCCTTGATCGTCGCTTCGAGGTTCGGAAACTCTTTCGGAAAAATGACGGTGCGCGAGAACTCCGAATGCGGGTCGCGGCCCTCGTTGAAGATGTTGAGCAAGAACGGTTCACGTGACAAGAACCCAACGATGCGCAGCTCAACTTGATCTTCGTCGGCGCCGACGAGCATACGATCATGCCCTTGCTTGGCGCGTGCGAGCACAAGCGGGTGTACGTACTGACGCCCGCGCGCGGCAATCTCAAGCACCTGCTCAGCCGTCGGCGCGGCGATGATCGAGCGCAGGTTGTCACGCCGGCACACGTAGTCGCCGTGTTTGTTGATCCGAAAATTGCCCTCGTCGTCTTTCTGCGGCGGCCAGCTTGAAACGTTATTGGGGACGTTCATGAACTGCCCGCCCCACCGGCCGGTGATTTTGTTCGTTTTCCAGTCAATATGAAAGCGCCCGTTGTCGCGCACCTTGATGTCGACGAAGTTGGAAATCATGTGCTGCGCTTCGCGGATGTGAATGAGCGAGCGCATGAGCGGATGCCGCGCCGCTGCTCCCTCCATCGCCTTTTTGTCGGTGACGGGTAAGCCTGATTTGGTGAATACCTTGACTGGGATCTTGAGTATGTTGAAGAGCGCGACGATATCGAGTTTCGCCTTCGTCTTGAACATGCCGATGTCGGTGATCTTGCGCTCACGCTCAGCGATTTCGGCATAGCGCATCTCGACACGGGCAAGATAGCTGTCAGGATCTTTCTTGCGTTGCTTGTCGGCCATAAGCCGCGCGAGCGCTTGCCGCCACGGCTCTTCAATCGCGGCAAATGCCGTTTCGAGCTGCACCTTCATATATTCGAGCCGCGCCGTCTGCGTCGCTCGGTGGCGCGTCTGCTCACCGCGATCCACGTAGCAGCCGTATCCACGCATGTCCGTTGCCACTACATTGAGCTGGCGATCGGCTTCATAGACACGTTCCGTCTTTGCCAGCTTTACATGCTTACGAATCGCAGGACCAAGCCGCGCTGTCATAATCGCGTCAGACACGTTGTAGAAAATCAGCTCGGCAGTTTCGCGCGTCGATTGTCTAAACTCGTTTTTCCACGGCGTCACGACGTGAAACTGCGTCGCGATCGAGTCGAGTCGATGTGGTAGTCCGGGAAACGCTGCGTGGTGGGCTAGAAGCGTGTCCTCTTGCCGTAACCCGTTGACCGTCAGCGCCACGTGTCGCTCGTCGACAAGCACCTTGTGCCGGCGTAGCACAATACGGTCGTAGATCCCGTTCTGCCACAGCCAAGCCAACGCCCGATCGCCGTGAATCTCAGCGAGCAGGCGTTCCACATCGCCAAAGAGCCGCCATGCATTCCACGTCGCCGATACGCCCCCGGCGGGCGTGGCGTAGGCGATCGCGGTCAAGTTCGCGTCGAGTGAATCCTTGCTGTCCGTCTCGACGTCGCACGCCAGCTCCCCGTGCGCCCGCGCTTCGTCGTACACGCGCCCCAACGCGTCGTATAGCTCGCGCGATGTGGCGTCGCCCGCGATCTGCGGTACCTTGTCGACGACTTCGATACGGCGCAGCTTCCCGTCGACGTCGGCAAAGAGATCCGCTTCAACCGCCCATTCGACAGTTTCACCGTGCGCGTAGCGCCATGTCTTGGCGAGATCGAAGAGGATGAAATAGTAAAGCGCATCGACGCTCTTGTTGTCGGTGTCCGCTTCCCCGTCGCCGCCACGCATGACGTGCGCCGGATGAAACGTCGAGAACAGCGCACGCGGGTGCCAGCTCGGCGACGGCACATCGTCGGCGACGTCAAGCTTTGCACCGCGCAGCGCCGTCACGCCGCTTGAATCAGGCGGTGCAAGCGAGCGCAGCGCTACACCCCCCATCGCCATTATCACCGCGGGGCGCAGCGCGCGCAGCTCCGCAATCAGCCGCGGGCGACACGCGTTCATCGCCGCGCGCTTACCGGCTTCACTGTCTGACGGGATTGGCCCGCACGCGATCGCGTTGAGCACGGCGATTTGCCGGCGATCGACACCGCCTTGCGCGCAGGCGTAGTTGAGTACCTTTCCTGACGGGCCGCTGAAGGGGATCCCGATTTGTATTTCTCGTCTGCCGGGCGCTTCACCGACAAGCGCCATCACCGGCGGCAGCGGATTGCCGCCTATCACAGGCGGCGGCGCCCACTGCGTTTGAACGGCGCGATGATTTTTGAGGGGACAATGCGCGCAATCAGCTCCGAGCCGCATATACGCCGCCTTCCGCGCGAGCGCCGGATCAACGGCTTCGCGCGGTTGCAGCACGGGCAACTTGAAGTCGGGTACGCTCATTTTACGTGCGCGCTGCCTTCGGAATGATCGACTCACCACAGTATGGGCAATGCGCCCACACCGTATACGGTTGCTTTTTGTTGCGATGGTAGACAACGAAGGTGCTACTCGTTGGCCACTGAATCGCCGTCTGCACATTGCGATCGTGATTGATCATCGCACTCATCAATTTGCAATAGCGCACATGCCTGAGCTTGGCGCGACACGGCGCCGTCTTCCCGACGGGTGGGCGTCCATCACGTTTCATTGCCTTACTGCTTGTCACCAACCCCAACCCCCATTCGCGCCATCATCAAACCCCCGAGCGAAAAACCGAGCGGCGGGCAAACGCGGACCCGTCGGCCCGCCGCTCTTCCAATCCTCGATCCCACGCGCCGCGCACGCTACCGTTAGCCGCGCCGTATCAAACAAGCATACGTTGCCCGCAGGGCGACGCGTGAAATCGAAGCCTTGACTACTGACGCGCCGCGGGCCGCGTGCCCGTTTTCGGGCGCGCAGCGCTACCGTTGAGCGGCGGCAAACCGCCCACCTTCTTGGATTCGGCGGGCGTGGCGAACTTCGCGAGATACGACTTCTTGATCTCGGGATCCTCGACGAGATTGATGTCGATCGGACCGTCGGGATCGATGCCGGCGCCGATCAACGTCTCGCGCGCGCCTTCCGCATCGGCGCCACCGATCGCCACCACTGCGCGATACGCATGCCCGATGGAATCGACTTCGCTTTCGCCGATGAACCCGGCCGCTTCATCGCCCGCCGTCGTGTCCACTTCACCAACATCACCCGCGCCCGCGTCCCACGGAGCTGCATCGACGCTGCCGTTGGTGCCGGCGTCTTGGTACTGCTTTGCCTTGAGCGACTCCGCCGCCGGATTCAACGTCGCCGGGCGCTCGCCGCCCACCTTGCGCTCACCCTTGATGCGCGCATTGACGTACATCTTGGGGCGACCAAAGTCGTCGAGCTTGTCACTCTTCGACAGCTCCCACACCACCGACGCATCGTAGCGCTTGCCGATGAACATCGAACCCGTCAGCTTGCCACCCTTGCCCATGCTCACGCCCGCCGCGATGCACAGCGCCTTGAGCCGCTGTTTCATGAAGTCGGGGCTCTGCGGCGACCCGGCAAAGAAATTCGTGTTCTCGCTGCCGATCTCATCCTTGCCTTCATCGCCGAGCGCGGCCACGACACGCGACGTGACCTTGAGCATGTTGTGCGGCTTCTTGCCCTTCGACACCTGAATCTCCACGCCTGCAATCTCGAAGGTGTAGTCGCCGTACATGATGTTGCGGAAGCTGAGCCCTTGATTCGGTTTCAGCCCTTCGTACTCCTCGGGGGTGAACCCCAAATCAAAATCGGTCTCTGGTGCCTTTTCTTTTGCCATCGGTGACATCCTTTTCTCGTCCCCTGTTTCTTTACCGCGCGCCGACTAGGGGCCGACAACGCGCGACTTCACACTTTTTTTCAGCGTCGTTTTACAACGTCGAAAATCAATTGCCGTAGTTCACGCGCTTGTACGATCGCGGTGTTGATTTCATTGACGCCCATACCCGCGTCGCACATCTCTTTGCGCAGCTTTGGATCGTCGAGCGCGACGAAGCCAAGACGCGCGAGACGCGTCACGAGCAGTCCATCACGATACGAGTTTGAATCAAGGTAGCTCACGTTCGCCTCACTTCTTGAGCGGCGGCAGCGAGGGTAGCGACACCAACGGCGCGGCGCCCTCGACGCGTTCGATCAAGCCCTCTTCGTTCGTCTTCGCGCGACCGAAGAGCAAGTCTTCCAGATCGCGAAAACAGCATGACGGTTCACGCCAGCGCACGAGACGCGGCAGCCGATTGCCGTAGCGATGCCGCGGCATGTAGTTGCCAAACGCGGTCAGGTGCAACACGCGCTCGGTGATATCGTCGCCCTCTTCGGCGCGCAGCAAGCCGGTGAGGTTCACCATTGCCGGAATCTTGCGCGCCAGCGCCTTGCCCGGAATCAATACCCCGCTCGTTTCCTTCGCCTTGTCTTCGGGCGCGTTGAGCGTGTTGTAGACGAGCCGCAGGCCCGCCTTCTTCTTGATCAGCTCGTCGAGGTTGATGACGTGTTGTTCGAGATTGGCGTACTTCGCCCACCCGTTGCGATCGTCGACAGGCATCTTGCGCATGGCATCGTCGGCGTGAAAAGTCAGCTCAACGCAAATCGTTCGAACAATCCCACGATCGACGAGGGGCAAGATACGTTGATGAATCGTCACCATCATGCTGTTGATGTCTTCGACTTCGAATTTCAGCGGCTTGGTTTTCGGGTCGTAGAACATGACTGGATCCATGTAATCGACCGTTTCGAGCCCGCCCTCACGCCGCGAGCTGAGCATCGCGACGCGGGGGTAGCTTGCGCAAAACGCCGTCTTTCCTGAACCGGAGGGGCCGAAGATCAAACTCGTTTTGAAATGCAGGTTCTCGCTCATCGTTTCCCTCTATGAATGCGCCGGGCAACTGCTAACGCCGTCGCAACGAATACGACCAGAGTCAGCGTGCGTGGAAAACCACTTGTGCCCGCAGTCGAGACACGCGACTTGCCCACGGTGACCGTAGAAGCTGCGCCCACCGTTGCCTGTACCTTTGTGAGCCGAGCGGTGCCGCTTCGATTCAACAACGCCGGTGCGCCGTACGCCATATACCGCTGCCCACCGACGCCATGTACCGCGCCTGCAACGTGGACACTTCAATGTATACGGCGATCCGGGCGGCATTAGACTCTTTCCCTCAATCGCTGCGTCGGAACACAGCAGGAGTACACCCATACGAGGCGTGGGTTGTCATCACTGCAGTCCGCGCCCGTCATGGAATCGATGCGTCGGGGCGCTTTCAATTCGACCTTGTGCCAGCCACGCCAAAGCGGCTTCCCGTATTTTGCTAGCTCCCACGTTTTCGTCACGGTATTGCGCAACACCTCGACGACTTCCCCGGCTGTAAACGTCTTACGTTTCACAAGAGCCCCAAGGTGCAATTAGAAAACTCCGTGCACAGTCCGTACTGACTGCGGCAATTCATGAAGCGCTGTGGATACGCCCCACTCGCGCGCCACAAGTTGATCTCGGCTTGCTGCCATCGAATCCACCGCTCGTGCTGTTTCACCGCCGGCAGCGTCGGCGGCAACACGATACGCTGACAGTCGGCCGTCTTGCCCTTGCCGACCACATCAACGACGATCGCGGCGAGCGGACCGAACAGCTCAGCCATGCCCGATGGTTCCCAGCACAGGAATTGGCCAAGCACTTCGCCGTCGAGGTTCCACGCCTCGACGTATTTCTGATCGATCCACGCCGCTGATTTCTTCTCAAACACGACGACGCCCGGCGGGAGTAGCTGATCGTCGACGCCGACGCGCGCGATGAGATCGTATCGACACGTGTACCCGAGCTGTGGGTGTGCGGCAAAGACTTCAACGCCGAGCGGCGTCACGTCCTCGCGTCGGTCCCACCATGCCGTGTGTCGGTCGAAGAGCTGCTCGCCGATCTGCACCACGGCAATCTCAGGCGACAGCAACGAATCGTCTTCACACATCGCCTTGAGCCCAGCGAGTAAATCATCCGCGGCTGTCGGCGGCACAATGAAGCGCTTGCGCCTGCCGGCCAGCTTGAGGGTGTCGGTCACGAGTCCACCGCAGCGCCCGACGCTGTCTTCTGGCATCACGTACGCGTTGCCGAGTCCACCGCCGTAGTAGAGCGCTTCGAGCACATGGAAGAGCGCGCCGATCTGCAGATAGTCGACGTCGATCTTTCGCGTCGCCTGATCGAGGGGGACATCGTAGGTCTTCTTGAAGAGCTGCGCGCACCGACCCGCCGTTGACCAATACGACCAGCCTCTACCTGACGCGCCGCCGAGTAGCGGCCAGCCCCACGCTTTGAAAATCGCGTCGACGGCTACATCGATATTGATCGTATCGGGCGACGGCAGATCACACGC
>Ga0137397_10004124_pt1 | contig 10100 bp, 8 predicted proteins | sample czorhiz116metaG_FD_106658 | JGI IMG/M metagenome (GOLD analysis project Ga0137397, IMG submission 106658) | Vadose zone soil microbial communities from Angelo Coast Range Reserve, California, USA - czorhiz1.16 metaG | ecosystem: Environmental > Terrestrial > Soil > Vadose zone | place: USA...
CGGCGAGGCCTCCAGCGGGAAGCCCACGCGCGCGACCTCGCGCGCCAGGGCGCCGGCCCGCGCGCCCGGCACGTCCAGGATCAGCAGATTCTGCATCGTGGTCGTGCGCAGCTCGCCCGAGCCATAGCGCTCGGAGAGGTCGGCGACGGCGCGCATCTGCTCGGGCGTGATGCGGCCGCGCACGACCGGCAGGCCGACGTACGCGCGGTCCGCCTGGCGCTGGGGATGGATGCCGACGTGGTCGCGGTAGACGTCGTCGGGCGCCGGCGCGCTCACGCCCGGCGCGAGCGCGAAGCCGAGGCGGTCCTGGAGCGCGGCCAGGAAGCGCGCGGGCGTCCAGCCGCCGGTGAGGAAGAGGAACTTCAGCCGCGCCTTCTCCCGGTTCTGCCGGAGCACGTCACTGTCGCGGAAGATCTCGGAGATCCCCCGGACGACCGGCACCACCTCGCGCCAGCGCACGAAGGCATCGAGCGGCTCGGCCAGATGGGGATCGGTCGACAGCCCGCCGCCCACGCGCACGGTGAAGCCGACCTCGCCGGTGGCCGGATGCCGCGTGGCGGTGAGCCCGACGTCGTTGATCTCGGGGTAGACGCACCACGAGCGGCAGCCGGTGATCGCCACCTTGTACTTGCGCGGCAGGTTGTAGAAGTCCGGGTTGCCGTTGAGCAGCCGCGTGACCTCGTGCACCAGCGGCGAGGCGTCGACGAGCTCGTCGGCGTCGACGCCGGCCACCGGGCAGCCGGTGACGTTGCGCGTGACGTCGCCGCAGGCGCCGAGCGTCGTGATGCCCGTGCGCCACAGCGTCTCCAGCACCGTCGGCAGGTCCTCGATCGTCACCCAGTGGAGCTGGACGTTCTGCCGCACCGTGAGGTCGGCGATGCCGCGCGCGTGGCGCTCGGCGAGACCGGCGATCGCGCGGAGCTGGTGCGCCTTCAGCGCGCCGTTGGGGATGCGGATGCGCACCATGAAGTAGGGCACCGCCTTGCCCTCGCCGCCCTTGCCGCCGACGGCGCCCACGCCGTCGCCCTGGCTGTAGACGCCCCACCAGCGGAAGTACATCCCCCACTCCGGCGGGATGGAGGCGATGCCCTCGCGGGCGAATCGCTGGATCTCCGCGTAGGCCTCCCACGGATTCAGCGCCTGCTTGAGGCGCTCCGCCCGCTGCGCTTTCGTCTCCTTCGTCGCGTCGCTCATGACCCGCCTCCGTCGTCCAGAAATGGAAAAAGCCGGAAGGCGGATCGCTCCGCGCTTCCGGCTTTCGTCTTCGATGTCGACTCTCGCCGTTGACCGCGCTTACCCGACGTACTTCAGGGGCACCTCCACCCAGGCCTTACATCGGGGGCACTTCGCCGTGACCCGGCCGCTCGGCCCGTCCACCTTTAGAATGGCGTTCCGGATCACGACTTCCTCGGGGCTCCGCACGAGGAGGGTCGCCCGGCAAGTGGGGCAGCGGCCACGGTCCTGGCTGATCTCCACGATGGGAGGAAAGTACCCATTGTCGATCGGTATTGTCAAGAGTATGCTGGGCGTGGCTCAAAACCCTTAGAAACCAGAGACTCAGGAGGTAACCATGTCACTACGGCTTGGAGACACCGCCCCGGACTTCACCGCCGACAGCACCCAGGGCAAGATCCAGTTCCACGACTGGATCGGCAGCTCGTGGGCCATCCTCTTCTCCCACCCGCGCGATTTCACGCCGGTGTGCACCACCGAGCTGGGCTACGTCGCGCGGCTGAAGCCGGAGTTCGACCAGCGCGGCGTCAAGGCGATCGGACTCTCGGTCGATCCCGTCGACTCGCACGCCAAGTGGTCGGAGGACATCAAGAACACGCAGGGCCACGCCGTGAACTTCCCGATCGTCGCCGACCCGGAGAAGAAGGTCGCGAACCTCTACGGCATGATCCACCCTGCCCACGACGAGGTCTACACCGTCCGGACCGTCTTCGTCATCGACCCCAAGAAGAAGATCCGCCTGATGATCACCTACCCCCAGACCGCCGGCCGCAACTTCGACGAAATCCTCCGCGTCATCGACTCCCTCCAGCTCACCGACGCCCATAGAGTGGCGACCCCCGTGAACTGGAAGCAAGGCGAAGACGTCATCATCGTCCCCGCCGTCACCGACGAGGACGCGAAGAAGCAATTCCCCAGCGGCTGGAGGGCCCTCACGCCCTATCTGCGGCTGACAAAACAGCCCAGCAAGTAAGGGAACGGCTCTCGGACGAGCGAAGCGAGGTCCGATCCGAATCGACGATCGAGCCGGTGAGTCGGGGCGATCAAAAGGGTCCAGATGCGAGGCGGCGCGAGGACCGGAGCGAGGCGTACGCCGCGTACGCCGCAGCGAGGACCGCAGCGCCAACGAAGCAGATGGGCCCTTTTCATCGCCCCGCCGCCACGCGAGCGGCGGAGCGCGCGCTCAGACCTTCAACCGCGGGTCCAAAGTATCGCGGAGCCCATCACCGAAGAGGTTGATCCCCAACACGGTGACCAAGATCGCGAGCCCGGGAAACGTCGCCAGCCACCACGCGGTGGAGATATAGACGCGCCCGTCGGCCAGCATCCCACCCCACGTCGGCGTCGGCGGCTGCACCCCCAGCCCAAGGAACGACAACGCCGACTCGATCACGATGACCCGCGCCATGTCCAGCGTCGCCACCACCAGCCACGGCGTCAGCGCGTTCGGCAGGATGTGGCGGACGAGGACGCGGGCATCGCCGCTGCCCAGCGCCAGCGCCGCCTGCACGAACTCGCGCTCGCGCAGCGAGAGCACCGCGCTGCGCACGATGCGCGCGTAGACGACCCACGACGACACGCCGATCACGGCGATGATCGTCTTGAGGCTCGGCCCCAGCACGCCGATGACCGCGATGGCGAGCAGGATGAACGGGAACGCGAGCTGGATGTCGGCCAGGCGCATGATCGCGTCGTCCACGCGGCCGCCGAAGTAGCCCGACACCAGCCCGGCCGCCATCCCGATGACGCCGGAGATCACCACCGCCGCGAACCCGACGAGCAGCGCGGGGCGCGCGCCGTAGATCACGCGGGCGAGCAGGTCGCGGCCGAGGTGATCGGTACCGAGAGGATGCAGGCGCCCGGCGGCATCGCGGAAGCCCGGCGCCTTCAGACGTAGGTCCCCGAGGTCCTGCTCGATGGGATCGAAGGGCGCCAGCAGGGGCGCCCCCACCGCGGTGACGAGCACGATCACGACGACGACCAGGCCGACCAGCGCCGTGCGCCGCGCGGTGAGCCGCCGCAGGAAGACCAGCCACTCCGCGCGCCCGGCGTGGGGCGCCTCCCCCAGCGCGACCGCCGTCGCCGGGACACTCATCGCGTCAGCCGGATGCGCGGATCGAGATAGGTGTAGATCACGTCGACCAGCAGGTTGACGAGGACGAACGTGGTGGCGAGCAGGAAGACGGAGGCCTGCACCACCGGGTAGTCGCGGTTGTAGATGGCCTGCACGCTCAGGCGGCCCACGCCCGGCCACGCGAAGATCGTCTCGGTGATGACCGAGCCGCCCAGCAGCGTGCCGAGCTCGATGCCCACGATCGTCACGATCGGGATCGCCGCGTTCTTGAGCGCGTGCTTCCAGACGACGGGCGGGTTGCTCACGCCCTTGGCCCGCGCGGTGCGGATGTAGTCCTGGTTCAGGACCTCCAGCATGCCCGAGCGCGTGAGCCGCGTGATGCGCGCGGTCGTGAAGAGGCCGAGCGTCACGGCCGGCAGGATCAGGTGCTCGAGGCCGCCCCGCCCCGACGAGGGCAGGAGCTGCAGCTGCACCGACAGCAGCAGGATCAGCATGATGCCGAGCCAGAACGTCGGCATCGACTGCCCGAGCAGCGCGATGACCGTCGAGATGTAGTCCAGCACGGTGTTGCGGCGCACGGCCGAGATGATCCCGGCGGGGATCGACAGCACGAGGGCCAGCAGCAGCGCGGCGCCGGCCAGCTCGAAGGTGGCCGGCAGCCGCTCGACGACCAGGCCGAAGGCCGGCTCGCCGTGGCGCACCGACTGGCCAAAGTCGCCGCGCAGCGCGCCGCTGAGGAAGCGCCCGTACTGGATGATGAACGGATCGTTGAACCCCATCGCCTCGCGGAAGCGGCGCACGTCCTCCGCGGTCGCCTCCGGCGAGAGCAGCACCAGCGCGGGATCGCCGGTGAGATGCAGGATGAAGAAGACGACGAAGGAGACGCCGAGCAAGACGACCAGCGACTGCCACAGTCGCCGGAGCAGGAACGTCTTCATGCGCGCGTCAGACGCGCGACGGCCTCGATGTGGGGCGTCTGGGGGAACATGTCGAGCGGCTGCACCCAGTCCAGCCGGTAGCCCTGCCGCACGAGGTCGCCCACGTCCCGCGCCAGCGTGGTGGGGTTGCAGGACACGTAGACGATGCGCGCGGGCGCGAGCCCGGCCAGCGCGCCGAGCGCCTTGGGATGAAAGCCCGCGCGCGGCGGATCGGCCACGACGACCGCGGGCCGCACGCCCTCGGCGGCCAGCGCGGGCAGCACGTGGCGCACCTCGCCGGTCAGGAACGTGCAGTTGGTGATCGCATTCGCCTGCGCGTTGCGCACGGCGTCGGCGACCGCGGCCGGCGCCAGCTCGATGCCGTAGACGTGGCGCGCGCGCCCGGCGAGCAGCAAGCTGATGGCCCCGGTGCCGGAGTAGAGATCGAGCACGATCTCCTCACCCGTCAGCTCGCACGCCTCGCCCACCAGCGCGAAGAGCCGCTCGGCCTGCGCCGTGTTGGTCTGGAAGAAGGAGGCGGCGGAGACGCGGAACGTCACGCCGCCCAGCCGCTCGGTGATGTGGTCACGCCCCAGCAGCAGGTGCTCCTCGCTGCCCGTGGCCACGCTCGACTTGGTGTCGTTGACGTTGAGCACGACGCTCGTGGTGCCCGGCACGCGCGCGCGCAGCGACTCCGCCACCGGCACCAGCGTCTCGACGTCCGGCGCCGAGCCGACGATGTTGACCATGGCCTCGCCCGTCCGCTGGCCCTCGCGCACCGCCACGAAGCGCAGCAGCCCGCGCTCGGAGCGCTGGTCCCACACCGACAGCCCCCGCGCGCGCGCCTGGACGCGCACCTCGTCGAGCAGCGCGTTCATGGGGTCGGATTGCAGCAGGCAGCGCTCGATGTCGAGCACGACATCGTAGCGCTCGGCCTCGTGCAGGCCAACGTGGAGGTCCGGCCCCGCCACCGTGAACTCCATCTTGTTGCGATAGCCGTAGGGCGCCGGCGCCGGCACGATCGGCCGCAGCTCGAAGGGCGGCAGCCCGCCGATCCGCTCGAGGCAGTCGCGCACCTGCTTTTCCTTGAACGCGAGCTGGGCCGGGTACGCCAGGTGCTGCAGCCGGCACCCGCCGCAGCGGCCGAAGTACGGGCACGGCGCCTCGACGCGCTCGGGCGATGGGACCAGCACGGCATCGATGACCGCGCGGCCGAAGCGCGAGCGGCTCTCGAGCATCCGCACCCGCAGACGGTCACCCGGCAGCCCGCCCCGGACGAAGACGACGTAGCCGTCGGCCCGGCCCACCCCTTCGCCGCCGAACGCGAGGTCGTCGACGACGAGCTCCAGCAGGTCGCCGCGCTTCGGCTTGGCCATGATTCACGCCACTATAAACGAGGACTTCGAGGCGCACGAGGACTTCGAGGCTGGTCAGCCGCGGGGCCGCGGGAGTATCATAGCGATTCATGAAGAGCGGGCCTCCGCGCGCCATCGGAGAGCTGCTGCTGGGCGCGCTGCCGCAGCTCGGGGACCGGCTCCTCGTGCAGCGCATGCGCCGGACGTGGAGCGCCGTCGTCGGCGCCGACGTCGCACGCCGCGCGCAGCCGCAGGCGCTCGTCAACGGCTGCCTCACCATCGTCGTCGACAACTCCCCGTGGCTCCACGAGCTCAATCTGCGGGCCGCCGATCTCACGGAACGCCTGCGGGCGGCGTTTCCCGCCGTGCAGACGCTGCGCTTCGACCTCGGCGCGGCCGCCGCCGAAGAGGCCGCCGCCGAGACGCTGGCGGCGCCCCGGCGCCCGCGCCTGAGCGAGGACGACACGCGCGCCATCGACGCCGCCGCCGCTGCGATTTCCGATCCGGCGCTGGCCGCCAGCGCGCGCCGCTTGCTGGCGCGGGCGTGGCCGCCGGCACCGGCACGAGGTAATGAACGATGAGAGTGCGCTCTGCCGTGAGCCTCTTCCTGCTCCTTGCCGGCGCCGTGGCCGGGTGCGCGACGACGCCCGACGCGGCCAGGCTGCAGGCCGACGGCGAGACGCCGCGCCGCGTCGGCCCGCGCGAGCGGGACATGACGGCGGAGGCGTACTACCACTACACGGTGGCGCAGCTCGCCGCACAGGGCGGCCGCTTCAAAGACACGCTGGCGCCGATGGAACAGGCGCTGCAGCGCGATCCGAACTCGTCCTTCCTCTGGGCCCAGCTCGCGCAGTGGCTGGTGCGCGCCGAGCAGCCCGCCGAGGCGCTGACGGCCGCCCGCAAGGCCGTGCAGCTTGCGCCCGACGAGGCGCAGCCGCGCCTGACGCTGGCCGAGCTGCTCCGCGCGCAGAAGAAGTATCCCGAGGCCGAGGCCGAGCTGGAGAAGGCCATCACGCTCAGCCCCGGCACCGACGACGCCTACCTCACGCTGGCCCGCTACCAGGTCGAGCAGAAGGCGCTGGAGCGCGCGCGGGCCACGCTGCTGCGCCTGACCGCCCAGCAGCCGCGCAACGTGCAGGCGCAGTTCCTGCTCGGGCGCCTCGCCATCGAGAGCGAGCAGCTCGACGAGGCGATCACGCGGCTCTCCCGCGCCGTCGAGCTCGATCCCGACCACGACGGGGCCTGGACCGCGCTCGGCTACGTCTACGAGGCGCAGCACAAGACCGATGAGGCCATCGAGATCTACCGGCGCGCAGTGAAGGCCAACCCCGACAACCCGGCCTTCGTCGAGCGCCTGGGCGACCTGCTGATCAAGCTCGGCCGCTTCAAGGAAGCCGAGGGCGAGGTGGAAGCGCTGGCCGAGCTGGCGCCGCGCGACCCGCGCGTGTGGATGAAGCTCGGCGCGGTGTTCTACGAGCAGAAGCAGTGGGACAAGGCCGGCGAGGCCTTCCGCCGCGTCGTCCTGCTGGAGCCGTCGAACCTGCGCGCGCGCTACTTCCTGGCCACCACGTACATGGACGCCGGCAAGGACGACGCCGCGCGCGACGAGCTCGAGAAGATCCTCAAGGCCGATCCGCGCTCGATCGACGCCCGCGTGCAGCTCGGCTTCCTCTCCGGCAAGGTCAAGAAGTACGACGAGGCCATCGCGATGCTGCGCGAGGCCGTCAACATCGATCCCAAGCGGCCCGAGCTCTTCCTCTATCTCGGCACCGCCTACTTCCGGGCCAAGGAATACGACCGCGCCGTCCAGACGCTGCAGGAAGGCCTGACGCTCGACGACAAGCAGAAGGACCTGCACTTCCAGCTCGGCGTGGTCTACGAGAAGCAGGCGAAGTTCGACGACGCCGTGGGGCAGTTCAAGCAGGTCATCACGCTCGACCCCAAGCACGCCGAGGCCTACAACTACGTCGGCTACATGTACGCGGAGAAGGGCCAGAACCTCGATGAGGCCGTCCAGATGATCGGCACCGCGCTCTCGCTGGAGCCGGAGAACGGCTACTTCATCGACAGCCTCGGCTGGGCCTACTATCAGCAGGGCAAGTATCCCGACGCGCTGCGCGAGCTGAAGCGCGCGGTGGAGAAGGCCAAGGAAGATCCGGTCATCTTCGAGCACCTCGGCGACGCCTACCACAAGAACGGCTACGACGAGGACGCCGCGGCTGCCTGGGAGAAGGCGCTGCAGCTCGATCCCGCCGCCGACGGCGTGAAGAAGAAGCTCGACGACGCTCGCGCGCGACTGCGGCGCGCCCAGGGTGGCTCCAAGGCCTCGCAGTAGCCGGCTCCTCGCCGTCCTCGCAGTCGGACTGCTGGCGGGCTGCGCCATCGCCATCCCGCCACCCCGCCAGACGGTCTCCGAGGACGCGCGCCGCGCCGTCGATCTGCTGATCACGCGCTGGCACGCCGTCTCCGATCTGCGCGCGCTGGCCGACATCGTGGTGGAGCGCGGCGGGCAGCGGCAGCAGCTGAGCGGGGTGCTCCTGGCCAAGGCGCCGAGCAGCGTGCGCTTCGAGGCGCTCTCTCCATTCGGGCAGCCCTTCCTGCTCGCCGTGGTCCACGACGGGCAGCTCACGGCCTACAATGCGCTGACGCGCGAGGCCGTCGTGGGCGAGGCCACCGCCGAGACGACCGCGAAGCTCCTGAACCTGCCGTTCGACCCCGAGGATCTCGTCGCCATCGTCACCGGCCACGCGGTGCCGCCGCGCGGCCTGCGCGTGGCCGACATCAAGCCGCCGGACGCGATCGGCCCGTCCATCTCGCTGATCGGCGACGTCCACGAGAAGCGCGTGTGGATGGACTTCGAGACGGGCGTCGTCCGCCAGCTCGAGATCATCGGCGGCCGCGTCGCCGCCACCGTGACCTACCTGCGCAATCCCGAGGGCGCGCTGACCGGCTTCGACGCGACCGCCGTGGACCGCTACGTCGTGGCGACCGTGCGCTACCGCAACGCCGCCACGGGGGTCGGTCTCACGCCCGATCGCTTCGCGCTGACGCTCCCCAAAGACGCGAAAACACAACCGATCCGTTGACGCTGTCCGGTCCGCATGCTAGCCTGCCGTGTCTTGTCGAAGGGGTCGGGGAAAGCCCGCCGGCTCGTGATCAGCGCTGCCGCCAAGGTCAACCTGGCCCTGGAGGTGCTGAGCAGGCGAGCTGACGGTTATCACGAGATCGCCACGGTGATGCACGCCGTGGACCTGTCCGACCGGTTGACGTTCGAAGACGCGCCCACGCTCGAGGTTCGCACCGGCGCGCCCGGCGTCCCGACGGACGAGCGCAACCTCGCGTACCGCGCGGCCGCCGCGCTGCAGGCCGCCGCCAAGGTCGAGTGCGGCGTGCGCATCACGCTCGACAAGCGCATCCCGGTGGCGGCCGGGCTGGGCGGCGGCTCGACGGACGCGGCGGCGACGCTGGTGGGGCTGAACCGGCTGTGGCACCTGCAGTGGCCGGCCGACCGGCTCGAGGAGCTGGCGGTCGGGCTCGGCATGGACGTGCCGTTCTTCCTGCGCGGCGGTGCGGCGCTGGGGACGGGACGGGGCGAGCGGCTGACGGAGATTCCGAGCGCGGTGCTGGGGCTCGTCCTGGTGAACCCGCGCTTCCCGGTGAGCACCGCCGAGACGTACGGGCGCGTGACGCCGGCGATGTACTCGGACGGCCGCCGCGCCCGTACGATGGCGGAGGCGCTGGCCCGGCGGGGGGCCGGGCGCGTGGCGGCGAGCCTCTACAATGGGCTCGAGCCCGCGGCGCGCCAGGGCTACCCGCAGATCGCGCAGATGGAGGCGGCCCTCATGGCGGCCGGGGCGCTGGGCGCCATGATGTCGGGCAGCGGCCCCACGGTCTTCGGCGTGGCGCGCTCGTGGGAGCAGGCCCGCCAGATCCGGGCCCGCGTCGCGCGGGGCGCCTGGGAATGCTGGGCCGTGCGCACACTGCGGGGGCCGGCGATTCGAATCAGGGCCGGCGGGGCGTGATAATGGGTGTCCAGGGTTCGCTGGGGCGTGGCCAAGTGGCAAGGCGCGGGACTTTGGATCCCGTATTCGGAGGTTCGAATCCTCCCGCCCCAACCATGAATGGAGCGAGGCGCGCATGAGCTACGAGCTGAAGATCTTCACGGGCAACGCGAACCGGCCGCTGGCGGAGGAGATCGCGCAATACCTCCACGTGCCGCTCGGCAATGCGGAGGTCTCGCGCTTTTCCGACGGCGAGGTGTTCGTGCAGATCAACGAGAACGTCCGCGGCACGGACGTCTTCGTCGTGCAGCCCACCTGCCCGCCGGTGAACGACTCGCTGATGGAGCTCTTGATCATGCTGGACGCGTTCAAGCGCTCCTCCGCCCACCGGATCACCGCGGTGCTGCCGTACTACGGTTACGCGCGCCAGGACCGCAAGGTGCAGGGCCGGATGCCGATCTCGGCCAAGCTCGTGGCCGATCTGATGGAGGCGGCCGGGGCCGACCGCGTGCTCGCCCTC
>Ga0137397_10004128_pt1 | contig 10097 bp, 10 predicted proteins | sample czorhiz116metaG_FD_106658 | JGI IMG/M metagenome (GOLD analysis project Ga0137397, IMG submission 106658) | Vadose zone soil microbial communities from Angelo Coast Range Reserve, California, USA - czorhiz1.16 metaG | ecosystem: Environmental > Terrestrial > Soil > Vadose zone | place: USA...
CAGCGATTGCCGCGCCACGCTCGCGGATTGCGAAGCGCTCTCGGACATGTCGTTCATCGCCCTGGCCATGCTCAGCACCGACGCGCTGGTCTGCCGAATTTCCACGGACTGCTTTTCGGCGGCGGCGAGCAGCTGGACCGAAGTCTGTTGCGCGGACTCCGTGGCAGTCGTCACTTGCGCGGCTGCGGCGTTGATCCGGCCAACGAGGCCTCTGAGCTCGTCGATCGTGAAATTCACCGAGTCTGCGATGGCGCCGGTGATTTCCTCGGTGACCGTCGCCTTGACGGTTAGGTCGCCTTCCGCGAGGTTTCCCATCTCGTTCATCAGCCGCAGAATCGCGTCCTGGTTCGAGCGGTTGGTGCGCTCGGTCTCGGCGCGCTGGCGCTCGGCCTCGTCGGCTCTGCGCCGGGTGTCACCGAGGTACACCAACACCAGCAGCACGATGTTGCCGATGCTGGCCATAATCAGCAGGGCGAGGATGATGAAGTTGGTGGTGCGCCCGCTGAGCTCCAGCTCGTACGCGTCGGCCAGTTTTTGAGAAGCGGCGAGAAGAGGTTCGGAGTCATCCACGACCCTGCGGCCGGCCTGCTTCGCATTCACGAGTGCCTGCAGGTTGCCGAGAATCGAGGCGACCGCACCCTGGAATTCCTGGTACGCCTTGTCGAGCTCGGCGAGCTTGCCCTGCTGCTCGGCGTCTTTGGCCGCCGAGACGCGCAGCACGTCGCTGCCCTTGCTCAGGCCTTGCAGCAGCTCCCGGAAGGTGGTGGTGTCCTTGCCCATCAGGAACGCCACCTCCGGATCGATCACGTCCGCACCCAGCATGGCGTTGGCGTTCCGCGCGAGACGCTGGGTCAACATGACCAGCTGACCGGAGAGGGAGACTTCGCGAGCGGGCGCCTGCGATTGCAGCTTCAGCGCCTGTATCTGCTCGGCTAAATCGAGCAGCAAGGGGTTGTTGGCGTTGATCTGGCGCACCGCGCTCGCGAGCCCGATCAGGTTCTTGCTTTGCGCGAGAACCAGCTGAACGCTCTTATCGGTCTTCTCCCATTCTTTGGTGAGCGCGTCCAGTTGCGGTTTCGCCGCTTCCGAGGTGGGCGGCAGGCTGACGTCGCCGGCCTGGCCGCCCTGCGTCAGGAGCTTCAGCGCCGAGTTGAATTCTTCGCGCGATTGTTGCAGCTGCTTGAACGCCTCGGGGCTGCCGATGAGGCCGGTCTGCGCCGCCTTGGCGATCCGCTGCGACAGCATCCGCATTTGCGCCGAGGTCGACACAAAGATGGTGCCGTAGGTTGCCTCGCGGTTGTCCTTGAACACGACGAACGCCGATGCGACAAAAAGCACCGCGAAAACCGCGCCGAGGATGATGTACTGCTGGCCGACGCGAATCGTCCCCACGCCCGCCACGCGCCGCTTCGGCCCCTCGGCGACGGTCGTCGGGCCGGGTTGGATTGGCTTGAGCAAGGCCTTGGGAACGGCCTTCGGAACCGCTCGCGGGCCCGGCACTGCAGGGGCTCCTACCTTCTTGGTCACGGGCGCCGTCTTGGTCGGCAGTCTCAGGAATGCCATGGGTGTCTCCAGTCCTCAGGTTTGCGTGGGTGCGCTTTACGCGCCCACGTGAAGAAAATCCTCGTGCGCCACCAAGGCGCCGATATTCAGCTCCTGCCAAAGGCGGCCTTCGTCGTCGCGGAAGGCGCCCGCTATCCACGGCCGGTTGGCCGCTTCCTCCACCGTCTGCATCGCCTGCACGTTCCTCAGGCCCAGCATCCGGGTGATCACCAGGCCGCTGAACGACTGGAAGCGTTCGGCGATCAGCAGCAGGCGGCAATCCGGCGTACGCGCCGTCGTCTCTCCCCCGGCAAAGGCGCCAAAATCGACGACGCTCGAGAGCACGCCCCGGATGTTCGCCAAGCCCAGGTACCAGGGCTTGGTCAGCGGAACGCCTGAAATCTCAGGGAGCGGGAGCATTTCTCCGGCGTCGTCGAGCTTGAGCAGCCAGTTGCGGTTGCCCGCCTGCACGCCGAGCCGCGAGGTCGGCTCGGCCTCGGCCTGAGCTTCGCGCAGTCTTTGCGCGAGCCCCTGCTGAAACTCGCGCAGGCTGATCTGTTTTGCCACCGTCGGGCCCTATTTGATCGCCGCGATCTTCGCCAGCAACTCCTTGGCGTCGATCGGTTTCACCAGATAGTCCTTCGCGCCCTGGCGCATGCCCCAGACGCGATCGGTTTCCTGGTTCTTGCTCGTCACCACGATCACCGGTATGTGCTTGGTCGCTTCGTCGCGCGTGATGGCGCGCGTCGCTTGGAAGCCGTTCGTGCCCGGCATGACGACATCCATGAGAATGAGATCGGGCTTTTCGGATTTCGATTTCGCGATGGCTTCGTCGCCGCTCTCGGCGGTGACGCACTGGAAACCGTTCTTGGACAGGGTTTCCATGAAGAACTGCCGGTCAGTCGGTGAATCGTCCACGATCAATATCTTCTTTACTGCCATGGCAGACCTCCTCGGGTCTCAGGTACGTACGGGCGCGTACGCGCCTACTGTTTTCAAAAGGCTGTCCTTGGTGAAAGGCTTGGTCAGGTACTCGTCCGAGCCCACCATTCGGCCGCGCGCCCGGTCGAACAAGCCGTCCTTCGACGACAGCATGACGACGGGTGTGCCCGCGAAGCGCGCATTTTTCTTGATGAGCGCGCAAGTTTGATAACCGTCCAGGCGAGGCATCAGAATGTCGACGAAGATGACATCGGGTTGGTGGTCCGAGATCTTTGCGAGCGCATCGAAACCGTCTTCCGCCAGGATCACCTTGCATCCGGCCTGAACGAGGAAAATCTCCGCGCTGCGGCGTATGGTGTTCGAATCGTCGATCACCATCACCTTGATGCCGGCGAGGTTCGCGGTTTCGCGCACGACGTCTCCCATTACCCCCTCTGTGGCTATCCCGACAACTTCGTCGGAGCTCCGATATGACGATGGCCTAACCGCGGGCCAACTTCCGTTTCTACACTATACAGCCAAATCCTGTCAAAACAAAGCCTTGTACTTAGTACTTCAGAAGCACCCTCAGGATCGCAGCCAAAACCGACCCTCTCTGTTTCTCCGTATCCCTTGGATATAGCAGAAGCCATGCCGGATCAGAGCTCGACCATCTCAAAATCCTCCTTGCGGGCGCCGCATTCGGGGCAGCTCCAGTTCATGGGGATGTCCTCCCAGCGTGTTCCGGCCGGCAGTCCTTCTTCCGGCAGACCCTCCGCTTCGCTGTAGATGAAGCCACAGATCAAGCACATCCAAGTTTTGAATTCTTGCTTTTCCGTCATTAGGTTGGGATGGGTTACAATGGGTCGTTGCATCATAACCTGAGCGGCGAGCCGCCTGCCATCGATCGCCGGTACTTCGCTGCCATGCCCACCCCTCCCATCGTCCTCGCCTTCGCGGCGGCAGACCCCACCGGCGGCGCGGGCGTACAGGCCGACCTGCTGACACTGACCGCCATGGGCTGCCACGCCCTATCGGTAATTACGGCAATTACCGTCCAAGACACAGCCGGCGTCGAAAACCTCCAGGCCATCGACTCCGACTGGGTGGTCGACCAGGCGCGCCTGGTCCTGGAGGACATGCCGGTCGCCGCGTTCAAGGTCGGCGTGGTCGGCAGCATCGAGAACATCGCTGCGATCGCGGAGGTGGTGTCGGACTATCCCGAGGTTCCGCTCATCTTCGATCCCGTTCTCGCCTCGGGGCGCGGGGATGAGCTCGCCACCGAAGACATGATTTCGACGATGCGCGAGCTGCTGCTGCCTCAGACGACGATCCTCACGCCCAACAGCCGCGAGGCGCGGCGGCTCGCCCAAGCCGATGGCGAGGACGAGGAAGAGCTCGCGCTCGCCGGCGCTGCGGAGAAGCTTCTCGGACTGGGCTGCGAGTACGTGCTGATCACCGGCACCCACGAGAACACGCCGCAAGTCGTGAACACGCTCTACGGGTCGCAGGGGGTCGTGCGCGCGGACAGCTGGGAGAGGCTCCCGGAGACCTACCACGGCTCGGGTTGTACGCTCGCCGCAGCGATAGCCGCGACGCTCGCCAATGGCCTGGAGCTGCCCGATGCGGTGCGCGAGGCTCAGGAATATACATGGCAGACGCTCAACGCGGGGTTTCGGCCGGGTATGGGTCAGTTCATTCCCGACCGGTTTTTCTGGGCGAGAGACATGGATGAGCCCGGCACAGGCAAGTCTTGACCGGCAGGTGGGCTCGGTCGGAGGATTCAGAGGTTTGTACGCGATCACCCCGGACGAGCTCCATACCGGCAGACTGGTGGGCAAGGTGCGCATGGCGCTCGCAGGCGGAGCGCGCATGGTGCAATACCGGAACAAATCCGCGGACGCAACACTGCGACAGGAGCAAGGTGCGGCGCTGCTCGCGATCTGCAGGGCAGCGAGCGTTCCGCTCATCATCAACGACGATCTCGATCTGGCTGCGGCGCTCGAGGCCGATGGCCTGCACCTCGGCCGCAACGACTTGCCCGTCGCCGCCGCGCGGCAATGCCTGGGCAAGGGCAGCCTGGTGGGGGCGTCCTGCTACGACCGGCTCGATCTCGCGGTGAGTGCGCGCGACGCCGGCGCAGACTATGTCGCCTTCGGCAGCGCGTTCCCATCGACCACGAAACCGGGGGCGACCCGGGCACCGCTTTCGCTCTACCGCGACGCAAAGGCGCGCCTGGATTGTCCGGTGGTTGCGATCGGAGGAATAACGAGCGAAAACGCGCGCGCCGTGATCGACGCGGGGGCCGATGCCGTCGCCGTCATAAGCGCCTTGTTCGATTCGCCCGACGTCGAGCGCAGCGCGCGGGAATTCGCGGGACTGTTCACCGTCCATGACCTCGAAAAACGAACTCCTGTTTGAACGTTCGCAAAGGATCATCCCCGGCGGTGTCAATTCGCCGGTGCGCGCGTTTCGCGCCGTGGGCGGCACGCCTCCGTTCATCGAGCGCGGCGAAGGCAGCCGCATCTGGGACGCGGACGGCCGGGAATACATCGACTACGTCGGTTCCTGGGGGCCGCTCGTCGTGGGACACGCCGACGCGGAGGTGCTCGCCGCAGTGCGAAGCGCCGCGGACCGCGGACTTTCCTTCGGCGCGCCCACCGAGTCCGAGGCCGAGCTGGCGGAGCTGCTCGCAGGCCTCGTCCCCGGGCTGGAACTTGTGCGATTGGTCAGCTCCGGGACCGAAGCGACCATGTCCGCCCTGCGTCTTGCGCGCGGGGCGACCGGCCGCAGCCGCATCGTGAAATTCGAGGGCTGCTATCACGGACATGCGGACAGCCTGCTGGTCAAGGCCGGCTCCGGCGCCCTCACGCTGGGTAATCCAAGCTCAGCCGGCGTCACCGACGCAACCGCCGCCCAGACCCTCGTCCTCGACTACAACGACGCCGCCGGGCTGGACGCGGCGTTCCTCGAGCACGGTCGGTCGATCGCGTGCGTGATCGTCGAGCCGGTTGCGGGAAACATGAATCTGATCGCGCCGAGCCCGGGGTTCCTCGAGCGCCTGCGCGATCTGTGCACACGGTACGGCGCCTTGCTGATCTTCGACGAGGTGATGACGGGTTTTCGCGTCGGGCTGCGCGGCGCACAGGGTTTGTATGGCGTGCGATCGGATCTGATCACCCTGGGAAAGGTGATCGGCGGCGGGATGCCTCTGGGGGCTTTCGGCGGCAGACGCGACATCATGGAAAGAATCGCGCCGCTGGGCCCGGTCTACCAAGCGGGCACCCTCTCGGGCAACCCCGTCGCGGTCGCCGCCGGTCTTGCGACCTTGCGCAAGGTGCAGGCTCCCGGTTTCTACGAGAAGCTCGGTGCCGCGACACGCTCGCTCTGCAACGGCCTCGTCGCGGCGGCGCGCAAGCGCGGCGTGGCCTTCTCGGCGCAATCCGTGGGGGGCATGTTCGGATTGTATTTCCGCGCCGCGCCGCCTTCGAGCTATGCCGAGGTCATGCAGTGCGATACGGAAGCCTTCAAGCGCTTCTTCCACGCGATGCTGGATCGCGGCGTGTACTTGGCGCCCTCCGCGTACGAGGCGGGCTTCGTGTCCGCCGCACATTCGGCGAACGACATTGCAGCCACGATCGCCGCCGCGGAGGCCTCGTTCGGTGTCTTGTCTTAGGTCGTCCCAAGGCCCGCGATCACACCAGGAACAGGGTCGCCAGACCGAGGAAAATAAAAAATCCGCCGCTGTCGGTGATCGCGGTTATCAGGACCGACGAGCCGAGCGCCGGGTCGCGGCCAAAGCGCAGCATGGTGAGCGGGATGAGCACACCGGCAATCGCCGCGAGCGTCAGGTTCAGGGTCATCGCCGCCGTCATCACCAGGCCCAGGGACACCGTGTTGTATAGCCAATAGGCGATCAGGCCGAGCGCGCTGCCCCAGATCAGCCCGTTCAGGAGCGAGACTCCGAGTTCCTTCGCAAGCAGCTTCCTCGCGTGCTCCCTCTGGATCTGGCCGAGGGCGATCGAGCGCACGATCATGGTGATGGTCTGGTTTCCGGAATTGCCGCCCACGCCGGCCACGATCGGCATGAGCGCCGCGAGTGCAACCAATTTTTCTATGGAGTGCTCGAACGCCCCGATAACGCGCGAGGCGATGAAGGCGGTGACGAGATTGATCGCCAGCCAGGACCAACGGTTCTTCACGCTCGCCCACACCGAGGAGAACACGTCTTCCTCCTCGCGCAAGCCGGCCTGAGTGAGCAGCTCGCTCTGGCTTTCGCTGCGGATGAAGTCGACCACCTTGTCGATCGTGACGCGGCCGACGAGCTTTCCCTGCTCGTCGACGACCGGCGCCGACACCAGGTCGTAGCGCTCAAAGGCCTTCGCCGCCTCCTGCGCCCGGTCGCGGGGCTGCATCGTCACGACGTCGCTCACCATGACCTGTCCGACGTTGTGCTCGAGCTCGGACACGATCAGCTTGGACAGCGGCAGCACGCCTTTCAGGCGTTCGTCTCGGTCGACCACGAAGATCTGGTCGGTGTGGTGCGGCAGCGCGTCGAACCGGCGCAAATAGCGCGTGACCGTCTCGATCCCGGTGTCCTCGCGCACGCTGACGACATCGAAGTCCATCAGCGCCCCGACCGCGTCCTCGGGGTAGGACATCGCCGAGCGCAGCTGCTCGCGCTCTTCGATCGGCAGAGCCTGGAACACGTCCTGGATGACCTCCTCCGGCAGGTCCGGCGCGAGGTCGGCGATTTCGTCGGCTTCGAGCTGTTCGGCCGCGGCGACCAGCTCCTGCGAGTCCATGTTGCGGATGAGGGTCTCGCGCACCGCATCGGAGGCCTCGAGCAGGATCTCTCCGTCGCGACCGGCCTTGACGAGATCCCAGACAACGAGCCGCTCCTCGAGAGGCAGGGATTCGAGCACATAGGCGATGTCCGCCGGATGCATCGCGTCGAGCTTGGCGCGCAGCTCTGCAACGTTCTGCCGGTGCACGAGCGACTCCACCAGCTCGTGTTTCGGCATTTCCTGGCGTTCGACGAGGCCCTCGACCAAGCGGTGACGCCGCAGGAGCTCCCGGACCTCGCGCAGGTCGGCCTTGAGGTCTTCGAGGTCCTTCTTCGGGCTGAGGGTTTCGATCATGTGCGCCAGCCGTTCGCCATGAGTGGATCGCGGGCACCGCAGAACAGCGCGCGAAAAACGCCGTGCGGCTGCGGCGATTCTAGCAGCCGCCTGTATGATGGCGATAGAAAAATCTCGCCCGATGATCGAGCGCCGCATTCTCGATGGAGACGTCCGCCCCTCCGAAGTTCTTGCGTGGGCGATGTTCGATTTCGCCAACTCGGGCTACACGACCGTTGTCGTCACGGCGGTATTCAACGCCTACTTCGTCGCGGTCGTCGCAGGCAACGCCCCCTGGGCGACCTTTGCCTGGACCGCGGCCTTGTCGGTCTCGTACGCCCTCATTCTGCTTACCGCTCCGATCCTCGGGGCGTACGCAGACCTGAGGGCCGCGAAAAAGCGCTTGCTCCTCGTTACGACCGCCGGATGCGTGCTCGCGACCGCTCTGCTCGCCCTTACCGGACCCGGAACACTCGTGCTGGCGATCGTGCTGCTGGTGTTCTCCAACTTTTGCTTCGGCTCGGGCGAAAATCTCATCGCCGCGTTCCTGCCCGAGCTGGCGCATGGCGACGCCCTGGGGCGCGTGTCGGGCTGGGGCTGGAGTCTCGGCTACCTCGGGGGGCTTCTCACTCTGGGTCTGTGCCTGGGCTATGTCACCTGGGCACAAGGCCAGGGCCAGCAGGCGCATCAGTTCGTTCCCGTCACGATGCTGATCACCGCAGCGACCTTTGCTTTGGCCAGCCTTCCAACGTTTCTGGTGCTGCGCGAGCGCGCTCGCCCGGCTCCGCCGGGCGAAGACTTCGCATGGGCGGCCTTTGCGCGCCTGGCGCAGACCGTGCGCCAGGCGGCTCGTTACCGGGATCTCGCGCGCTTCCTGCTGTGCATCGTCTTCTACCAGGCCGGCATCCAGACGGTCATCGCGCTCGCCGCGATATACGCCGAGCAGGCGCTCGGGTTCACCACCAAGGACACGATCACCCTCATTCTGGTCGTCAACGCGACCGCCGCCGCCGGCGCCTTTGCCTTCGGCAGCGTGCAGGACCGCCTGGGGCATGTGAGAACCATCGCCTTGACGCTCTGGCTCTGGATCGCGACGACGCTGATCGCCTGGTCGGCGACCGGGCCGGGGCTGTTCTGGGTGGCCGCCAACCTCGCCGGCCTGTGCCTGGGCTCTTCGCAATCGGCAGGCCGCGCACTGGTCGGATACTTGAGTCCTGCAGACCGGCGGGCCGAGTTCTTCGGCCTCTGGGGCCTCGCGGTAAAGCTGTCATCGATCCTCGGGCCGATCACCTACGGCTCGGTCACCTGGGCGACCGGCGGCAACCACCGTGTCGCGATGCTGGCGACCGGCGCGTTCTTCGTTGCGGGACTTTTCCTGCTCGCGGGAATCGACGTCGCTCGCGGCAGGCGCGCCGCGGAAGCACCTTAGGCGCTGTCGCCGTCTAGGGAATCTGCGCGGCGTACATCTGCGTCAAGATGCTGTCGCTGTAGCTCGTCAGGTAAGGGGACTCGCGATTGCGGTCGTAGTAGCGCGGTCGGGGAAGCATCGCGGCCAGACGCGCCGCCTGCTCGGGCTCGAGAGCGCCGGCGTCGACGCCGAAATAATATCGGGCGGCCGCCTCGGCGCCGAACACATTCTCGCCCCACTCCACGACGTTGAGGTAGATCTCGAAAATGCGGCGCTTGCTCATGGTCGCTTCGAGCATCGAGGCGAGAATCGCCTCCTGCCCCTTGCGCAGCAGGCTGCGGTCCCCCGAGAGGAACAGATTTTTTGCGAGCTGCTGGGTGATGGTCGAGCCTCCGGCGACGACCTTGCCGCGGCGCTGATTCTTTTCCAGAGCACGCTGAATCCCCTCCCAATCGAAGCCGTCGTGCTCGACGAACTTCGCGTCCTCGGCGACGATGATCGCGCGTTTCAGGTCGCCTGAGATCCGTCCGTAGGACACCCACTTGTGCTCGAGCACCGCGTTGGCGTCCTTCTCCCGGAGCGTCTCGAGGCGCACTTCCATGACGCTCGTCGTTGCCGGGTTATGCTCGACCCAGTAAAGGATCTGCACGAGAAACCAGAACTCATAGATCGCAAGGCCCGCCGCCGCGGTTCCGGCGGTGTAGCAAAACAGCTTCCACAGGAAAACGATCAGCCTCATTTTCGAACGGGCCGATGCAACGGGCCGGAGGCCGCCGCACCCTCGCGCTCAGTCGCTGAAAAGCCTGTCGCCTCGCGTGAAATACCAGGTGCGGGTGATAACAAGGATGTCGGTTTCTCTGCGGATGTCGGGAGGGAACTTGGCATAGGGTGCAGCCAGCCGGACGATCTGCTGGGCGGCGGCGTCGAGAATCTTGTACCCCGAGGACCTTTCGAGATCCATCGCGGCCAGCGAGCCGTCGGAGTTGATCGATACCGTCAGTGTCAAGCTGCCGTAGATCCTGCCGCGAGCGGTTTCCGGATAGTTCAGGTTGCCGATGCGCTCGATCTTCTGGCGCCAGTCTTCGACGTACAGCGCGTAGCGGACC
>Ga0137397_10004129_pt1 | contig 10097 bp, 8 predicted proteins | sample czorhiz116metaG_FD_106658 | JGI IMG/M metagenome (GOLD analysis project Ga0137397, IMG submission 106658) | Vadose zone soil microbial communities from Angelo Coast Range Reserve, California, USA - czorhiz1.16 metaG | ecosystem: Environmental > Terrestrial > Soil > Vadose zone | place: USA...
CCGATCAAGGGGTAGACCCGGGTGTCGACCGCGCGGCCTTCAGGGTCGAGGTAGAATCCCTTCGCCCCGTCCCGGCGGCTGCGTCCATGACCTCGATGACCCGCGTCCAGGACCGGCCAGAGGCGCTGGACATACTCGACGCGTTCCCCGAGATGTTCGACGGTCGAGTCATACACGCCTCGGAAGATCTCGATCCCGACCGCGTCCATAAGACGAAACGGGCCCATGGGCCAGCCGAAGGCTCGCATCGCGCCGTCCACCGCCTCGATGGAGGCCCCCTCGGTCACCAGGGCGATCGCCTCGTTGAGGTAGACCAGCAGGATTCTCGTCGTGAAGAAGCCGGGGCTGTCCCGCACGAGGAGCGGCACCTTGCCCTGCCAGGACGCCATCGCGAGCGTCCGTTGCAGCGTGCGCTCGCTCGTCACGTCGGAGGTTACGATCTCGACGAGCCGATAGCGATGGGCGGGCCAGAAGTAGTGGGTGCCGATGACGCGGTCGGGCCGGCGGGCGGCCGCGGCAATCCGCGTGATCGGGATCGACGAGGTACTGCTGGCAATGATGCAATCAGCAGCGACACATTCTTCGACGGCGGCGAGCACCTCTTGCTTCGTGTGGACATCTTCGATCACGGATTCGATGACGCATTCCACCCCGTCGAGGTCTGAGTAGGACGGCGTGAGATGGATGTTGCGCGCGCTGGCTTCGGCTTCTGCCGCGCTGATACGCCCGCGGTCGACATCCACCTTATAGGCTCGCTGAAGCGTCTCTGCGGCGCGCCGGACACCTCCAGGGCGCGGTGCGACGACGACGACTGTCGCATCCAGATCCGAGAGCAGCCGCGCGATTCCCGCGCCGATGGTTCCGAGCCCGACGAGTCCGAACCGGCGGCCCTGCCCGCTACCGGTCATGCCAGGGCTCCTTCATGCCCCGTTTCCCTTGTAGTCGTACCACCGGTATGTCACGGCACCCCAGGCCATGCCCGCCCCGACCGCGGGCATGACGAGCCAGTCCCCATCCCGGAACTTTCCTTGCTCCAACGCCACCGGAATCGAGGCCGCGGAGAGATTGCCGGTGTGCGGGTAGGTCATGACAAACTTCCCCATGCTGAGTCCGAGGCGCTGAGCGACCGCCTCCAGGATGTTGAGCGATGCCTGGTGGGGCACCACCCAGGCGATGTCCTCGAGGGTCAGACCCGCTCGCGTCACCGCCTCCAGCGTACAGGCCGCGGCGCGATCAATGGCCCAGACACGGATCTCGGGGAACATGAGCTGCCAGTAGTGAAGGCCTTGATCGAGCACCTCTTGAGAGAACGGTATCTTGCCGGCGCCGCCCGGTACGGAGACGTAGTGGCCCAGGTGCCCGTCCGATCCGGTGACGAAGGATCGAACACCGTACCCGTCGTCCGGTTTTCGACGGCGCAGCAGCACGCCGCCGGCGCCGTCGCCGAAAACGGTGAACGGCATGAACTTCCCGGGGTCACACAGCCGGGTCAGCGTATCGGCGCCCACCACGAGCGCGGTTTCATAGCCGTGCGCGTCGAGAAGGCCGCTCGCAACAAGCAGGCTGTCCACGAACCCGGTACAGGCGGAGTCGAGCTGAATCACCTTGGCCTTCGAGCCAAGATTCGCTTGCACCATCATTGCCGATTGCGGCAGGCGGCAATCGTTGGTGATGGTGGCCATGACGATGACGTCGACGTCTCTGGGGTCCAGTCCAGCATCATCGAGCGCCCGTCGTGCGGCCACCGTTGCCATGTCGGATGTGCACTCACCGGCATGCGCCCAGTGACGTGAGACCGCACCATGCCGGGACCGGGCCCACTCGTCGAGACTCACGCCGGTCCTGGCACGGTCATAGTCCAGCTCCATCGCTTCGAGATCATCGTTGGTCACGACGCGCTCCGGCAGGTAGGTCCCGATGCCTGCAATGATATTGCTCATGGTCAGCTCCTCCCCCCGGCGAGCTGCGTGGCCCCACTGCCATTCAGCAGGAAGGCGGCGATTCGTTCGACGGATCTGAAGTTGTCGATCTCCACCTGCTCGAGCGTGATCTTGACCCCGAACTCCTTCTCGAGGTGAAGCACCAGCTCCACGAAACCCAGAGAATCCAGCACGCCGGTTTCCAACAGGTCCGTCTCCGGCGACGGGATCTCGAGGTGAAGACTTTCCAGGAACCAGGCGGCGATTCGTCGCTGGACAGTGACCGGGTCGGACATTCTCAGATCTCCTTATGCTCGGACGCGAGGAGATCGAGCCACAGGCGGTCGTAGGCACGGCCGTCGATGTAGTGACAGTGGCGTTGCCGGCCGATGATTCTGAAATTGAGGCGCATCGCGATGCCGACCGAGGGATTGGGGGGATCGGTGTCGACGGCCCAGCTCGTCACCGCCTGGAGGCCGAGATCGCGAAAGGCCAGCGTGAGCACCGCGGATGCGGCCCGGGTGGAGTAGCCGCGCCCCCGAAAGCTCGTGTCGCCGGCGACGAACCAGAACCGCCCGGTCTTGAACGCGCGGTTCACGGTGTCGAGGCCCGCGACCCCGATCGGCGTGCCGTCATCGGAGGTCCACACGCGCAGGAAGTTCGTGTCGCGCTGGGTCATGATCTTGAGCCACGCCGGGCTGACGATCTGCTTGCCGTCGCCGAAGTCCAGCCACTGGTAGTTCTCTTTTTGGGCCAGCCAGCCCGCGACCAGATGCAGGAGCTCAGGACTGTCGATTGGCTTCAGCTGCATGGGCTTCGAACGCCTCCTTGAGCCGGCGCCGGTCGGTCTTGCCATTGGCGTTTTGGGGGAAGCTGTCGAACGCCATCCACCGCGCGGGCAGCATGTACGGCGGCAGCGCTCGGCTCACCTCGCTCCGGAGGGCCGCCGGAGTCACCAGGGCGCCTGGCGTCGGAACATAGGCACAGCAGATGGTGGTGCCTTCGAAGCCATCCGACGCGATGGCGACGACGGCGCATTCGCGCAAGCCCCGTGCCGCGTTGAGCGCCGCCTCGATTTCGCCGAGCTCGATCCGATAGCCCCGACTCTTGATCTGAGAGTCGGTGCGCCCGTGGAAGTGGACGAAGCCGTCGTGGTCGATCCTGGCAAGGTCGCCGGTCTTGTAGACGCGTCCCGATCCGCCCGCGGGGTACGGGTGCGGCCGGAACGCGTCCGCGGTCTTCGCGGGGTCTCTCCAGTACCCGGGGCTGAGCCCCACGCCGCCGATATACAGCTCCCCGATCTCACCGGGGGCGACCGACTCCAGCGACTCGTCGAGCACGAGAAGCTCTTCGCCGTCACAGGCGACGCCGATCGGGATCGGCGCCTGGGGATCGTCCGGGCATCGGGGAACCGTGTAGTAGCTGCTCGCGATGGTCGTCTCGGTTGGGCCATAGAGGTTCGTGAATCTCACGTGGGGCAGGCGCTCCATCCAGTACATCAGCGCCGGCGTGGGCAGGACCTCCCCACACCAGAGGACACGCCTCAGGGCCGGAAAGTCGTCGAACTTGACGACGTCGAACTTCGCCATGTAGTTCAGGACGGCGGGCACCGAGAACCATTGCGTCAGCTCCGCCGTCCGGATGAGCTCGGCGAGCTTGTTCGGGAGAAGGTTGAGCTCAGAGGGCACGAGGTGCAGCTGCCCGCCCACCGCGAAGGTCCCGAAGATATCGAAAATGGACAAGTCGAAATTGAGCGGAGGATGCCCCGACACGCGGTCGGACGAGTCCATGCCAAAGTATGTCGTCGCCCATTCGATGAACTCGATCACGTTGGCGTGCGTGATGACGACGCCTTTGGGAGTGCCCGTCGACCCGGAGGTAAAGAGGATATGCGCCGGGTCATCCCTCGTATTGTCGTGGTCCAGGCCGCCGGCGGAATGCCCCTGAAGGTCGTCGGCCGTGAAGTCGACCCGATCGGTGGTCGCGCGCCGGGGCCCGGCGTCCATCCATCCGACGGATATCGGGGCTCGCAACTGGTCGTCGGCCAGGACGTCGCGCAGCAGGCGCGCCGTCGGCGTCGCCGCCAGGATCCATCGGTTTTCACAGGACGCGAGGATTTTCGCGAGCCGGCCCGGAGGACTGGCGGGATCGAGGGGTACGTAGGTACAGTCCGCCTTGTAAATTCCCAGCACGCTCACAATGGCGGCCGGCGATTTCGGTACCAGCAGGGCGACCCGGTCGCCTCGCCTGCATCCGCCGGCCCGCAGGAGTCGCGCGAGCTGGTTCGACCGCGCCTCCAGCTCCGCATACGTCACGGTCTCGTCGACTCCGACGACCGCGACGCTCTCGGGGCGTCGTGCTGCCTGTGCGCTTACCCAGTCTTGGAGTAGCTCGGGCACTTCGAGACCTCGAGAGCTCGCTGAAACGTGCGCATCGTGTGGTCCAGGTCCTCCGCCGCCGCGGGGACGTCGAGGATGAACGTCCGGTAACCGACTCCCAGGTAGCCCGACAATTCTTCCGCGACCCGGTCGTAGCTGCCCACCAGGTAGGGACACATGGTCTTGTAGTTCTGGAAGGGCACGAGCCAGTACGGACCCTGCCCGCCCCCCTCCCCCATGTCCGACAGCTGCTTGTGCCAGACGGAGTCCGAGACCTTCATGGCCAGCTGATGGACGAGCTGACCCTTGCGATCCTCGGGGAAGCGCGCCCGGGCCACCCGCCAGGCCTCCTCGTCGCGCTCGCGACTGATGATGCCCACGCGAATCCCGCGCGCGAGCGCGCCATCATGACTGCGGCCCTGATAGTCCCGCGCCGGCTTCGGGTATTCGATGGCCGTCGCGTCGATGGCCCGCGCCGCCGCCAGGCCCGCCTCCGACGAGCTCGAGACGAAGATGCCGGGAAGGAGGTCCCTGTCCAGGGGCGGCGACAATTTCAGATTGACCACTTTGTAGAATTCGCCGTCGGCGCTCACCGGCGAGGCGCCGGCCAGCAGCCGCGTGATGATCGTCGTGTACTCAGTGAGCCGTTCGTACCGTCGATCGTGCGGCGTCGTATCGTTCAGCGCGGTCAAGTCGTTCTTGAAGCCGCCCGCCACCATGTTGAGGTAAATCCGTCGCCGATAGAGATGCGCGAAGGTGGTGATCATCTTGGCGACCGCGTAGGGGTGCATATACACCGGCTGCACCGCGACCAGCGGGCACAGAGACTTCGTGCTCTGGATGATCACGTGCGAGACCAGCCAGGCGTCGACCTGCGAGTTGTCGGAATAGACCAGAATCCCGCGGCAGCCGGCACGCTCGCTCCACCGGGCGACCTCGGCGACATGCTGGCCGTGCACGTCTCCCCCAGCGCCGCTCGATGGCGGGCAGGTGGAAAAAACCTCGATCCCGTCAAGCATGTGCGCCGTTCATCGGATGGGCTTCGCCCCCTTCGGTTCGTGGCTTCATCGGTCTTCGCGGCCGGGGTCTGCCGAAAGGACGCGTCAGACGCAGCGTCTCGCTTGAACGTCACCGTACCGTCGCCCGGTGCGGTTTCTCAACCCAGGGAAGTCCCAGGTACGGATGCGAGAGTTACCTGAGTGAACCCTCAGGCGTTTCCCCAGGGGAAGAGCGAGGGGCCCGGCCGACGTCATCCATCACGACGGGCCTCTCCAGAGCATCCGGAGCAGCTGCTCATTGCCCGTGGCGAGGTGGTGAGCGGCCGCGACAAGGAGGCCGAAAGCGAACAGGACCACCAGGGCCCCAAGGCCGAAGCGCAGGCGCCGGCGTACGCGATCGGCTGGCGTGACGGTGAGCGGAATGCTCATCAGCACCGGCACCTGCGTGAAGGCTCGCAACTCAGCGGTCGTGCGGAAGACCGCCTGGCGTCGTTCGACCACTGCCGTGACGACCGCGGACGCCGCAACCGCGAGCAGCATGCTGATGACGATCAGGCGCATCCTGTTCGGGCCCACCGGCTCGGTGGGCGGGCTGGCCGGATCAAGGACCCGGAACTGCTCGCCCTTATTTTGTTCCATGCTACCGGCGAGCTGGGCCTCGTCCGAGCGCTTGAGCAGCGATTGGTAATATTCCTTCGTGGCGGCGTAGGCGCGCGAAAGCTCCTGGAACTCCTGCTCCCGCCGGGGAGCAGTCTCAATCCTCCCCTGGAGGCCGGTGACCTGGCGCCGCAGACGCTCCTCCTCGACCCGGAGCGACTTGACCTGCGCATCGAGCTCACGCAAGGCGAGGCGCGCGCGCGAGGACTCGCGCACGCGCGCCGCCGGGGGGGCCTCGCGATCCACCGCGTCAGGGGCAGGCCCGCCCTCAGACAGCTCGGCCTCGAGATCGGCGAGCTCGCGCTTCGTCCGGATGACGTCCGGGTAGTTGTCGTTGAAGCGGCTGCGTAGTTCCCTCAGCTCCTGCCTCAGCCTGGCGAGGCTGGCGGCCCGCGCATCGATCCGCGCCGGGGCGTCCGTCGACCCGGGCTCCGCGAGCTCCTCGGCGAGCGCCGCGCGCCGCTCCAGGGCCCTGGCCTGGCTGTCGGCGTTGATACGGAGCTCCGTGTGGAAGCGCTCGAGCGTGGCCAGGTTCACGGGCACCTGCTCCGGAAGCTCGCCCGCGTAGCGGCGCTTGAACTCGCCGATGAGCCGCTCCTGCCCTTCCAGCCGCTGCCCCACTTCCGCGAGCTGGGTCCGCAGGAACGTCGCGGTCTCGCTAGCCCGCGCCTTGCGCATCTTCGCGTTCCGGTCGACGTGGTAGCCGGCCAAGGCGTTCGCCACCTTGGCTACCGTCTCAGGATCCGTTCCCCGGTAGCTCACGGCGAAGGCGACCGTGGCGCCCCGCCCCCACCCTCCCGTCGCGTCACTTGCTGTCACATCGATCTGGATGTCGGTCCGCATCTGCCCGACGGCGTGTCCTAGCGGGATCCGGCCGCCCGCATCGAGGTTGAAGTGCTTGGCGAGCCAACTGAGCACCGCGCCGCTCAGCATCTCTTGCTTGATGGTTTGGAGCCTGGTTTCGGTCTCCTCCCCGGTGACGGCGGACTTCACGAAAGCTTCGCCGACCTGCTGTCGGTCTACGAGGAGGGTGGCCGTGGCGCGATAGACGTTCGGTAGGGACCGCACGATCGTGAGCGCCGGCAGGAAGACCGCGGCGAAGGTCAGGATCGCCAACCACTTCCGCCGGCGCCAGACCTCGAGGAACAAGGCCAGCGTGGAGTTTTCCCGCCCGGGCGTGTCGCTCATGACAAGCCTCGCCTCCTTTATACGGAATACGGAGCCGAATGTAGGGTGAGGGCTGAGGCGCGGCTATCGGGGAAACATCCGAGGGAAGCCCAGGGGAAACCCTGAGGAGAGGGAAACGTATCCGAACGGCCTGCCGGGCGGAGTTCCTGCCGAGGTGTCCTCCGAGCCGCAGACGCGGGAGACCATTACGTCCACGAATGTCACGGAGAGCGCCATGCTTCACCGCGTGATCGCACGGGCCGAAAGCGATCCCGAGGTGTTGGCACTTATCCCGTTCGGCAGCCAGGCGCGGGGTGAGGCTGCCTCGGCGTCCGATGTCGACGTCTGCATGGTTCTCGAGCCCGACGTTGCTGTGCGGACGGCTTGCCTTCGAAGGCTTCCGGCATTATTACCGCGGCTATCTCGACGCGGTGGGGCGTGATTGACCTCAAGGTCGAGAAGCGTCGTGCGTGCGAGCGGCTCGTGTCTGCGCCTCGCTCGTGACCGGGCTCCGCCTCGGCCTCCCTGGAGAGGAGGACGACCTCTTCGAGAAGCTGGCCGCGCGCGGCGTGGTCTCCCGCCCGATGGCTGACACGCTCAGGCGCATGAAGGGTCTCCGCAACGACGCACTCGTGTTCGAGACGATCCGGACGCGCCTCGACGCCTTCTCCGCGTTCAAGCGAGAGGTACTCGCGTTTCTCCGGACCTCCTGATCTATTGACCCGGGCTGACACACGTCGATACCCTCGTGAGGAGTCGCTCAGCAACAGTAGAGGAGGTCGAGCGGGATGGATGAGGCCACCGTGCGGACGACGGTGATATCCGGGTCCCCGGAAGCTGTGTGTCCGGCCTGCCGTGGACAGCTTGCCCTGACCGGCACGGTTCTAGCCTGCACTGCTTGCCGGCGCGGCTTCGCGCTCGTCGCCGGCATTCCCGATCTGCGGCTGACGGCGGACGCGGAGGACGTTGCACGAGCAAGATGGCTTGAAGAGCAATTTGACCAGTTCGACTTCGTCGGACTGCTCCGTGAGACATCTCTGCGTGGTACCCTTCCGCCGAACCTGTTTCGACGCGTCGTCGCCCGTCAGCAGACACTGGAGGCCGCGTCGGTCGCTTCCCTTCAGGCGCTCGATAACGAGCGTGGAACCGCGGTAGGTGGTAGCGACCGCTTCCTCGAGATTGGCTGCGGAACCGGGGCGCTCTCGACCACCGTAGCGGCTCGGGGGGCGCAGGTCGTGGCCACCGACATGTCGTTGGCGGGGCTCGTGCTCGCCAAGAAACGATCTCTCGAGGCGCGGATCACGAGCGTGCGCTTCGTCTGCTGCGCGGGCGAGGCGTTGGCCTTTCCACCGGAATCGTTCGACATCGTGGCTGCGGGCGATGTCATAGAGCACACGCGTCGGCAACGGGACCTCCTTGCGGCCTGCAGAACGGTGCTCGCACCTCGAGGCATTCTCTTTCTTGCCACTCCGAACCGCTTCTCCCTCTCGCTGGAACCCCACGTGAGGCTCTGGGGTATCGGATTCCTTCCACGAGGTGTGGCGCGCCGCTACGTGCATGCTCGTCGGAAGGTCCATTACGACATCTACTCACTTTCGGCTCGACAGCTACGCGCGCTTCTGACCTCACAGGGATTTACAGCACGAATTGTTTCCCCGGAGATTCCGCACGCCACTATGGCGCTGTACACCGGCGTTGAATTGCGACTGGTACGTGCCTACAACCGACTCCGCCGCATGCGATTCGCCCGACCTCTGCTGCTCGCGGTCGGCCCCTTCTATCATGTGTTTGCGAGAAGGGCCGGCGACTCGGCCTGACGACCAAGGTGGCGCCCCCTCGCGAAGGGCGCGGCCGCGTCAGGGCGTGCACTCATCGATCGGCCGGCAAGAGCAGCGGCTCGCCGTCCAGGCCCTCGGTGTCGACGCCGAGCACAGCGCACACCGTCGCGGCGATGTCCACGATGTGGGGGGTCGGGCGCGGCGGCGCGAGTCTGGAGCGGCCCGGCACGACGACGGCCCAGGCATCGCCGGTGTGCTCGCCCGTCCGGCCGCTTCCCCAGCCCGCCGACGGGACCTCGCCATACCGAGTCGAGCGCACCCCCGACAGCGGCGGCGGGACGTCTGGATTCCACCGGACAATCAGGTCGGGGAAGTGCGGAAGCGGTGTGTCGCTCCCGAGAATCGTTGAGGCTCGATCGACATTCTCCACCGCCGGCCGGCCGTCCGGGTCGCAGAACGTCGTGAGCCCGCTTTCGATCTCGGCGAGGATCGCGTCCGCATCCGCAGGGTCGACGATCCCGTCGCGCTCCCGGCCGCGCAGATTGAGGCGGACGTAGCCGCAGTCGCCGCTCGGTGGCATGAATGCCCGGGTGCGAGCCCAGTCCACGCCACGCATCTCCAGGCGCGCGGTCAGTTCCAGGGTGAGCCTGTCCGGCAGGACGCGCGCAACCCAGGTCCGCAGACCCACAGGCAGCATCGCCCGCAGCCGCCACAGAGACCCACCAGGAGGACCCGCGCTCCCCCGCGGATCGCGCGGCCCGCCGCTGAGGACCGCCTGCAGCATCGCCGGGAGCAGGTGGGTCCGGCTGGCGTTGGGGCCCATCCCGCTCGATGACAGCACGATGACGTCGGCGTCCGGCGGAATCACCGAGAGGATGCGGGCCATCGCGTCCTCGACGGCCGTGTACGACTCGACCAGGGCGGTCTCCAGGAGATCGCGCTGACGCCGGTCGATTCCAGTCTGCGGCAGACGAGAGGGATCGAAGAACCAATGGCCGGCGACGTGCCCGGAGAGCATGGTGACCCAGACGAGGTCGAAGCTCTCCCGGCCCAGGGCATGCGTGACAACGTCTGCCACGCGCGCAGGCGCGGCGAGGAGCCGGTCACGCATCCGCGTCAGGTAGGACCAAGACGGACGTCCATAGACCTCCTCGACCAGCGAGGGTCGGCCGAACCGGCGCCGCATCTGACGTTCCACCC
>Ga0137397_10004133_pt1 | contig 10091 bp, 8 predicted proteins | sample czorhiz116metaG_FD_106658 | JGI IMG/M metagenome (GOLD analysis project Ga0137397, IMG submission 106658) | Vadose zone soil microbial communities from Angelo Coast Range Reserve, California, USA - czorhiz1.16 metaG | ecosystem: Environmental > Terrestrial > Soil > Vadose zone | place: USA...
CGGCTCGTACGTGGTCCTTCCGAACAGGTCGGTGCCGGTCGGGTAGGGGACGCGGCCTCCCTTGCCGATCAGGATGGTGAAGACCTTGATCCCCATGTCCTTCGCGATCGAGGCGGCCTGCAGTGGCGAGAGGTTCCCGGCGTTGTTGTCGCCGTCGGTGATCAGGATCACCACCCGGCTCTTCGCGTCCGACTCCCGGAGTCGGTTCACCGCCGTGGCCAGCGCATTGCCGATCGCGGTCCCGTCCACGATCACGCCGGTGCGCACCTGCTCGAGCAGCGCGTCGAGCACCTTGTAGTCGAGCGTCAGCGGGCACTGCGTGTAGGCCTCTCCCGCGAAGACCACGAGCCCGATCCGGTCGTTCTGGCGCGAGGCGATGAAGTTGCGCAGCACCTCCTTCGCCACCGTGATCCGGTCCTTGGGCCGGAAGTCGGCGGCGAGCATGGAGGTGGAGAGGTCGAAGGCCACCACGATGTCGATCCCCTCCACGGAGAGGTCCTTCCGGCTGCTGGTGGTCAGCCGCGGGCCGGCCAGCCCCAGGCTGGTGAGCGCGACCGCCGCGATCAGGAGCGCGCCGGGCAGCCACCACAGCCGCGCCCAGAAGGAAGGACGGAGGGCGCGGGCGGCCCCGCCGTCGGGGAGCACGATGCGGGGCAGCGACGAGCGCCGGCGCCGCAGCATCCACACCGCCGGGACGGCCGCGAACAGGCCGAACAGGGCCCAGGGATGCGCGAACCCGAGCGCGTCGAAGCTCATGCGGCCCTCCCCTGGATGGCGCGCAGCGGCCGGGTGTGGCGGACCAGCGACTCGGCGAGATCGATCCCCGCGAGGCACTGCTCCGGCGTGGGGCTGAGCTTCGCGAACTTCACCAGGTCTTCCCAGCGGACTTCCTCGATCAGGCCGGAAAGGTCCAGGCCGATCAGGCGCCGGTGGCGTAGCTCCGCCAAAAACTCCTCGCTGGTGAGATCCAGCGCGTTGAATTGCAGCCGCGCTCCCAGATATCCCCGGACGATTTCCGAGAGCGCGAAGATCGCCGCGCGCCCTTCGCCCCGGGCCCAGGGAGCGTCCACGCGCAGCGCGGCGAGGCGCTGCAGGGCAAGGTCGTCGAAGAAGTCCTCGGGCTCCGCGGCCCGCGGCGGCGGCCTTTTCCTCTTCCACCGCCTCCACGCGATCAGCGCCCCGGCGGCAGCCAGCAGGGCGCCCAGGAGCCAGGCCCACAGGTAGCTGCGCACCTTGACCGGCACCGGCGGCTTGGGACCGTGGTGCGCGCGCTCCGGCGTCGGCTCTCCTTCCTCCTGGACCAGGCTGCGGAACTTCAGCGGCTTGCCGCGGATGGAGAGCTGCCGCGGCCCGTCCGGGCCGCTCACGGCCAGCGTGAAGTCGGGCACGCGGGGCTGGAGGGTCCGGTAGTCGGCGAGCGTCAGCTCGAAGGTGGTCCGCGCCTTGCCCTGACCCAGGTCCTCGCGCCGCGAGCGCGGCCCCGCGGCGCCCGGCGGCTGCGCGAGCGGCGCGGGATCGAAGGCGGGCAGCGAGTAGACGTCGCGCGCGTCGTGCTCCACCGAGAGCCGCACCTCGACGGGATCGCCCAGCGTGACTTCCTCGGGAGCCGCGTCCAGCGAGACCGAGAGGGGCGACGCCTCGGGAAGGGCCGCCGCGGCGAGCAGGATGGCGAGCGCGGCCGTCATGCCGACCGCCTCCGTGTCCGGGCCCGGAAGAGCGCCGCCAGCGGCGCCACGTAGTCGTCTCCGGGGCGCACGCGCACGGCGTCGATCGAGAGATGGCGGAACATCTTCTCGCGCTGCTCCACGCGCTCCTGCGCCCGGCGCTGGTAGTCGCGGCGCGTGCGCGGGTCGGAGAGGTCGACCAGCACCGTCTCGCCGGTCTCGGCGTCCAGCAAGGGCCAGAGCCCGGGGACCTCGGGCAGGCCCTCCTCCACCGGATCGCTCACCACCACCGGCACCACGTCGTGGCGCCGCGAGAGGACGGCCAGCGCCTGCTCGTACCCGTCGGCCAGGAAGTCGCTGACCACGAACACGACCGCCCTGCGCCGCTGCGCGGTGCTGAGGTGCCCGAGCGCCGCGGCCAGATTCGTGCCGCGGCCCGAGGGGCGGAAGGCGAGCGTTTCGGTGATCAGCCGCAGGCCGTGCTTGATCCCGCGCCGCGGCGGCACGTACCGCTCGATCCGGTCGGTGAAGAGCAAGAGCCCCGCCCGGTCGCCGTTCTCGAGCGCGGAGAACACCAGGAGCGCCGCGATCTCCGCGGCCACCTCCGCCTTGGAGTGCGCCGCGAGGCCCGCGTCCTGCGAGGCGCTGCGGTCCACCGCGACCAGCGCGGTCAGCTCGCGCTCCTCGGCGAACACCTTGACGAACGGCTCGCCCATGCGCGCCGTGACGTTCCAGTCGATGGAGCGGATCTCGTCTCCCGGCTGGTAGGGACGCACCTCCGAGAACGCCATCCCGCGGCCCTTGAACACCGAGTGGTATCCGCCGGCGAGCGTGTCCTGGACGGCGCGGCGGGTGGTGATCTCGATGCGCCGGATCTTGCGGATCAGCTCGGCCGGTGCGGCCACGGCTACGGGACCTCGATCTTCTCCAGGATGCGCTGAATCACCTTCTCCGGCGTGAGGTTCTCGGCCTCCGCCTCGTAGGTGAGCGAGACCCGGTGGCGGAGCACGTCGTAGGCCACCGCCTTCACGTCCTCGGGCGTGACGAATCCGCGGTGTCGCAGGAAGGCGTGCGCCCGCGCGGCGAGGTTCAGGTAGATGGTGGCGCGGGGCGATGCGCCGTACTCGATGGTGCCCGCCATCTCCGCGATTCCGGCCGAGGCCGGATCCCGCGTGGCGAGCACCAGGTTGACGATGTACTCCTTCACCTTGGGGTCGATGTAGATGTCCCCCACCACCCGCTGCGCGCGGATCAGCTGCTCGGGCGCGACCACCGGCGTGAGCCGCGGCAGCTCCCGTCCCGCGACCCGGTCCATGATCTGCAGCTCCTCCTGGCGCGTGGGGTAGCCGACGCGCACCTTCAGCATGAACCGGTCCACCTGCGCCTCGGGCAAGGGGTACGTCCCCTCCTGCTCGATGGGGTTCTCGGTCGCCAGCACCAGGAACGGCGAAGGCAGCGGAAAGGTCTGGTCGCCGATGGTGACCTGCCGCTCCTGCATCGACTCGAGCAGCGCGCTCTGCACCTTGGCAGGGGCGCGGTTGATCTCGTCGGCGAGGATCAGGTTCGCGAACAGCGGCCCCTTCTTGACCGTGAAGCTCTGCGTCTGCGGCTGGTAGATCTGCGTGCCCACCAGGTCGGCCGGCAGCAGGTCCGGCGTGAACTGGATGCGCTTGAAGGAAAGCTCCAGGCAGTCGGCCAGCGTCTTCACGGTGAGCGTCTTGGCCAGCCCCGGGACCCCTTCGAGCAGCACGTGTCCCGAGGTGACCAGCCCGATCAGGAGGCGCTCGATCATCTGCCGCTGCCCGACGATCACCTGACCCGCCTGGGCGAGCAGCGCATCCACGAACGCCGATTCCTGCTGGATGCGATCGTTCAGGAGCCGGATGTCGGTCGCGGGCTGTGCGCTCAAGAGTTCCTTCCCCGGTGGATTCGCACCGTAACAGAACCTCGGATGGGGCGTTCTATTTCAGCTCGCGGAGCGCGTCGCAGGCCCGCGGCTCGCCGCCGTCGCAGCCCTTCAGGAGCAGCTCCTTGCCGCGCTTGGGGTCGATCCCGCTGTCGACCAGCAGATATCCCTGGCCGGCGCAGCCCCGGGCCGAGCCGGCGTCGCAGGCCCGGGCGAAATAGATTCCCGCGCGGAGCGTGTCGTTGCTGGTGGCATAGAGGCTTCCGAGCTGCGCGCAGCCGGTGGCATCGCCCAGATCACAGCCGCGCAGGGCCAGCTCTTCGGCCTGCTCCCGGTTTCCGGTCCCGAGCGCGACGAAAGACTGGTTGGTGCAGGACCGGCTGTCGCCCTTCTTGCAGCCGTTCGCGAGCAGCGCTTCCACCCGCGTGGCGTCCTGCGGTGTCCCGAGCCCGTGCAGGAAGACCTCGCCGAGGTTGCCGCAGGCGCGCGCGTGCCCCGCCTTGCACGTCTTCTCCAGCCGGGAAAGCGCCGTGTTCGGATCGGCGTTCTGTCCCTCGCCCAGAGCCAGGGCCCGGGCGTCGTCCGCGCAACCGTTCTTGTCCTTCGCCTTGCAGGCCTTGCGGAAGAGATCGGAGGCGCGGGCCTCGTTGCGGCGGACCCCGAGCCCGTCGCGGAGGCGGTTCCCCAGCTCGTCGCAGGCGGCGGCCTTGTCGGCGTTGCAGGAGCTTTCCAGCGCCGCGGGGGTGGCGACGGCGAGCAGCAGGACGGCCAGGATCATGGGCTGCATATACCGCGACTCAGTCGTCCGCGGTCATCTCCCGCGCTTGCGCCGGCTCGTCCCGCACCTCGGGCGGGATCGACCCGTCCTCGGGGAAGAAACGGTCGAGCGCGCGCTTCACGTCGTCCGCCGTGTGCAGCTCGGGGGCGATCCGGCGGAAGGCGAGCCCGCCCCGGCGGCCGCGGGTGTACCAGAGCAGGTGCTTGCGCAGCTCGCGGACGGCTGCCCGCTCAGCCCCCTGCCCATCCAGCTCGTGGTGCTCGTGTCCGCCGTTCGTCCGGTACGGCCGCGGATGGGGAGCGCCCTCGGGACGGACCAGCCGGTGCCTGCCGCGCTTGTCCTCGATGGCCATGCCCAGGTGGCGCAGGACCATCTCGCGCCATTCCAGGAGCGAGACCTCCTTGGGTGTCTCGCCGCGCTCGAGCGCGAGCAGCTCGCGGAAGATCCAGGGATGGCCGCAGGCGCCGCGGGCGATCCGCGCCGCGTCCGCGCCGGTCTCCGCCAGCATCCGCAGCGCGGCCTCCGCCGTGAAGAGATCGCCGGAGCCCCACACCGCGATGCGCACCGCCTGCTTCGTCCGCCGGATCAGGCCCCAGTCCGCCCGCCCCCGGTACATCTGCGCGCGCGTGCGCGGGTGCAGTCCGACCGCGACCGCGCCCCCCTGCTCGCAGGCGGCGGCCACCTCGGGCGCGTTCCGGTTCTCCTCGTCCCAGCCTGCCCGCAGCTTCACGGTCACCGGCAGCGGGGACACCGCCTCCACCACCTTGCGCACCGTCCGCTCGACCAGGAATGGATCTTTGAGCAGGGCCGCGCCGGCGCCATGGCCGCAGACCTTCTTCACGGGACAACCCATGTTGATGTCGACCGCGTCCACGGGACCGTACTTCTCGACCGCCACGCGCGCGCCCGCCGCGAGCACGTCGGGGTCGTTCCCGAAGACCTGGATGGCGAACGGCCGCTCGGAAGCGGGGCGCTCCAGGTAGCTGAGGGTCTGATCCCCGCCGTGCACCAGGCCGTGGCTGCTGATCATCTCGGTGTGCGCGATCGACGCGCCCATCTCCCGGCAGAGAAGGCGGAACGGCCAGTCGGACACGCCGGCGAGAGGGGCCAGGAAGTAGCGATTCGGCAGCGTGAGCGGCCCCAGCCGGACGGGTTGCACCTCGCGGCGCTCCGCGTGCACGGGCTTGTGCGGCTCGCCGCGAGCGGCGAACGGCGCGTCCTGGTTGAGGGCCCCGACGGACATGGGGCCACGCTTGTAACACCATTTCGTCCGCACCTCTGCTACGAGTGCCAGGCCGTGCGTCTCGTGTGCGTCCTTCTGGCAGCCGCTTGCGCAGCGCCCAAGCAGCCGTCTCCCGCACAGCCGCCGCCGGAGCTCAGGGCGGCGCCGGCGGGGCCGCCCGACCAGGCGACGCTGGTCTTCTGGTCTTCCGTCGCGGGCCAGATCGTCCCCTGCGGTTGCTCTCCGGACCAGCGCGGCGGTCTTCCGCGCGCGGTGGCGTACGTGGACCAGCTCCGGAAAACCACGCCCAACGTGCTGTTCGTGGACGCCGGCGATCTGCTGTTCGAGACCCCGGCGAAGCCGAACGCGCAGGCGCTGACACAGAAACAGCTCAAGGCGCGCACGCTCGCGCGCGGCGACGAGCTGCTCCAGGCAGCGGCACGCGCGGTGGGACAGCGCGATCTGGCCCTCGGGGCGGGCTTCGCGGCGGAGACGGCCGGGAGAGTGCCGCTGCTCGACGCCGGGGTTGGTCCCGTGGCCGGGACCCGCGAGACGCTGCTCGTGAACGCCGGCCCGGTGAAGGTGGGCCTGTTCGCCGCTGGCTTCGAGGCGGACGTTCCCGCCGCGATGGCCGCCCGCGCCCGCGCGCTGCGCGAGCAGGGCGCCCGCCTGATCGTCCTGCTCCTGCATCCGCGCGGAGCGAACGCGTTTCCGGCTGCGCAGGCGCTCTTGCCTGCGGCGAAGGCAGCCGGCGTCGACCTTTTGGTCCTGGGCAGGCGCGACGATCCGGCCGGCGATCCCAACGCGCGGGATCCCGGCGCTCCGCCGCTTTTCGCGGTCGAGGGCCACGGGCAGAGCATGCTGCGCCTCGACGTCCATCTCGGCGAAGGACCGCCGGCGCTGGCGCCCACCGCCCAGGATCGCGACCAGGAGCTGAAGGCCCTCGACGCCCGCATCGATCGCTTCCGGGCGCAGCTCGCAGGAGCGCCGCAGCGGCGCCAGCAGCTGGAGGCCAAGATCCAGGAGCTGGAGGAGCGCAAGCGCGCGATCCTGGCGGCGCCCTTGCCGCAGCCACCCGCCGGCAGCTCGTGGGTGAAGGCCTCGTTCGTTCCGCTGACGAACGAAGTCGGTTCCGATGCGGATGCCCAGAAGCTGGTCGATGCGTACGACCAGAGAGTGGCCGAGTTGAACCTCCAGGAAGCACAGAAGCAGCCCGAGGCGTGCCTGCCCCCTGCGCCCGGCGAGCTCTCCTTCCTCGGCGTCGCCGCCTGCGCCGAGTGCCACGAGGAGGCGTCGCAGTTCTGGGCGGAGACGAAGCACGCGCACGCGTACGACACGCTGGTGGGCGTGACGAAGCAGTTCAGCCTCGACTGCATCCAATGTCATGTGACGGGTTGGCAGCAGCCAGGCGGCGTCTGCCGCATTGACCGCACGCAGCTCGGCGGCCCCGGCGTCGCCGGAAGAGGCGTCGGACGCCGCGACGTGCAGTGCGAGGACTGCCACGGGCCGGGGAGCGCGCACGTGAAGGACGCCACCGGAGGTGGCATCCAGCGCGAGGTCCCGGCGGTGGCGTGCATGCGCTGCCACGAGCTCGCCAACTCGCCTCACTTCGACGATGTGAAGTATCGTCCGTACATCGTGGGTCCGGGGCATGGAGAGCCGCTGGCGAAGGGCCAGAAGCCGCATCCCCGGCCGGGCGGTCCGCACCATGAGTGAGTTCCGGGTGGTTGAGTCCCTCGCCGCCCAGCCCGGATCCGGCCGCCTCTGGCTGATGGTCGCGGCCCAGCGCAAGCGGCTGGGCATGGCGGCGCGCCGGATGCTCTCGCAGGGTGGCCTCCTCGCCCTGCGCGGGGTGCCGGACGTCTCGCTGGATCTCATGATGCGCATCGCGCACGCGACCATGCTGGCGCAAGGCGCGGAGAGCTGGACGTCGACGCTCGGCGGCCACCGGGTGCACCGCTACGCTTTTGCAGGTGCGGGCAACGGGCCTCCGATCCTGCTGCTGCACGGGCTGGGCGGCTCCGCCAGCTCGCTGGCTCCCCTGGTTCCGGGTTTGCTCCCGCTCACGCCGCGCGTGGTGATGCTGGAACTGCCGGGTCACGGGAGGTCGCCGCCGCCGGCGAACGGACCCCTCTCGGCGCGCGAGTATGGGACGGTGGTGATCGCCTGCGCCGAAAAGATGAAGGCGGAGCACGGGCGCAACGTCGCCCTGGTGGGGAACTCGCTGGGCGGCGCGCTCGCGCTCTACGCCGCGCACGAACGGCCGGACCTCGCCGCGGGGGTGGTCGGCCTCAACCCCGCCGGCGCGGAGCTGTCCGACGAGGCGATGAATGTGTTGCCCCGCGACTTCCCGGATCCGAACGCCGGAGCCGCGCACATGGCGCGGCTGCTGTTCCACCGGACGCCCTGGCCGTTCTGGCTGGTCGCGCGCGACTTCGCCCGCCACTGGGGCACGCCCACCGTCCAGCGGATCCTCGACGACGCGCGCTCCGGGAGCGACCGGTCGCTGGGCATCGAGGTGCTCACCGACATCCACGTACCGGTGCTGATCCTCTGGGGCGAGGAGGACCGGCTCTTGCCGCTGAGCAGCGTCGAGGATTTCGCGCGGATCGAGGGTGCGCGCGTGCAGATGCTGCCGGGCTGCGGGCACATCCCCCAGCTCGAGAAGCCGGCCCTGACGCGGCGCGCGGTTGCCGACTTCGTCAAGACCCTGAAATAAGCGAGGCGCGCCGTGCATTCTCGCTGCTGGGAGGAGCCCGGCCCATGTCGGCAGACCACCGCAGACATGCGCAAATATGTACTTTGACAGGGGGACCCGCGGCCAGTAGGAGGAGAAGGTTGCGCTCCGCGATCGTCATCGTGCTCGCAGCCGTCTGCGCCGCGCCGCCCTCCGTGCGCGCGCAGGAAGACCCTTGGGGCGACGCGCAGCGCGAGAGCGAATCCGCGCGCGCCGGCGAGTCCCCTCGCCTGATCGATCCGCCCCGTCCCGGCGAGCAGAAGCAGGACGACACCGCCGACGATCCGGAGGCGCAGTCCGAGGTGGAGAAGGGCGCCGCCGAGCTCGAGGCGGTGCGCAAGGCGGAGGAGAAGGCCGGTCTTCTGCCGCAGCCGCCGGGCGCCGGTCCCCGCGACGGCATCTCCGTGGGTCTCGACCCCACCGATCCGCTGGCCCGCGACCTCTCGACCGCGCAGGGCACCGGCCTCGACGGCGCGCCCCTGGGCGACCCGGCCCCGGCGGGGAGCGTCTCGGTCAAGCTGCCCGAGCTGCTCGGCATCTCCGAGGAGGAGCTGCGGGCCAAGTTCGACATCCCGGTCGAGCTCAACGACGCAGTGGTCGCCTACATCCGCTTCTTCCAGACCGACGCGCGAGAGCACTTCAGCAGGTGGCTGGGCCGGAGCACGCGCTACATCCCGATGATGCGGCAGGTGCTGGAACGCGAGAAGCTGCCGCTGGACACCGTCTACCTGGCGATGATCGAGAGCGGGTTCAGCGCCTACGCGTACTCTTTCGCGAAGGCGGCCGGGCCGTGGCAGTTCGTGGTCGGCACCTCCAAGCGGTACGGCCTGCTCACCGACTTCTGGGTGGACGAGCGGCGCGACCCGTACAAGTCCACGATCGCGGCGTCCCGGTATCTCAAGGAGCTGCGCGACCGGTTCCACGGCAGCTGGTATCTCGCCTGGGCCGGCTACAACGCCGGCGAGGGGAAGATCAGCCGAGCCATCCGCCAGGAGAAGACCACCGACTTCTGGCGGATGATGGGCAAGGGCCGGACGCTGCGGGCGGAGACCAAGCACTACGTCCCCAAGCTGATCGCCGCGGCGCTGATCGCCAAGCATCCCGAGCGGTTCGGGTTCCGCGTCGACTACGACGAGCCGCGCGAGCTCGAGGAGGTGCGCGTCCCGGACGCCACCGACCTGCACGTGCTCGCCAAGGCGGCCGGCATCACCTTCGAGGAGTTCCGCGATCTCAACCCCGAGCTGCGCCGGTTCTGCACGCCGCCGGGAGGCTGGACCATCAAGCTGCCCAAGGGCACCCGCGACGGGTTCCTCGCCGAGTACCAGAAGCTGGACGCGAAGGATCGCCTGAGCTTCACCGAGCACCGGGTTGAGAAGGGCGAGCCGCTCTCGAAGATCGCGCGCGCGTACGGCGTCACCGAGGGGCAGATCCTGCGGACCAACGGCCTGAAGAGCTACAGGCAGGTCAAGCCGGGCCGCGTGCTGGTGATCGCCATGGCGGGCTCGTCGCGCGGGCTGCTCGCCGGGTCGCAGATCGACGGACGCCAGTACGTGCGGGGGCGCGTGCCCTCCGCGTCCGCCTCGGTCCCGACGGCGATGGCCGCGCAGCGCGCGAACGCGACCCTCTACACGGTGCGTCCGGGCGATACGCTCTGGAAGATCGCCAACCGCTTCTCGACCACCGTGGACAAGCTGCGCAAGCTGAACAACCTCAACGGCCGGCGCGCCCGGTCGCTGCAAGTCGGCCAGACCATCGCGGTGCGCGAGTCGTAGAACCATCCTGAC
>Ga0137397_10004134_pt1 | contig 10091 bp, 14 predicted proteins | sample czorhiz116metaG_FD_106658 | JGI IMG/M metagenome (GOLD analysis project Ga0137397, IMG submission 106658) | Vadose zone soil microbial communities from Angelo Coast Range Reserve, California, USA - czorhiz1.16 metaG | ecosystem: Environmental > Terrestrial > Soil > Vadose zone | place: USA...
AGACTAGAACCTGGAAGACGCTCATCATCCAGCTCATGACCGGTGACAACTTGAATATGGTCCCCCTGACCAGTCCGTGTTGCTGCATCTTTCGAGTGATCGTTGTCTGACCATATCCTCTTTCCCACTAGCTGTCGCTACGGTCGATGGCACCACCTCCCCTGGCACATTCTCCTACACGTGTCCCGCGGTATGTGTTGCTGGATATACTCCGTTTGCTTTTCTCAATCCAACGTCTTTTCGGTTTTAGGTCAACCCCCCCGCACCTGTTTATTTCTACCAGTTCTCCTCGCCTGCTTCGTCTAACAAGTCGTGGACTGGCCGCTTTACCATCTCCGATGCGTCTGGTAAAACTGTACCGGCGCCCAACCAAAACCAGCTCGACGGCGAAGCTATTCCGTGGGGCACGGGTACCCTCGTTGGCAACACCACCTCGACCGGTACTGGCACGAACGGTACCTCGGCGGCGCCCCTCTCCAGCGCGGTTGTCGTACCCTCCGCGGTGCTGTCGTCGAATGCCCCGGCTAGCACGCCTCTGGTCGCCTCGGCGTCTGACTCCACGACCCCTACGGCCTCAGGCGTGGCTGCAGCAGCTTCTGGTACAACAGGCAGTACGACCACGTCATCCGGAAGCAACTCGGGTGGTGCGTTCGCGCTCGGTGCAGTGTCTGGGCGCGCGGCACAGGCCGGTATTGGGTTGGCCATTATCGCGGTCACATTCACGTTCCTGGTGTAAACCGCGTCCCTCGCGCCGGACAGAGAAGTTCATTTCCCACAGAATGTTCGTTGTTGATATATGGCTCTGCACGTACGCTGTCACGAATCTCACTCAGCGCATATCATTGCTTTCAACTACTGTACCAATTTCAGGATTTCATTTTTTTTAATACCCCTTCGGTTTTTTTTCACTTTTGCTAGGGGTGGATGTTTTGCTTCATATCGGGTTGGTGTTATCTATTGGTGATAGCTAGCAGTTGGTTGCAAGCATGAACTGAATCATCATCATCGCATCGGAATCACCCGTTCACTGAAAAAAAAACATAGTTACGAGCGCCAAACAAGTCATATTTGTTTGGTTTGGGGAACCATCCGCACTTTTGGTCTCGTCAAAGAACCTGCGCAGTCAGTTCAATTAACACGGCTGCATCGTATCTCTATGGCGCCCAGAACAAAGGCTTCAAAGCGAGCAAAGATAGCCAGGGCGTCCAACAACGATAAGACTGCTCCTCCACCGGTGCCGAGCGCTAGGTGAGTAAGCAGAAACACGTCTAGCCACAAGGACCAGAGGTGCTCACCATGTCGCCCGACGACCCCCCAAGCCCGGCTGTAGCAAATGCGGCCTCGAAGGACGCAGAACTGTCCCCGGACTCCCACACACCATCGCCGCCATCCGAGTCGCCACCGACGGTGTCGGACGAGGATGCCCACTCTGAGGCGGGACTCGAACATGCGCCCGACGAGCCTGAGCCTAAGCCTGAACCTGAGCCCGAGCCTGAACCTGAACCTGAACCTGAACCTGAACCCGAACCAGACCCCGCAGCGATAGCGGCCGAGGCTGAAAAATTGAAAGAGCAGGGCAACGACTCGTTCAAGCGCGGACGGTACGGCCAGGCAATAGACCTATACTCGAAAGCGATTGGTGCGTCTCCACGCTTACTCTTAGTCGTCCTCCACCCTAGCCCATCCACGTTAAATCCCCCCGTGCCCACCGAGAGAAGGAAGTGCTGATCGACCTGCTGCACCGATCCCACATAGATCTCGTCTCCACCGAACCAGCATACCTCACGAACCGCGCAGCAGCCTACATCGCGATCAAACGCTTCCGCCCCGCACTCGCCGATTGCCAACAAGCCATCTCCCTGCAATCCCCCTCCACACACATCGCACCCTCCACACCCGCCACACCCTCTTCGCCCACCACACCTTCCTCAGGCTTACGCAGCGGCGATGGTCCGGCATCTCCCGCCGCTGCGCCGCCGCCCAAAACGCTCCTGCGACTGGCGCGGTGCCAGCTCGCGCTGGCGCAAACGGCCGCGGCGCTGTCGACGCTGCGCGAGGTCCTGGCGGCGGAGCCGGGCAACGCGCAGGCGACGCAGGCGCACGCGCGCGCGCTCGAGCTCGAGGCGCATGTTCGGATTTTGGACGGCGCGAGGCGGCGCGGCGAGTGGGCTTTGGCGCGCATCGCGCTCGATCGGTGTCTGGGCGTCGTTGAGGCCGAGGGGAGCGAGATTCCGATCGAGTGGCGGTTGTGGCGGGTCGAGATTGAGCTTGCGCGCGGGAACTGGGATAGTGCGAATAGCGCAGCCAAGTACGTCGCGCTCTCTCTGTGTCTTTTTTTTTGTTATCTCCGGCTGATTGTGCTGACTGACGGTCGTGATTGATTGTTGATAGCGATGCGATGCGGTTGCAGTCGAATTCACCGGACGTACTCGCGCTCCGAGGGCTCGTTCTCTTCCTTTGTGGGAGGCTCCCGCAGGCGCTACAGCACGCTCAATCGGCGCTGCGATACGACCCAGGCCACGAGCCCGCGCAACGCCTGCGCAAGCGCGTGAAGGAGGTCGAGCGTCTAAAAGAGGAGGGCAACCAGGCGTTCAAGTTGGGCAAGCTGCAGGGGGCGCTGACATTGTACACTGATGCACTCGAGGTGCGTTTCCTTCTCCCGCCTGCAACATCTTTTTTCATCAGTACTGAATCTGTTCTCGGTTCGGCCAGCGGGTCGGCGAAAATGAGGACGAAGGAAAGGGCGGACAATTGCGCGCGTTGTTACTCTCAAACCGTGCCACGACCCTCGTCAAAGTACGTCGCAAACACACACACACACATTTCTTTTTCGTATCTATCTCTCTCACATCTCTCTCTCTCCCTTTCCTTCTCGTGACCGGTAGCTCTCCAGACACGACGACGCCCTCGTCGACACCGAAGCTTCTCTCTCTCTCCAGCCCGGCTCCTTCAAAGCGCTTCGCACGCGTGCGCGCATCCGGCTGCACAAGGAGCAATACGAAGACGCGATCGCGGACTTCCGCGCCGCGCTCGAGCAGGCCGAGTTCGAGGGCGCGGACGGCGACGTGCGCGCGCTCCGTGGAGAGCTTAAGCGTGCCGAGGCCGCGCTCAAGCGCAGCAAGACGAAGGACTACTACAAGATTCTCGGCGTCCCGCGCGATTGTAACGAGGCGGACATCAAAAAGGCGTACCGACGCGAATCGCTCAAGCATCATCCGGACAAGGTGCGCAATGCGGGCCCTCCTGCTAGCCTGCTTGTTTTTCTTTTTTGGCATAGGGACTGATTCAGAGCCTACCGATTTATTTCGTTTTTGTTTCTAGGGCGGCGATGAGGAAAAGTTCAAGTTGGTCGCCGAAGCTCACGCGGTGCTTTCTGACCCGCGCAGGCGCGAACGGTACGATCTTGGCGAGGACGAGGACGGCACGACCGACTCGTCGCACATGCGCGGCGGCGGCGGCGGCGGCCCACACCCTGATTTGGCGAGCATGTTTGCGCAGTTTAATTCTGGGCCTGGGGGTGGGTTCTCGTTCAGTTCCGGGGGACCCCATGGTTTCCATGGCTTCTAGCTACCGTGATGCGGCAGTGTAGCTATCTTTTGTCCCAAGGGGGTATCTTTCTTTGACGATCTTGCCGATAGATGACAGCATTTACTTTCTCGGAGATACACACCCAAGACATTGGTATGATATCGTACATCATGGCCAAGTTCGAGTACAGTGAATCAAAGTACAATGAATTAATAGACCCTCAGCATGCTTCCTACGATGCTATCAAGACCTGGGAAGACGAACAGTCAGGTTAGACGCAAACCAAAATATACATAAGCACGACGCACAGCAGACGGCGTTAACCCCAGATCACGGAGAGTCCGGGAGAAATCTGACGGGGAGAATTGTTTCCTTTAGGTATTGAATTGGGTCAGCAAGCCATTATCGCGAGCAGGCAGTTTCAAGAGGGGATTACGCACCGGGGAAATTGCTGAGTAAACGTGACAGTTTCAACATCCACCGTCAATGTCTGGCCCGCAACAAACTCTGCCACCTCTCGCAGCGCTAAAGAGCAGCGAATCAGGGGACACAAGCCCTTAGAACCAAAAACAAAAACAAAAACAAAGGACGCAACTGCTATCGCTCGGCAGCGTCGTAGTCAACGGCTGACCACCGCTCGCGAGCCGGATCTGCAAGCGCGTTTCCTTGAACTCACGTCCTGGAATCGAAGTCGTCGCGGGTGCAGCCGCGGCGGATGTAGGGGTCATTGTAGGGGCGGCGGCGGCGGTGGCGGCAGCAGCGTTGCCCTCGCGGAGCGCCTTTTCCTGGGCCGCCTTTTGCGCGCGTTCCTGCCTGTCGGCTTCGATCTGCGCCTTGACTGCAGCACGAGCCCTCTTGTCGTCTTCCTTTTCTGGATGGGGCGCATCGACGTCGCATCATCGCATCATTTAAGCAATGGGAACGATTGAGCACGTACCGCGGCGCTTTGCCTCGAGGTCCTTCAGGACCTGTTTGGTCTTCATATCCTCCTTGATCTGCGCTGTTTCCTGTACGATGATGCGCAGCACGCGTGAGCTTTTGTCGTTTGAAAGGAAGGGGGATTCAGATACGTACTTTTCCTGCTTTGCGCCGGATGAGTTCGTTCGCCTTTGCTTCCTTCGCTTCCTCGGCAGCCTTTCTAGCACGCTTCTCGGCCATTTTGTCGCGCAGCTCGGCCAACTTTTGCTCTTTCTCCTCTTCTGTGAGGGGTTTGATCTTGAGCGTGTCATAAGTAGAAGTAGAATTCTTATTGGTCTAGTAAGAGAGCGCACCTCCTCAGCGGACTCCTCGAACTGATCGTGTCCACTCTTCTCTGCGTGGAAGTTGGCGAGCGCTGTATTTTTGAATATCTTTCCGCAATCTGAACACTTGATACTCTAGCACCGTAATGTCATATATGCATAACCAGCTGCCATCGATGAGTTCGTCTACTCACCCTGGCTTCGACGCCGGCGCCAGAGTCGGTCTCGCCCACAGCGCCCGCCTGACCGTACGCCGCGCGGAGCGCCGCAGTATCTTCATCCTCGTCCTCATCCATCGGCCCAGTCTGTGGTTGGGCAGCAGACGACGCTGCGACCGCTCCGGACGTGAAATCTGGTATTGGATCGTCGTTGTGTTCGAGGATAAAGTCCATGGCGGGTTGAAGTCCCCTGTTATTTGTAGCGCGTAGAGCCCCTGCGTTGTCGTTGAGCTTCACAATCGTTAGACGATCATTTGAACGTACACTCGACCCTTGTAGGATCGAAACCCATTGAGATGAGAGTGTCTTTATCGGACATCGTGGATGTATGCTGTAGAAATGAACCGGGCAGGCACAACCGAGTCCTACTGCCAAGCGCCACTGTCTATTACACGACCTCTACAGTACAGTACAACTCTCAATCAACTCTCAAGCACTGCTTACTCGAGGCAGACAATGTTATCGTTTTCCCTTCGACCTTGACCTTCTCAATTGGAATACCCGGTCAATCGATTAGTTGCTCATTTGGCATGGAAGAGCTTTCTCGCTGTCTCGCCGCAGGGTCGTTACTGATACATAGCGAGAAAAGCGGCCCTGCACCAAATCTTCGAGCGGTCCTCCTTACGCGACTTACTCAATATCGGGCGCAGCGTGGGTTTCCCGAACACGACTATGGCGACTTCTCGTTAGGGCAAGTACAGGAGGAGACGGCGGAGGAGGCTTTGTCCGTGGTGGAAACCGTTCAGAGAATTCTCGACCAGGAGGAGGGGGTACGTCCAGCTCCGGAAATTCCTCCGCATTCCAAGGAGAGTGCGCCCGGTGAGGTACCACTCATCGGCACAAGAGACATCTCGCAGCTCCGCACACTTCTCTCTATCGTCTTCAAATGGGGTACCGAGCCATTACTTGCGCACATACAAGTTGTTTGGCCATCAAGGGGCGACAGCCGTGCGCAGTCTGGGTCCAAGATACTCGAAATCGATGACGCTCCCCACATGTATGCAAAACTTACGAGTATGACACGGCGATTACTCTCTTTAGTGTTTCCGTACAGCGTGCACGGCGCCCTCCCCCAAACACTTATCACGACCACCCTCTTAAATCGCCATACCACCGATCTCCTGCGTCCTGGGATCGCCCTTGGGTGGGTCCCGAAGGCTCTATCAAACGAGTCCTTCCCGGCTGTGGATGATCTCAGACCTTTACTTATGCGTCTGATGTCAATGTACGAACTTTGTTCCATTAAGGAGTTCTAACGCTGAGTTTAGCCCCTCCCAGTCTCCCGCCATCGCAAACCATTGCTTCGCTCGGTGCCATCATGTCATCTTCCCCGCCGCCTCCGCAACATGTGTACAAATCTTGCGCGTCTTTACTCAGCCGGCAATTGATGCGTCCGAGCGGCGTCCGTGGCCTTTTCGCTGCCGTTTTTGGTGACGGCGAGGAGGAGGAAGCGCCACTTGAGAAACTTTTGCATGTTGCTCGGGTACTTGGTGCAGTCCCGTCAGTGGTCACTCCCGAGGTACGCCTTGGATACCAAACCTGAACTTATAACCTCACCCGGTCACAGGAATACTTCCACTCCGTCATCTCACGTTTAATCGAGTTACTCTCCCCCAGCGCGAAGGCCTTCCCTGCTTACATTCGCGCAACGTCATTTGCGCTCTCGCGCATGATCACTGCCGAAGGCAACCCACGGCATCGCGCCCTCGTATCTAGCATACTCTTTTCGTTGCTTCACAATTCGCTGCTTCTCGTCACGCCTGAAACACCATTGGAGGAAGTCACGATGCTCTCGCCCGTCGAGGCAATCCAGATCATTCAAACCTTCTTGACAAATACAGATCCTGCACCGACTCTCGTTTCCACTATCCTATCACCAATTGCGACTTCGCTGTATGCGCTCCTCAGCACTCTCCAGCGCGTGAAGACAGCAGATCCCACACTGCGGGAGTCCGTACGTGGCTTATTGTTTTCCTGGGGACGCGTGGTTCCCGCAGAAGAGGCAATCGCTATCTTATGGGCGTGCGTAGACGGACAAGGGGGCGACTGGACTGTTGACCCTGCTCGAAATGTAAGACGTGTCGAGAAGTGCGTGTGTCCATTATTTTTCGACCCCGGATTCTTATGTGAAATCAAGGCAGGAGAACGATTCATCAATGGCGTTGTTCACGCCCGATGACCTCAAAAAAGCTGAGGAAAGCGGTGCTCTTGACGTCGATGCCAACTTCTTGGGTCTACGTCCCGACCCTTCACACTTTGTTGACTTTCTGAAGTCGTTGGATAGACCAGACGTGGCATCAGAAGTCTTCGTCAGACTTCTTGAGGGCTATCGTAACTTGAAAGCTGATAACGAGAGCGATCCTCTAAGGTGAAGCCGTATCAGATTCTGTGTTCTCCATACACTCATCCTGGTTACCACTTAGAACATTACTCTTCTTGCAGATAATCATCCAGGTTCAGACACAGATGTCGAGAGATGGACCCTCATCAAACAATCTACTCAGCAAGCCGGAGCATATCCTTTCATTTATCAACCATGCCTTGCAAAATGACACGACACAAGACACTGCGTCCATGCGAGTGTCGAAAGGTCCTAGGCCGCAACGAGGGCTGACTATGGACGATCTTCGCATTGTCTCGGACGAAGAGAAAGACGATGATGCTGATATGGAACACGATAGTGACGACGAGACACCAGGTCTTCAAGGAACGCGGCCGAACGATGAGATGACCATAACAGCTCTTAATCTCCTCCTCAGCATACTCGAAGGTGCCCTGTTTCGTCTCCAAGCACTCTTAAATGTATTGCTCATCGTTCCCATCAGCAAATCCGACACTTTCCTCGCAGTCAGCTCCGATTCTTGAAGAGATTCTCGAGTCCGCCGAGCGTCTCGTCAAGGCAACCTCCGACTCTGTCCGCGCGCTTGCCCGAGAAGCGCGCATGGTGCTCACAGTTCGTATCGCGTCCGCCTCGACGGTCTCCCCGGGACCAGCCCGTGAGCCAGAGGAAGACCGCATACGTTCGACCTACCAGAGAGCGCTCAAGCTCCTCCAAGATCCCTTGCTCCCCGTTCGCGCCCACGGCCTGCTCCTCCTGCGCGAACTGGTGAGCCTCCGCGCGGGAACTGCACCCCACGAGGCGGTGCGAGCGCTCGAGCCCGCCATCTGCGACATATTCCTTCAGGCGGTTCAGGACGACGACTCGTACGTGTTCTTGCATGCCGTGCAGGGCTTGGCCGCGCTCGCAAATTCGTTCGGCGCGGACGTGTTGCGCTCGCTGCTGCGCGTCTATGCGGACGGCTTGCAGGGAGTAGGTGCGGGCGCCCTCACGAGACAGGACATCGACGTGCGCCTGCGTGTCGGTGAGGCCCTTGGGCAGGTCATTCGGCGATGTGGGGATACGCTGCCCCAATATTGTCAGATTTTTCCCCTGTTTTATGTGATCGATCGGAACGGCCTGCTGACGATAACTCGCCCTTTTTGTGTCCCAGCCGATCACCTGATTCCTCCTCTCTTTGGTCTAGTTCGCGCTTCGTATCTCCCTACAACCCTTCGTACCTCCTCTCTCTCCCTCCTAGCGACGATCGCCGACACCACCGACTTGGCATTACTTTCCTACGCACATGACCTGGCGAACGCGATGCTAGATCTCCTGCAGATCGAAGGTGCGCGTGCCTCAGCTCAGGTACAACCGCCCCAGGCCTCGGAAGCGAACCCCATCTCGGGCTCGCCGCCGGCTGTAGAAAGCATGGATAACCAGCCCACAGCGGCAGATGCGAAATTCCCACCATTCCGTCGCGCTTCCTTGCACTTCCTCGGCATGCTCGTGCGCGCATACACGCGACGCGCCTACGCGCCCTCCGACTCCAGCCCCGGCGTAGGTGGCCTGCTGCCAGGGAATGACTTCCCTGCGCGACGCGCGATGACAACGCTGGGTTACGTTGCGGCGACCGATGCGGATGCGGTCGTGCGCGTCATGGCGCGGGAGGTGGCTGATGCAGTGCAGGCGCTTGAGCGTGCTCTCGTCGGCCTTTGAGTGGGCAAGTACAACTGATTTAGATATTACGACATTAGAAATCGAAAATCCACATAAACGTAAGTTGGCGTCTCTCGCCGCAGAAGTTACATCAAAATCATAGTACAAAATCTGGACTGGACAGCACAGGCTCGTGTCTACCGAGACAGCGTTACAGTTACGGAATATTAATGTATTATACCATTGGTATTGCCTGTTCTGATAGGTTCTCTACCAACGTAGCTTTCTCCTGCAGCCCCTGGGTGCAGTAGAATAATTAGTTTGCTGAAGGATTCAGGAAGAGATCTGATATAAATGTTGCTGGGTTCCGTGGGGTGAAGTGCGGGGGATCTTCTACAGAAGGTGGTATGTCATCTGAATCGCTGAGGCCGGTGCCTCACGACAATGGACTAAGGAGGATGTGACTCGTTGAGCAGGCGAATCAGCTTTTTCAGCTCTTCGCATGTCTCGGGGTTGCATTGATGTTCAAAGGAGTCTCCAAAGTCGACGATGCGCAAGTTGCCGTCCGCGGCGCTGGTGAAATGCGATACGGCCGCCGGGAATCCTAGGCCGGAGTTATGCAGCCCTCGCGCATGGTTCAAAATGGTTTCTCTGCATGGCGAAAAGACAAGAGGGGGTCAGATTACACCCGGGTCGGTGACCGACGTGCCGAAAATCGCACCTCTGTCTGGGATTACAGTCGCGGAAGCTCTTCAGCTTCGGTCCGGTGTCTTCCAGCACGATGACGTAAAACTCGCCCCGGTACGTGTACGTTCCCCAGTACCGTGGGACGATGATGCCCTCAACGGCTGGGACGGAAAGGAAACGCTCATATGCGTAGGCCTCACGGTGCGCAGACTCCACGTGCTCGTGGAGGAAAAGCTTAGCGAGCACGCGCTTTGTCTGGTCCAGTGTCCCACGCCACGCCTCGAGGCAGCCCTCATACGTTACGTGCTCTTGCAACACGAGACTATGTCTCGGCTCGGGCAACCCAGGCGGATTTGGGAGTGCACCGAGAGCGGGACAGGCTTCTAGAGTGACCGGGAGATCTGGTGAAGAGCTCGGAAAGGGCGTGATCAGTGGTCGGGG
>Ga0137397_10004136_pt1 | contig 10087 bp, 10 predicted proteins | sample czorhiz116metaG_FD_106658 | JGI IMG/M metagenome (GOLD analysis project Ga0137397, IMG submission 106658) | Vadose zone soil microbial communities from Angelo Coast Range Reserve, California, USA - czorhiz1.16 metaG | ecosystem: Environmental > Terrestrial > Soil > Vadose zone | place: USA...
GATCGCCGCGGACAGGACGTGCGCGGTTTTCCACAACTCGTGTGCGCTCATTCGGGTTTCGCCGGGCAAAAGCTAGCAGCCTAGCCTCCGATTGGGACAATCGCGCGGCGCCATGTCCCGGCCGCATGCGTCGGACGGCACAGGGAAGCGGACCGCGCGGTGATCATCGACCGGCCGAGGGCCGGTCACGGGCAGATGTAGCCAGCCCCGCTGGGATTCTTGAAGCAGCCCACCGACTCGGGCAGCAGGTGCTTGGGCAGCCAGAGCACGGTGTCCGGGAAGAAGATGCAGAACACGATCGTGGCGAGAAACACGACGTAGATCGGGAACGACGCGAACATGGCCCTGGAGAATTTCACGCCGACGAATTTCGAGGACATGAGCAGCGCCAGGCCGTAGGGCGGCGTGATCAGCCCGAAAGCCAGCGTCACGATGATCACCACGCCCATGTGCACGGGGTTGATGTTGGTCGCCTGCGTCAGATCGGTGATGATGGGCATGAAGATGATGATCGCCGGAATGGCGTCGAGAAAATCGCCGACGACGATGAACAGCAGCACCAGGAGCAGCATGACCATGAACGGATCGTTCCCCGCCGCGTGGGCGATCCAGCCCGACACCACCGCCGGCCCGCGCAGGTAGGCGAGCATCCAGCCGAAGGCGGACGCTGCGGCGATGGTGATGAGCGGAATCGAATACAGCAGGCCGGTCAGCGCCATGTCGCGCGGCAGCTGCCGCAGGTAGCCGCGGTTGAGCAGCGGTACCGCCACCAGCAGGATGTAGACCACGGCGACCACGCCGGCCTCGGTGGGCGTGAACCAGCCCGTCAGGATGCCGCCCATGATGATGATGGGGATCACCAGCGGCACGGCCGCCTTCCTGGCGGCATCGCCGACCTCGCCCAGGGACGCGCGCCGCCGCCTGATTCCGACCGGCCCGAAGAAATGGCTGTAGATCATGAGACCGATGCCGACCAGGACGCCGGGCACCACGCCGCCGAGGAACAATCCGCCGATCGACACGTTCCCCGTCGCGCCGTACACGATCGCCATGATGCTCGGCGGGATCAGGTTCGCCATGGTCGAGGCGGATGCGATCAGCGCGGCGATGAAGCCGGCGTCGTAGCCCTCGCGCTTCATGTCCGGCCCGAGCGTGCGCGTCAGCACCGCCACGTCCGCCGCCGACGACCCGGAAATGCCTGCGAAGAACATGCTGAATAGCGTGACGACCTGCGCGAGGCCGCCGCGCACGTGCCCGATCAGCGCCTGCGACAGCGTGATCATGCGCGCCGTGACGTTGGCCGCCGTCATCAGCTCGCCCACCATGAGGAAGAACGGCACCGCGAGCAGCGCCTCCACGTCGATGCCGTTGAACAGCTGCGTCATGATCGAAGGGAGGCCTATGGGCGTGAAGCTGGTCACCGCGAGCACGCCGGCGATCAGCGTAAAGGCGACGGGCACGCCCAGATATCCGAGGAACAGGAACAGGAAACCCATCAGGAAGATCAGCATGCCGTTCGTGGTCACGGAGGATTGTTCCCTCCAGCGCCGCCCGCGGGCTCCGGAAAACCGTTCTTCCAGCCGTTGACCAGCTGCTCGACCGTGAACAGCGCGACGAGGACGCCACACAGCGGGATCGCGGCGTAGAGGCTCGCGAGCGGCGTCATCGAAGGCATGCGCAGGCTGCGAAAGCCGTCGAGAAAATTGAGCCAGCCGTACCAGATCATGCACAGCGCCACGACCAGCACGACCGCGCGGTTGAAGATCTCGAAGAACAGGCGCTTCCCGCCGGACAGCGATTCGGCGAGCACGGCAAGGTAAAGATGGTCGTTGCGGCGCGTCGCGGCGGCCGTGCCGATGAACACGCCATAGATGAAGAAAGTCATGGTCACTTCCTGCAGCCACAGCCAGGGACGGCCGATGGTGCGGGTGACGATGTCGCAGACCACGGTCACGGTGAATCCGGTGATCGCCACGCCGCACAACACCATCAGCGCCCGCTCGACGACGTCGAGCGCACGCCATTTCAGATGGCGCTGCGACTGCAGTACCAGGGATTTCCCGTCACTCATGGGCGCGGGCCGGCTCGGCCGGCCGGGCGCTTATTTCACGCCGCGCACGAGCCCCAGGATCTTCACCGCGTTCGGCCCCAGCTCCTTCGCCAGCTTGTCCTGGATCGGCCGGCTCACTTTCTCGAATCCGGACTTGTCGACGTCGTCGACGATCTTGACGCCGAGCTTCTGCAGCTTGGCGCGCGACTCGAGCTCCATCTCGAAAGCCTTGGCCGGCTGCACCGCGTTCATCGCGTCGGCGGCAGCCTGCACCCACTTCTTCTGCTCGGCGTCGAGGCCGCTCCACAGCTTGTCGCTCACGAACAGCACCGAGTTGTTCGCCTCGTGCTCGGTCACCGACATCACGGGCGCGACTTCGTAGTGCTTGTTGATGAAATAGACCGTGTAGCCGTTCTCCGCGAAATCGACCACGCCGGTCTGCAACGAGGTGTAGACCTCGCCGAAAGGCATGTGCACGATCTGCGCGCCGTACGCGGGGAACAGGGTGTCCTCGGTAACGGTGGCCTGCACGCGCACCTTCAAGCCCTTCAGGTCGGCGATCTTGTGGATCTCCTTCTTGCCGTAGAGGTTGCGCAGTCCCTGGGTGGCGAGCGTCAGCATGTGCGCGCCCTTGACCTTGCTCGCGTACATCTCGCGCATCGCGGCGATGACCTTCGGATCGGTCAGCACCTTGACCGCGTGGGCGCCGTTGCGAAAGATGAAATGCAACGAGAACACGCCGGACTCGGGCTGGATGGTCGAGGCGTTCGCCGTCGCCACGAGCACGAAGTCGATGTCGCCCGTCTGCACCTTCTGCAGCGTCTGAGCTTCACTGCCGAGCTGCGCGCCGGGATACTGGTTGATCTTCATCGTGCCTTTGCTCAGCTCCTCAAGTTTCTTGGCGAAGACGTCGGCGCCGTAAGCATAGGCGCTGGTGCGCGGCTGGTCGTAGGCAAAGGAAAACTCGCGGGTCTGCGCCGCGGCGAACGGCGCGGCCAGGGCGAGGCCCGCGGTGAGCGCGAGGCCACGGATGATGCGTGCGTGGGTAAAACCGGACATGAGTGACGCCTCCTTGTTATTAGGCGAAAAACCTTGCGGACTCGTGCATGGCCGCTCTCGACGGCGGCGTCCTGCCAGTAAGCCCCAAGGCCCTCGGGCTGTCAACACCTCACGGCGAGGCGCCGAAACCGTACAGCCGCGCCGGATTGTCGGCGAGGATGTGTCGGCGCACGGTTTCGCTTTCGGTCCAGTCGAGCAGCAGATCGAGGAGCGCGGCGTTGTTGGGGAGCGTCTTCCTGTTCGGGTGCGGCCAGTTGCTCGCCCAGACGCAGCGCTCCGGATTGGCTTCGATCAGGGCTCTCGCGAGCACGCCCACGTCTTCGTAGCGCGGCGCGCCGGTCTTCGAGGTTTCATAAGGCGCCGACACTTTCACCCAGCAGCGGCCGGAATCCAGAAGACGCAGCAGGACCTTGAAACCCGGATGATCGACACCCACCGGTTCCAGAAATTTTCCGTTGTGATCGATGACGAGATCGCAGGGCAGCTTTCCGAGTCGCGCCTCGTATTCGGGCAGGGTGCGCCCGTCCAGCTGCAATTGAATATGCCAGCCCAGCGGGGCGATGTGCGCCGCTATGGGTTCCAGAACGTCCCAGGGCAGCACGCCGCCCGGCAGCATGTGAAAGCGCACGCCGCGCGCGCCGGCCGCGTGCAAACGCGGCAACTCCGCGTCCGGCAGCTCCGGCCTGATCACCACGATGGCGCGCGCCGACGGGCCGACGGCCGCCACGGCTTCGAGCGTGCATTGGTTGTCGAAACCGTATCCGCTGGGCTGCACCACGATCACGCGCTCCAGGCCCAGTTGCCGCTGCACCTTGCGGTACTCCGACAGCGGCGCGGTCGGATTCGGAAAAGCCGCAGTCGATACCGTCGGGTAGCGATCCTCGTAGATATGCATGTGGCAGTCGCAGGCGCCCGCCGGGGTTTTGAGCTCGGGAGTATTCATTCGCATCCTCAGCCGCGCAGGCGCGCGAGCCGCGTCGCCTTGTCGGCATTGACCGCGCCCTTGGGGACGCGGCCCGTCACGATGTCCGCCGCCTGCGCCACGGTATCGAAGGCCTGGTGCTCGATCGCCTCGGGCGTGAGTCCCGCCACATGCGGCGTGGCGATCACCCTCGGATGCCGCGCCAGGGCGGGCGTGGGCATCTGGTCTGGCGCGCGCCCCACGTCCAGCGCCGCGCCGGCGAGATGCCCGGAATCCAGCGCCGCGGCGAGCGCCGCCTCGTCGACCAGACCGCCGCGCGAGGGGTTGAGGAAAAACGCGCCCCGCTTCATTTGCGCAAAGGCCTCGGCGTTCATCAGCTTCTCGGTTTTTTCGCTGGCGACGACCAGGCACACTACGTAATCGGATTGCGCGAGCAGCTCCGGCAAGCCGGTCTGAACCAGCGCGGGATCGTCCGCCTTGGCGAACGGATCGGAAACAAGCACCTTCATCCCCAACGCAAGACCCAGATCGGCGAGATAGCGCCCGATTTGCCCGTAACCCACGATACCCAGCGTCGCGCCCCTCAATTGGCGTCCCATGCGCGCGGACGGCACCTCGCCTGCGTGATACGACACGGCGGCCGCGGTGATGTCGCGGCCCAGATCGACCATGGCGCCGATCGACCATTCGGCCACCGACGCGACGAAGCCCGCGCTCGCTTGGGTCACCAGGATGCCCGCCGCGCTCGCCGCGGCGACGTCGACGTTGCGGATATCGATGGCGCAGCGCGAGAAAGCAACCAGATCCGGACTGTTGGCAAAGAGTTCGGCGTCGCCCGGCGTCTGGCGATACGAGACGATGAGCTCGCAGCCGCGAGCGGCTTCGATCAGCTCGCGAGTGGAGAGCTCGCGTCCGGCGGTGTTGAGGCGCACTTCGCCGATTTCTCTGAGGCCCTCGAGGGCGCGCTCGCCGTAGTAGTTGGCGAGCGCCTCGGGGGGATGGGTGAGGAAGATCCTGGCCATCACCCGGCGAGTCCTGCGTCAACTCGGGCTCAAAGACGCCGGCACCACCGTTGCCGGCTGGATTCCCTTGATCTGGGCGCCGCGTACCATGTTCTCGACGCGGCCCTGGTGCCGCGCGAAGAACGTGATGCGCGGAGCGACGTAGACGACCGAGAACAATTCGCCGTTGCTCACCGCCCCGTAACCCAACCCCGTGAGCTCGACGCTGTCGACCTTCCTGACGAGCTTGAATTCGAAGTGATAACCCTTGACGCCGCCGAACGTCGCGGGCTCGGACTTCGTCAGTTGGAATGTCGAGCCGTCGCGCGTCAGCATTCCCTCGAAGAGCGAGATGATCTCGTCGGGCAGCATGACGGAATGGAAAACGAACGGCTTCGCGGAGCCGCTGATCGCGTGGATCGCTTCGCCGTCCTTGAGTCCCGAATAGATCATGAGATCGTCGATCGGGAGGCCCTCCATGGTCCACTGCTGCGCCGGCCCCGTCGTCTTGATGCGGTTCCAAGACCCGTCGAGCGCAATCACCAGGCGGTCCCCGACGGGTTGCTCGCCGGATTGCATCGTCATGACCGGGGTCACGCATCCCGCCAGCCACAGCACGAATGGCAACAGCAGATATTTCTTCATTGTCCGAGCTCCTCCAGGTAACTCTTGATCATCGGGACGTCTGGCGCCCGCGGAGCCGCCTCGACGTAGCTCCGGTAGCTGGCCCTCGCTTCCGGGATTTCGTGCCGGGCGCGATACACGGTCCCCATGCCGCGCCACACTTCGGGGGGCGCGCCGGCGCCGAGCGCCGCCGCTTGGTAGTCGGCGAGCGCGGCGTCGTAGTCTCCTGCGGCGGCCCTCAAGCGATGGACCTCGCCACGAATGTAGAGATAGTCGGGCTGCTCCGGCTCGACCGCAATCTTGCGGGTGAGAAGCGCGATGCTCTCCTCGGACTGGCCGCGCTTGAGCTCGTCCTGGAGCCACTCGCGCCGGAACGCGCTTGTCTTTTCGCGCCACTCGACCGCACTGGTCGTGCCCCCGGGCATCGACTGGGCGAGCTGCATCAGGGCTTGCTGGCGCTCCTCCGCCGGCGGATGGCTGGCGAAGAAGCTGTTCTTGGACGGATCGCCGCCCGGCTTGGCCTCGAGCTCGAGCAGCAGGTCGCTCCAGACCTTCGCGGATTCGGCCGTGTCGTAGCCGGCCTTGTGCATGAGCAGCGCTCCCATGCGGTCCGCCTCGCGCTCCTGGTTCTGCGTATAGGTGATCCCCGCGCCGAGCACCCCCAGCCCTACTACGCCACCGACGAGGCCGAATGCGCTGAAAATCGACGCGAACGCCGTGCGGGTCTTCGCGTCGCGAAGCCGGTCGACCGAGTGTCTCGCGAGGTAGTGGCCGATTTCGTGCCCCAGCACCGCCGCGAGCTGCGCCTCGTTGTCGGCCCGCAGCATCAGTCCCGACCACACCTGCATCATCCCGTTGGGCGCCATGCTGGCGTTGAAGTAGGGCGTGTGCACGAGATAGACGCGTATATCGGGACAATGGTCGCCGCCGAGCCGGCAGGCGATTCCCTGCACGTAGTCGTGGAGCCCGGGATCCTTGATGAGGAACGGGCTGCGCCGCAGGCGGGTCTCCTCCCTGTCCATCATCGCCCAGAGTCCGCCCTCGTCGCTCCCGGGATCCGGGCGTGTAAACCGCGGCGGGGGCGTCCACTCGGCGCTCTGCGCCGACGAAAGCCGCGGCAGCACGCACGCCGCGCAGGCGCCCCCCGCGGCGAGAAATCCGCGCCGGTTCACTTCGCCACGGGAAACTGATCGAGGAGCGCGTCGACCGTCCCGGCGGCCTTGGACGCCTCGCGCAGATCACCGGCGTTACGCTGCATGCGGTTGAACCACAACACGCGCCCGCTGTTCAGATCGACCAGCGAAGCGTATGCGTTTTGCAGGCCGCCGCCGGGGACGTACCTGCCCAGGCTCAATACGGCCACGATCGCCATGGTGGCCTGCCTCTCGCCGCTCGCGTAGCTGTCGCGCACCCAGCTGAAGAGTGCGTAATCCGCGCCGGTCTTCTCTTTGATGACGCGCACCGCCTCGCCCAACGACCAGTCGAGCTTGCCCTCCTTGGTCGGCAGGTGGTAGAGGGGCGGTCCGAAATGATGCAGAGATATAGCGCGCGCCACCGCGCCGTGCAGCGCGTTGATGTCCGAGAAGTCGTCGGCGTCGCGCTCGCTCAATGTGACGAGCTCGATGCCCTGGATACCCTGTCTCGCAATCAACGCGTCGCGGAAGTTCTTGTGCGCCAGCTCGGTCCAGTCGGCCTTGGGCTCGGGCACGCCGCCCGCGCTGATTGAGTACAGCTCGATGTCGAGCGGCATGACCACGACCTTCGTGCCCTTCGGCAGGTTGCGGAAGCCGGGCGCGAGGTTCATCGATTCCACCGGCTCGCCGGGCGGGCGCGACGGACCCCACAGCACCCCTTGCGCCAGGGACACATGCGGCAGGGCGAGCAATCCCAGGAACAGGACCGCCCCCGACGCCCGGAACACCCGCAGACGCCCGAACCGGCTTGGATTTGGATTCATCGGACCTCCCTGAAGTCCTGCTCAAGGGAAAGTATGCCACGGCAGCCGCGGCCCGGCGCCGAACGGCCTCTACGGATTGAGCAGCGGAATGCCCTTGTAGTCCGGCGCCTTGGGCTGCGAGCTCAGGTAGGCGTGGATGTCGGCGAGATCGGCCTCCGAGAGGATCGCCTTCTGGTAAGGCGGCATGCCGCCGCGCGTATTGCGCACGAAAGCCGACATGGTCTCGAGCGGCAGCGGATTGGGAGCGAGCTTCGGCCCGGTGACGCCGCCCTGCCCCGCGAAGCCGTGGCATTGCCAGCAGCCGTGCTGCACGAAGGCGGTTTTGCCTTTTTCGGCGGAGCCGGCGGCGAAGGCGAGGGGTGCCAACAGCAGCGCCGCGACGAACCCCAGATTCTTCGCGCAGTTTCGTATGGAACTCAGAAGGACATTCATCTTCATCGCGGCTGCGTCCACACGTTGAGCAGCGCCGGCTGGCCCGACTGCACCACCTTCACGGCCTCCTTCAGCGCCGGCCCGAGCTGCGCCGGATCCTTGATCGGCCCTTTCGCCCACCAGCCCATGGACTCGGCGAGCTTGTGATACTCGATATCCGGATTCATGATGCTCGTGCCCACCGGCCCCATGTCGTTGCCGAGGTTGGCGACGCGGTTGCGGAAGTTGGACAGGCGCTGCACGTGCATCACCTCCTGGTGGTAGGCGCGGTTGTTGTGCATCACCGCGAGCAGCGGGATCTTGTGCCGCGCCGCGGTCCACAGCACGCCGGGCGCGTACATCAGGTCGCCGTCGGACTGGATAGAGACCGAGAAGCGGCCAAGATCGCGGTTGGCGAGCGCGGCGCCGACCGACGCCGGCGCGCCGTAACCCACGCCGTAGCCGCCCGAGCGCCCGAGCCACTGGTAGTGCTTGTCGATCGGCCACAGGCGGTTCGGCCAGTTGCTGACGTTGCCCTCGGAGGCGACCAGCGACCAGTCGAGCAGCCTGACCGCGCCGAATATTTCCATGCACAGGCGCGCGGTGCTGATCGGGCTCGCGTCCCAGGCGACGGCCGCGGCCTGTTTCGCGCGCTCCTGACCCTCCGCGTGCGCCTTCTTCGCGGCCTCGGCGCGCTTCTCGAGCGCCGCCTTGTTCGGGCCCGCCTGCTTCACCGCCTCGATCAGCGCCGGCAGCGTCGCCTCGGCGTCGGCGGCCATGGGCACGTCGATCACCTGGAAGCGCTGGAAGTCCTGGTAGTTCGCCTTGGTGTTGAGATCGACCGAGCTGATGCTGATCAGCTTGGTATCGCGCTTGATGCGCGTGCCGTTCGAGCCGACGCCGCCGTTCTCGCCGTTGTCAGTGTACGAGTTCACCGTCGCCCAGAAGTCGGAGAGCTCCAGGCCGAGGATGACGTCGGCGCCGGAGACGACCGTCGGCGGCGCCGAGAGGTAATGGGTGCGCGGGAAGTTCATGCGCCCGCCCTGATCGATCACCCGCGCCTGCAGCAGCTCGGCGAGCTGCACCAGCAGCGTCACGCCGTTCGGCGTGCGCGCCGCGCGGTCGGCGACGATCACCGGGTTCTGCGCCTGGGCGAGCAGCCGCGCCGCCTCCTTCACCGCGCCCGAGTCGCCCTGCGGCGGCGCGGTCGGCACGTAGCGCGGGATGACGGGCTTCTCGCCGCCGTGCTCCTTCATCGGCTCCTGCTGCAGCCCGGCGTCCAGGGAGATCATCACCGGCCCGTAGGGCGGCGTCATCGCGATCTTGTAGGCGCGCACGAAGGACTGCGCGAAGTGATCGAGCGACACCGGCGTGTCGTCCCATTTGGTGAAGTCGCGCACCAGCGCGTTGATGTCCTGCGCCGAGTGGAAGGTCGGCACGCCGGGCGGACGCGTCGACGCGTCGAGCTCGTTGCCCCCGATCACGATCATCGGCACGCGGTCGCACCACGCGTTGTAGATCGCCATCGCCGCGTGCTGCAGGCCCACGGTGCCGTGGCAGAGCGTCATCAGCGGCTTGCCCGCGATCTTGAAGTAGCCGTGGCCCATCGCGACGGCGGATTCCTCGTGCATGCAGGTGAGGAACTCGGGCATCTTGTTGCCGCCGTAGTTGATCAGTGACTCGTGGATGCCGCGGTAGCTCGAGGCGCAGTTCGACGGGCAGTACTTGATGCCGAGCGTCTTGATGACGTCGACCATGAAGTCCGAGCCCGGCACGCCGCCGATGCGGCTCGGCGCCAGCTCGCTCGGCGTCTGCGTTTCGGCGGCGGCGATGTGCGCGTTGGGCGGCAGCGCGGACGGCGCGCGCGTGTTCTGCGCCAGCTCCTCCTCGGCGCCGCGCGCGAGGGGCGGCGCGATCGCGGTGGCGGCGCTCGCGGCGACGAATCCGGTCAGGAACCTGCGGCGGTCTTTGCGTGCCATGACTTCCTCCTCTTCACTCTGGATAGCTCCTCGGGTTTATTTTAAACTTGCCCGTATGGAAGAACTTCGTTCGAAATAGAGGAA
>Ga0137397_10004137_pt1 | contig 10087 bp, 11 predicted proteins | sample czorhiz116metaG_FD_106658 | JGI IMG/M metagenome (GOLD analysis project Ga0137397, IMG submission 106658) | Vadose zone soil microbial communities from Angelo Coast Range Reserve, California, USA - czorhiz1.16 metaG | ecosystem: Environmental > Terrestrial > Soil > Vadose zone | place: USA...
AAATGGATGGTGTACTCGCCAGGTGCTTTGCTGATCTTCACCACGTTCAGTGCGAAAGGGATGAGCTTTTCACTCCACAGTTCGTCAAGCACCTGCTGAGCTTCTGCTTCGATTGGGAGGGGAGGGTGTGGCATAAATGAATCTATTACAGCGCTGGAGCGCAAGACTATCGGGTTTTTCCTGAGGTTCAATTGAACCAATCCAACCCGCCACCATTGGTTCCATCCGGCGGACTGGTGTCACCGAATATAGGAAACGTTTAAACGGTTCCGAGTTGCTTCGGAGGGCGACTCATCGGGTTGAAAATTATGGTGCTGATGAGAAAGTGTCGAAGATTCTCTCAAGATTAGTACGACCAGCTACCGCCGAAAGGTTGCTCAGAAATCATTCTGTTTCCCCGAGCCAATTAAACACCGACAGGCGAGGGGTAATCTCGAAGACGGGGGTCAGCTCCAGCGCAAGTTCAGAGTTTCGCTTCGAACGCAATTAGTAACCAACCAGCGCGAGACTCCGACAGAACACCGGTTACTATTTGACAGCTCATTGAATCGTGTAGTAGCGTCAAAGTCACAGGACATGCCAGCAATTTCAGCAGACTCACACCCCCGCAGATCAGTTCATACCGTACCCTTAATTTTGTCGCCGGCAGAAAGAGAGCGCGACTGCATTTGAAACAGATCGAACTCCCACCTCGCGGGTTAGAAACGCTATTTGGTGTTCACGACCAGAACATCAAATACCTCGAGACCTTACTCGACGTTCGCATCGACGCGCGCGGACAGGACGTTGCGATTGATGGCGATCCGGAAGACGTCGAGACCGCACAGCGCATACTCCAGGACTTCTCCGAACTTTTTCGAGAGGGCCGCGCCTTTACCGACAAAGAATTGCGCGAAGCTTTCGCACAGATTGCCGAAGATCGCGCCTTTAGTCTGCGCGACTATTTCACCAAAGCGCGATTTAATCCGGCGGGTAAAAAACAGGTGGCGCCCAAGTCGGCTACGCAGCGCAAATACATTCAAGCCATTCAAGAGCAAGACGTCGTCTTTGGTATCGGCGTAGCGGGGACCGGGAAAACTTATCTCGCGGTTGCCCTGGCCGTACAGGCGCTAATGCAGAAGCAGGTCAACCGAATTGTGTTGGCCCGTCCGGCAGTTGAGGCTGGTGAAAAGTTGGGGTTTCTTCCCGGTGATTTGCAGGAAAAAGTCGATCCTTACCTGCGCCCACTGTACGACGCGCTGTTTGATCTGATCGATTACGAGCGCGTGACCAAGCTGCTGGAGAAGCAGGTGATCGAGGTGGCACCACTGGCATTCATGCGCGGCCGCACGCTTTCTGACGCTTTCATCATTCTCGACGAAGCTCAAAACACGACCAGCGAGCAGATGAAGATGTTCCTCACACGTATTGGTTTCGGCTCGAAGGCGGTGATCACCGGCGACGTGACACAGGTTGATCTTCCGGCAGGTAAACGCAGCGGGCTGATTGAAGCTGAGCGCGTGCTGGCAAATCTGGACGGAATTGAATTCATCTATTTCACTGAAAAAGACGTCGTTCGTCATAAGCTGGTCCAGATGATTATCCGTGCCTATGAAGACCATTCCAAGAAGCGAGACATCTAGTTAGAAATCCGCAGATTTCGCAGATTACCGACAGAAGTAAGGAAGAGGAGCACAGGGTGCTATCCCCCCTGTCGTGTTTCCTGTGATATTCGAATCTGCGTAATCTGTGGATGTCCTATGATCGAAGTTGTAAACCGTCAACGCAAAGTCCCACTCGATTGTAAACGCTGGCAGGCGTTTGTGGTAAAGGCGATCCGGGTTCTGCCGGCTGAGACTGCGGGCGTGACAGTGGCGTTTGTTTCGGACCGCGCGATGAGCGCACTGAATCGTCAGTGGCGGCGCAAGCGTGGGACCACGGACGTACTGTCGTTTCCGGCGGTCCAGGACGAGTTTGAAAAGATGGAAGACTCGAGTTTGGGCGACGTCGTGATTTCCGTCGAACAGGCAGCTCGACAGGCAAAGGAAAACGACTTATCCCTGGACCAGGAAATTGCTCAGCTCATTCTTCATGGCCTGATTCATCTATGCGGCTACGATCATTCCACGGACAATGGCGAGATGGACCGCCTCGAGCTGCGGTTGAGAAGGAAGCTGCACATCCAGGAAGAAGACTAGATTTTCCATATATCATTTGACATTTCTGATTTGCCATTGAAAATCAGATACGTCGAATTGCCCCGGTTGGTGACAGATTCTTTCCAAAAACTCCGGCAATGACAAATGAGAAATGTCAAATGAGAAATGGAAAATCTCCTAAACTGCCCTCCCAACTATTTACCATTCACCATTCACGATTTACTATTTACCCTTAAATGCAGATTGAGCTCATTCTGACTTTCCTGCTGCTGATTGGATTGTCTTTACTTGCGACGGTCGACATGGCATTTGGCCAGTTGAGCGATGTTGGTCTGCGTCGCCTGATTACCGAAGCCGAAGAGCGCTCCAAATCGCGGTCATCAGCCTTCCTGAAGCAAGTCCTCGGAAACCGCCCAAGGTTTAGCTTTGCCATCTCGGCAACGATTCAAATCCTGCTGGTCGTGGTGGCTGTCCTGATAACCTCGATCTCGCTGGCGTTGTTCGAGGAGCCACGTTTTGTATTGGTTGGACTTCTCGGCGGTTTGATTCTGGCCGGCATTTTTCGTCAACTGATTCCCTTATTCATCTCGACCCGCGATCCGGAAGGAACGCTCTTGTTCCTTCTTCCAGTGATCCGTCCCTTGCTGCCGTTCATGGCTTTCGCCGCAGATCCATTCCATCGGTTATTTGATCGCTCGCGCCGAAAAGAGCAGGAACTTGAGAACGGCGCGGAAGATGAAGAGCAGGACACAGAAGATGACATTCAAGCCTTAATCGATGTGGGCGAAGCAGAAGGAATACTGGAGGAGGAAGAGGGCGAGCTCATTCATTCGATACTGGAGTTTGGCGATACTCGCGTAAGCGAAGTGATGACCCCAAGGCCCGACATTGTAGCCGTGCCGGCCGGCGCAACCGTTCGTGAGGCGCGAGACGTCATGATTGAGTCGAAGTATTCACGATTGCCGGTGTATCGCGATCAAATCGACAACGTCGAAGGTTTAATCTATGTGCGCGATTTGCTCGAGCTTTGGGCGGAGAACAATGAGGATGGATCAATTGTGACACTGGTGCGGCCTGTTTACTTTGTTCCTGAAACCAAGCCGGTTGCTGAGTTGCTCGAAGAAATGCAGAAGGCCCACGTGCAGCTCTCGATGGTGGTTGATGAGTATGGCGGCGTCTCGGGCCTCGTAACGGTCGAAGACATACTCGAGGAGATTGTCGGTGAAATTGAAGACGAAGACATCGCCGGCGAAGAGCTCGAGGAAATAGTGGAAGTAAGTGAAGGGTGTTATGAAGTGGTCGGCTCAACCGAGATAGGCAAGATCGAGCGTCTCTTCGACATGGAAATTGAGACCGACGATTTTACGACTATTGCAGGGCTCGTAATCAACGAATCAGGCAAAGTGCCGCAAACCGGCGAGCACCTCACTTTTCGCGGGCTTGAGGTAGAAGTGCTGGAAGCCGACGAGCGTCGTATTGGCCGGCTGCGAGTAAAGCGAGCGGAAAGCCAGAACCTAAACGAAATGGGCCAGGCACATTGAGGAGTTCTGTAGATTATTCAGTGACGGGAAGCAACCTCGAAAATGGCAAAACGAACGAGCGAATTTCTTAAGGGAAGCAGAATCGATCCCGCGCCGATAACTCCGAAAACCACTCTCGCGGAGTTGGTGGACGGTTCTTTTCTTGCTTACAACGGCGCTCGCTTACGTGAAGCTTGTCAACTCTATACCCGGAAGATGCTTGAGCCCGGAGTTACCGTCGGCCTCTCTATCACCGGCGCGCTCACGCCCGCCGGCTTAGGGATTTCGGCATTGATTCCACTGATCAAAGCCGGCTTTGTCGATTGGATAATTTCGACTGGCGCCAACCTTTATCACGACACGCACTTTGGCATTGGCCTTAAGATGCACCAGGGCAACGCGCAGACCTCCGACATCGTTTTGCGCGAAGAGGAAGTCGTTCGCATCTATGACATCTTCTTTGATTACTCCGTGTTGTTGGACACTGACGCCTTCTTCCGGAAAATCATCACCGGGAAAGAATTTCAGAAAACCATGTCTACGGCTGAGTTTCATTACCTGGCCGGGCGCTATGTGCTCGCGCGTGAATCCCAGTTAGGCTTGAAAGACAAGTCGTTGCTTGGCGTCGCCTACGAATATGGTGTGCCAATCTATACTTCGTCTCCGGGCGACTCTTCTATAGGCATGAACGTCGCAGCGAAGGCGCTTCAGGGAAACAAACTGGCGTTTGATCCGTCTTTGGATGTTAATGAAACAGCGGCGATCGTGTTGGGGGCAAAGCGCAACTCCGTGAGCGCGAAAGCTGCCGGTGGCAAAGGCCGCGGTAAAAAGAAGCCTGGACTTTCGGCATGCTTCATTCTCGGAGGAGGTTCACCAAAGAACTTCCTGCTGCAAACTGAACCACAAATTCAGGAGGTGCTGGGCATCGACGAACGCGGACACGATTATTTTTTACAAGTGACCGACGCTCGGCCCGATACGGGCGGGCTTTCGGGAGCAACGCCGGGTGAAGCCGTGTCGTGGGGTAAGGTTGATCCCGATCGGTTGCCGGACGCAGTAGTCTGTTATGTCGATTCTACAGTGGCGCTTCCGATCATTACGGCTTATGCTTTGGCGACGCATGGACCGCGTACGCCGAAGAGACTATATGATCGGCGCTCTGAGTTTATGGAGTTGCTACTCTCTGAATACCGGAAATCGTCGAGGCGCTGATTATGAATTGTGATTCAATCGAGGGAACATGGCGCTGACATCAGGAAGCTCTAACAAAGCACTCAAGTATGACTGCGATAAATGTGTTGCATACTGTTGCTCGATTTATGATCGCGTCCAGGTTACGCCGAGGGACATCAGGCGGTTGGCTGCGCATTTTAATATCCTTCCGGAGGTCGCTAGTGAGCGGTTCACCAAGCTGTGGGGGAAGGAACGAATTTTACGACGCCGAGCGGATCGTTTATTCGGACAGGCTTGCATGTTCCTGAATCAGGAAACGCGAAAGTGCACCGTCTATCACGCGCGACCGGGAACCTGTCGCGATTTCCCTAACACTTCGCGATGCGCCTATTACGACCTGATAGAGTTTGAACGTACACAACAAGACGACCCCGACGTGATCCCACTGGTGAAGATTACGTTTAGCAACGGCAAGGAAAAGCAATAGGCAGACTGGAAGTCATCAACTATGCAGGAATTGTTGTCCAAAATGATCGGCGAGAGAATAGATGTTCTTTGCGGCGGTGCCTCAAGCCTTCGTGGCGAAGTGATGAAGGTAGAAGAGGGCGTACTTCATTTGAAGGACAGCGACGAGAAAATGTGTTTCGTAGCCATAGATAAGATTATGGTCGTTTGGAACGCTCGTGATGAAGAACATCGAGCGGGTTTCGTGACAGTTCCAAGTGAGAAATCTTGAAAAGCATTCAAAAGATGGGCCAACGTAAAATACAACTGGTGTTTGGAATTGCATTGACCGGGTTTATCCCCGGTGCATTTTTATTAATGGCAATACTAGTGGGACTTCCATTGGGTCTTTCACGTGACAGGCGTCAGATCGTCCAACACATAAGCTTCAAAATTCTTGTCCTGGAACTGATCTTGCTTGCGAGCGGATTTACATTAATGACATTGGTTCTCGATCCTAAACACTTGACTCGGGCGCGCTGGCGCAACGTGCTGGCTGGCGTGGGGGCCGTCATGTTGCTCATAGTGTCATCGGCTTTCCTGCAAGGGGCTGGTTGGGCAACGATTGTAATAGCCTCAATGAGTGCAGGAATACTGTCAGTTTTGTTTGCGTTGAGGCGAACACCAGCCGTATAGGTTCCCTGCAATGGGAGACAGACAGGAAGGCTGTTTTACACAAACTAAAACGCCGGCGCACTCAAGCGCCGGCGTTTTTGCATTAGTACGAATTTGTGTAGATCTTAGTCAACAGTGGTTGACAGCACTACCGCGGGAACCTTGCGAAAACCATCGATGCGTGAGGTCCAATAATCATTAAAGGGCGAATAAACTACACCATGATGACGAGAGGCATGATAGAAGCCTTTTTCGTCCACCACTATGCCGACGTGTGCGAGATTACTGAAGAAGACCAGGTTGCCAAACCTGTATTGTTCTTCAGCAGCGGGAGCCGTGAAGCGAGACCAGAGGGTTCTGGCGCTTCCGCGTTCAAAGTCGATCCCTGCCGAATGGAAAGTGCTCCAAACAAAACCCGAACAATCGAAGGCTGAAGGTCCCGTGGCTCCCCATGAGTAGCGAGCACCAAGACGATCGTCAATGGCGGCTGTAATCAACTGTTCGAACTGGAGGTTAACCCCGCTCTTGCTGTTGAAGGACTTTGCCCGATTGATATCTTCCGGTGACGCAAGCGAAATGATAACCGGCTCTGCGTCCAGGGGGGTTAGGTTAAGGGATTCGTTTGTTTGTGCGACCTGACGCGGGCGCATCTCTTCTGTTTGCGCTGTGGAGGATAGGGGATAAATGCCAAGGGCGAAGCAAACCGCTAGCGCATAGGGGAACAGCTTTTTCAATAGCAAGGGGTCGTAGTCTCCTTAAATTTTGTTCTTGGTGAGGAGGGATACCGCAAGAGGCAAGAGGAGTCTAGTTGTTGAAACGGCTCTCAACAAGCGGCAATGTGACTGTTTCGTGACGAATCACACTCGACAAGAATAGTGCGCACCAAAAGAAGTCACAGGGAGTTTATCGGGAAGGGAGTAGTTCATTAGGCTATTAGGATGAAAGCGTTTCTCTGAAAAACACAATCAGTCAAACTGAAGGAATGAGACTTCCATCTAACCCTAATCTGTGTCTTTGCAATATCGACAAACTTCAGAAAGAAGTATGGGATCGACAGGACATATTGGGACTATAGCGTCTAAGCGCCCTGGGTAGCAGCTTGATAGTTCAAACCCACGGTGATGATTTTCTGTAGTAGTTGATCGTACGGTAAGCCGCTATGGGCTGCTGAGTCGGCGAAGTCCTCACCCTCGGCGATTTGCGGATTCGGATTAGCCTCGAGTAGATAGAATTGACCTTCTTCCGTCAATCGATAATCAAGCCGAGCGTAACCGCTTAGAAAAAGGTAACGGTAGATCCGTTTGGAGAGGTGTTCGAGAACTTTGTGCTGTTCGGGAGTAAGTTCGGCGGCTCTGGTCTTCACGCCCACTTTCTCCTGGTATGCAGGGTCCCATTTGACCTTGAGCGTCGCAATGTTTTCTGAGCCTTCGGGGAGCTTTTCCATCACCAGCTCCCAGGGCGCATAAGTCTGAATGTTCTGGTTACCAATTACACCAACATAGATCTCACGACCTTTAATAAATTGCTCGGCGATGGCGGCCGTCTTGTTTTGACGGTGAATAAACTCGACTCGCTGCGTCAGTTTTTCATCGTCGTGAACTATAGACGCCTGTGAAATGCCCACCGATCCCTCCTCGCTGATCGACTTCACCAATATGGGAAACTTCAAGCGCTTTGGCCGGCGGACCTTTCGATTCATGGGAAACACAGCAAAGCCGGGAACCTGAAGCCGATGATAAGCAAGGATCATCTTCGTCAGCGCTTTGTCGTGGGCCAAAGTCATGCCGCGTGGATTGCAGCCGGTATAGGCCTGCTTCATCAGCTCCAGATAACTAACGACGTGCTGGTCGTAAAGTGGATAACCGTGAAACTCCTCGAGCAGATTGAACGCGACGTGGGGCTTATGCTCCATCAGCGCGTCTCCGATGACATTCAATTGGTTGTAAAGCCCTACAGGATAAACTTCATGACCCATTTTCTTGAGGGTTGAAGTGACGTCGTATTCGGTTTTGATCTCAATCTTCTCTTTGTCGCTCAGCCCATCGAGTGTTTCAGGAGGCACGAGGTCCTGGTGCATGAGAACGATAATGCGGAGCTTCTTTTTGGGCTCAAAAGTCATACGACATTCACTCAGTACTCAAAACTGAACCGGTCATACGGCGATACGATGATAACCCGAATGCAAGACGTTCATTACCTGAACCGTTAAGACGATCATTACCCGACGGCGCGCTTCCCTTTTTGGTGTTACCACGCGAAGCTTCAATTCTTTACAACGGTTAATCATGTTCTCGAGCACATGATCGATGGTGTACTGGTGCACCCCGGTCCCTTCGGCGACGATTTGACGCACCTCTCGACGCACGCTGCGAAGAAAACTTGCCGCACTTGGGCGTGCTTTGTGACGTGGATCGTCTGAGAAAATGCGACGCAGATCGCGATCGTAAACCGCGGGCCAGTCGAAATCATATTTCTCCCGTTTACGGCGGTAATGTTCGCGAAGCGTAGTGCGGATCTCCGAGATGGGCTCTAGTTTGGTGCGTGTGCGGTTGCGTGGTTTCGTACCCGCCAGTTCGCTCATTAACTCGTCAATGTATTCCAGTTTGTCCAGAGCCGGCCAGCCTTTGTAACGCCGTCGCCAGCGCGAGCGTGGCGTAAGCCAGACGGCAAAAGTTTCGGCGAAGTCTTCCGCGGGGTGAGCCTGTGCATACCAGGCCGGCAGATGCAGAACATACTTGCGACTCTTAGGTTTTGGTTTATAGAAATCTGGATAACGTTGAGCAAAGGAGCCAAAGAGCTCTCGCCACTGGCGTCTGAAATGTAAACGAAAGGCGGTGTCGAGAGCATGACCTGCCTCGTGGCGCAGAATGCGCATGCATTCAGTGTCGGTGCCACCCTCCACTTCCAACATTTGTTTTCGCTCGAGTTTCATCAGACGCGGGTGGGCCAGGTAAAAGGGAATGGCAATCCCCGGGACGCCGTCAGGCGAGAACCACTCTTCCGAGAGCCAAACGTGGGGCTTAAATCGAATGCCGCGGTCATTCAATTCGCTATAGAGACGCTTGATGTGAGGCTCGAGAAACGATCCCTTGATCTTGACCGCCAGATCGCAAATACGCAGGTCGAGCAGATGCTCGTCTGACAGGCGATGCCAGGGAAAACGGTAGCTCATGCGGTCGGAACCTCCCTGAGAGCGAGGGTATTTGCCTCGGGAAGTCTCGTTGTTTGCAAGGCGTTTAGTAGATCAGTAGCGACAGGCATGCGGAGCGGCAGCAACCAGCACCATCAGATTCAGGATTACGGAGCGGGGCCATTGTAGCGGCGTTGATGAGGATGCGCTAGCGGGATAGGAGCGAGTACTCAGCACTTATCACTTAGTACTCATGAACCGGGCATGACACCGGTTTTAAGGTAAGACGAGGGGCAAAGCTTCTCGACCACGCATTCGGCGCAAAGCGGATTGCGGGCTTTGCAGATCGCGCGGCCGTGGGCAATAAAAAGGTGAGGGAAGATAACCCAATCCTTCTTAGGCACAATCGCTATCAGGTCTTGTTCGATTTTTTCAGGGGACTTTTGTTTGGTCAAACCCAGTCTACGAGACAATCGCGTCACATGCGTGTCAACTACAACTCCGGCGCTAATGCCAAATGCATTTCCCAGCACAACGTTTGCCGTCTTGCGCGCAACCCCCGGCAACTCCAATAGCTCTTCCATGGTGGCCGGCACAACGCCGCCGTGTTGCTCCGTCAAGGCTTTCGCCGTGCCCTGGATCGACTTTGTCTTGTTGCGAAAAAACCCGGTGGTGCGAATGTCGCGCTGTAGTTCCTTATCCGAAACTTTCAGATAGTCGTCAGGCTTGCGGTACTTGCGGAAAAGATCCTGGGTGACAATATTCACTCGCGCGTCCGTGCACTGGGCCGATAGAATTGTAGCAATCAGCAACTCAAAAGCGTTCGAATGATTCAACGAACACTTCGCGTCGGGATAAGCGCGCTTCAACAAACGAATAATCTTGCCAACCCGCTTTTTTAACTCATCGATTTGCAAACGACGTTCTCGCTCGATTGATTTAACCGCCAAGACGCCAAGGCGCCAAGGCGCGAAGACATAAAACAGAGATCAGAAATCAGATGTCAG
>Ga0137397_10004139_pt1 | contig 10085 bp, 6 predicted proteins | sample czorhiz116metaG_FD_106658 | JGI IMG/M metagenome (GOLD analysis project Ga0137397, IMG submission 106658) | Vadose zone soil microbial communities from Angelo Coast Range Reserve, California, USA - czorhiz1.16 metaG | ecosystem: Environmental > Terrestrial > Soil > Vadose zone | place: USA...
CACAGCGAACCCGACAAGGGCAGCACCTTCACCCTTTATCTGCCGCAGACTTACGTTGGCGTTTCGCCCTCTTCAACGCCCATGGTCCGCGACGGCGCGCCCCCGGCCTCGCTCTCTCCCGCGCAGATCGCCTATGCCATGGCGGCGGAAACTCCGCTGGAACGCATTGCCGACGACCGCGACAATCTGCAGCCTGACGACTTCGTTCTGCTGATTGTCGAAGACGATCCCCACTACGCCCGCGTGCTGTGCGATCTTTCTCACGACCGCGGGTTCAAAGTCCTCGTGGCCATGCGCGGGGCGGAGGCCCTGGCGCTGGCGCGCGAGTTCCATCCCACCGCTATTTCCCTCGACGTCTTCCTGCCCGACATGCTCGGCTGGACTGTTTTGAACCACCTGAAACAGGACCCCACCACCCGGCATATTCCCGTGCAGGTGCTGACCAGCGACGAAGACCGCCGGCACGGCCTGGCCCGGGGCGCTTTCAGCTTCGCCACCAAGCCGACCACCTCGGAAGAACTGGAGGCCACGCTGCAGCGGGTGAAGGAATACGCGATGCCCCGCAACAAGCGCCTGCTGATTGTGGAAGACAATGCGGCCGAACAACTCGGCATCCGTGAGCTTTTGGATTCGTCGGATATTGAAGTCTCCGTGGCCTCCACCGGCGCGGAGGCGATCAGAATGGTCACCGAGGAAACGTTCGATTGCGTGGTGCTCGATCTGGCCCTGCCCGACATCTCGGGCTTTGAAGTGCTGGAGCGTTTCTGCCGGAACGAAGCCCTGCGCGATCTGCCGGTGGTGGTATTCACCGGGAAGGAACTCTCCCCCGAAGAAGACGCCCGCCTGCATGAGCTGGCCCGCAGCGTGGTGGTCAAGGGCGTCGAATCCCCCGAGCGCCTGCTCGATGAAACCTCGCTCTTCCTGCACCGCCTGGTGGCCGACCTTCCGCCGGAGAAGCAGAAGATGCTCGACCGCCTGCACCGTTCCGACGATGCCCTGGTCGGAAAAACCGTGCTGGTGGTGGACGACGATGTGCGCAACATCTTCGCGCTCAGCAGCGTTCTGGAACGGCGCGGCATGTCGGTGCTGACCGCCGGCACGGGACGCGAGGCCATCGCCCTGCTGGAATCCACTCCCGGCATCTCCATCGCGCTGATGGACATCATGATGCCTGAGATGGATGGCTACGAAACCATGCAGGTGATCCGCCAGAACCCCAGACTGCGGCGGCTTCCGATCGTCGCCCTGACGGCCAAAGCGATGAAAGGCGACCGCGAGAAGTGTCTGGAAGCCGGCGCCTCCGAGTACCTGGCAAAGCCCGTCAACACCGACCAGCTTCTCTCGGCGCTGCGGGCCTGGCTGCACAGATAGAAGACAAGAAGATAGAAGACAGAGGATAGAAGACAGAAGACAGAAGCGGGGCCCTGCCGCACTCGACGGGATGCGGCATGGCTGCCTGCCATCGTACGAAGGGCCTGTAATTCAGCAACGGTAATATCGCGCCGGCAGGATGCCAAAGACGATAGATTCGTCGGCCCCGGGAGAAGAGAGTAGGATTTGAATGATCGGACATGAGAAGGTCAACATCCTGATGGTGGATGACCTGCCCGCCAAGCTATTGACCTATGAAGTTATCCTTGCCGACCTGGGAGAAAACCTGATCAAGGCGTCTTCCGGTAAGCAGGCCCTGGAACAGCTCCTGAAGATCGACGTCGCCGTGGTGCTGATGGATGTCAGCATGCCCGACATGGACGGCTTCGAACTGGCGAAGATCATTCGCCAGCATCCGCGCTTTCAAAACACCGCGATCATCTTCGTCTCCGCCGTGCACCTGACGGACATGGACCAACTCGCCGGATACCAGCGCGGGGCCGTGGATTATCTGGTCGTCCCCGTAGTTCCCGACCTGTTGCGGGCCAAGGTCAGCATCTTCGCCGAGATGCACCGCAAGACCAAACAGATGGAAGCTCTCAACGCCGAGCTGGGCCATCTCTCCAATCGTCTGATTACGGCGCAGGACCAGGAGCGGCGTCGCATCGCCCGCGATCTGCACGATGGCCTGGGCCAGGAACTGGCCGCCGCCAAGATGATGATCGATGGCGTGCTGATGCAGGATTCGGTCAGGTCCAAAAACGAAACCGCGGCCGAGGCGGGCGCGATCATCGACCGCGCCATTCAGCAGATCCGCACTCTCTCTCATCTTTTGCATCCCCCGCTGCTCGACGAAGTCGGGCTGCTGTCGGCGGTCCAGTGGTATCTGGATGGACTTGCGGACCGCAGCCAGATCGAGACTTTTCTCGAGGTGCATCCGGTCGAGTTCCCGAGGCTCCCCCAGGACATCGAAACCGCGGTCTTCCGCATCGTGCAGGAGGCCCTGACCAATGTCTTCCGCCATTCGGGCGCGCACCGGGGCTGGGTTTCTCTCCGCCAGAAAGAGGGCCGGGTTGAAGTCAGCATTCGCGATGACGGCAAGGGCGTGGATGAGCGCATCCGCGAACTGTGGCCGGGCCGCACCGGGGTCGGCATCAGTGGCATGCGCGGCCGCGCCCGGGAACTCGGCGGAGACTTCAGAATCACCAACGGAAATCCCGGCACCCTGGTGGAAGCGATCATTCCCTGCGTAAAAAACATCGCGCAAGTTGCGCGGTTGACGAGGCCGTAAAGGGAAACCTAAAGTCCCTCTGTAGTGCTGATCCTGAGAGTCTTCGCGGCTTGCGACGTTTTAAAAGCAAAAGCACACCACGGAGCCACAGAGCCACGGAGAAAACCAAAAGATAGATGGGTTCGTACCGGACCGCCGGGGTTTCGCTGTGTCCAAAATCAGGGTTTCGATATTTCGAACCTATATACGCGTATCAGAGAACCGAGGCCACGGAAATGTGGCTACCCATGGGTCAATCGCAGTTCCGTGTACTCCATTTTCCGATGGAGAGGTGAAGTCGAAATATCGAAACTCTGGTTTTAGATACAGCGAAGCCCCGGCGGCCTGGCACGAACCCATCTATCTTTTGCTTTTCTCCGTGACTCCGTGCCTCCGTGGTGCAAAGGTCTTGTCTTTGGTTGCGGCTTCGCCGCGCTGTGTTTCAGGTTTTGACTTTGAGACCTCCGTCTTCCCGAACTGCGCCAGATACCGCCGATACTCCGCGAGCCGCGCGGGGACCGCGCGATAGAAAATACGCTGCCCGCTGCGGCGTGAGGTAATCAGGCCCGCCTGGGTCAGAACGCGCAGATGGTGCGAGATGGTGGCCATGGAGAACATGTGGCAGTCGCCCACCTCTCCGCAGAAGAGTCCCTGGCGGCGGCTGGCGATGTGGGAATAGATGCTCAGCCGGGTGGGGTCGCCCAGCGCCTTGCCGATGGCCGCCGCTTCCGAAGCTGTGATTTCCGCCATATTGAATAAGATGTTCCCGATGCTCCCGCCGGTGCGGCCCCAGTTTAAATTTATTTTTGACCCTCCCGCAACAATCTTTGTGAATCGAGACATTTAGATAAACATCTAAACGTTTATTCGCGGCGGAACCAGGCCGTTGAAATCCGGAGACATTCATGCAAATTATGGCAACAAAATTGCGGCAAGGCGCGATTTTCGCGGGAATTCTCGTCGCCGGCGCGTGGCTCGCCGGCTGCGCCGGCGCGGCCCAGTCGAAGCCCCAGGGTCCGCCCCAGGTCAGCGTGGCCGAGGTGGCCTGCCGGCAGTTTACCGAAACCGATGAATTTACCGGCCGGCTGGAGGCCGTCAACACCGTCGAGGTGCGGCCCCGGGTTTCCGGCTATCTCCAGAGCGTGAACTTCCAGGAGGGTGCGATCGTCCGCCAGGGCACGCTGCTGTTTCAGATCGATTCCCGGCCTTTCCAGGCCGAAGCTGACCGTCTGCGCGGCGAACTGGGGCAGGCCAGGGCCGCCCTGGCGCGCGCCCAGAGCGATTTCGAGCGTGCCGAGCGGCTCCACAACAACAACGGCATGTCGGCGGAAGAATATGATCGCCGTTCGGCGGCCCGGCACGAAGCCGAGGCCCGCATCGCCTCCACCGAGGGGGCTTTAAAGGGCGCGGAGCTGAATCTGGAGTTCACTCGCATTACCGCCCCCATCACCGGCCGCGTGGGGCGCGCCGAAATCACCGCGGGTAATCTGGTCGGCAGCGGTCCGGCGCAGGTCAAGCCGCTGACCACCGTGGTCTCGCTCGATCCCATCTATGCCACCTTCGATGCCGATGAGCAGACCTTCCTGAAATACACCGGGAGCGCGGCCGCGGGCGGCAAAAGCAACTCCCGCGCACTCCATGACAAAGTCGTGCTCGGTCTGGCGAATGAAGATGGATTTCCCCGCGCCGGGCGCATCGACTTTGTCGACAACCAGGTAAGCTCGACCACCGGGACCATCCGCGTGCGGGCGAGTTTTACCAACAAAGACCTGGCCCTGACGCCTGGTCTGTTTGCCCGGCTCCGGCTGCAGGGCAGCGGCGGTTATCGCGGATGTCTCGCGAAGGAAGAGGCCATCGCCACCGATCTCAACCAAAAATTTGTGCTGGTGCTGGGTAAGGACAACAAGCTCGAATATCGCGTTGTAACGCCGGGTGTCATGGTGGATGGCCTGCGCGTGGTCCGTGAAGGGCTGCGCGACGGAGACTTCATCGTCGTGAACGGGCTGCAGCGCGTCCGTCCCGGGGCCGTTGTAACGCCGGTGCGTGTAGGCATGGCGGGTGACGCCGGAGGCCCGCGGGCGTCAGCCGGCAAGCCGACGCCCTGACCCGGTTCGGGGAGTCCCATCCATCAATCCGTCACGCACTCATACCACGCACTCATACGAAGAGGCAGTCATGAATATTTCAGGTTTTTTTATCAGGCGTCCGATCTTTGCCGCCGTGGTGTCGATCGTTATTTTTGTCATCGGAGCGCTGGCCTATTTACGCCTTCCGCTCAGCGAATACCCTGAAGTGGTCCCGCCGACCGTGGTGGTGCGCACCGTGTATCCAGGCGCGAACCCCACCGTGATTGCCGATACCGTGGCCTCTCCGCTGGAGCAGCAGATCAACGGCGTTGAGGGCATGCAGTATATGTTCTCGCAGGCGACCGCCGACGGCGTCATGACGCTCACCATTACCTTCGGTCTGGGGACCGATCTGGATAAGGCCCAGGTGCAGGTGCAGAACCGCGTGGCCCAGGCGCTGCCGCGCCTGCCCCAGGAAGTGCAGCGCCTGGGCGTGACCACGGAGAAGACCTCGCCCGACCTGCTGATGGTGGTGCATCTTCTCTCACCCGACAACCGTTACGACACTCTTTACCTGGCCAACCTGGCGGTATTGCAGGTGAAAGACGAACTCAACCGGATTCCCGGAGTTGGCAACGTGCAGATTTTCGGCGCGGGCGATTTCAGCATGAGAATCTGGCTGAATCCCAACCAGCTGGCGGCCCACAACCTGACGGCCACCGATGTGGTGAAGGCCATCCGCGAGCAGAACGTGCAGGTCGCGGCCGGAGTTCTGGGCGCGCCGCCGGTCAACACCGGCAGCACCGCATTCCAGCTTCTGGTGAACACCCAGGGACGGCTGAGCTCCGACGAGGAGTTCCGCAACATCATCGTCCGTGCCGGGCCTGACGGAGAGATTACGCGGGTGCGCGATGTTGCCCGGGTCGAACTGGGCTCCAGCAGCTACGCGCTGCGCAGCCTGCTCGACAATAAGTCCGCCGTCGCCATTCCCGTCTCGCAGCGCCCCGGCTCGAACGCTCTGGATACCTCCCGGCAGGTCCGCGACACCATGGCCCGCCTGAAGAAAACCTTCCCTGAGGGCGTGGATTTCAGCGTCGTCTACGATCCCACGGTCTTTGTGCGCCAGTCCATTGAAGCCGTGAGCCACACCTTTGTGGAAGCCCTGCTGCTGGTGGCCCTGGTGGTGCTGATCTTCCTCCAGACCTGGCGGGCTTCGCTGATTCCGCTGCTGGCCCTGCCGGTATCGCTGGTCGGAACTTTTTCCATCATGCTGGCCCTGGGCTTTTCTCTGAACACCCTTTCGCTGTTCGGTTTGGTGCTGGCCATAGGCATTGTTGTGGACGACGCGATTGTGGTGGTGGAGAACGTCGAGCGCCACATCGAGTCGGGCCTGCCGCCGCGCGAGGCCACCGTGCGCGCCATGAAAGAAGTGAGCGGACCGATCGTTGCCATCGCTCTGGTGCTCTCCGCCGTCTTTATTCCGACGGCCTTCATCAAAGGGCTTTCGGGAGAGTTCTACAAACAGTTCGCGCTCACCATCGCCATCTCCACGCTGATCTCGGCCTTCAATTCGCTGACCCTCAGCCCCGCGCTCGCGGCCCTGCTGCTGCAGCCCCGGGAAGCGAAGAAAGACCGGCTCACCCGCATCATCGACTTCGCTCTGGGATGGTTCTTCAGACCCTTCAACCGCTTCTTCGCCTGGGCCGCCGCCGGTTACGGCCGGGGCGTGCAGCGCACCATACGTTCCAGCGCCATTGCGCTGGCGGTTTATGCGCTGCTGGTGGCCGCCACCGGTATCGGCTTCCAGCGCGTGCCATCGGGTTTTGTGCCGACCCAGGACAAGCAGTATCTGGTTGCTCTGGCGCAGCTCCCCAACGGCGCGACGCTCGACCGCACCGAAGACGTGATCCGCAAAATGTCGGCGACCGCGCTGAAGCATGCGGGCGTGCAGAGCGCGGTGGCGTTCCCCGGTCTGTCGATCAACGGCTTCACCAACAGTCCCAATTCCGGCATCGTCTTTGTTACCCTGAAGCCCTTTGAAGAGCGGCGTTCGAAGGACCTTTCCGCCAACGCCATCGCGGGCAGCCTGAATCGGCAGTTCGGAGCAATTCAGGAGGCCTTTATCGCCATCTTTCCGCCGCCGCCGGTGCAGGGCGTAGGCACGGTGGCCGGTTTCAAACTCTATCTCGAAGACCGCGGCGGCGCGGGCCTCGAATCGCTGTATCGCGAAACCACGGCGACCCTGGGGAAGGGAAATCAGACGCCCGCGCTTACCGGTGTGTTTTCGAGCTTCGATGTCAACGTGCCGCAGATCGACGCGCACGTGGACCGCGAAAAGGCCAAGACCTACGGCATCGCGCTCAGCGATATTTTCGATACCATGCAGGTGTATCTGGGTTCGCTCTACGCCAACGACTTCAACCGCTTCGGACGCACCTACCAGGTCAACGTGCAGGCCGAGTCGTCGTACCGGCTGCATCCGGAAGATATTGTGAGACTGAAGACCAGAAACGCCGCGGGCGAAATGATTCCCCTGGGATCGGTGGTGACCGCGCAGCCGACTTTCGGGCCCGACCGCGTGATGCACTACAACGGTTTTCCCGCGGCGGAGATCAACGGCGCGGCCGCGCCCGGTTACAGCTCCGGCCAGGCGGAAGCGGCCATGAGCGATCTGCTCAACGACCAGCTTCCCAATGGCATGAAGTTTGAATGGACGGAGCTCACCTATCAGAAGATCCTTGCGGGCAACACCATGATCTACATCTTCCCGCTGTCGGTTTTTCTGGTGTACCTGGTGCTGGCGGCGCAATATGAAAGCTGGTCGCTGCCGCTGGTGGTGATCCTGATCGTTCCCATGACGCTGTTTTCGGCGATTGCCGGCGTGTGGCTGCTGCACGGCGACAACAACGTGTTCACCCAGATCAGTCTGATCGTGCTGGTGGGGCTGGCCTGTAAAAACGCGATTCTGATCGTGGAGTTCGCGCGCGAACGGCAGCTCGAAGGTGTCGGTGCGTACGAAGCCGTGCTGGAAGCCTGCCGCCTGCGGCTGCGTCCGATTCTCATGACCAGCCTGGCCTTCACCATGGGCGTGGTGCCGCTGGTTCTCTCCACGGGCGCCGGCTCGGAGATGCGCCAGGCCATCGGTGTCGCGGTGTTCTTCGGCATGCTGGGCGTGACCGCGTTCGGCCTGATTCTTACGCCGGTCTTTTATGTAGTCATTCAGAAATTCACTGAGGCCCGTCAGGGCAGCAGGTCCACATCGGCCGGAAATCTTTCAACTGCGATTTCCACGGAGGTATGAACGTGACTAATTCCTTAAAAAAATCGGCTGCACTGGCGTTACTGTCTCTGCTGATGGCCGGATGCGCTGTGGGACCGCGTTACAAGTCGCCCCAGCCACCCGAGATCACGTACCATGCCGCCGACCCGGCGCTGGTCAGCGCGACCGCGTATAACGCGCAATGGTGGAAACAATTCGAAGATCCGGTGCTCGATTCGCTGGTTGACCGGACGCTGACGGCCAACAACAGCATAAAAATCGCCCGCGCCCGGCTGGCCGAGTCGCGCGCCATCTACGACGAACGCAAACTCGATCGCTATCCCACCGCGCCCGTGGAAGCTTCGTACAACTACAGCAAAGAACAGATTCCCGGCTTCTCCGACGATCGGCGCACGATCAATACATTCAAGACCGGTTTCGACGCCTTCTGGGAACTCGATCTGTTCGGACGTGTAAGCCACGGCATCGCCGCCGGCCGGGCCGAGACCGAGGCTTTTGCCGCGGACCTGCGCGATGTCCAGGTGAGCGTAACCGCCGAACTGGCGCGCAACTACTTCGAGCTTCGGGGAGCGCAGTGGCGTCTGGCTGTCGCCGAGCGAAGTCTGGCGAACCAGCGCGAGACATTGCACCTGACACAATTGCGGCGGGACGCCGGTGTCGGCGAAGAGCAGGATGTCGCCAGCGCGGCGGCCCGGGTCGCGGCCACCGAGGCGACGATACCATCTCTTCAATATGAGGTCTCGCGCGCCACGCACCGCATCTCGGTTCTGACCGGGGTCCGCCCCGGAGAATTGAATGCCGATCTTTCACCCCGGTCCTATCCGGCGATTGCCCAGGCGCTGCCCATCGGCGATCCCGCCGAACTGCTGCGCCGTCGGCCCGATGTGCGCGCCGCTGAACGAAGGCTGGCCTCCGCCACGGAACTTCAGGGCGCGGCGGTCGCGGGCCTGTTTCCGAAAGTCAGTGTTTCCGGCTTCCTCGGTTTTCTGGCCGGACGCGGCAACCTGTTTCTGATGCCGGAGTCGGCGGCGTGGTCCGCGTCCCCGGGTCTGTCGTGGTCGGCGTTCGATCTGGGGAGAGCGCGCGCCCGGGTGCGGGGATCGAAGGCGTCCGCCGACGAGGCGATGGCCTCGTATGAAGACACAGTCCTGCGCGCTCTGGAAGAAACTGAGAACGCGCTGGCGAATTACCGCGCGCAGCAGGCCCTGCTGGTCAAACTCAACGAGCAGGCGCGCGAGAGCAAGCGCGCCGCCGATATCGCGAGGCTGCGTTACCGTGAGGGCGTAATCGATTTTCTCTCCCTGCTGGATGCGGAGCGCACCCAACTGCAGGCCGAGGACGCCGTCGCCCAGGCGGAGAGCGAGGTCTATGTGGGAGTGATTACGTTGTATAAGGCGCTGGGAGGATAACCAGAGCGGATTTAGTAATTGTGTAATCTGGTAATTGAGTAATTGAAGCGCTGCGCGGATCGGAATGACAAAAGAGAGCGCTTCGATGGGGCGGACTGGCAAAAAATCAGGCCAGGCGCGTCCGGAAAAATCCGGACGCGCCTGCGTTTGCTTACTTATTAGCGGTTGCGATGGTCGGGATCGTAGCCGCTGCGATCGAGGCCTTCCTGATACCCGGTGGCGTATCCCTGTTCGTACGCTTCACGGTACTGGGCTCTGTATTCTCGGCGGCTGCCGAAATCCGGATTGTAACCGCGAGATGCGTCCCTGTAATTGCGCTGCTGATGGGGACGAGAGCTGTGCCGAGCCAGGCCGTCCTGGCGGCCATCGTTCATGCCGTCCTCGTAGCCTGCGCTGGCCGCAGGATTCCGGCTATAGCGATCATGATCGCGGTCCCGGTCGTGATCACGGTCCCGATCGCGGTCGCGGTCGCGGTCCCGGTCCTGATCACGGTCACGGTCCTGCTGAGATAGTGTGGCCCGGGCCAGTATGGGCGCGCCGAAAACGCTGCCGCCAACAGCCAGAGCAAGTATCCATGTTCCATATCGTAGTGTTGATTTCATATTGATCTCTCCATCCTGAAAATTTTAGGAACTAACCATACGGTGGCGCCGACGCTCAGGAGTTGCGAAATACCCCGTTCCGATCCC
>Ga0137397_10004140_pt1 | contig 10084 bp, 10 predicted proteins | sample czorhiz116metaG_FD_106658 | JGI IMG/M metagenome (GOLD analysis project Ga0137397, IMG submission 106658) | Vadose zone soil microbial communities from Angelo Coast Range Reserve, California, USA - czorhiz1.16 metaG | ecosystem: Environmental > Terrestrial > Soil > Vadose zone | place: USA...
AGCGCGCGCGCCACCCGGACGTGCTCCCGGGCCGCGCCTGGCGCGAACCCCACGCGCCAGGAGAGCCAGGCGGCGCACGAACTGAATCCGGTGTTCCAGCCGCCGCGGGCGTCGAACTCGCGGATGAGGTCGAGGAGGCGGGCGGTCGCGGCTTCGAGATGCGCCGACAGCTCGGCGATCTCGTCGCCCAGTCGGTCCAGTTCGGTGGTGGGCGCTAGGGTCGTGGCGATGAGCGCGCAGGCTTCCATGACGAGTCCCCCTTCTGCTGGGGCGACTCTACACCCGAGTTTCGGAGCCATCTGGCGGGCACGACAAGCGGCGATCTCGACACGAACGACATTTTTCGCGACCAGCCGACGGCGGCGAGATCTCCGGGCTTCTGCGGACCGCAAGCGCGGCATTCACCAGGCGCTGCCGACACGCGGCCACAGCCCACGCAAAAACTTGTCAAGCTGGAACTGCCGTGGGAAGCCGAGTCCTGCTCGAATGGCCAGGGCCACATACCGAGCGTCCTCGTCGCGATCGCATCTTACTCGGTCGCGGCCCTGATGACAGTGAGCCAGTAGTGGCTGCATCCCGAGAGATGCCGCCAGCTCGAGCGCCTGGCGGAAGTGCGTCTCGGCATCTCGTGTCCGACCGCCACGAGCGGTGATCTCGCCGAGGAGCCTCAGGGTCCAGGCCTCGTCCCCTCGTTCCTCTCGTAGTCGTCCACGTTCCCGATTCCCCAGCCCCAATGCCTTAGTCCACCTGACGGCGGGCCGCCAGCACCGGCGCCAGCGCCGGGACGCGCGCCGCCACTCGCCGGCCGAGCGCCTGACAGGTGCCCACCAGCCCTCCCGGGTAGCCACGGGCGATCACGATCACGAGCAGGGCGAAGAGCACCATGCGGATCTCGCCCCAGGCGCGCAGTGCTTCCGACAGCACCTCGATGAACACCGCGCCCAGGATGGGCCCGGCGAAGGTTCGGAGACCGCCCACGATCACCATCACGACCACCATCGCCATCTCGTTGAACTTCATCGGCGTCGGCGACAGCAGGCCCACGTAGTGGCCCTGGAATCCACCGGCCACCGCGGCGAAGACGGCCGAGACCGCAAAGACGAACCGCTTCCACTTGAAGGTGTCGACACCCATGACGGCGGCAGCCTCCTCGTCGTCCCGGATCGCGCGCATGAACGCCCCGATCCGCGAGTCGATGAGCTCCCGCGCCGCGAGCACCGCCGCCAGCGCCAGGGCGAGGAAGAGGTAGTAGTAGGCGGTGGGGCGCGGCGTGGCGAAGAGGAGCGGCGCGGCCAGGCCGAGGTCGCCCCGGGTGATCTCGTACTCGACCGTGATCAGGAGCCGCATCGACTCGGCGAAGGCCCAGGTGGCGAGCGCCAGGTAGATCGCGCGCATCCGGAGGCACAGCGTGCCGAGCCCGTAGCCGATCGCCGCCGCCACGACGACCCCGGCCCCGATGCCGACGAGGATCGGCACGCGCGCGTACAGGACCAGCAGGGCCGAGGCGTAGGCGCCGATGCCGGCGAACGTATGATGCGCCAGGGAGAACTGCCCGGTGTACCCGGCGAGCAGGTTCCAGCCGATGGCGAGGATCACGTAGTAGAGGCTCGTGACCAGCACGTGCGTGTGGTACTCGGACGCGGCCCACGGCACCCACGCGAGCGCCGCGTACGCGACCAGGCACCAGGCGAGCCGGCGGACGAGGCGCCGCAGGATCAGGCTCCGAGGAGCGCGTCGCGGATGATCTCGCGGAGCTGGTCGGCGAAGGCCTGGCGCGGTCCCTCGCGCCGCACGCGACCGATCTCGAGCATGTAGAGGTAGTCGGAGATCTCGACGGCCTTCGTGATGTTCTGGTCGACGAGCAGGATCGTCACGCCGGCGGCCTGAGCTTCGCGGAGCCGCTCGTAGACCTGCTCGGCGATCCGCGGCGCGAGCCCCGCCGAGGGTTCGTCGACCAGGAGCAGGCTCGGGTCGGTCACCAGCTCCTTGGCGACGGAGAGCATCTTCGCCTCTCCGCCGGAGAGCACCGTGGCGCGGAGCCCGCGTTTGTCCCGAAGACGCGGGAAGGCGTCGTAGGCGCGCTCGAGCATCCCGGCCGCGCGCGCCCGGTCGTGCCGGAAGATCCAGGTCCCGATCTGGAGATTTTCCTGCACCGTGAGCTGGGGGAAGATGTTCGCACCCTGCGGCACGTAGCCGATCCCCAGCCGCTTCAGCGCGTGGGGCGCCAGGTGCCCAACCTCACGGCCGTCGAAGACGATCCGGCCGGCGCGCGGATGGAGAAATCCGAAGATCGTCTTGAGCAGCGTCGACTTTCCGGCGCCGTTCGGCCCGATGACGCCCGTGACCGTGCCCCGGGCGACACCGAGGTGGAGGTCGTTCAGGATGTCGATGCCCTCGACGTACCCGGCGACGATCCCGTGAAGCTCGAGGAGCGCCACCTACCGCCCCAGATAGGCTTCGAGCACCACGGCGTGGTTGGCGATCTCCTCGAACGATCCCTCGGCGATGAGCTTGCCCTCGTGCATCACCGAGACCCGCCGGCAGAGCCGGCGCAGCGTCGCCATCTCGTGGGACACGATCAGGAACGTCACGCCCTCCTCCAGGTTCATCCGGAGGATCGCCTCCATGATGGTGTCCTTGATCGTCGGGTGCACCCCCGCGAAGGGCTCGTCCATCAGGAAGAGATGGATCGGATGCACCATGAGGCCCCTGGCGATCTGCAGCAGCATGCTCTGGCCACCGCTGAGCTCCCGGGCGAGTGCCTGACGCTGTCCGTCCAGCGTGACGAGCTCGAGCAGCCGGCGCGCGCGTTCGCGGATCTCGGGCATCGGGCGGTCGCCTCCCCGGCCGAGCTCCGCCAGAGCCGGCAACAGGACGTTCTCCAGTACCGTCATGCTCCCGAAGAGCTTCGGAGTCTGGAATGTCCGCGCGACGCCCCGCGCGGTGATCTCGTGGGGCCGCAAGCGGTCGATCCGCTCGCCGCGCAGACGGATCTCGCCGGCATCCGCGCGATAGAGACCCGAGAGCAGGTTGACCGTGGTCGTCTTGCCCGAGCCGTTGGGCCCGATGAGGCCGCGGACCTCGCCGGAACGAACGCCGAGCGGCAGATCGTCCACCGCCACCAGGCCGCCGAACCGCTTGCTGAGGCGGCGCGTCTCGAGCAGCCACCCGTTCGGCGCGCCGTCGACGCCCATCACACCAGCGGCTCCCAGAACCGCTGGATCTCGATCAGGTAGCCGTTGGGGTCGCGCACGAAGGCGTTGTAGATCCGGTACGGCGGATTGTCGGCGGGATCCTTGACGAACTCGACGCCCTGACTCTTGAGATGCGCGCACCAGTCGTCGACCCGGTCCGTGACGAGCGTGAACACGACGCCCTGCGGCTCCGCCGACGCATCCGGTCGCTGGCAGAAGCCCAGATAGGCGCTGCCGCTCACGTGGTAGATGCGGCAGGTGCCCTGGTCGCGGGCCAGACGGAGACCGAGGATGCGCTCGTAGAAGTCGGCGGTGCGCGCCAGGTCGCGCGTGTCGAGAAACGTGATCTGCTGGGTGACCGTCCGATCCGCCATGGTCACGGCCCGGCGGAGCGGTCGGTCACGCGGGCCGTGGCGGCTGGCCGGCGGCGAGTGCGGCGTGGACCATGGTGACGAGGGAGACGATGTCGAACACGGGAAGCCCGGTCTCGCGCTGGATGTCCGCGGTGTACGGCGGCATGTTGGTGCACTCCAGCACGATCGCGCCCACGTCCGGGTGCTCGGCGACGAGCCGGCGGGCGACCCGCACGTGCTCCTCGCGCGCGGCGTCGACGTCCAGGACCATCTCGTTGCCCAGGAGCACGCGGGTGAACTCCTTTTCCGTCTCCATCCCGGCGACGGCGAGCGGGATGTCGCCGCCGATGCCGGCGCCGTCGAGGTGCTCCTGCGTGAGCGAGCCCGCGTTCACGGTCATGATGCCGACCCGTCGGCCGCGCGGGATCAGGCGGTGAACGAGCGGCACCAGCAGGAGACTCGAGGTGAACACGGGCACGCGGACGGACCCCGCCAGCTCGTGCTGGAACTTGACGAGAAACCCGCAGTTGGTCGTGATCGCGCGCACGCCTTCGCTCTCGAGCCGCCGCGCTCCCTCGACGAACGCGGGCAGCAAGCCGGCGGCGCCCCGGCGCACGACGAGGTCGGGGTCGGCGCCCGTCACGCGCTGGTAGCGGACCGGGAACGGGAAGGTCGCCGCGTTGCCCATGTCGCCGGGGATCCGCGGGAACCGCGTGTCGAGCATGAGGATGCCGACGGTGAACCCGTACTGATTGAAGCCGCCCTGGACGCGCCCCGATGTCATGGCCCCATACTCTACCCTGCTTCTTCCCTTCGGGGCCGCGTGCGCTTATCCTCATCCGGCGGAGGCCCGAAGCCGAATGAAGATCGACATCTTTCCCCACATCATGCCGCGCCGGTATTTCGATCGGATGCTGCAGGTGGCGCCGCCCGGCATGGCGCTGCAGAAGCGGATGTCGGGGATCCCCGTCCTGGTGGACGTCGAGCAGCGCCTGCGGATCATGGACCGCTACGAGGGCTACGTGCAGGTCCTGACGCTCGCCAACCCTCCGATCGAGGTCGCCGGCGGCCCCGACGTGAGCCCCGAGCTCGCCCGGCTCGCCAATGACGGAATGGCCGAGGTCGTCGCCAAGTATCCCGATCGCTTCCCCGGCTTCGTCGCGTCGCTCCCGATGAACAATCCCGAGGCCGCCGTGCGCGAGATCGATCGCGCGATCGACGATCTCGGCGCGACCGGCGTGCAGGTCTACACCAACGTCGCCGGACGGCCCCTGGATCTGCCGGAGTACCAGCCGGTCTTCGACCGGATGGCCCAGCGCGACCTGCCCGTCTGGATGCATCCCGCGCGCCCCGCGACCTTCGCCGACTACGCGGGCGAGCCGCGATCGAAGTACGACATGTGGTGGGCGTTCGGCTGGCCGTACGAGACGTCGGTGGCCATGGGGCGCCTGGTCTTCTCCGGAATCTTCGATCGCCATCCCGGGTTGAAGATCATCACCCACCACATGGGCGCCATGATCCCCTTCTGCGCCGGGCGCGTGGGCGGCGGCCTGGAGCAGCTCGGCAGCCGGAGCGACGACCCCGAGGACACGACCGCGCTCAAGCGCCTGCGGCGGCGCCCCATCGACTACTTCCAGATGTTCTACGGCGACACCGCCCTCTTCGGCGCCTGGCACGCCATGGAGTCCGGGCTGGCCTTCTTCGGCGCCGATCACATCCTCTTCGGGACCGACATGCCCTTCGATCCCGAGAAGGGACCGGGATTCATCCGCGACACCATCGAGGCGATGGCGCGCATGCGGGCCACCGAGGACGAGAAGACGAAGATCTACGAGGGAAACGCGCGCCGGATGCTCCGGCTGCGGCTCAAGTAAAAGGGGAGAGACAGCGATGACCACCAAGCGAGCGAGCGTCGAAAGCACCGCCGATGCCTACCTGGAGATCCTGGCCGCCCGCGGCGTCGAATATTTCTTCGCGAACTCCGGGACGGATTTCGCGCCGCTGATCGACGCCTACGCCCGGCGCCTGGCGCAGGGACTGCCGGCACCGCGGCCCATGACGATCCCGCACGAGGTGCCGGCGGTGGGAATGGCGCACGGCTACGCGATGGTCACCGGGCGCCCGCAGGTCGTCATGGTCCACGTGATCGTCGGCGCCGGCAACGCGGTCGGCGGCATCATCAACGCCGCACGCTCGAACGTGCCGATCCTCTTCAGCGCCGGACGCAACCCGATCACCGAGGCCGGCCTGCACGGCAGCCGCAACCGCCCGATCCACTGGGCGCAGGAGTCCTTCGACCAGGGCGCGATGGTCCGCGAGTTCGTCAAGTGGGACTACGAGCTCCGGAACTTCACCCAGCTCGAGACGGTCGTCGACCGCGCGCTGGCGCTCGCCCAGGCCGAGCCGCAGGGGCCCGTCTACCTCACCTTGCCGCGCGAGGTCCTCGCCGAGAAGCACGAGGTCTTCGAGTACGCCGCGACGAGTCGCGCGCCCAGGCCGAGCGCCGTCACGGCCGCGCCGGAGGCGATCGCCGAGACGGCCAAGCTCCTGGCCGCCGCGCGCAACCCGATCATCCTCACCAAGGCCGCCGGGCGCGACCCGCTCGCGGTCCCGGCGCTGGTGAAGCTGGCCGAGGCCCTCGGCGCGCCGGTGATCGACCAGTTCCACACCTACATGAACTTCCCTCAAGACCATCCGCTGCACGCGGGCTTCGACGCGGCACCCTACCTCGACGACGCCGATTGCGTCGTGGCGGTCGAGTCCGACGTGCTGTGGTTCCCGGCGCTCAAGGCGCCGCGCCCCGAGGCGAAGATCGTCCAGATCGCGGTGGACCCGCTCTTCGCCCGCTATCCGATCCGTGGGTTCCCGGCCGACGCCGCCCTGTCGGGCACGGTGAGCCTGAACCTGGCCGCGCTCGCCGATGCCGTGCGGCAGCGCGTCGACGGCCGTGCCGTCGGCGAGCGGACGCAACGCTGGCACGCCGAGCATCGGCGGCTCCGCGAGGCGTGGGCGTCGGCCGCGCGCAAGGTCGAGCACGACAAGCCGCTCGAGATGCTCTGGGTGTCGAAGTGCGTCGGCGACCTCGTGGACGAGAACACGATCCTCGTGGACGAGTACGACTTCGACCCGACCCAGGGGTGCTTCCGGACGCCCCGGAGCTACTTCGGCTCCTCTCCCGCCGGCGGCCTCGGCTGGGGCATGGGCGCCGCCCTCGGCGCCAAGCTCGCCGCACCCGACAAGACGGTCATCTGCTGTATCGGCGACGGCGCCTACATCTTCAGCGCGCCCACCGCGGCGCACTTCGTCTCGCGCGCGTACAACTTGCCGGCGCTGTTCGTGATCTTCAACAACCGCGCATGGAACGCGGTCAAGCGCGCCGTGCTGAGCCACGCGCCCGAAGGCATCGCCGCGAAGACGGGCCGGATGCCGATCTCCGACCTCGAGCCGGCGCCCGACTACGAGCTGGTGTGCCGCGCCTCCGGCGGCCACGCCGAGCGGGTCGAGGACCCGGCGGCGCTGCCCGACGCGCTGGCCCGCGCGCTCAAGGTCGTCCGCGACGAGAAGCGCCAGGCGCTGCTCAACGTGATCTGCAAGAAGCCGTGAGGGCGGCTTCCCGAGGGCGACGGATCCTGCTCCTGGTGACGGCGTGGCTGTCGTTCGACCTCGCGACGCCGTTGCCGGGCGCCTTCGAGTTCGAGGTGCAGGACTCCGAGATCGAAGAGTCCATCGTCGTCCGCCGGGAGCTGCGCGATCGGCGGACGACCGCCTCGCCTCGAGCCACTCCGCGGCCGCGCGTCGAGCACGCCCGGCCGGCGCGGGCGGTTGCCCCGCCGGCGCCGAGCGCACATCGGCCGACCGGTGACGGTTGGCTCCCGCAGGTGAGATCGGCCCATCTGCCGTCCGCGGGCCACGCTCCGTCCTCCGAAGACCACTAGCGCGGTCATCCCGCTCGTCCCCTGAAACACGCCGCCATCCGGCGGCGAATCTTGTTCGTCCAGCCCGGGGGGAGACACGAGATGACTATCAATCGCTACGAAGGCCTGGCCATCGCCGTCGCGCTCGTCGTCGTCGGGCGCGTCCTGGTCGCGCTGGTGAAAGCGCTGGTGGAGTGACGTATGCTCTTCCTCATGGATCCGGAGTTCTGGGCGCGCGTCGTCGGGATCATCGTGATCGATCTCACGCTGGCCGGCGACAACGCCCTGCTCATCGCCCTCGCCGTCCGGACGCTGCCCAAGCGCCAGCAGCTCTGGGGGCGCATCTGGGGCACCGCCGGCGCGGTCGGGCTCCGCCTCGCGTTCATCACCGTCGCGACGTTGCTGCTCCGGATCCCGCTCCTCCAGCTCGTCGGCGGCGTCGCCCTCCTCTGGATCGCGTTCAAGCTCGTCGGCAAGGAGACGGGCGCCGAAGGGCACGTCCGCCCGGGAACCTCGCTCCGCGAGGCCATCTGGACCATCATCGCCGCCGACGCGATCATGAGCCTGGACAACGTGCTCGCCGTCGCCGCCGCGGCCCACGGCGACCTGACGCTCGTGGTCTTCGGCATCGCGCTGTCGCTGCCGATCGTCGTCTGGGGCAGTGGCATGCTCACGACGCTGATGAACCGCTTCGTGTGGATCATCTGGCTCGGCGGCGGGATCCTCGGCTACGTCGCGGCCGACATGATACTGAAGGACCGAAGCCTCGCCCGGTGGATCGACCCCTCGGCGCCCGGCCTCGCGCTGGTCCCGCTGGTACCGGCCGCGATCATCGTGGTCCTTGGGTGGTGGCTGAACAATCAGAACGGGAGAAAGAAGATGCCCGAGAACGCCTGATTCAGTATCCTAGGCGCCATGGCGCAGGACCTCCGGAGCTATCTCGACCTCGTCAAGCGGCGCAAGCCCGGCGACTTCGAGATCGTGTCCAAGCCCGTCGACCCGCGATTCGAGATCACGGCGCTCGTCGTCAAGCTCGAGCGCGAGGCGAAGCGCCGGCCGGTCCTGCTCTTCGAGAACGTCAAGGGCACTCAGTTTCCGGTCCTCACCAATCTCCACGCCAGCCGGCCGCGACTCGCCGCCGCCATGAACGCGGCGCCCGAGGCGACGCAGGCGACCTACCTGCGCGCGATGGAAAAGCCCATTCCGCCGAAGGTGGTGGCGAGCGGACCGGTTCAGGAGGTCGTCCTGAAGGGCGACCGGATCAACCTCTACGACTTGCCCCAGCTCGTCCACCACGAGGGCGACGCGGGCGCCTACGTCACGGCGGCGATCTCCTTCGCGAAGGATCCGACGCGCGAGATCTGGAACTGCGCCTACAACCGGCTCCAGATCAAGGGGCGTGACACGACGTCGATCCACCTGACGACCGGCAAGCATCTGTGGGAGTTCCAGCGGATCGCCGAGTCGCGGAACGAGCCCCTGCCCCTGGCGCTGGTGATCGGCGTGCATCCGGCGATCGCCCTCGGCGCGCTCGCGATCGGATCCATCGACGAGGACGAGCGCGGGATCATGGGGGGGCTCCTCGGCGAGCCGCTCGAGCTGGTGAAGTGCCAGACCTCCGACGTCCTGGTGCCCGCCCACGCCGAGCTCGTGCTCGAGTGCGAGATCCTGCCGCGGCAGCGCACGCCCGAGGGACCCTTCGGCGAGTTCACCGGCTACAGCCTCGGCGAGCGCCAGCGCGAGGTCGTCCGCGTCAACGCGATCACGCACCGGCGCGACGCGATCTTTCAGGACATCACCGTCGCCCACCTCGATCACATGCTCCTGTCCACGATTCCGATGGAGGCGAACCTCTTCCGCGCCGTCCGGGCGATGGTCCCGTCGGTCAAGGCGGTGCGCGTGCCCGGGCCCTTCACGTGCTTCGTCTCGCTCGAGCAGCGCATCCCGGGCCAGGGGAAGAACGCGATCCTGGCGGCGTTCGGCGCGGATCTCTACATGAAGCGCGTCGTCGTCGTGGACGACGACGTCGACGTCTTCGACGACCGCCAGGTGAACTGGGCGATCGCGACGCGCTGCCAGCCCGACCGCGACATCACGATCATCACGAACGCGCGCGGCTCGGACCTCGACCCCTCGGCGCGCGACGACGGTTACACGGCGAAGTGGGGCGTGGACGCGACCGCCAAGCCCTCGCTCGCGGCCTACACGCCCCGGCACCGCGTGCCTCCCGACGTCTGGCAGCGGATCAACCTCAAGGACTTCTTCGCCTAAGCGGCTCCGTGGCGGAGAACTTCGCCCGGCGCCTCGAAGCCAGCTCGCGTCGCACCCCCGAGAAGTCCGCCCTCGTCTGGGACGACGCCGCTCTCACGTTCGGCGAGCTGGACCGACGGGCCGACGCCTTCGCGACACGGCTGGCGTCGACGAGCGTGACACGCGGCGATCGGATCGCGCTCACGATCGGGAATCACTGGGCCTTCGCCGTGGCACTGCTCGCCGGCTGGAAGCTCGGCGTCACCGTGGCTCCGCTCGACACGCTGTTGAAGCCGGAGGAGCGCGCCGACATCCTCGCCGACCTCGCGCCTGCACTCGTCATCGACGAAACCGACGTCGGCGGGCTCGGGCG
>Ga0137397_10004141_pt1 | contig 10084 bp, 14 predicted proteins | sample czorhiz116metaG_FD_106658 | JGI IMG/M metagenome (GOLD analysis project Ga0137397, IMG submission 106658) | Vadose zone soil microbial communities from Angelo Coast Range Reserve, California, USA - czorhiz1.16 metaG | ecosystem: Environmental > Terrestrial > Soil > Vadose zone | place: USA...
CGCTGTGTTCGGATCGGGAAGACAGGAGAGAGGGGAGAATGAGAGGTGTCATGTGTGGTGGACGGACGGATGGCCCTGGTAGGTGCTGCGCATAAGAGTGATATGTGGAGGGGACGACACACCAGTAATTGCGAGAACCTCATGCAACTGCCAGCCGCTGTTTCTCCTCGGCCTTATTCTAGCATTTCCACCCCCGGCACGCAGTCCACGCCTGGTTGCTTCTCGTCTCAGGTCTTCCTGTCCGAGCAGATGCCTTTCATGTGCGCGAACCTTTCCCACTTCGTTGGGGGCTTAGACTTCAGAAGCGACTTGGTGGGTGACTGGGTTTGTCGCTCTGTATAATTGGATGATACTCGCGGTCCCCGGCCGACTGCAGCCAGGTCCGACCAGGGTATGGCTCGCTCTAGCGTGGCGAGGCCCTCCGAATGCTGAAGGACTGTCTGAAGGAAGGTGGCTCCGAGGATGCGGCGGTATCAGAGAGTACCGGCGATACCTGAATGGCGGAGGGACTCTAGGCAGCCTCTCAGGCTCTAGGTCGCTGCTCTGCCTGCGCTCGTCGCCGTTGATCTCCATGCGATTATCCGCCTGAGCCCTAGTTTCACCTTGCTCGCAGTTGCCAGGCGGCGGTGTTGCGATCCACTCGGCCGAGAGCGCCGGAGAGTCGCGACACGCCTTTGGCCGACCGTACTCAAGGAGAGCACCAACGCTGACTCATGGTCCATTCTCGTTCTTCAGGTACCTTCTATGCTGAGACGTTCATGAAGTCGGGAGGGAGTGGAGGAGAAATCATCGAGTTGAATATTGGTAAAAAAAAAAGCATGCCACGGAGAAAGACAAAAGGCTCCGGAGCGAGAGCATCCGGAGCTGAACGCCGTGCTTGTGCAGCTTGCGACCACAACGGCAGGACGGACTCGCGAGTAGTTTCGAACGGATGAGTGGCAATCATGCTGTGTGAGTCGAAAAGAAAAATCGGTTATTCAGAGGAGTCATATGTATTGAACCAACAGAACGCCTCACCTCTTGACGAAGTGGTAAACGCCACGCAGCTAAGAAAGTCCCAAATGGTGGTGCAACTTGCCACGTCCAGGATAATCTGTTACAACCTGTGCGTACCAATCATGAGCGATCCTCCGCCAGCCGTCCTTCTCAGGTTCGAGTGCATGAGTCTTGCCGCAACGATACCAATGCTCGGAGCGGGAGAATTAAGATGCGCGGGTCGTCTTTCGCTATTGGAAGCGCTTATCGCACCACCAGAGAGAGATGGTAGAACTTGAACCAACAGGCGAGGCTCGAAATCCGTTGTTCACAGGCAGTGGTTATGAGGACGAAGTACGGGTTGGAGCGGGTATCATAGTGGCAAAGACGATGCGAGATCGCCAAGAGCCTCAGGCCAATTGGAACGATAGTCACATTCGAAAACGAGTTCCGTTCGAGGAGTGCTGTGTAGAAAGTATACGCGTAGTAAATAAACTATTGCAGATACTCAAGCGCAATCTTGGAACTGAGAGAAGAATGCCGCAAGTTCTCCAGGAGGCGATAGAAACAGTTAGTCCAAAGATGAATAATAATGTTGTATTTCTCGGGAATACGGCTGGAACGCCGGGTGCTAATGAGGCCTCCAAAATATTGAGCGTGAGCCCGGAAAGGTTGGGGGACAACGTGAGCCGATACAAGAGAAATTAATGACGATACGGTCCTGGTCTAGAGGGGCATCCCGATCGCGAAATCACGGTCTTTTTCATCACGTGACTGATGTTTTATTGGCTGGTCGTGGCGTTGTTGTCTTGACCTTGTGTTGTAAACGACTTTACGAATCCCGTCACGACCTCATGTTTTTACCATTCACGTTCACTATGGCTGTACCCGGCATCATGAACCCCTTTAGCAAGCCTCCAGATCTGCCCGGCGGTACCGGGGACACTCCCGCCCCTGAAATTGCCAAATGTCTTCAAGAGAAGCAGTGGCACCCAGAACATCGCCCGCATCCATCATCTCTGCCGCCGCCCGAACCCCTTGCGAGAAAGAGAGGGTGGCAGCCTTCCAGCCCCGAACCGAGTCCTGCAGCCACCATTACGGCATCTACCAGAGGTTATCTCAACGTCCGTCCTAATCCTAGATATCGCGACTTCACCATTACACCGGGGGCGAGGGAGGAGGACGAAGAAGCAGAAATGCCCGGTGGTAAGTACCTCTGCATTGCCGATCACGCATATAATCCTATCGTTTGTTGTTTGGAACCGCATCTACACATGCCCTAGCGCGTGTAACATTTTACGTCCTGATAACATGATAAAATAATGCACGTGGTGTAGGCACACCACACCATGCTTTTTGCTCATGGACGCCATGGGCACGCCGTGCATGTCCTTCACACTCATATATAGTCTCGCCCTCTGGGTGTTCCTTTTTCTTATGGTCGTCTCCCTTTATGTTTGCATAGAACTTCCACCTGCCAAGCGGCGGCGCACGCTTACAAGCACCATTGTTTCTGGTGCTCTCAACGCGGCCCTCATCGGTACTGCTGTTGGTCTCACCGTCTACCGTCTGTACGTCCCTTCATTTGCATGGCTGCGTGGATTTGAGCTAATACCAATGCTAGGTGGAGGGATCGGGGGAGGGTCCCCGAGCTGGAACCCCCACCGTATGAGCAGGGTGACTGGGTCCCCTCAGAGGTAAGCATTTTTTCTCTATGCCCTGTATACCATTAACTGAGAGTGCCCCTGGCACAATAGCCTGAGGAAACTGCTCCTCCACCCACCGTTATTGCACCCCTTCCTTTGAATAACAAATCGCGCAACGCCCCCACTGCAGCGCGACATGGCACGGCTCGCCACCGGAGAGCCCGGACCCAAGCAAAATTACCCATAAGTCCTCCTCGGCTCAGCCGCCATTCGTCACCGCATCGTCCCACCAAGCCAGGATCCGACTTCAGTGGCCAAACGGAACAAGCCGATGAGATTGAGGAAAGGGTAGGCATGATTAGTCATCTATTCATGGCTGTAAATGACCAGGCTTGTCAGATGGACTGGATGGGTGACCGTCTTGCTCGACTCATTGAAGATGGTAAGAAAGCACTCGGGAAAGAAGTTGTTGTGATGTCCGAGGTACAGGAGGACGAGGTAGACGATGGGAACGGAGGCTGGGAGGAAGAAGTTGATGTGGACGTCCCGTTGAGCGGAGCGTCGCGATCTGGCTCCGTTCGCCGTAGGGCCGGACACCGTACGCCCGGCACTACTCCATCTACCTCATACCTCTCGCCGCCTCCTACTGCGTCCCCGCGCCGGCAACAATTCTCGACTGCTTACTTATCCCAGTCCTGTTCTATCCCAGTCCCTGGACGCGGCTCACACGACTACTCTGCCAACACCGCACGGTTGTCTTCCAGCTTTCGAGAGGACGAGTCTCAATGGCAAAGTCCTGAACTCCGGGAGAGCATGGAGCACGCGAGGGTGGCATATCTTCGAAACCACCAATAACAAGACGGTGTGGTTGCGTCGGGAGCAAGGTTTGCGCTATTTATTGAGTTGTTGGACCATTCAGCATAATTATTGGGAGGTATTGTTATCACTGTTTCAATTGTGGTTGCTTGTACGATTGCTGCAATAGAATACGTCTGGATCGCTATTTACGCGGGTCACGGTCCGTCGCCGTTAACACCTACGCGTTCCCCTGTAATTGCGCGCCAGTAGTCCGTTCTCTTTCCCCATCACAACCGCTCATATCCAGGGACACTCTTGGTTTCAGCTCACGCACCACCGAAGCTACGAATCCCCGTCTATGAGCACGATATCCGCACAGCTCAGGAACTTCAAGGAGCCTGATCGAGATGAACAGTCCCTACTCTTCTTCGCGATTCCGCCCGGCCACGTCAAGGCTGCTGGCACTACTCCGAACAGCCCCGAAGATGGTCACCATAGAATGGAAATCAATGCTGTGTTGAGCCTTGCAGCTGCGGGCACGGAAGACTCGTACGTACGTATCCCACAACTTTGACTCTGCGAGTTGCGTGTTACTATCGGAGAAACCTAGGCCGGAAAGTTCCATCTCATCCCACCTTATCTCGCATTTGTAAGTGTCGACAGAAAGTCTGTCCGGTTCACCATTCCCCTATGCACGGTTCGGAGAGTGGAGCGTTTGAACACCCGTGCTGGTGTCTACGCGCTCAGTCTCTTATTGTGGCATGGCATAAAGATAGTACGCTTTCCGCCTGCACCCCTGGCCATCTTTCTGTGACTCATTCACTGCTGGAAGGTCATACAATTAACCTCACTCCGTCCGGCGGCGGATCAGTTCTGTGGCCTCCTCAGTATGGCCCTCAAGGCAGAACTACAAGCGGGAAAGATGAAGACCGTGAAGCCGTTCTCCAGGACATGCTACTCTGAGAACCTAGTCCTGGAATCTTCTCCCGTCGCAGATAAAGAACGTGAAGATGGAAGTTTGATTGACGGTGGTGAGAAAGTCGGGGAAGGTGATGCACCCGCGTTTCACGGTGGCTTAGGCCTGAAGTTCAAGTTCCCGGGAGATCCGAAGAAGTACGTGTCATGCCCACTCTTGGGCATAAGACTTACACCCTTAGAGGCTTCGAGAGGCGTCCAAGACCAAGTTATGGACGAACTATTTTCGGGGTAGGCATTAATCGCGTCGAATTTACGTGACCCTGACTCGCAGTAGCCCACGGTCGCCACCTTACTCTCATCCGCTACCCCCAGGCGACGCGCTTTGTTCAAGTCGGTCTTCCAAATCGCCTACGCGGGGAGATGTGGGAGACTCTTTCCGGCTCCATCTACCTTCGCTTCGCGAACCCTGGCCGGTATAACCAGATTCTTGAAGAGAACAAGGGCCGCACCAGTACGAGTACCGAAGACATCGAGAAGGACCTCCATCGGAGTCTGCCGGAGTACGCCGCGTACCAGTCTGACGAAGGCATCAATGCACTTCGGAGAGTCCTACAGGCGTATTCGTTTGACCACCCAGAAACAGGATACTGTCAGGTGAGTCGCTGCGTGCCCTGAACGCGAATGTTGACACGTAAATTGTACTAGGCGATGAACATCCTGGTAGCTGCTATTCTGATGTACGATTCGCACCGCGTGTCGCTACATGCTTGCTGATGGGATTGAAGTTATATGTCAGAAGAGCAAACATTCTGGCTATTGGAAGTGGTCTGCGATCGTCTATTGCCCGGATATTATAGGTACGACAGTCGCTGGCCGGATACTTCCTCTCTCGTTCAACTGCAGCCCATAGTCCCTCCATGCAAGGCACTCTTCTCGACCAGCGAGTGTTTGAGTCCCTCGTACAACGATGTTTGCCTATCATCCACGACCATTTCCATGAAGTGGACGTGCAATTATCGGTGGCGTCACTGCCTTGGTTCTTAAGCTTGTATGTATCATCAATGGCGTCCTAGAGTGCAATACTGACATTTTGCGTGTAGGTACATCAATAGCATACCTATGATTTTTGCGTTTCGGGTGGTGGACTGCTTCTTTTGTATGGGACCGAAGGTCCTGTTCCAGGTTGGGTAGGTGCTTTCGAGCCTTGGAATTTCGCTCTGCTGACCTCAGGCTTTGTAGGCTCGGTTCGTAGCCTACACTTGCTGGACTCGAGAGCGATTCAGCTAACCATCCTTAGCCATCTTGAAAATTAATGGCGAAAAACTGTTGGAAATACAGGATGATGGACAGTTCATACAGTAAGTACCTTCCAGAGTCATACGCAGGTAGTTTCTGGCTAATTGTTTTTATAGCCTTATGCGAGACTACTTTAGTTCTCTCGGTGATCCCGCACATCCCAACTCTTCGGACCCCCGCGCTCGCGCGATTACGAAATTCCAGGAGTTGCTCCTCGTTGCTTTCCGCGAATTTTCTGCCATCACCGAAGAAGTCATCTTCTCTGAGCGCCGGCGCTTCCGCAATGAGATCATATCCAGCATCGAGGCGTTCTCAAAACGGGCTGCCGTCCGTAATCTCAAGACGTTGGAGAGGTTTAGTAAAGAACAGGCTGGGTTTATCTACGACGCACTTTTTAAGGCAGTGTGTGTCGAGCCGCCGCCAGTCCCAGCACCCCCGCCAATATCGCTGTTGACCACGAAGGATGCTGTCGAAGAGCGGCCTGACACGCGAATTGGACCCAACACATTCAAAATATTCTTGAGTGAGATCGTTACCTGGGCGCGGGACGAGAAGATCGTCATGAATGGTTTCCAAGTCTGTACTACCTGCTCTCAGGCGGAAATGTTGTTTAGTTGACATACCTTTAGCAACGAGTTGACCGTGAAATTGCGGATCATGAACTCATAGATCGACTGTTTTTGTTTTGGGACTACTCATATCGGGGAGCGTTATCCTTTCAGGTGAGTGTTAGTCCGGCCAACTCGTATTTGGTCCTGACCTTCGATATAGGATCTTGTCACTGGCCTCGATGGCGTTATCTTCAACGATCTCATGGACAACATCGAATGGTTTTTCAACTTGCATGACAAGAATAAGGACGGCTTCCTCACCAAGGACGAGGTGCTAACGGTTTCTGAATCACTTCTAGTATGTGGACCTTTCCCTAGGACGGGACAAATTTTCTGATCTTCATCTGTCCAGTTCATCTTCCGGTTTGAAATCGGCGACGTGTACCTGGGTGCTATCAGCCGCTTCATGTCCAACGCATTTGAGTATGGTGACGCCCTCCTACCTCGACCTGAAGGGGCGGGCGGAGACGATGATGATGCGCCGCTCCAAGTAGAGTCGAACCAGCCTTACCTCAGTCTCGCTACGTTCCGCATGGTTGTTCTCGCTGACGAAGTCCTCGAATCTTTCTTCGAAACCGACCTCTCCGCGTCCTTTCGTCTCGAACCTGTTCCTCTCATGGAGCTTCCCCCGTCCAACAGCGGCTTTCTCGGCGGCCTATGGTCTAACATCGCGACGGACACCAACGTGAAGCTGTTCCACAAACTCAGCGACGAAGTTGGAAAAACGATCGGGCGACACCAGGTCACCCACCGCCCATCCATCGGGCGGTATACATCGACCGAGGACACGCGCCCACGCGAATCGTTGCTCACACCGGCGATGCGCCACTCGTCATCCAAATCGAGTCTCAAATCGACCTCCACGTCCGCCGAGGGCGGTGGCAAGTCACGCTCCTCGGCCGCTACCGCCGAGTCCTCAGGCGCTGCCGCGGCTGCAAGCCTCGTCCCGACCGTCGCAGACGCAGAGAACTCCTCCCTGAGTCTGAACCCGACGTCGCCGATAGGGTTGGATCCACTGGCGCAGGCGACGAACGTGGTGGCGAATGCGCTCATGGAGAGGACGCCATTTGCGATCGACGATGCTGGAGATGAGGACGATGAGGATGAGGACGAGGAAGAGACGGAACAGGACGACGTCCTTGACGAAGTGCGTTTTTTTATGTCGGCGCTTTGATGCCTCTGTTTTTTTTCCTTTGCGTTGCTGAGTGCTTTTTTTTTTGTGTAACCCAGGTGGATGCCTTCCTCGAGGCCAATGATACTGATACTGGTGTCACGGATGCAGACAGGGAGGTCGCGAAAGGTCAGTAAAGCATGCACCTCATACACATTTTGTTCCATCGTTCAACGCCCGACTATTTAGATCTGCGCTCAGCAGAGCCAGTGTGAGACTGCAACAGTGTTTACTTTCTTCTCTTGTCAGCAGTGCATATTTAGATTGGGTTTTCGTCGCATGCATTGTCGTGCTCGTGTCGCCTTCGCAGATTCCGCAGGTTCAGTAGACAATATCCTTGTACCACCACCATTTCATAGCAGCTAGGGTTATTCAAGAAAAATAATGTTTGATTGATCTTCGCGCGAGATGTTATTGATACAGAAGCTCTCGAATAGGCTCGGCGGCCAGGATCGGATGTATATGGCAGACGTAAAAATCAGTAATACATACAGAGTAGTGAAAGAGCCAAATGAAAGGAGCGGGGATGTGTATGCGACTTAGGTCGATCCACGGTCGTCTACCCACACCTTGACCGTCAAATCGCTGTCCATCGATCCCGACGCAATTATATTTTGTTGAGGATGGGTCTGCAAAAAGAGGGAAATCGTCAGGAGGACTACCCAAGCACGACTTGGCAGGACGGCTCACCGCGACGGCTACTACGACGTCTGAAGAACGGGGCCCCCATTATCAAGGGTTTCTTCAAAAATAGATAGGTATATACCTCGATGACCATCAAGGATCTGCATGACTTCGCGGCTCTGCAAGTCCCACAGGTACACTTTACCGTCTTCGCTGCCCGAGACGATCCACTTGCCCCCGGTGACGCTGAAGCAGGCGGCGATGCAGTACTTGGCGTTTTGGTGACCGACGTAGGTCTTCAGGCAGCGCGACGTTTGGAAGTCCCACAGCCTTATGGCGCTGTCGTGGGCGGTGGAGAGTATGTATTTCGAGTTGGGCGAGAACTGCACGTGCTGGCTGCAAAAAAAAGTATCAATTCTCGGAAGTCAGGTTTCTTTCCGTGCGTGGCCGCGTGTATTTCGTACCAAATGGCGTTGTGTCCCTCGGCTAGGGTCTTGAGGCACTGTCCTGATGGTAAAGTCCATATGCGGCTACGATTGGGGAGGGTGCATGATCGGGATGACGAAAAAGCAATATATGGGACGCACATACATGAGGCCGTCAAGCGAGCACGAGACGATCAGGGAGCCGTCCCTGTTGAAATGAACGGCAGTCACGAAGTCGAGATGGGCGTTCAACGTTTTGGTGCATTTCCCTGCGTTGAGTTAGCGAATCCAGCGGCGGGCAAAGGCCCAGGCTCAGAGCTAGACGCACCCTTGGCTGCGTTCCATATTTTGACGTCGCCGTCGCATCCTCCTGATACGAGCTGCGTGCCTTCGCTGTTATAGTTGATGCAGAATACGTAGCTAGTATGCCCTTTGAGGACCCTACTGGTCAGGCCCTTCCACAACAAAGACGGGGGGGGTTGAGCACTGAAACACTGTCGTGCATTTTTCGCAGAATGGTACACACGGAGTCGACGTCCCATATTCGGATGGTGTGATCGTCGGACGCGGTGGCAAGGTGCACGCTGTTCGGAGACCACGCGATATCAGACAAGCCCTTCGTATGCCCGTTCAAATTACGGATGAGCTCCCCCGAGAACGGAGACCATATCTTGGCGACGTTGTCGGCGGCTTCCAGAAGAGAAGGAAACGTGCGCATCAGTGAATATTTTGCGGGTGTCGTCCCCGCGACTGCACGCGAAAGTGATATTTACCGCACGAGGCCAGTAAGGTTCCGTCCGGGCTAAACTTGACGGAAGATATCGACATCGTGTGTCCGCTGAGCGTGTGTTTGAGCTCGTATCGGGGTCGCACGCGTGCGTGCGCATTCGTTGGCGGATTGTTGTTCGGGGGTGCGGTGAGCGGTGGTGCTGGTGCTGGTGCAGCCAGCGGTGGTGGTGGATGGGGCTGCTGGGTCGGAGGCTGAGCGGCATCGTGCTGATGACTCTCGGGGATTTGGGGATCATCTTCGGTGGTCTGAGAGGCTGCGTCGTCCTCCGTAGACGAGTCGTCGGTCGCGGCTTCGCGTGAGGGTGTCATGGTCAATGGTAAGCGATAGAAGACGGATTCGTCGGGGCACGTGCCGTTCTCTCGCTTCCGTTCCGCGACCGTGTCTCTCCTCATTCTGGTTGTGCCCATGGCTTGGGTCTCAAAGCTCGCAATACGGGGCGACTTGGCCCTGGGAGCTAGACCGTTCGGTTCACACTCACGGCACCTCTGGGATGTATTTTCTCCAAACACCGCCGAATTCGTTGCCGCAGCGGGTTGTGTATCATCCATTCCGCGCTCGATGAGGCTTCCTGAGGTAGCGAAGACTCCTCAGTGTGATTCTCACTCGATGCGCACCGTTTGAAAAGGTTGTTGTAACAGGTTCGCCGTGCTAAAAAAAAACCAAACGCAATACGCCGTTCGTTGAGGCACGCTAACTCCTGACACGGACAGGGCGAGCCAATGTTGGCAAGTCTACGCTGCTCAATGCAGTAATGAAGCGGAGGAGGCTGGTCGCTTCCAGCAAGAAGCCTGTACGGGTTCCGCCTCTCGCCGCAGGGTGTCGCTGATAAC
>Ga0137397_10004145_pt1 | contig 10078 bp, 5 predicted proteins | sample czorhiz116metaG_FD_106658 | JGI IMG/M metagenome (GOLD analysis project Ga0137397, IMG submission 106658) | Vadose zone soil microbial communities from Angelo Coast Range Reserve, California, USA - czorhiz1.16 metaG | ecosystem: Environmental > Terrestrial > Soil > Vadose zone | place: USA...
GGAAGCTCTGGAGTGGCTTCAGAAAGAGCCCTTCGCGATGGTGATTTCGGACATACAAATGCCCGGACTGGGCGGCATCGAACTGCTCCGCAAAATCAATGAGCTCTATCGCGACACGGCGGTGATTATGGTTTCGGGTATCGATCGCACGCAGCGAGTCATCGATGCAATCAGAATGGGAGCTTATGATTACCTTCTTAAGCCGTGCGATCTCGACGTCTTAGAACTCTGCGTTGCGCGTGGGCTTGAACGACGAACGTTGTTGCGTAACGCGCGGCGTTACAAAGAAGATTTGGAGATTCGGAACATTGAACTCGCGCGGCGAAAGACTGAGTTGGAGCGGGTTCAAGCTCAACTTGTCCATAGCGAGAAGATGGCGTCATTAGGTCAGCTCGCGGCGGGAATCGCACATGAACTAAACAATCCGGCGGGGTTCATTTTCAGCAATATGGCGGTTCTACCACGCTACGTCTCCCGGCTTGAGCAGATGCTGTCGACTTACGAGGGAATTTCATTGAGCGACTCGGACGCCGAACGCGTTAGCGCGGCAAAGAAGGAAACCGACTACGACAATATCCTTGCGGATCTGGCCTCCATTGCCGCCGATTCGCACAATGGCGCAGAACGCATCCGCGAGATAGTTCAGAATCTGCGACTGTTTTCGCGTCTCGACGAAGCGGAGTTTAAGCAGGTCGATCTGCATGAAGGGATCGAATCGACACTCCGCCTCCTCTCCAGGTATTACACGTCTCCCTTCATCACTTTACGACGCGACTATGGAAACCTGCCGCCGGTAAACTGTTATGCCGGCCAACTCAATCAGGTATGGATGAATTTACTGGTGAATGCCGCTCAGGCTATTGGAGACGTCCAGGGTGAGGTGCGCATCGAGACACGGGGTGACGAGCAAACAGTATCGGCTTCGATCAGCGACACCGGAAACGGCATCGCTCCTGAGCACCTCAGCAAGATTTTTGATCCTTTCTTTACTACCAAACCGGTGGGCGATGGCACCGGCCTGGGGTTGTCGATTTCTCATGGCATCGTTCTCCGACATCGCGGGACGCTCAGTGTGGAAAGCGCTCTCGGCCGCGGAACGACATTTACCGTCTCATTACCTGTTAATCCTGAATTGACACAGCCACGACAGTAGTTGAAAAAGGAGTCTTACAATATGGGCCATAAGATTTTGATAGTTGACGATGAATCCGCGAACTTGCGCGCGCTCGAGCGAGTATTTCGTAACGAACACAGCGTTCTTACTGCCCAATCGGGAGCTGAGGCATTAGTTCTGCTGGAACAACACGACGTTGCGCTGCTCGTATCGGATCAGCGTATGCCGGAGATGACCGGTATCGAGTTGGTGCAGAAAACCGTTCAGATTCGACCGCACATGGTTCGCATTCTGCTGACCGGATACACCGATACCGGGACCCTGATCGAGGCCGTTAACTGTGGCCATGTCTATAAGTTTGTCACCAAGCCCTGGAACAACGACGACTTGTGCGTAACGGTGAGCCGGGCACTGGAACACTTCGAAGCCAATAAGACTCGCCACAACCTGGAGATGATCAATCGGCGTTTGCGCGCGCGCCTGAGCGAAATCAGTCAACTGGCGGCCCAGGACGAGGAACTTCCCGGTAAGCGGGACACTGCCGTGACCCAGGCACTCGAAGCAGACGGACAGCTGAATCTCATTGCCTCAAATTGAAGCACATCGCGGGACGAGGAATTGATGGGTGAACTCGCCAAACAGAAGCCTACGATTCTGATCATCGACGACGATGAACAGGTGCGAAAACTTCTCACCGAAATACTGGGTGCTGATAATCACTGCACGACCGTCGAGTCGGCTGAGTGCGCCCTCGCAGTCCTGGATACCACGAATTTCGATCTGGTGATTAGTGACATAAACATGAGTGGAATCAGTGGCCTCGAACTGGTTCCGACTGTTCTCCATAAGAACCCCGATGCCGTAGTAATAATGATTAGCGGCCAGCAGACAATCGAGTACGCCATCGAAGCCATGCGGGTGGGAGCATTCGACTACATTACCAAGCCGTTTGATCTCCCCCTCATTGAGGCCGCAGTTCGCCGCGCCCTCTCTCACCACCAGTTGCTCGATCAGAAACGCCGTTATGAAGACCACCTGGAAGATCTGGTGAAGAACCGCACCGCTGAAATCGAGCACATGGCTTACTACGACCGGCTGACGGATCTTCCTAACCGAAGTCTTTTTACCGATCGATGTACGAAGGAGATTGAAAGAGCACGGGACAGCAAGCAGCTTGCCGGAGTTATTTTGATTTCCATCGATCGGTTCAAGAACATTAACGATACGCTGGGACATGCCGCCGGGGACCAATTACTCAGGGAGGTGGCAATTAGAATTCGAGGCTGTGTGAATGGCTCCGATATTGTCGCGCGCTTCGAAGGGCCGGAGTTCGCAGTCTTGTTAACTCAGTTAGTTGAACCGAGTGCCGTCGAAGCAGTTTCTGTTTCGATAATGGAGTCATTGAGGACATCCTTTTGTTTGCCTACGCAGGAAGTCTACGTGACGTCCAGCATCGGTATCAGTTTATTTCCAGTTAACGGCGAGGTCGGCGCCGTGATCTTGCAGAATGCAGCCGCCGCGCTTTACCGGGCGAAGAAACTGGGCGGGAACAACTATCAGTTTTATGCGGCGGACATGAATGCTTTGGCTCTCAACCGACTGAGTCTCGAGACCAGTCTTCGGCAGGCCATCGACAACCAGGAGTTTGTTACCTATTACCAGCCCGTCGTGGATCTCGCTTCAACCAGGATCGTTGGTCTCGAAGCCCTGGTTCGCTGGCAACACCCACGCCTGGGCCTCCTGCCACCGTCTGAGTTTCTGGGTCTGGCCGAAGACACGGGCTTGATCCCGGAGATCAGCGCCTCAGTTATGCGAACGGCTTGTCTCCAGACACGACGATGGCAGCTCGAGGGACTGAGCCGTTTGCGAATAGCAGTCAATGTCTCGGCCCGTCAATTTCAACAAAAGGATTTCATTGACAGAATTCTTCAAATCCTGCGGGACTCCAACCTTAGTCCGACTTGTCTTGAGTTGGAAGTGACTGAGACCTCAATCATGGAAAACCCGGAGTCGGCGGCGGAAATTCTAACTGAAATTAGGAGGTTGGGAGTCCGAGTCGCTATTGATGATTTCGGTACTGGTTACTCGTCACTTAGTTATCTGAAACGATTTCCCATCGATACCCTGAAGTTGGATCGCTCATTCGTGAACGGCGCCGCGACCGACCCGGACGACGCGGCCTTAGTTACGGCCATAGTCACCCTGGCGCACAATCTTCGACTCAAAGTCGTCGCGGAAGGCATTGAAACAGAAGCGGAAGTTAATTTTCTCCGGCTGCTTAAGTGCGATGAAGGACAAGGCTATTTCTTTGCCAGGCCACAGCCGGCCGCAAGGCTACGACAAGTTCTATTGAAAGGACTCTCCGCCAACTCGGTCATCCCTGGACACAGGAACCGGAATACAAATGTGGCTTTTCATTGAGTTTTATCTGTAGGACTCAACCTTCATCAACTCTATACGGATCGCAAAGCGAACCAGCCGGGCGACCTCATGAATGTCGAGATGTTCCATGAGACGGGCGCGGTATGACTCGACGATCTTCACATCCCGCTAATGACGAACAGCCAATTCTCTTTCTACTACACTTAGCCGTTGACTATTCCTGAATTAGCGATAGTATTTCCTATCAATAGATGATCGGGACGCTGGGAAACGGGTCATACTCCCTCTGAACTGTATGTCACCGATTCCCAGGAGTCTCGGAGCGCTACCGTAGCGTTGGTCCCGGGCAGCTGTAGTTTAGACCCCCAGCTTTCACAGAAAAACCTTATGACAATTCCAACCGAGCCAATCGGAAGTACCGCGCTCGCGTCTGAAAAAATCAACGGGCGACAATGACGATAGAAGACAATGCAGAAGGACTGCTGCGCTCGGTAGCGCTGGAAAACGCCCGGAGCATTCGGCTGGCTCGCGAGCGGACGGAGCGTGAACTGATCCAGACGCAGGACGAGTTGCGCCGTTCCCAGGAGGAGCTAACCGACTTTATTGAGAACGCGGCGGTCGCCATGCAGTGGATCGACCCGGAAGGAATTATTATCTGGGCCAACCATGCCCAATGGGAAATGCTCGGTTATACAAGAGAAGAAACCATTGGTCATAACATCTCTGAATTCCACGTGGACCAGGCCGCCGCTCAAAGCATCATTCAACGGCTCGCCAATTGGGAAATGCTGCGTGACCACGAGGAGCGGTTACGCTGCAAGGACGGTTCCATCCGAGAGGCACTGATCAGTACGAACGTTTTCTCGAGGAACGGTAAATTCGTTCACACGCGTTGTTTCACTCGCGACATAACTGAGCGTAAGCAAGCAGAGGGAGTCCGTGCTCGCCTCGCAGCGATCGTGGAGTCGTCGGACGACGCCATCGTCGGTAAAGACCTAAATGGCATCATCACTAGTTGGAACTTTGGAGCGGAACGGCTGTTTGGCTATACGGCCCAGGAAGCAATTGGTAAGCCGATTTCAATTCTCATACCCGCGGAGAGGCTCAATGAAGAGCCGACTATTCTGGAGCGTATTCGCCGTGGCGAGCGTATCGAGCATTACGAAACGATCCGCCGCCGCAAAGACGGCACCTTGCTGGATATTTCGCTGACCGTTTCTCCGATCATCGATGCGCACGGCCGGGTGGTGGGGGCCTCGAAAATCGGGCGTGATATCTCGGAGCGCAAGTGGGCGGAAGCGGAACTGAAAGCTCTAATGATCCGGGATCAGGAATTGCGCGCCGAGGCTGAAACTGCGAACCGGGTTAAGGATGAATTTCTGGCGATGGTCTCGCACGAGCTGCGCACTCCCCTAAGTGCAATTGTCGGGTGGACCCAGTTGCTCAAAAGCGGCAAGCTGGATCGTAGCAAGACGGAACGGGCGATCCAAACTATTGATCGCAACGCGAAGGCGCAGTCAACGATCATCAATGAACTGCTCGATGTCGCGCGCATCATGAGCGGAAAGCTCAAGCTGGACATGAAACCGGTCGAGCTCCCGGATGTAATAAGTGCGGCGATAGATGTAGTTCGGCCCGCGGCTGACGCCAAAGCCATTGAGCTGGTTGTCTCGCTGGATGAGGCGACCGGCCCCGTGTCGGGAGAACCCGTGCGGTTACAACAGGTGATTTGGAATCTCCTGAGTAATGCGATTAAGTTCACGCCTAAACAAGGTCGGGTTGAAGTTAATTTAAAGCGTGACGGTACTCATGTAGTTATGGAAGTAAGCGATACAGGCTCCGGCATCCCCGCCAACTTTCTGCGTCAGATCTTCGACCGTTTTCAGCAGGCTGATACGTCAGCAAAGAGATTGCATGGCGGTCTGGGACTCGGGCTCTCAATAGCTCGAACGCTCGTAGAGATGCACGGGGGAACCATTGAGGCCGAAAGTGAGGGAGAGGGCCAGGGAGCGAAATTTACTGTTACCCTTCCGGTAATGGTCGGGTCAGGCGTGACCAGCCCTGAATCTCACGATGCCGTGGATGACTCATGCAATGTGCTAAGCGACCAGGAAACTGCCGATCGAGAACTACCCGACAGCGACTGGGAATCCAACATTCTGGATGGAATAAGAGTACTCGCGGTTGACGATCAGACGGACACGCGCGATTTGATTGCTTTAGTGCTTAGCCGCTCCGGCGCCGCAGTCACGGCCTGCTCGTCAGCCACCGCGGCATTTGAAGCCCTCCAGGAATGCAAGCCTAATGTCCTGGTGTCTGACATCGGAATGCCGGGTGAAGATGGCTACAATCTGATGAAAAGGATTCGCGCGCTCAAGGCCGAAGATGGGGGACGAATTCCAGCTATCGCGCTGACTGGTTTTGCTGGCGAGGCTGATGCCTTGAAAGCTCACTCGGCCGGTTACCAGGTGCACCTTACGAAGCCAATCGAACTGCGCAAACTAGTTGCGACTATCGCCCGCTTGTGCGTCGATGGCGAGCGTTTTTGAATACTCAAGCTGGGCTGACAATTAATGGCGAGTTTTTAACCGTGTGACGCGGCCTTCCTCAATGAGTTCTTAACACACCGTGCGGTCCCGCGATATTGGGGAACCTACTCAACCTTCACCAACCCCATATGGATCGCAAAGCGGACCAGCCGGGCGACCTCATGAATGTCGAGGCGTTCCATGATCTGGGCGCGGTGTGACTCGACGGTCTTGACGCTGATGTCCAGAGCGCTGGCGATATCTCTCATCGGGTTGCCCTCGGCGATCAGAGTCAGAATCTCACGCTGCCGAGGCGTAATTCTTTTCAGCAATTCGTCTCGTTCCGTCTCCTTAGCTTGTTGGAGGATCGTCTTCCTGGCGATCTCGCCCGAGACATAAGTTTCACCCCGCGCCACAGTTTCAATCGCTTCCTGGAGTTCAGTGCTGGCAGCACTCTTGGGGAGATAGCCAGCGGCGCCGGCGGCCAGGGCCTCCAAAGCGTATTCTCCCTCTTCGTGCACGCTCAGAATGATCGCGCGCACGCCCGGGAAGCGCTTCGCACTTTCCGACAATACTTCAAGTCCACTCAAGCCCGGCATGGCGATATCAAGCAACACTATGTCGGGTTGCAGTTCTTCGATCAGTCGCAAAGTGTCTCGGCCATCGGCGGCTTCGGCGATGACCTCGACCCCTTCCAACTCATTGATCAACGCTCGAATGCCCGCACGCACCAACGCGTGATCGTCGGCCAGTAAGACTCGAGTCGGGTTCACTTTTGCTCTTGTCAATTCCGTCGTTTATGCGAGGTCCAAGAAGAGGAGAGTTCTGAGAGGCCGCACCCGTGCGGTCGATGGACTTTAACGCGATCCGGTTGAGTTCCTTCCTCCATCAAGAGGGATGCACTAACTAATACCGATCGTTTGAATTCTTCTTACTCGAAGACTCTAACTCCAAAAGAACCTGAGGGCAATCAGGAATACCCTGAGTCCGGGCTGGACGCCATGCTTTATGAAAGAGCCTAGAGATGAATATCCACCAGCCCGATCTTGACGGCGTATCGGACCAAACCGGCGACATCTCTGACACCAACGCGCATCATCAACGCGGATCTATGTGTTTCGACGGTTTTAACGCTGATGGCCAGTTCCAGAGCAACCTGCTTCGTGGTCTTACCTTCGGCAATCAGCTTTAGGATTTGCGTCTGGCGCGGCGATAGTCTTTCGCGTGAGTTGAGACCGGTATTTGTGCGGCGGATATATTCCATGATCACCGGCTTTGAAACGGGAGGGCTAAGATAGTCCTCACCCTGGGCTACTGATCTGATTGCCAATTCCAGCTCCTCAGTAGCCGCACCCTTCAGCAGGTAGCCGGCCGCCCCCGCGCGCAGAGCCTGATATACATGTTCTTCATCCGCGTAGATCGACAGAATGATCACTCGCACATTCGGAAATGTTCTGGTCAGGTGCTGAGTCGCTTCAAGTCCATTCAGTTCCGGCATCGCCAGATCCATCAACACTATCTGCGGCTCGTTCTCTTCGACGAGTCGAATGGCCTCGCGCCCGTCACTGGCCTCAGCTATTACTTCGACGTCAGGTAATCTTTCGAGGAGCGAGCGAATGCCGGCGCGAACCAGTTTATGATCGTCGGCGAGCAAAACGCGGATTTGCGTCATGAGGATTAGTTCCGTCGCTTCAGTGGAAAGCTGGCACGGATGTGCGTGCCTTTTCCGGGAGATGACTCGATTTCAATGTGCCCGTTCATCGCCAGGGCGCGTTCCTTCATTCCGCGCAATCCGAGGGTCGACGCCGACGATGCCGTCCGGAGGAGGCTGTCAGTGTCAAAGCCAATCCCGTTGTCCGTAATCGTGAGCACTAGTCTTTCCTGATCGCCTTCAAGCTGAACCGACACGCGAGTGGCTTGCGCGTGACGGGCAACGTTAGTCAGCGCTTCCTGCGCAATCCTGAAACACTCAGTTTCAAGCTCTCGGGGCAGACGCCCGCGCTCTTTGAAACCGTTTTGCACTTCGGCAACTATCCCGGTGCGCTGTCCATAGCGGTCGACGTACCAACGCAGTGCGGCGGCCAGGCCAAGGTCATCGAGTAACGATGGCCGCAACTCCAGCGACAACTCGCGGATGCGCGTCAGCGCTTCATCCACGACGACAATGCTCTCTTCGACATAAGGCAGGCAGACTTCGGTTTGCCACGCATTCTGAACCCTCTGCAGGTTGATTCTGACGGCCGTGAGGACCTGGCCAATCTCATCGTGCAACTCGCGCGCGAGGCTCTGCCGCTCCGCTTCCTGCGCCTCGATCAACCGGCGAGAGTAAATTCTCAGGGCTTCCTGCGCCCGCCTGCGTTCCGTCATGTCACGCGCAGTGCCCTGCACACCGACGGGTTGACCATTCTCATAAATCAAGCGGCTAATAACCTCAACCGGCACCCGCCGTCGATCTTTGGTAACCAGATCGATCTCGTAAGTCGTCTCGCCTTCGTCATCCAACTTCTTACAAAGATTTTTGCGCACGTGTTTCAGGTCTTTCGGCGCCACAAAATTAGAAAAGTGCTTGCCGATGATCTCGTCTCGGCGATAGCCGGCGAGTTTTTCGGCGGCGCGGTTCAAAGAGACATAGCGTCCGCTGAGATCGTGGACGTAAATCGCGTCCTTGGCATTGTCGAACAGCTCGCGATAACGCTCTTCGCTTGCCCGCAGAGCTTCCTGGTCGCGCTTGCGGCCGGTAATGTCTAGCACGATGGCCAGACGATAAGCTTTCTCCAGCTCGACCAGCTTCACATTAATTTCTACGGGGAACGTGGTGCCGTCTTTGCGACGGTGCACACTTTCGAAAGTCGCGGAGCCTGACTCTTTCATCTCCTCGTCGAACCGCCCAATCGAGGAGGGAGTGAACAAAGGATCGATGTCAAAGATAGTAAGCGAGAGGAACTCTTCACGACTGTAACCCAGGGTCCGATAAGCACTCTCGTTACAATCGACGAAGCGAAACGTATTTGGATCAATCACCTCGATGGCGTCGCTGGATTGATCGATCAGATTGCGAAATAGTTTCAAGGACTCTTCGGCACGTTTCCGCTCGGTGATGTCCAGTGTAATTGCGAGTTGAGCAATGACCTTTGAGTCCTTGTTGCGCAGAGGGCCGGCATGAGTCTCCATCCACCGTCGCACTCCTGTCAGCCCGACGATCTCAAACTCAGCAATCACTGAATCCCCCCGACAAACTCGTTCATGCATTTCCTTGAAGGTTTCGCGCCATTCGGGGGCGATTAGGGAAAGCACTGAGAGCCCCACCACCTGCTCTCTGGATGCCGCGCCGATCATCGCCAACCCCGCCGGGTTCATATCGAGCAGCGTGTAGTCGGGGGCAACTAATTTGACGCACTCCGGTTCTGACTCGACGATTGTTCTGCGGAAACGTTCGCTTTCACGTAAGGCGTCCTCGGCCCGCTTGCGCTCGGTGATGTCGTTGGCCATCCCGCGCACGATCGGCGTGACGACTCCTTCGGTGCGCAGGGTGTTGTGATATTCCCAAAGGCGACGCTCACCCGTGCTGGTTTGCACCAGCGTAAAACCATTGGCAAAGCCGTCGCGGCGGATCTGGGCCAGATAATCGTCAAACTGATGGCGGACCTCAGGAACCAGGAAATCCCGAAAGCTTTTCCGGCCCTCAAACTCCTTCGGATCGTAGCCCAGGACCTCTACGGCAGCGCGATTGGCTGACAGGACCAATCCGTCCAGGTCGTGTGTACAAATGAACTCCCGGCTATTCTCGACCAGATCGCGATAACGCTCTTCGCTTTCGCGCAGAGCTTCATCGGTCCGCTTACGATCGGTGATGTCCTGAGCAATTCCGGCTACGAGACTGACTTCGCCTTCAGTGTTTCGCATCGGGAACGAACGCTGAAATATCCAGCGGAGTGAACCGTCCGGCCAGACTATCCGGTATTCGACAGGCGCATGGTCGCCTGTCTTTTGGCTTTCGACCACGCGCTCGACGCGGGCGCGATCCTCGGGATGGACTGCGTCGAGAAAAGACTCC
>Ga0137397_10004146_pt1 | contig 10077 bp, 7 predicted proteins | sample czorhiz116metaG_FD_106658 | JGI IMG/M metagenome (GOLD analysis project Ga0137397, IMG submission 106658) | Vadose zone soil microbial communities from Angelo Coast Range Reserve, California, USA - czorhiz1.16 metaG | ecosystem: Environmental > Terrestrial > Soil > Vadose zone | place: USA...
ACCAGCGGCGCGACGGCAAACATCACTGTGACGTTGCCTGGGGCCCGAGGAATCAACGTCTCCCTGGTGAGCGGCTTAGGTACCTACGTGACCTTTGGCGCCGGTCACATTGGCGGGCCTGTGGTGGTCAATGCGGACCAGGCGATCCTTGCCTCACAGCGGGTGCAGTACCTGCAGACTTTTAACGAGGTCTGGGCGCGGAACGCGGCGCAGGCGGCGACGACCAGCTACATCAACTGGTACGACCGGGCCTCCGCCGGAATGTTCAACGACAACATTCACCTGCTCAATCCGGGCACCGCAAGCGCGGATGTGACCGTGAGTTTGATGGGCGCCACGCCAAAGTCGGTAACCGTAGCCGCGGGCGCGGAAACCTATGTCAACTTCCCGGCAGGCACGATCGGAGGACCGGTCAAGGTGAGCTCCACCCAGCCCGTACTCGCCTCGCAGCGAGTGCAGTTCTATTCCTCGTTCAATGAGGTCTGGGCCGAGAGTGCGGCACGGGCGTCGATGACCGGCTATGTCAACTGGTTCGACAAGGCTTCGACCGGGATGTACAACGACAACATCCACCTGCTCAACCCGGGGAGTATCGACGCGGACGTGACGGTGAGCATGGGCGCTACTGCTTTGCCCCTCGTGAAAGTCGTGCCCGGCGGCGAAATGTACGTCACCTTCCCAGCAGGCACATCGGAGGACCAGTCAAGGTGAGCTCCACCCAGCCGGTGCTGGCCTCGCAGCGCGTGCAGTACTACAACACCTTCAACGAGGTCTGGGCCGAGAGTGAGGCCCAGGCGGCGATGACCAGCCACGTCATCTGGTACGACAAGGCCTCGGCCGGGATGTTGAACGACAACATCCACCTGCTCAACCCAGGCGGCGCCAGCGCCGAGGTCACGGTGGCGGTGCCGGGAGCAGCTCCCCGGTTAGTGACGGTCGACGCAGGGATGGAGACCTACGTCACCTTCCCAGCTGGAACCATCGGCGGTCCGGTCACGGTGACTTCGACCCAGCCGGTGCTAGCTTCGCAGCGGATCCAGTACTACTCGTCGTTCAACGAGGTCTGGGCAGCCTAACGAAGTTGGCTGAACTGGCGGAGGGTCAGCAGGCCGCACTCCGGGCATCCGCTTAGTGGTGGTGCGGTATGGGGTGATTGCGTGGCGAAACCCCTTGGGTGGCATCCGCGTTTGGATAGATCAAGAGGTACGAATCCGTTACTCCAAGTCGAGCCTTTGAGCAAAGAAGGTTGAGAATGGATGAGTTCTGAGGCTGGACGCCGGAATAGGTCAGTGTGGACGAGTTGGAGTCCACTTTACGTTCTGGGTGTTGCGGGGTTGGTAACTAGCTTTGCCTGTGTCGCGGTACCGGGGAGTGGCGATGCCTCCACAGGCCAGGCGCCTTCAGCGACGCGAACCGCGTCGCCATCGGCTACCTCTACGACAACCCCCGCAACTTCGCTGCCGGATCCTGTCCGGTTCATCAGCCAGAATTGCTCGGGCAAACCTTCCACCACAGCTGCTCGGGCGCTCGGGGGTTACTACACCTTACGGGTGGCGCCAAGTTGGACCGACACAGGCGACTACGTACACACGGAGAGCCTCCTTCTGGAATTGACTCCTCCCGCCAGTTATGGGAATTCGCCAACCCGTATTAGGTTCCTCGCCCTGCCTTATGACGTTAAAGCCGATTTTGGATCCCAGGCGACGGCGCATTCCATCGCCCTAGAGGACGCGACGACACATCAGCACTTCAGTGGGCCTGGAACAACAGCGACACTTGTGACCGACTGCTTTGTGGGGGCTGAACCGGCCGCCGTATTCGGTTACGCCGATGGGAACGAGCACGGCTACTGGCTCCTGACCGTGCACCACAATCGGCTATTGGGAGTCCGGTTGTTTGGAACGGGCGGGATTGGCGAGCAAGCCATCGACGATGCTCTCGGAATGATCGGCTCGATAGCGTGGACTTTCTAGCTTTGGGTATCCGTCGAACTGAGTATCTGCTCTAGGGATGTACGTGGACTCACGCAACAGTTGAGTGGCTCTGCGCGGCTCCCAGGTCGGCCTTATGGTCTCGTGCGCCGGCGGAGTGCGCCGCGGGCCGACTTCGCCACACGGTAGAGGGGCAGACGTTCGATGCGATCGACCTTGGCGCGGAGCAGCGCCAGCTCCGAGACCAGGCGCGAATGCTCCATCACCGCCTTCTCGGGAAGCTCAATCGGCTGGGCTTCGCCGGGGCCTTTGCCCGCCACCACGAGGTATTGGTACGCGCGCGCCTCATCACTGTTCATCTGCTCCCAGAAGCGCGGCGTCGTTTCCAGGCCTACGGCGCGGAGCCGCTCCGCGATCGAGTCCTCGGGGAGGTCATAAACGGTGGCCTCGAGCCTCTGGATGCCCATCCCGGCTGCGCGGAACAAGTCCTCGACCGTCCTTTTCGTGAAGTACTTCAAGTGCGTGTCATCGAGCAGGCCGAGCTTCTCGTAGGCGAAGCCGCCCTCCATCAGCTCGACCCGTACCGAGAGGTGGGCGATGTTGGGGATGGAGGCGATGATGAGGCCGTCGGGCGCCAGGTGCCGCGCCGCTCCGCGAATCGCCTCACCAGGCTGCTTCAGATGCTCGAGGACGTCCGCGAAGACAATGGCGTCGAACTCGCGCGAACCGAGATCGTCCCAGGCGAAACGATCCAGGTCGGCGGTGAAGACCTCCTCGAAGCCTCGCTCTCGTGCCTTCGCGGCATCGGTCTCATCGAGCTCGATGCCCCATACGCGGGCCCCCCGCCGGTGCTTGAGGGCCTCCCCCAGGTAGCCCGCGCTGCAACCAACGTCGAGGACCCGAGCGCCGGTCGGGACCAGGCCCACGATCCTTGTGGTTGCTGAGTTTCGGTCCTCAAGCGGCACCCCCTGGCGTGAGTACTTCGACACCACCGCTTAGTCTGGACGAAAACGTTCAGCTGCCGACGAGGCGTGGGCAGCCTGGTTCGGGTTAGACGCAGGCTCCGCCGAGCTGGGTGCCCAGGCTCGACATCCAGTACAGCCCTGAGCCGGCGACGTAGAGCGCAATCCCTGCTGTTGACGCGCCGCCTTGCTGCGGGCTGAACCACATTGCAAACCAGATGCCATGGCTGTCCGCAATGGGCCGTCCATTCAATCCGAGGCCCTGCGAGTTGCCGAAGATCGGGGTCCGGTCTTGCAAGCCTTTCGTGACCCACACGTCGAAGGCCCCGCCAGTGAAGTAGCTGACGGTGATAACCGCATTGCCAGACGCATCGAAGCCAATCACCTCGCTCCGACCTCCGCCTCGGGTGAACCAATCGCTGACGGCGCCGTTGGTCAGGTCCAGGCGGACGATCGTGTTGGCGACGCCCTCGGGCACAGCCGACGCGGTCGTGCCGTAGGCCGCCACCGCGTTGGCGAGCTGCCAGTAACCCGTCGTGGTGATCTGCTTGGGAGTTCCGGAGTAGGGGAGCAGCCAGAGGCCTGCCGCGCCGTTGATGGTCGCGTACACACCCTGGTTCTGCACGCCGATCATCGTCCACGCATGACCTTGACCGAACTCGGTCGTGGCGCCGGTGGCCACGTTCTCCACGTAGACCGAGTCAGTCGAGGTGTGCGCGTAGTGGCTGCCGTCGGGCGACACGTAGAAGTAGGACACTGGCACCCAGCGCGAGTAGGCGCGGTCGTAGCTGAGGCCCGTGCCAAAGCCGGGATACCCGTATTGCGGCGGCGGTGGTGACGGCGATCCTGGGCTGGGCGTAGGGATGGTCACAGAGCTCCTGGGATCGGCAACATAACTGCCCCCGGGGTAGACGATGAAGCCTCCGCTCCCTGCAGGGCCGACGTAGACCGGGAGCCGGCAACTCATCGCCTCAGCGACCGGGTTACCGCTGGTTGCCGAGTCAACGAACGGCGGGTAGGCGCCGCTGGCGGGGCCGCTGTCCGAGATCACGACCGGGACCGGCGCGGACGGGGGGGGCGTGAATGGTGGAGGGGGAGTGTATGGAAAGTCCGGCGGAGTGCCTTTGGCGAGCGGACTTGGGGTAGTCAGCACCACCGCGGTCGGCGAGAACGAGCAGCGGGTGGCGAGGCCCTTGAGGCCCAGCGTTTGAGCCGGGCCGCATCCGATCGTGGTCGTGGTCAGGATCACGCCACCGATGAGAAGCAGGGTGACCGCGGTGACGAGGATGGCGGCCACCGCGCGCCGGCCGCGAAGTGACTTGAGCCTTGAGATCATCCCCGGGCCACGTGAGTCCATGCCACTAAATCGTTCTGCAAATCAATTAGTTACGGACCCCCAACCTCGAACTGGGCGAGGAGCGCCTGGTTGGCCGGGTCGAAGCGGTCAAGCTCGACTGCCTTGCGTGCCGCTGCCTCGCCCTCGGACCGAAGCCCGAGGTCGCGGTCGGCGAGTGCAAGGTTCCTGTACACGAGCGGATTGTAGGTGCCAAGTTGCGCCGCGTCCCGATAGGCCAGGCGGGCGGCTGCCCAATCGTTGCGTTCGAAAGCCAGGTTTCCGATTTCGACCGCGTAGACGCTCTCCACCGGCCAGAGGTGGCGCGCCTGCTGGGCCTCGGCGTGGGCTGTTTCCAGCTGCCTCCGGGAGTCAGCCTTGACCGCGTTGAGGAGGTGAACGTCGGCGAGGAAGGGGAGGGCGGTCACCGCCACGGCCAGCCCCGCAGCCCCGGCGATCACCACGCCGCCGACGGCAGGCCACCATTTGCCGCCGAGCGGCCGAGACTTCGCCGGTGCGATAGGGCCCCACGACGCCAGGCCCGCGGCTGCGAAGATCCAGAAAGGAAAGGCCGAGGCTAACGCGGAGAAGTTGAGCAACAGCGTGACCTGGTATGCCACCCAGGCGGCGAAGATCGGGTAGGCGCCGTCCGCTCGGCGCCCGCGCCAGAAAGCCAGCACAAAAGCCGCGAGCATCCATCCGTATGCAGCCAACCCGACCAGGCCCTGGGTGGCCGCCACCTGGAGTGGCTCGGAGTGGGTTTTGTCCAACAGCTGCGGCAGCTGCTTGGCCTGGAATCGGGGATAGACCAGCCCGACGTTGTCCGGCCCGTACCCGACCAGCGGCCGGCTCGCGATGAGGTTGACGCTGTCGAGCCAGATGGCCGGCCGGTCACCAAGACTGGCGAGGTCGCGTTCGAGCGGGATTGCGCCGGCCAGCGCCATGGCGGTGACGACGGCGCCGACTATGGCCAGCGCGCCGGCGGCAAGCCCAGCCCGGCGCATGTTGAGGTGTTTTGTTCCGGCGACCACGACGACCGCCGCGAGCGCCGCACCAAGCCAGGCGCTGCGGCTGAACGTGAGGAAGAGCGCGAGGCCGATGACTGCGAGGGCGTTGAGTGCCAGCATGCGCCCCGCCCACGACTGCGCCGCAACCAGCTCGTAGTAGGCGAGCGGGCAGAGCAGGGCAAGAAAGGCGCCCAGCGTGTTCTTCTGGCCAAGGGTGCCGAACGCCGGCACTTGTGCGCCTTGAGCCAGCGAATCGGTAACGGACTGGATGATGGCAAGCACGGCGACCAGGTAGCCGCTGGCCAGCAACACGCGCAGCAAGGAGCGCGCGTCGCGTGCGCCGTCCAGCGCCTGGACGCTCAGCCAGAACAGAGCGGCGTAGGTCAGGATCGTGACCAGACCGTCGTAGCGAGAGTAAATGCCGAACACCGCTACGTTCTGGTTTTCGGCGAAGAGGGTGGACAAACCCGCAGAGGCGATGAATGCGAGCCACGGCAGGTCCAGAGGGGTCCGTTTGACGGCCAGCGTGCGGGCGCTGATCGCGCGCGCCACATACAGGATGAGAAGCCCAAGCACGAGGACCCGGGCGACCAGGAGCTTCGGCAGGACGTAGTGGTCGTACGTGTCCCACCAGAACGCGAGAGGAAGCAGGAAGAGCCCGGCCCTGAGGAACCACTGCTCGATCTGCGGCAGCGGCCACGCGGTCATGGAGGAGACTCTATTGAAAAGGCCGCTTTATTCAGACTAGTCGCGTGGAAGTCACCGAGCCGCGGAATCGCCCGTGGATCCTGGCCGTCATTGCTCTTTTTTTCATCGCACTCACGTTCAGGCCTGTGGTGGAGGGCGATGGCGTCGGTTACTTCGCCTATCTCCACGCGGTTTTGGTCAGGCACAGTCTCGACTTTGCCAGCGAATACGCCGCCGCGACCGCCGCGCACATTCCACTGTTTCTTCCTCTGTTTTCGGCGCCAGGCGCGAATGGGCAGCTGGCTGATTTCTTCCCAGTCGGGTCGGCCGTTCTCAGCGCGCCGGCATACCTGGTCGCACTCGCCTTGCACAGCTCCGGTGAGCCTCAATTCGGCTCACCCTTCGTCGAAGCGTTCACGCTCGCGTCTCTCTTCTACGCCCTCATCGCACTTGCCATTTGCTACCGGCTCGCCGCTTCCGTCGTAGTGAGCCGCCGCGCTGCGTTGATCGGAGTCCTCGGCGCAACCTTCGCCACCCCGCTCGTCTATTACATGCTCAGCGAACCCAGCTACTCCCATACCTTCTCCGTCTTCTGCGTCAGCGCATTCCTCTACGCGTGGTGGGTCGGACCTCCGCGAACGTATGTGGGCTGGTTCGTTCTCGGCCTGCTTGGCGGCTTGATGGCAATGACGCGGTTTCAGGACGGGCTGCTGGTAGCCATCGTCTTGATCGATGCCAAACGACTCCGTTGGCCCGCGCTCATGCTCTTACCGGGCCTGTTGGTTGGATTTGCGCCACAGCTCATCGTGGACCAACTTCAATTCGGCACCTGGATGCCGCAGCGCGTACCCGGCCAGGATCTCAACCCGCTGAGCGGCCACTACCTCAGCGTCTTGTTCTCGAGCCATGAAGGTCTTTTCATATGGACGCCGGCGGTGTTGCTGGCGGCCGCCGGGTTTTTCTTCATCAAGGATCGGCGGCTTCAGCTCGCCTGCGCGCTTGCCTTCGTGCTGGAGGTCGTGGTCACGGGGGCGGCTCCTGACGACGCTGGGGCTTCATTCGGTCCGCGCCGCTTCCTCGACCTGATCCCTTTTGCGGTCGTGGGGATCGCGGCAGTATCAGAGAGACTCGGCGGGAGATTCGCGTGGCCCATCGTCGGCGCGCTCTGCGCCTGGAACCTGATTCTCGTAGCCAATTTCGAGTACGTGTTCGGCGCCCGATACGATCCCGGCTACGCGGGCCTGTTTGCAGGTCAGGTTACGGCCCTGGACTACGTGCCGAGGCTCTTTGCCAAGGGTGCGGTCGTCAGAGACCTGTTGTTGTGGCGGCAAGCGAACATGGGGTTTGACCCTGTGAGAGGCATCTCGTTGTTGGTGTTGGAAGCCTGTTGCGTCGTGGTTGCCCTGGCTGTAGCTGCAAGGGCACCGCGATCTGCGCGCACTCGCGAGCAAGCAAATTGAGGCCGGCAGCGATGGCTGGTAGACTCGCGCGGGTGCCCCAGCCAGAGCGCATAGCGCAGCGTCGTGTCCGCGTGTTCATCGTTCTAGCGCTCGTGGTCCTGATCCTGGCAGGAGGCTCTGGCGCAAGCGTATTTGCTTACTCCTCGATCAAGTACCAGGCGAACCAACTGCAGGCAAAGCTAACGCTGCACCTGCAGGCGGGGCAGAGGGAGCTGGAAGCGGCCAAGGCCAGCTTGATATCCGCGAATTCGAGTCACGACCAAGCCCTGATCGCCAAAGCCAGCGTTCACTTCACCACCGCCAAAGTCGAGTTCATGCTTGCCCGACAGATCGCCGACACCAGTGGGCTCATGCAGCAGCTGGAGGGAGTGCCTGGGGTGGGCGACATGGTGCGGTCACGGAAGGTGGCCGTCGACGGCATCGCAGACATGGGCGTCGCGATCTCGGACGCCGGCCTTGAACTGGCCAAATTGGATGGGCAGCTCATCAAGCCCGCCGGTGCAGAAGGACAACAGGGACGAACCCTTCTTTCGGTGCTCAAGCAGACCAACACGAGCCTGGTCATCGTGCACGGGTACCTCGAACGGGCGCAGAAGGCCGGGGCCCAGGTCGATCTCGAAGTGCTCCCAGTTGCTCAGCGCGGCGCCTTCGTGAATGCTCGAGCAACGATAACTTCAGCTCTCGAGGCGGTGGACGAGTTCGAGAGCCTCGTCCCCATCATCACCGAGGTTCTCGGTGGGAACGGCGCCCGAACGTATCTCATTGAGCAGGTCAACGCGGCAGAGCTTCGCCCCGGGGGCGGGTTCATCGGCACCTATAGCCTCCTGAGAGCAGACCAAGGCGCACTGACTCTGATTCGAAGCGGAGACGCGGTCGAGTTCATAGGCAAGCGTCCTGTACCTGGCCAGCCAGGCTACGTACAACCACCGGGTCCTTTGCGCGAGTCACTCCTACAAAACAAGAGCTGGAGCTTTATCGACTCTAATTTCTTTGCGGACTTTCCCTCCAACGCCAAAGCTGGGGAGGGTTTCGTTCAGCCATTTCTGAAAGACCACATCGACGCCATCATCTCGATCGACTATTACACCGTCGCCAAGATGCTCGAGCTGACCGGGCCGCTGGCGATACCCGGCTACCGAGTCACTGTTAACTCCGTCGACTTCGTCCCGCTTATTGTCGAGTACGACCTTGCCAACTCACCCGTGCACAAGGCAATCCTGAGCGCCGTCGCGGGGCCATTGATGAACCGAGTGGCGACTCTCTCGCCTGACCAGTGGCCGGCTCTGATCGCAGCGCTCAACGAGCTCTCTGCGGCACGCCACCTCCAGGTCTATTTCAACAATGCGGATGTGCAGAAAGAGATGGATCAGTTTGGCTGGACCGGCACACTGAACCCGACGGGTGCAGGAGACTTCATGACGTCCGTCGAAAGCAACCTTGGGGCCACCAAGGCCAACTACTTCGTCACTCGTCACTTCACGGTCGAACTGACAAGGCGCGGTGCAATCCTCCACCACAAAGTGACGATCGACCTCACAGACGACATGCCCTATTCATACCGGCCGGTGGAGTATTACAGCGCCTATCTGAGGCTGTACATAAGCGAGTCGGCTTCCGCAGGCAGCCATAACCTGAGACCGGCGAAATACCCGAATCCGGCTCCGCCAGCTGGACTGGTGATGCTTGACGGGTGGGTTGCGACCTTCCACGGCTACGGCCACTCCGCCCAGGCGGTGTTCGAGTACGACGTCCCTTGGACTGGGGATGGCCGAGGGGAGGCACGAATTTACTGGCAGAAGCAGCCTGGCACCGTGAGCGACGCGATAACAGTGAAATGGAACGACGGTGCCGGTCATGGTTACACCGTCAATGGCAACCTTGGACAGGACCGTGTGATTGGTTTGTCGGCTAGAGGAGTCAGCCTGAACCCTGGCCAACCGGCTCGGGCCCATCTTCCGAGCCTAAGCCTCGGCTAATCGGCAGGCCGTCGTTCGCGATGAGGACGCAGTTTGCAACCGTGAGGGGAAGATATATCGCCCACATATGGCCGGGGGCTTGCAAATATGGGTCGACTGCATTGGCGACAAGCAATGACACGGCGCCTGTCGTTAAAACCACCAATGTGCCGCTGTAAGCCGCTGCGGCTCGCGCCGCTGCCCGCAGTTGTCTAATCACGGCGAGTAGTCCTGCCATGGCGAGCACCGCGCCTGCCAATCCAGTCTGGAACACCAGGACGTGGTACTGGAGCTCAAAGTTCCAAGGTCTCGCAGCGTCTCTCGAGTAACCCGGCAACGTCGCGCCGAAACCGTTGCCAACCCAAGGTGATTTCGCCCAGCCGTCAAGAAGGGCTTTGGCTTCGGCAACTCGGACATCCGGGGTTCCCCCGCCACCGCCAAACGCCATCGCGTGAGCGCTGGCGAATGAAACGTAGATCGCGGAGATGAACAATGGCTGTGTCACGTAGACGATGCCGATGAGCACCACCACCGAGCCAACAACCATCGCTGCCATCTTTGGCCGGCTGCGGAGAGCACCAACCACCGATTGGAATCCGTTGCGGTTCGTTCGCATCCGCCACTGACCGCGAATTGTGACCGAGCAAATCCACGCGATCACGGGCGCAAGAACGATTACAACCAAGATGGCTCGCCGTCCGGCCACCAGAGACGCCACGACGGCCGAAGCTGTGGCATAGAC
>Ga0137397_10004147_pt1 | contig 10077 bp, 8 predicted proteins | sample czorhiz116metaG_FD_106658 | JGI IMG/M metagenome (GOLD analysis project Ga0137397, IMG submission 106658) | Vadose zone soil microbial communities from Angelo Coast Range Reserve, California, USA - czorhiz1.16 metaG | ecosystem: Environmental > Terrestrial > Soil > Vadose zone | place: USA...
AGGCGACCTCACCGTGGAAGTCGTCCCGCGCTCCAAGCGCGACACTCTCGGCAATGCCTTCCTGCGCATGTCCCACGGCTTGCAGGAATTGGTACGTACGACCCGAGATTCCGCCGGCCAGGTTTCTGCCGGCTCCAACCAGGTTGCCGGCGCCGCCGATGAATCCGCCAAGGTCAGCGTCCAGGCCTCTTCCGCCATCGAAGAAGTCACCAGCACCATGCACGAGATGAGCATCAACGTGCAAAACGTGGTCAAGAACACCCAGGTCCAGGCTTCCAGCGTAGCGGAAACTTCCGCTTCCATCGATCAGATGGTCACTTCCATTCAGCGGGTCGCCGATACCGCAAAGGTTTTGCTCGATATCGCCAACCGCTCGCGCGAAGAAGTCGTCACCGGTATTCAGACCATGGAGAAGGCCACCGACGGCCTCAACCGTACGAATCAGGCGATTCAGTCGTCCGCGGAAATCATCAATATCCTCGGCCATCGCGCCGACGATATCGGCAAGATCATCGAAGTGATCGACGATTTGGCCGAACAGACCAACCTCCTTGCGCTCAACGCGGCCATCGAAGCGGCCCGCGCCGGTGAGCACGGCCTCGGTTTTGCCGTCGTCGCCGACGAAGTTCGCAAGCTGGCCGAAAAGTCCACGCAATCCACCAAGGAAATTGCCGACCTGATTCAGAGCATCCAGCGTGAAGCTCGCCAGGCCGTCGAAAACATGGAGCGCAGCACCCGCATCGTCGAGGAAGGTCTCACGCTCGGCAACGATCTGGGTTCCGCTCTGCACAAGATTTCCAACGTCGTCACCGAAGTCTACAAGTTCTCCCAGGAAATCGGCGCAGCCACTAACGAACAGTCCGTTGGCTCTTCGCAAATCGCCAAGGCCACCAGCCGCCTCACCGAAATCACCCAGGAAATCAATTCCGCCGTCGAGGAGCAGGCTTCCGGCGCCCAGGCTGTGGTTCGCGCCATGGACAAGATGCGCGAACTTGTGCAGCAATCCGCTTCCAGTTCCACCGAGCTTTCCGCCGCCGCCGAGCAGATGCTTAAGCTTTCCCGCAATTTGCTGGACAGCATGGACAAATTTGTTCTTGACCGCTCCAGCCAGAAGCAACCACGCCGCGGCGAATCCTATGGCACCAATCGCCGCAGTTCGCCGTCGGGGCGCGAACAAGAACTCGAATACGCGGAAATGTCTCGTTCCTAGAGGGCGGGAGACCTCTCGATGGAAAAAGAACTTCAAGTCGTCGGTTTTCGCATCGGCAATGAAACGTACGGCGTTCGCATCGCGGCCGTGCGCGAGATTGTGCGCGTTCCGGAGATCACTTCGGTTCCCAGCGCCCCCGATCTGATCGAAGGCGTCATCAATCTCCGCGGCAAGATCATTCCTGTCATGGATCTCCGCAAGCGTTTCGGCCAGACCGAGATTCGGCCGGACAAGAAGAACCGCATTCTGGTCGTTGAGCTGGACAACAAACTGATTGGTCTTATCGTCAACGCGGCTTCGGAAGTGCTCAAGATCCCGCCCTCTGAAATCGAAGCCCCGGGCAGTGTTTTTGCCGAAGGAGAATCCGGTTACGTCACCGGTGTAGGCAAACTCAAGGGGCGTCTCATCATTCTGCTGGACATTTCCAAACTCCTGCATCGTCCGGAGTACAAAAGACTCGAGGAGGCCGCGGAACCCGTCGCTACCGCAAGGTAACGTTTTTTCCGGCTTCGACTGTCGCGCCGGACTGCGGGTCCGCTTCACGAAAACAAATGGGAACGATTACTGCCCAGGTCCAACTCACCGAAGCAGAGCTCAAGCTCCTCCAGACGTTGGTCTATCAGGAATGCGGCATGTTTTTCGATGAACGCCGCTCTCACTTCCTCAAAGACCGTCTACAGCGCCGTCTGAAAGCCTGCCAGCTCGACTCTTTCTATGCCTATTATCGCTTGCTAACCAGCCGGGAAGGCCGCGCCGAACTCGCCCTCCTTCTTGAGAATCTGACCGTCAACGAAACCAGTTTCTTTCGCAATCGCCCGCAGCTCGATCTCCTTCAAAAATCAGTTCTCGAGGAAATACTGCGCCGCAAGCAGGAACGCCGCGATTACAGCGTCCGTGTCTGGAGCGCTGGTTGTTCTGCCGGGCAGGAGCCTTACACCGTCGCCATTCTGATCTGCGATGCGCTCGCTTACTACTACCTTCGCAATCCGCTTCCGTTTGTGATGCCGTCGCCGAAGCCGCTTATTCCTCCTCCCTGGAAAGTGGAAATTGTGGCCTCGGACATCAGCTACGCCAGTCTTCGCACCGGTCAGGAAGGCCTCTACACCGAGCAGCAGATGGAACCCGTGGATTACACCACTCGCCTGCGCTATTTTGAAAAGTCTGGCGATAAATATGCCGTCAAGCCGCAACTGAAAGACCTCGTCCAGTTTGACTTTCATAACCTGAAAACTGAATTCTTGCCGCGCCGAAACGACATCATCCTTTGCCGCAACGTCATGATCTATTTTGACGAAGCCGAGCAAAAGCGCTTGATTGAAAAGTTCTGGCATTGCTTGAATCCTGCTGGCTACCTCTTTGTAGGGCATGCGGAAAGCCTGTTTGGACTGACCCAGAAATTCCGTATGGTTCATGAGAACAACGGCACCGCTTACCAGCGCAACGAGGCAACCACGTGAGTCGTCCTCCCGAGGATCGCGGCGGCGAGTTGCGCGCTCTCTTCTTCGAGAGCGCCAACGAACTGCTCCAATCGCTCAATGAAGCTGGGCTCGAGCTCGAATCCCGCCCGGCTGATGAGGAAGTCATTCGTCGTGTCCGTCGCGCCGTCCACACCTTGAAGGGTGATTCCGCAGCCTGCGGTTTTAACAAGCTTAGTGAGCTGGCCCACGAATTGGAAGACGTACTCACGCCGCAGGTCGCGCAAGCTCGCGGCTCCGAGCTGGCCGAACTGGTTCTCACCGCTGCCGACAGTTTTGGCGCGATGCTCACTTCCTACCAGCGTCGCAAGGAACCGCCTTCTGTTGAAGCGCTCCATGCCATGATCCGCAAATTGCTGGAGGGGCCCGCCTCTTCCGGCAGCGCTGGCGCTGTGGCGCCTCAATTGCCCGCCCAATTTGCCTGGACCGAATACGAGCAACTCATGATTTCGGAAGCCGTGCATCGCGGCGAGACTGTCTATAACGTCGCTCTTCGCATCGATCCCGATAGCCTGATGCGCGCCGCCGCCTTCCAGCTCATTCGAAACGTCCTTCACGGCAGCGGCACCGTCATCGCCCTGCGTCCGGAAGATAATGTCGCCGCCGCTACCGTCGAAATCGTCGAGGCGGCTCTCGCGAGTTCCCAGGGGGAAGAAAGGCTTCTCCAGCGCTGCCGCATTCCTTCGATTGTTTCTGATGTTCGTCTTGAACGGGCCACCACGGCAGAAACGCCCGAACACGAATTGCTCGGCCATTTGCTGGAAGCCCAGGCCGCCAAACTTGTTGCCAGCGCAGCCGACCCTGCCGATGGCGCTTCGGCAAGCGTTCCGGCTGCCGCCGGCTCTGCCGCCGCTGCCGTAGCCGAAAGTACCCTTCGTGTGGAGGCCACTCGCATCGACGCGGTCATGAATCTTGTCGGCGAATTGATCATTGGCAAGTCCATGCTCAATCGCACCCTCACCGAGTTTGACCAGAAACACGCCCGCGATCCTTTGCGCGCCAAGCTTGCCGATGCCATGGCATTTCAGGCGCGAATCCTCGATGAACTTCACAAGTGCGTCTTGAAAATTCGCATGGTTCCCGTCGAACAGCTCTTCCGCCGCTTCCCACGCGTCGTCCGCGATGTTGCCAAGCAGTGCGGCAAGGATGTAGCGCTGGAACTCTCCGGGCAGAACACCGATCTTGACAAAGGCATTCTCGATGCTCTTTCCGAACCACTCATGCATCTGGTCCGCAACGCGGTTGACCACGGCATCGAACCTGCCGACGAGCGTTTGACTGCCGCCAAACCCGCGCGCGGTACCGTCTATCTCAACGCTTATCACCAGGGCACCCAGGTGGTCATTGAAGTTCGCGACGACGGCCGCGGCATCGATCCTGTCCAGCTTCGCGCACGCGCCGTCGAAAAGGGCGTCTTGAAAGCCGAAGAAGCCAAGCGTCTCTCCGATCAGGAGACCCTCAATCTTATTTTTGAATCCGGATTCAGCACCGCTTCCGCGGTAACCGAAGTTTCTGGCCGCGGAATCGGCATGGACGTCGTTCGAACCGTCCTCGACCGTCTTAAGGGAACCGTTCAGGTTTCTTCGCACAAGGGCCGCGGCACAACAATTCAGCTGCGCGCGCCGCTCACGCTTGCGAGTATTCAGACCTTGCTATTCCGCGTTGGTGGCCGCCTTTTCGCCGTGCCGCTCTCCTCGGTCGTGGAAATCACCCGTATCACCGATCCCGAAATTCATCGCGTCGACCAGCGCGAAGTGCTGCGCCTTCGTGAGCAAATTCTTACTCTCGTTCGCCTCGATCATCTCAGTCGCCTCCACAGCATTGACACACAGCCTGTTCGGAAGAAGCATTTTGTCATCGTCATCGGCGCCGCTGAAAGGCGCTTCGGTCTCCTCGTGGATAGCCTGGTCGGCGAAGAAGAATTGGTGATCAAGGCGCTGCCCACCGAAATCGTTTCCAGCGATCTGGTCAGCGGCGCTTCCATTCTCGGTGACGGTACCGTCGTCCTCATCCTCAATGTTCCTGCAGTCCTTTCGCGGCTCGCGCGTGCGACGCCGCTCGGAGCCATCGCATGAGCGAGCGCATCCGAGTTCTCGTCGTCGACGATTCCGCGCTCATGCGGAAACTGATCCCCGCGATTCTTGCGCGCGACTCTTCCATCGAAGTGGTTGGCACGGCCATGGACGGCGCCTTTGCATTGAAGAAAATTGAAGAGCTCGACCCCGATGTCGTCACCCTCGATCTCGAGATGCCTCGCATGGACGGCATGGAGACGCTGCGCCTCATCATGCGCCGCGCTCCCTTGCCGGTCATTCTCTTCAGTACTCATTCGAAAGAGGGCGGCTACGCCACGCTCAAAGCCCTCGCGATGGGCGCGGTCGATTTTCTTGCAAAACCAAAAGATGCCGCTGTCGGCCACCTCGACGAAATTGCCGATCAATTAATCGCAAAAATCAAAGTCGCGAAGCGCGCCACGGGCCGCAAGCTGCCCCCCGCCATCATCCAGGAGACCCCCTCGCCGAAAAAAGGAACTCGCGCCACGCTCCCTCCGCGCCGCATCATCACCATCGGAATTTCCACCGGCGGTCCAAATGCGTTGCAATTTGTCTTGTCGCAAATTCCCGCGGACTTTCCCTCCACAATTTTGATCGTGCAGCACATGCCCGAAGGTTTCACTGAAATGTTTGCGAAGCGCCTCGATGAATGTTGCGCTCTCGAAATTCACGAAGCGCGTTCCGGCGATCTTCTGCTCGCCGGCCGCGTTCTAATCTGTCCCGGAAATCGCCACATGATGGTTCGAAGGATGCCGCGCGGCGACATGGTAATTCTTTCCGACAGCCCGCCCGTGAACGGACATCGGCCGTCCGCTGACGTTTTATTTCACTCCGTCGCGCAGGAATTTGGACTCACTTCTGTCGGAATCATCATGACCGGCATGGGCGACGATGGCTCAGAAGGGCTCGGCGCAATCAAAGCAGCCGGCGGAATGACCATCGCGCAGAGCGAAGACACTTGCGTCGTCGGCGGGATGCCGCGCGCGGCGATCGTCAAGGGTTACGCGAATAAAATTGTTCCGCTCGATGGACTCGGTGCGTACCTCGTTAGCAATTACGGCGTGGAACGCGGCTCCGAAAAAGCCGAGAAGAACGAGAAGTGTGACAAGAACGACAAGAACGAAAGGACCCCTGTTTCTTCCTCGCGCTCGTGAAAGCGAGTGCGGGGATAAGGAGAAGGCCATGAAACAATTTGCCGCTCTACTTCGGAAAGACAATCAGCCGGTTCGCTACCTCGTGGTGGACGATTCCGTCTTCGCTCGCAAGAATCTCATCAAAATGATCGAGATGTTTGGCGGCGAAGTGGCCGGGGAGGCCGGAGATGGCTTGACGGCCATCGCCGAATTCAACCGGATTAATCCGGACATCGTGCTCATGGACATCACCATGCCGCAGATGGAAGGGATCGAAGCGGTGGAGCGCATCGTGCGGCAGCACGCTAACGCGCGCATCGTCATGGTCTCGTCTGTGGGGTACCAGGAGAACATTCTGGCGGCCCTTCAGAAGGGCGCGAAGCACTTCGTACAGAAACCGGTGAAGCCCGAAGTGTTGTACGAAATTCTCCGGTACGTGCTGAGCGACGATCCCAACGCCGTCGGCGCGCCGGTGGCGCTGGCCGGAGAGCACCGCTCATGAGGATGGAACTGATTCAGCCGTTCATCAACGCCGCGGACGCGGTTTTCGCGGAGTCCCTGCAGGCGCCCACGAAAATCGTGGACCTGGAAATGGACGAAGACGCGTACCGCCGGAAGGGTGTTGCGGCGCTGATCGCCATCAAGGGCGACATTGAAGGGCGCGTGATTCTCGACTTGTCGCCCGAAGTGGCGGTGAAAGTGGCCAGTGTGCTCGCCGGTACGGAAGTGGAGGCGAGCGAGCAAGTGGTGAAGGAAACGGTTTGCGAGATGGCGAACATGGTCATCGGAAATTCGGTGACGCTGCTGAACGATCAGGGGTTTCATTTCAAAGTGTTCCCGCCGGAAATTCACATGGATGAAAACGGGCTGGCGGGCAGCGCGGACACGGAAGCACTGGTGATTTGCATCGAGACGCCGTGCGGCAACATTTATCTGAACATCGCGATGCACTATCTGCATCGCCGCCGGCAAGAGCGCAAGGAAGCTCCGGCGCTGGATTGAAACACTTGTCCCTAGACTGTTTTCCGCTTGCATGGAAGAAGAACCAAGGTCGCGACGGATGGCGATCGGTGAAAGTTCTTCCTTTTGAGCATTGAACGCAACTGGGAAGGCCTGGCCGGCAATTCGGTACTGAAAGCTACCTGCTAGAAAGTCCACAGTCACTCCAGAGGCAAATTGAGTTCACTGAGGAAGTGCTCACGTTTTCTGTGAGCGTCCCTTCACCGGCGACCTGCTCCCCAAAACCCGCGCAGAAATGTATATGATTCTTGCGAGTTGCAGAAACGGAGAAGCGTCGGTAAATGCCGGAGTTACCGGACATTACGGTCTATATCGAAGCGCTGGAGCGGCGGATTGTGGGGCGCGTATTGGAGCGGGCGCTGGTGGCGGGGCCGCTTTTATTGAGGACGGCGACGCCGCCTCTTGATGCGAGCCACGGGCGCAGGGTGAAGGGATTGCGGCGGATTGGGAAGCGGATCGCCATCGGGTTCGACAACGATGTCTGGCTGGTATTTCACCTGATGATCGCGGGGCGACTGCACTGGAAAGAGGGACGCGTCATTCCAGATGGCAGGCGGGTGTCGGCGGCATTCTATTTTGAGAATGGGACGCTCACGCTTACAGAGGCCGGGACGAAGAAGCGGGCGTCGCTGCACGTTTTGGCGGGGGAAGCGGAACTGGCGGAGCTTGATCCGGGAGGGATTGACGTGCTCGCCACGGATGGCGAACAGTTTGGCGCGGTATTGACTTCCGCCAATCACACTTTGAAACGCGCGCTGACGGACCCCCACTTATTCAGCGGAATCGGCAACGCCTACTCCGATGAAATTCTCCACAACGCGCGGCTCTCACCGGTAATGCTGACTGAAAGGACGAAGCCAGAAGATATCGGCCGATTGTACGAGGCAACCAGGGAGACGCTGACGCATTGGACCGAAAAGCTCCGTGCGGAGGCGGGCAACAAGTTTCCGGAAAAGGTGACGGCGTTCCGCCCCGGGATGGCGGTGCATGGGCGCTACGGACAGCCGTGCCCCCGGTGCGGAACGAAAGTGCAGCGGATTCGGTATGCCTCCAATGAAACCAACTACTGCCCGCATTGCCAGACAGGAGGAAAATTGCTTGCCGATCGCGCGCTGAGCCGGCTGCTGCGCGAAGACTGGCCGCGGTCACTCGATGAGATGGAGGAGCGAAAGTCCCGGAAGTGATCAGAACGAAGCGCAGTACCTTTGGCACGGCTCCCGACAAGGTCGAGACAGGTTCCGCCGTGCCGTGTCTACGATTGTTTTTTAATAGAGCCGAAGTTCAATGATGCGAGAGCAATTGCGCCGGAGGGCCTTCTCGCACTTGACAAGTGTTTCCCGGCCACTGCCTTCGGTGTCGGAGAACTCCATCTTGAGGATTTCGGTGGCTTGTTGGAGGGCTTCGAGCAAATCTGGCGGATCCGCGAGCACGCGCTCGGCTGCGAGACCGTGTGACTGGGCGATCGGAATGCCTCCCTGATTCTGCGCGCGGGAGAGGCGAAGTTCCGCCAAAGCGGACCTGGTTGTAAGAAACGCGTTGGCCAAGCGGGCGCGGGACTGCTCAACACGTGCGGCCACCAAATAGGATTCTTTGAGCAGACTCTTCCCTCGCGATTGCAATGTTCCGGTTTCTCTGGAGAGTGACGCGATTCTGTGGCGTTGCGCGCGCAACTGGTCAAGTAGGGCCGGCAGGGAAGTGGACGGCGTTCGGCGTCCAAACATGGTTTCGCGGTTCAAGTGGCCTCCATGCATGAGCGAAAGTGAGCCCTTACCGGGCTTGTGCGGCGATGGACTGGAACTCCGCGGCCTGCAAAATCAATTGCGAATTCGCCTGCCTGCGTTCCAACCAACGATAGCACAACGAAAGGTAGAAAGCTCCGCCGCTTGAAGATACGGTGCGCAATGCAACGTATTCTGCCGGGCAGATCAAGGGCCTGGCCCCGGTTACTCCAGGCAGCAAGTGCTTTGGTTTCTAGATGGGCAGGGACTGTCGCAAAGTCATGGAATTGGACTAGAATCAGCGCGAGCTGCATTTCAGGTGGACGGAACGAAAGGGAAATGCTATGTCCGCTTCTCTCTCTTTATTCCGTCCGCGCTGGCTCCCGCACACTTCTCGAGGCAGGTGCGTTCAGCGATGAAGACGCATGAAAAATCATGAAGTCCGAGACGAAGAATAAGAGCCGGCAAAAAGATGCCGCGCCGAAGATGCAGGATGCGCCGACACGCGGGCAGGAGCGTGACGCCACGATTGTGGCGATTGGAGCTTCCGCTGGCGGCATCGAAGCGTTGACGGAGTTATTGAATTACCTCCCGCCGGACACGGGAATGGCTTTCGTGCTGGTGCAGCATCTTGACCCGAAACATCACAGCATCCTGACGGAGCTGCTGGCGAAGAAAACTCCGATGACCGTGACGGAAGTATCTGATGGCCTGCCGGTAAAGCCCAATCACCTCTACGTCATACCGCCGAATGCGGCGATGTCCATTTCCGACCACACACTGCACCTCAGTCCGCGCGAAGAGTCGCGCGGCGCGCACATGGCCGTGGACCTCTTCATGCGTTCGCTCGCAGAACAGAAGGGGAACCGGGCGATTGGCGTCATCTTGTCCGGGTCGGGCACTGACGGAACGCTGGGAATGAGAGAGATCCAAGCGCACGGCGGCGTGACCTTTGCCCAAGACGAGGGATCGGCTAAATACTTCGGGATGCCGCGAAGCGCGGTGGCCGCCGGCTGCGTGGATTACGTGCTTGATCCAAAAGGAATCGTCAGGGAACTGGCGCGGCTCGCACGCCATCCCTACGTAGCTCGCAGCATTTTGGCGGGCTCGGACGAAGGTGCGCCAATCCCCGAAAAGGGACTGAACGCGATTTTTCAGGTTCTGCGTTTGGCCACCGGAGTGGACTTCACCCATTACCGGAAGAGCACGATCCTGCGCCGGATTCATCGCCGCATGGTGGTCCACAGGATTGACAATATCGAACAATACGCAAAGTTCGCGCAGAAAAAACCAGCGGAGATCAAGGCGTTGTACCAGGACATGTTGATCAACGTGACCAGCTTTTTCCGCACACCGCGCGTTTTCGAGGCCTTGAAATCCACGGTCTTTCCGGTGCTTCAAAAAAACCTGAGGAGGGAGCAAGGCATCCGGATTTGGACTCCGGGGTGCGCTTCCGGAGAAGAAACA
>Ga0137397_10004151_pt1 | contig 10071 bp, 16 predicted proteins | sample czorhiz116metaG_FD_106658 | JGI IMG/M metagenome (GOLD analysis project Ga0137397, IMG submission 106658) | Vadose zone soil microbial communities from Angelo Coast Range Reserve, California, USA - czorhiz1.16 metaG | ecosystem: Environmental > Terrestrial > Soil > Vadose zone | place: USA...
GGAAGTGATTGAACGGGTCAACGCACCTCATACTCCGCATCCTTTCGCCATCGTTTCTGTAACATTTCCTTCGTCGCCAGACCTTCGTACATCTATACCCAGAATACAAGGGAAGGAAACAAATGGCTTAAGCATCGCCTCGCGTTTAGAAAGAAAAAAAATGCATGCACGCACGTCTTTAATATCGTCGACGATGGCAAGGTGATACGGGTTGGGTATCGCGGGCAGGGCGCTCTGACGGCGCGTTGCGCCATGGTTAGCTCCACCACAGTTCAGGGATTGCGAGCGCCGGATGCTCAAGCGCCTGCGCTCGTTGACAGAATCGACGCCGGAATAGTGCGCCCCGCTCACGGCCGAGTCCAACAGCCCCGGCGTCGGGATGGATCGGGGCAGCAAAGAGGTATGATAGGTAAGCGACGGGTAGGTCGTCATCGTCGGCGATGGCGGCTGTGGGGCCGAGCTGGGGCTCGAAGGCATGGGACTTGTCGCCATCGTGTTGCCTGCGTGAATGGTTGGTGATGGATGGAGAACAAGATTCGGGAGCGGTGCATTGCTCCGCAGGCCGAATTTAATAAATTGTGCCGCTCGTTGATCATAAGCACAATCACAATTGTTCCTCGCTCGGAGTATGTAAGCAACCGCAACCTTTCTTTTTCCGACCCGGACCAGCGCTTGCGACGAGACAAGGACTAGGTCGTACTGGACCGGACAACACTCATGTCGGACCAACATCAACGCATGGTCCGAATTATTAATGGCATTTACTGAATATGGTGGTCCCGTCCGACTGGCAACTCGAACAGTCTTGTCCATCTCTTTGCGTAATCGATTTGAGAGAACGCTGGTGGTACTAAGGGCGAGTTTCATCGAAGATTCGAATTGTACTCCATAGCAACTGCGGTTTCTAGTGGGCTAATCCCTAGGCGGTTGATGGCTCATGAGCAGTCGGATTATGATCATATACTTCAGGAACAGAGAAATAAAGGCGATGTATCGCGACACTAGTAATCAATCCACCCCAATATGAATATTTTTTGCTCTATTTAGCTCCATTGGAGGCAGTTCCTTGCCAAAGGCCGTATGCTTTCCCCGGTGTGGTCTGCCACAATCGAATGGTGCCTGAATGAGCACTAGTGAGCACGAGTAAACCAATCACTGAGGAGTCAACGTACCGTCCTCTAATAGACCAAGACGTGACGAGACATTTAGGACAGAAGTTGTCAGTCGAGCGTAAACGACGAGATGGACCACGCTTGAACCCACCACTTCCACTAGCATAAACCTCTCCGTCCGGGCTGTACTCGACGCAGTGCACAGGCCCATGGTGACCCTTGAGCACATCCCATTCATCGCCGTTGATCCCGTGAACGCGGACCCATTCGTCACTTGTACTCCCAGTCACGAATCGATCCTGCCAAATTGGGTGGACCGACGCGGACGACGGCGCGTACGACAGGTTCACGCTATGAATCGGTGTGCTGGTCGCGGCAGGCTGAGCGGGGATGAACGCTGCCATCTTTCCAGACGTCACCACGAGTCGCTGTATTGGCAAGGCAAGTTCCATCGAAGTGATCGGGTTGTCGAATGACATCTTTCTCGTCACTTGATGCGTGCGTCGATCCCACCACCTCATTGGGCAGATCCGTTTATCAGCCGCGAAGAGAAACCTGAGCGGGAAGCAACACCCACTTGATAAACCCATCATCGCCCCCACTCACAGCGCTATTCTCGTCAAACCATACAACGCTCTTGACCGTGCCATCATGCGATTGCGCATTGCCCTCGGATAGGACATCTGGCTCCGCATCCGGTTTCCCGAGGTCGAATATTCGGACTTTTTTTTCTTGCCCCCCGGTAAGCAGATGTGAGGTCGACGGAGAGATCGAGACACTTCGGACGATGTGGTTATGCGGGAAGGAGTGGAGCGAATGTCCGCTGTACGTATCCCAGATCTTGCTATAAGGCGCAAAGCCAGTCCATCAACTGCACCCCCCTCGAGACGCATAGCTATACGATAGAGAAGACGCACGCTGTAAAGTCCGCACTGCCCGATGCCGCACGCGACCCATCGCGACTGAGCTTTGTGCTCCAAACCGCACCCTTGTGTCCGACGAACGTGCCGATCCAATCGCCGGTCCATTCGCGCAACATCGGGTTTCCATCTTTGCAGCTAGATATGAGCAGGTACGTGCCGTCGTCCAACAGCGGAGAGAAAGAAAGGTGTGTGATAGGGCGCGTGTGTCCCGGCGCCACGAGCGGCACAGCTTTAGGTGGTGCCGACATTGCGATTCGTGATCTTGAAAAAAAAGAAAAACTGGAATTTGGGAGGGTCGCGAGGCGAAGAAATGGAGAATGTCGTGAGGGAGAGAATGATGGCAGGCGCACCGCGCGCTGACGGACAGGAAAGGAGGACAAGACCAGTGGGTGACCAAGAACCTCCTACCTAAACATCGTGTGGTGGCATCCACGTGCACTGGCCAACCACGTATTTTTACAACGTAGTCGAATTCAATTCAACCGATCTGACCAAGCCTTCAAGGATGTTTTCAAACACTGGAATCTACTCTAAATATCAAGCAAGCTTTTTGTGACCAAACAAGGCGTGGCTTTTGTCTCCAGGCGTTTGTGGTTGTGACAACGCAAGCAAGCAACGCGTCTCCGACCTTGGAACCCCTTGCAACACCCTAGAAGCGGATTGCATTGTGAGATTACCGCAGTACTATCATCCAATACTTGTAGTAAGTAGTACTTCGGAGAGCGCATATCTAGTCCTTCCCTCCTGGTGGATCAATACAGCAAACTGCCTCATGCCTTCTCAAAGTCGAGAACCTCGCAGCACAGCATGATCGCATCATTCTAATATACAGATGACATGTAATGACATGTACAAGTTCTGCCCTGTATGACACCCTTGATTTGTCGAGTGGCATTCTCATGTTTAACCTGGGATGGAAGGGGGTCAGCGTACAGACCAACTCGGATGTACTTACACGTTTCTGGGTATTGAATTGAAGGGTTTAAAGTTCGAACGTTCAGGTGAAACGTGGCATGTGGCACCATTATTGAAGGCGAATAGCTTCTCTTCAACGTTTAGTAGGGCCGGCGTTAAGGAGGAAGTGTACGTAGTCTGACAAGTCCACATGATGTGAGTATTCCATCCAGTTAACGGTCGTGCGGGGGTCCCCATGTACCACAATGAATGGACGGAATTTGTAGTTCACGGTCCACCGGAAGGGTCCAGCGTCGCGGTGTGTACAGAGGGGACTGGATTGGTGGGCATCGTCGGGTTGGGCATGTATTCGATGCCATTAAGGATTATGGGGGCTCCCGTCCTGGTGCTGATGGTACTGCTAGGTTGTGTGTCGGGTACAGGGGCGGATTGCATCGTGCCGGGTTGCGTTGTCGCGACGTGTGCGGATTCTCGGGTATTAGCTATGTTTGACTGGGTGGTGACAGCCGGGGGGCCATCGGGTTGACAGGCGGGGCATGTAGGGTTCTGCACGTCGTTGGATGAGGGATCCCTCTGCCTCGATATGCCAGACAACGGTTTCAGAGCAGAATCTCGCAGACGTAGACATCGATTGAATGGCGGATTGGATGTGTCCGAATTGGTCCCCGAGCGCATTCGCCAGTAATAGGGTGAGTAGTTCGTCGTCGTCGATGCTACCCATTTTGATGACGCATTGGTAAAGGTCACGAAAGTTCCGCGATAGTTTTACTGAGAGAACTGCCGAAGTCGAACTTGACACTGAAGGCTTTTACGACAGTATTTTATTTTCGCGTAATAAGCCAAGCTTCTCATGTCGTTTGCGGAGTGTTTCGAACATGTTATGACTCGTCGCTTGCCACGGATGAGAGGGTAATCTGTGGGTGAGGCATGTTCAAGGATTAATCCGCGCTGGGAGCTATCGTTCAATAGCCAAGCCCAATGAGCAGCAGGATACTGTTGTTGATCGGGACAAGGAAGTGAGCCGTCGAGCCAATGACTGAAGCCCGGTCTGAGAGCGAGTAACCCCACGCGTCGGCTCCATTCCTCTCAGTTGGATTTTCCGAGATCTAGTATCAGGTCGGACGGCCAACCCGCTTCGGACAAGATGGGTTCTGGAATCAAGTCTGGAGTCCCTGATTACCTTGGTATTCACATTCGGCTGACCCGTCGGCGGGTTATTATTCAAGGTTGTGTTGTTGGCGGGAGTCGCCGAGGTATTATTATTTGTGTTCGACGGGTATTTGTATTTGCGCTGGGAGCGGTGGGGGTATTCGAGTTGGAGGACATGTAAGGAGATTATGGGGGATGTATATTATCACGGTGCGCGGTGCAGTTTGGTTGAGTGGCTTGTCTTATTGTCACGATGAAGGTATACGAAGGGCTTGTGTTTGATCCACCTCGGCGTATCTCACGCGTGTTCAGGCCCCCAGGCTAGCCCTCTTTCTCGCGACAGCGTTGGGTTGGTGGAAATTGGAAAGGTCTGAGTGATTATCACCGCCACTAAATCACCTAACTGAGGTAGTAGCCCGTCCACCATCAGGGATCTGTGTGACTAAGAATGGGTAGAGCTTGAATTCATGTGACCCAACTTTCTCATGGGTGTCGCACGAAAGCGTTCCTGAGTGGTAGACGGTTTCGTGGGATGAGATGTCTCCTATCGATGACTGGCACATTTTCTCATTCTTCATCGACCCGGTGATGACGTGACCATCCTTATGTGATCTTATGCACACCACATCACATCACGAAGAACACAAGTGTGTACCTCTCACCGTCTCCCCGATGAGTGGCACAGGAACAGCGAGAGTAGCTTGACCGATGCCAGATCTCGATTGGTTTGATTTTTTCGAAAGACGACAGTCAAAGGTACGCCATGTTGGTGCGGCATTAGATAATACGTGAAGCCGATGACGCGACGCCGTAACCCCGCGCAGACGCGCCACAAACGCGTCAACGTGCTTCGCGATTGCGTGCTCGAACGCTGGGCTGTTTCAGGCTGAATTATCCCTCGCTTTGGCCCTGGTCTCCGGATGCTCTCAGCTGTCGTACAACGTTGGCTCGGCCTCGGTGTTTCTAGTCAGGCCCAATCAGACGGCATGTCACTTTATCAAGTATCCACAGGGACCACGAATCCTCATAGTGGTCGTTCCGTATTCGAAAATTAAAAATCAACGATGTATCGGGGACAAAGTCCTTATATACCGGACTGTCTCTCCCGTGTCTTTTTTTCCATTCCCATCATGAACTCTGAGCGAGCCAAGAAGTTGGGAAAGAAGATCATAGCATACCCTGAAGAAGAGCCCTCCGTTCTCTCTTCCAGGGACTGGCTTCAAAGTCTCGCCAAAGATCCCAAGGAGTTTGTACGTTAATTACCGTTCACCGTGCTATTCTTTCTGTTCACTCTAAATAGTCGACACATTATCTCCTGCGCCTCTTCCCTATCTTGGGCTGGATCACTCGCTACAGTGAGCCGTGCTTCCCTCGCATCATGCTGTGATACTCAAAGTGGCTCATCACGTATACACCACCTCCAATAGATGTTGGTTGGCTAACTGGCGATATCATTGCTGGTCTTACCGTCGGCATGGTCCTAGTCCCCCAAAGCATGTCCTATGCCACGGTAAATCAATACCGCCGCAATCTGTGACGATCCTTGTAACCAAGATGTCTATCCCAGATCGCAACCTTGCCACCTCAATATGGTCTTTACTCGGCTTTCGTTGGAACCATGACATATTGCGTGCGTTATCCTGTGAAGTGTATCCTCCTTTCATACCCAACCCCTCCCTTCAGTTGTTCGCCACGACCAAGGATATTTCTATCGGCCCCGTCGCAGTCATGTCTCTTACGGTCTCTCAAATAATCACATACATTGACCAAAAACACCCGAACGAATGGTCAAGCCCACAGATTGCCACAAACTTGGCGTTCATATGCGGATTCATCATTTTGGGCATCGGACTATTCCGCTTAGGTTGGGTGGTGGAGCTCATCCCTATACCCGCTGTCGCAGGTTTCATGACCGGCTCCGCAATCAATATCGCCGCGGGTCAAGTCCCTGGCCTTATGGGTATCACCGGATTCAAGTTTGTCTTCGCTTTCTTAGTGTTGAGGCGCATTACTGATCTCTCGCCTAATAGTACACGGGCCGCTACCTTCCACGTTATCATCAATACTCTCAAAGGGCTTGGTAGGACGCAAAAGGATGCTGCCTTCGGTATTATCGGTCTCTTTACTTTGTATGCTATTCGCATAACATGTGATTATCTGGCACGACGTTACCCTCATCGAGGTTCGTCGTGTCATGCGTCATCTCGGCTGTAGCTCATTGTCCCCTCACAGCTCGGATGTTTTTCTTCATATCGGCATTCCGCAGTGCCTTCGTGATTGTTGTCCTTACCTTCGCGTCTTGGCTGTATACGCGTCATCGTAAGAGTTCAAAGGGCACATACCCTATCAAGATCCTTGGGACAGTTCCTCGAGGATTCCAGCACGTCGGCTCCCCCAATATCGACTCTCGCCTTATCGCGGCACTTGCCCCTAAAATCCCTGTGGCTACGATCATCTTACTGCTTGAGCACATCGCTATTGCCAAGTGTAGGTCGATCAATACACGGCCTACTACCGTTCGCTAATATTCGTCTAGCATTCGGGCGTATGAATAACTATAAGATTGACCCCAATCAGGAGCTCGTTGCCATAGGCGTCACCAACACCGTCGGGACTGTCTTCGGAGCTTATCCTGCCACTGGTTCTTTCTCACGCACTGCTCTCAAATCCAAGTCAGGCGTGCGCACCCCGTTAGCGGGCATCCTCAGCGGCATTATTGTCATCGTCTCCTTGTATGGTCTCACACCGGCCTTCTACTGGATTCCGACGGCCGGGCTCTCCACCGTCATTATCCACGCGGTGGTTGATCTCGTCACGAAGCCCCCACAAGTATACAGGTTCTGGCGCATCAATCCATTCGAGTTCTTCATCTGGGCTGCCGCAGTTCTCGTGACCATTTTCTCGACCATCGAAAACGGCATCTACGTTTCGTTGTCCACATCTGCAGTACTTCTCATTTTCAAGCTCGCACATCCGCGCGGCCATTTCCTTGGACGTGTCCGAGTACATTCAAGTGGAAATACATCCGAGTCGCGCGACGTTTTCGTTCCGCTCTCCCGTAATCGCGTCATCAACCCTCAGATCCGCGTGCACCCCCCTTCGCCAGGCGTCCTCATCTACCGCTTCGAAGAGACGTACGTCTATCCGAACTGTAGCGTGCTTAACAGCGAAATCGTGGATCATGTCAAAGCGACCACGCGCCGCGGACAGGACCTACGCCTAGTCCCCCTCACGGACCGGCCTTGGAACGATCCCGGGCCCCGGTACGGTGCTGCCGCGGAGTGGGAAGAAAACCAAGCAAGGCCAGATCTACGCGCCATCGTTCTAGACTTTTCCACGGCGTAGGTCCGCTTTGACTGTGGTTAATCATCCGATCGCTAACGTGTTGGTGCAGATCACAGGTTGATACGACATCGGTGCAGGCGCTAATCGACACTCGCGTCGAGGTTGAAAGGTGGTCCGATCATCCAGTCGAGTTCCACTTTGCGACTATCCTCTCTCCCTGGATCCGTCGTTCACTCGTCGCGGCCGGCTTCGGCTATGACCTCAGGTCACGGTCTCTTCCTCCTACACGACCTCATGACGTTGCCTCTGTCGAGCCATCGTATGACCTTTCGCAAACCGGTCCTTCGATGGCGATGATGACGGACATAGAATATGGGGATGCGAAAGGAATAGAGACCGCTGGTCCATCGTACGGCACGAGACAGCGCGGCGAGGCATCTGCCGTGCAGGTGGACACGCCTTACTTCCACTTAGACCTGGCAGAGGCGGTGGCGGCTGCGGAGGCAGGGCTTTCTAAAATTTCACCACATCCATCACACACGTTGGATTCAAAGGGCGAAGATAAGTTCGAAATTGGGGAGAGGGAATGAAGATTTACGAAGTTGATTATGTAATGGTATCTAACACGTGACGTATTACTCGCTCCGAGTCCGTCCCTTGTGTGTGCGGTGTGCGCGTGTACACAAAACAAAATTCGCCTTCGAGATCAATGCTCTTATCGCGCTCGCGAACGCTGATGCTAAGATCCGATTCTTGTTGTTCACGCTTCCGTTCGCTGTCCGCTTCAGCACCTGCTCATGCCGGCCACAACAAAGTACGCGCTCGTCCACGTTGAACTTATCAACCCACTTTACACCTGCGCTACCATCAGTGGTCAAAGATTCAACAAAAGAAGGGTATTAACGACCAGCGTCGCGGCCAAGTCTACGCACGAGCTTTCCGCGTAAGCAAATTGTTGCCCTCTACGAGACGCGTCATCACACTGCGCCGTCGTCATCCCACTACCGTACCACCGTGACCTAACGATGACGGGAAATACAGGACATCATGATCACCGCGCGCCGTGAGTGTCATACCCTCCCATGAAACACCCCTCGCACGTCCCGGGGACTTACGGACAGGCACACCTTTCGCGGTTGTGCGCACCTTTTAGATGGTGGGTCGGTTGATCCAGAGAAGAACGTCGCGCTTTTCAACGTCGTCAAAAAGGCGCGGGCGGACGGCGTTCCCAGGGCAAACATAGAGAGCGCGTTGCAAAAGGTGCGTGCGTGCATGCGTCATATCTTCTTTGTCTTGTCGTCCCCTCTCTGGCGGACCGGACCGGACCACACTGCGGCGTTGCGGTTCTCTTTTCATCTTTTCACGAGAGCGCTGACCCGGCTCATTTGCTAGGCCGCGGGAGGGAAGGAAGGGTCTGGGCAGCTGACGACCTACGAGGTGCTTGCTCACGGCTCTGTCGGACTTATCATGTGCGTGCCCCCGCCCGGCGTCCTTCTTCTCTCCTTGTGTGACGAGGCGTGCTGACTCGCGAAAGAGAATGCTTGACGGATAACGGCAATCGCACGCTGCACCAGCTCCGTGAGATCCTCAACGCGCACAAGTGCGTCGGGCGCTCCTACCGCCCTCATACGTATTGCCTTGTCGTCGTCTGAACCTGACCTCCTTTTTTATTATTATTATTGCGCGCGCACAGCGCCCGGTTCGCGACGGTGATGTTCATGTTCCGCCATTGGGGACGTGTGCGCGTTACGCTCAGTGAGCAAGATGTGGCGGGTGGAGCGGTCGACAGGCTCTTTGACGAGGCGATCGCCGCCGGCGCTGAAGATTTCGACCAGGTTGCCGGAGCTGGACCGGGCGTAGAAGTCGAGGTAAACGTTCCGAGTCTCCCGTTCTAGCTCATGGATCTGAAAGGCTGTCGATAGATCATGTGTGTGCCGAATGCGTTGGGAAAGATGACCGGCCTTGTTACACAGTCCGGCTTCTCGCGGGGGTTGTTGTCCAGTGAGCTCGTATACGCGCCGGCAGAGGATATCGTGGGTGATGCGGAACTGGGCAGCAGGGTCAAGGAACTGGTGACTGCTTTGGAAGAAAATGAAGGGACGTTGCGAGTGTGGACTACGCTAGATCCATGACATTTAACGTTATGCATCGTTCTATGTAAAGCGCTCGCTCCCAGGCTCACTCGCTGGTGTCATCTCTGCATTATAGTCGATTATAGATAGCTGTTGGATATTGATATAAAACTACCCATACAATGCATACCTATAGGTCAAATAGACGAACTTCAAGTTCATGAGCCAAATCACTCAGCAGAATGCCTAGCCACCAAGTTATCCAGTCAGAACACGATCGGCGACGCCAACCTCGTTCTTCGTCGCCGCGCTGCGAGACCAGCTGTCAGTGCCAGTCAAAGTCAAAGTCAACGCTGAACACCATCGGAACACAACGACAAATACAAATCACGCGCCGTAATGGACGTAATTTCCCAGCATTTTCTCTTTACTCAACGCTTCCGACGCCACCGTCCTCTTACTCTGCATTTTTATCACTCCCGAAACGCCTCCATTCTTTCATGATGTCTGGCACCGCCGACATCGTGTGGCTGGTGGTCAAAGAAGACGCCGACGTTTGGAGTGGGCTCTGGGACAGCCGGCGGTGACGACAACAGTGGGACGAGGGCTATAGTA
>Ga0137397_10004153_pt1 | contig 10071 bp, 8 predicted proteins | sample czorhiz116metaG_FD_106658 | JGI IMG/M metagenome (GOLD analysis project Ga0137397, IMG submission 106658) | Vadose zone soil microbial communities from Angelo Coast Range Reserve, California, USA - czorhiz1.16 metaG | ecosystem: Environmental > Terrestrial > Soil > Vadose zone | place: USA...
CCCGACTACCCCATCGGCCACATGATCGCCTTCCAGGTCGAGGAACAGATGGAAAAAGCGGGAGCCATCGGTCCGGAATTCGAGCGCGTCGCCAAAATGGGAAGGGTGACCCCCGATCTGTGGATGATCAACGCCACCGGCAAACCGGTAGGCCCCGAGGCGATACTTGCTGCGACGGAGCATGCGCTGGCGGAAATCAGCAGGCATTAAAAAATCACCGCAGCGCAGGAAGGCAAAACCGGGTTTCCACCGCAAAGGACGCAACGGGCGCAAAGGAAAAGCAAAAAAACAAGATCTTTTAGAAGATGTTAGGAATTTCCCTGTTGTTTTCCTTTTGCGACCGTTGCGTCCTTTGCGGTGGATGCCGGTTTTGTTTTTCCAAAAAACGACGGCCACGGATTACTCCGTGGCCGTCGTGAGTGATGGCTGAGATGCAGCGCTGGTGAACGGTGCGCGGCTTTTATTTCTTTTTGCCCTTCTTGCCTTTTTTGCCCTTGCCACCCTTGCCGCCTTTGCTCTTCTTGCCGGATTTCTTTCCGGCTTTTTTGGCGGGCTTGGCTGCTTTCTTCGCTTTGGCCTTGCCGGCTTTTTTCTTTCCGGCGGCCTTCTTCGGGGCTTTTTTGGCTGCCGCCTTTTTGGGCGCGGCTTTCTTTTTGGCCTTGGCTTTGGGTTTGCTCCTGGCAGGAGGCGCGCCGCCGGCAGGGGCCGAAGCTTCACCGAATCCCGCACCACCGCCATGGGTTTCCGCTCCGATGGCTTCTTCTTCCTCTTCGTCGTAATCCTCTTCTACGGCTCCACCGCTGTAGCTGCCGATATCGCCGTAATCATCGTCCATATCGTCCTCGTGCCTTGCGTAGAGGCCCTCATCGTGAAAGCTCATATTTCCTCCAGAAAAATCAGGACCGACCGGTCACTGCACTGCAACTGCAGAATAATAACAGGCGCGGATTATAGCAACACCTGGAAATAAATAAGTTGTCCGGGTTTGCGCATCCAAGTGTGCAACCCGCGCCGCAATAAATCAAGTCAGCGGCCCGCAGTCAGAGTGTCCCTGGAAGACCTGGCCTTCGGGGCGGCCGCTTTCGACTTGGATGCCGAGGACGCCGGGCTGCGACGTTTCTTTCTGTGAGCGCTGCTCGCCGGGGCGCGGTCCGCCTGACCGGGGGCGATTGGCTTGTAAATCAACAGAAACCGTCCGGCCCGTAAGTCATTTCCTTTCAATCGGTTCCATGAACGAACCTTGGCGGGAGGCACGGAGAAATCGTCCGCCACAGAGAGTACAGTGTCTCCCCGGCGAACTTTGTAGCGCGTGGGATGCTTCGAATACGCAAAGCCTTTACCCTCGGCAGGGACTGGTCCGTTTGCCGGAATGACCAGCTTGGTTCCGGCGGTCAGCTGGGCGCCTTCCAGATCGTTGGCCGAGGCAATCGCCTTCTCTGTGGTTTTATATTTTTTTGCAATCACGGCCAGGCTCTCGCCGGGCTCGACTTTGTGATATCGCCACATCACCCTCTTGGACACCGGGACTGCCGCAATGGCCTTCTCGTATTTCTCACGGCTCCCTGGGGGAAGATGGAGGTTATAGGGTTCATCTTTCGGCGTGGTACGCCGCAGCAGGCTGGGGTTGAGGTCCGACAGACGCTCGATGGGCTCGTCCACGCATTCGGCCACCAGCCGCAAGTCCACCGGATAGTTCACCGTGACCACATCGTAGATTTCCGGGTCGTCGGGCCGCACGTCATTGAGCCCGTATTGTTCCGGATTCTTGGACATGATCGTCATGGCCAGAATGATCGGAACGTAATTTCTGGTCTCCTGAGGCAGAACATTCCGCTTGTAGAGCTCCCAGAAATCCGCATAGCCGGTACGCCTTACGGCCTGCTGCACGTTACCCGGGCCGGAATTGTAGGCGGCCATAGCCAGATACCAGTCTCCGAACTGGTTGTAGAGGTCTCTCAGATGTTTGGCGGCGGCCCGGGTGGCTTTCTCCGGGTCCTGGCGATCGTCAACCCACCAGTTACGCTGGAGGCCATAGCCGCTGGCGCGGCTGGCCATAAACTGCCACATGCCGCGAGCGCCGACACGCGACAACGCCAACGGATGAAAACCTGATTCAGCCTGAGCCAGAAACACCAGGTCCTGCGGCACCCCTTCTTCCCTGAAGGTGCGCGAGATCATGTCGCGGTAGCGTCCGGAACGCGCCCAGGCCCTTTCGAAAGTGCCTTTCCCCCGTCCGGAAAAATACTGAATGTAACCCGCCACATATTCGTTGATGACCAGCGGCAAATCCGACTGGGTGTTTCGCAGCTCTCTTTCGGCCCGCTCCACCACTTTGGGATCGGCCGGTGGCGTGACCATGTTGGCTTCGTCAATGGGCGCGGGCTCGGTCTTCTGCTCGGTGAAGCCGTCGGCTTCCTTCAGGCTCGCCATTTCCAGCCGATGGGCTTCTTCCGTGATCTTGTCGAACTCCTGCTGCAGGCGGTCGTCGGATTTCACATCCACCGGCCCGTTCATGAGCACGGTCATCGCATGATCGAAGTTTGTCTTGGCTGACTCCAGATGACCCGCTTTGTGCTCTTCCACGCCCGTCTGGAAGGCCTTCTCCGCTTCGGCAATGATGGCAGATACCGGATCGGCCTGGACCGGCTCAGCCGGAGTTGCGGGCTTCGTCTCCGGGGCGGGAGCAGGCGTCTGCGGCTGTAAGGAAGGCGCAACCGCCTGGGGCGCGGGAGGTTTTGCCGCCTTTTGGTCCCGGGTCTCACAGGAAGCCAAAAACATCACCGAAAGGCAGCAGCCGGCAATCAGAAATCGGTTTAGAAAAACCCTAGTTTGCACCTCATTATGATAACTGTCCAGGGGTTTGCCGCAAACTAATAAAAGCACCAAATGGCCAGGAATCGATGCCCATAAGTACATGACAAATAGACACTTAAGGAAGTGGCATCCATTCCGCAACCACGCTCAGACACAAAAGCCCTGCCGGGGCCGTTGTCGCAGTCTTCCTTGCAAGCTTTGTTACCTGGTCGATCACAGTCCAAACCGGAACTGACACGGGGCCGCGAGTTGTTTGATTTCTCCCGTGGGCTCCCCTGGGGCGCAAATCTGTCCGTCACTCGCGTTTTGGGGCCTGTTTTCTGCTCTCGATGGGCGCCGTTTTTTATCATTGCCCAGGCCTGAAAGGCAAGCGGCAATTCGCCATGGGTTACTTCCGGTAGGCCCATACCCCCTTAATCACTTTACTTTTGCATTTACTTATTCATAAACTGTTTCGAATCTCTTCCCCGGTTTTTCTCCCCCGAACGCCGGCAGGCCGTGCCCCGCATTTGGGCGCACGACATCGACGAATTCCAGGGTGACTGCGTTTGCCGAAGCCAAAAATACAAGGCATGAGTCATGCCGACGCCCTTGCGGTGGCCATGAGCGAACTGGCTGGCGGCGGTGACGAACTGCTGCCCCTGATGACCGAAGTGCTGGTGGACCGCTTTGACGCCGACCGCGCCGAATTATGGCTGTGGGACGAAACCTCGGATTCCTGTTATCTCACCAGCACCGCGGGCACCCACGCTTCACACCGCCGGGACTATGCCCGGGCCGGCGCCGGCCCGATCGGGAAGATCGCTCAGGGCCGCCGCGTGCTGGAGAATACGCCGCTTTCTTCCTTCGGCGGACAGGATGAGTTCACTCAAAACGCCGACCTTGCTTCGGTTTCCGGTTATCCGCTGCTGGCCGGTCACGAACTGCTGGGCGTGCTGGCGATTTACAGCGGGCAAACGGTGCCCGAGGAATTGCTGGGCTGGTGGCAGGTCTATGCGGGCATGGCCGCGGGCCGTTTAGAAAGTTTTCTGAGCTCTCAGCACAAAGACCGGCAGATCAGCCGGCTCTCTGTGCTGTTTGAAGCTACACGGCTGCTCAACTCAACGCTCGACATGGCCGAGTTGCTGGAACTGATCCTGAAGATCGCGCGCACCGAGACCAATGCCGACCGCTCCGGCGTCTTTCTGGTCGACCACAAACGGCAGGAGCTGTGGTCGATTGTTGCCTCCGGGCTCGATCATCATGAAATCCGCCTGCCTCTGGGCACCGGCGTGGCGGGCCGCGTCGCCAAGACCGGCGAAATCGTCAACGCTGAAGACGCGTACGCGCTGGAGTTTTTCGACCGCAGCTTCGATCAGAAATTCGGCTACCGCACCACTTCCCTGCTGTGCATGCCGATCCGCCATAATACCGGCCTGATCGTGGGCGTGATCGAACTGCTCAATGCGCGGGACGGAAAATTTTCACAGGAAGACTGCGATTTTCTGCAGCGGCTCTCCGGGCACATCGCCATGGCCCTTCAGAATGCGCGCCTGCACCGCGAATCGCTCGAAAAGCAGCGCCATGTCAATGAGCTGACCCTGGCAAGATCGATCCAGCGCAATCTTATGCCGGATGCTCCGCCGGTCGTTCCCGGCTACGACATCGCCGTTCTGAGCGACCCGTGTTTCGACGTGGGCGGCGACTACTACGACTTTCTCAATCTCGGTCCGCAATCGCTGCTGCTGGTGCTCGCCGACGTGGAAGGCAAGGGCATTACCTCGGCGCTGGTCATGTCGAACCTCCAGGCCACGCTGCGCGCCCTGGTCATGCATCTGCATTCGCTGGAAGTGCTGGTCTTCTCGCTCAACGAAATGATGCATACCAGCACCGGCGCGGGAAAATATATCAGCCTGTTCCTCGGTCTCGTGGATACGCGCCGCAATCTCATGCACTACATCAACGCCGGCCACGTGCCGCCGATTCTGGTGCGCGCCGGCTCCGGCGAAGTCCGCCATCTCGATGAAGGCGGCACCGTCATCGGCCTGTTTCCGGGCGCCGACTACCGGCGTGGCTCCGTCCGCCTGTTCGCCGATGATGTGCTGGTGTGCTGCAGCGACGGCGTGCTGGAGATCGCCGACGAACACCATCAGGAATTCGGCGTCGACCGCCTCGCGGCCTGCATCCGCAGGCACGCCGACCGCAGCGCGCAATCCATCGTGGACGCGGTGCTCACCGAAGTTGCGGATTATCCCGCATCGAGCATGAGCGGGGATGACAAAGTGGTACTGGTGATGAAGGTGACCGCTGACGGCACGCTGAGCGCGGAATAGCCAAAGACATTCGCCGCTGATTTGCGCTGATGGAATGGTACTTGGTACTTGATTTTTCCAAACTGCCAATCGCAGACCACCGTCGCCGATTACCAAATACCGTCTACCGAATACCAAATACCAAAAAACTACTTCCCTTCCTCAAGCTCCAGCCCCTCGCCCTGTCCCAGGTAGCCCTTCTTTCTGAACCAGTCTTCCATCGCGGCCTGAAGGCGATCGAGCGGCACGCGAGCGCCGATTTCGAGGCGTCCGTCCGCGACGGGCAGGGTATCGTCGAAAATCTGGTCGTTGGTGAAGTTGCGCATCGAGAAGTTGTCGATCCATTTGATCGGACAGGGCTGCAGATTCCCATCCCTGCGATATTGCACGTTGATTTTTCGGCTGTACAAATCGCGCCCCCTGAGCATCTTACAGTGATATCGGCCGGTGAGTTTTTCGACCTGAATCCGAGGCTGCTCCGCGCCCGCATCCGCCTGAAAGGAAATACCCAAGTGGTACATGGTCCAACGTAATCAGCACAGAACTGCCTTTAAAGCATTCTAAAGGAGGAGAATATTAGGGTAAGAATTGGTAGAAAGAGAAGGTTTTATGACGGCCCCAGAAAATCCCCCCGCCCCCGCCGAACTGACGGGACGACTGCTAACGGCAACCACTGAGCTTTCCGATCTTTATCGGGACCTCTACTGGCTCGCCCAGGAACAGAGCAGCCCCGAACAGCAGCAGGCGCTGCAAACCCTCGACTTTGAACAGATCATGCACCTGAAGCACGCGGTCGACAATCTTCGCGACATGCTGTGGAAATACATCGACGCCGCAGCGGTGGTCGATCCCGTGAAAGTGCGGGAGGCTGCTCATGCGAACGATCTGCTGAAGGTGACCCGCCTGCTGCAGCTACTGCGCGACCGTCTGGGACGCGCCCCGGAATCGCAGCCGATGTCGTTTATCGAGAGAGTGAGTGCGGTCATCCAGGAAAAGCTGAAAGGTCCGCCGGGCGGCAAAGCGGCCTGATGTTCGAGTGGTTCCTGGCTTCTGACGGTACGATTCCCTTTGATGGCTTTGCGATACGTTCCGCGTAGAGACGTAACTTGTTACGTCTCAAAAGCCGGACGCCGTAAAAGCAGATGAGGGAAACCTGCGACCCTGGAACCGCTCCTCAAATTCAGATGATCCCCGACCGGTATTTATAGTTCCCGGCATTTTAGACGTAACAAGTTACGTCTCTACGTGGAACGCATCGCAAAACCGTCAAGGCTCTTATTTCTGCGCCTTCGGCCCGGCGGCGCGCACATGATCCGGCACATCGAACCTCTCGAAGTTCTTCGCAAACCGCGCGGCCAGATCGGCGGCGGCGTGATCGTAGGCGGTCTTATTCTTCCATGCGCCGCGCGCATCGAGAAAATCGGCGGGCACGCCCGGACACGACTTCGGAATACTCAGGCCGAAGCCGGGCTCCACCACAAAAGGCGCTTTGTTCAACTCGCCTTCAATGACCGCACGCACCATGGCCCGCGTGTATTGCAGCTTCATTCTTTCGCCGGTCCCGTAAGGCCCGCCGAACCATCCCGTATTCACCAGCCAGCATTGCGCATTGTGTTCCTTCAGACGGCTGCCGAGCATCCCGGCGTAAACCTTGGGACGCAGCGGCAGAAACGGCGCGCCGAAACAGGTGGAGAAATTCGGCTGCGGCTCTTTGACGCCCGCCTCCGTGCCCGCGACCTTCGCCGTATAGCCCGAGAGGAAGTGGTACATCGCCTGATCGGGAGAGAGCCTGGAGATGGGAGGAAGAACGCCGAAGGCGTCCGCGGTGAGAAAGATCACGCTCTTCGGATGGCCGCCCATGCCGGGAATGACCGCTCCGTCAATGTAATCGACCGGATAGGCGCAGCGGGTGTTTTCCGTGCGGCTTTCGTCGTTGTAGTCGGGAATGCGCGTCACCGGATCGATCGTCACATTTTCCAGCACCGAACCGAAACGGATGGCGTTCCAGATCTGCGGCTCGTTCTCGCGCGACAGCCGAATGCACTTGGCATAACAGCCGCCTTCAAAATTGAAAATGCCGGTGGGGCTCCAGCCGTGCTCATCGTCGCCGATCAGCAGCCGCTCGGGATCGGCGGAAAGCGTGGTCTTGCCCGTACCGGAAAGCCCGAAGAACAAAGCGGTGTCTCCCTTGCGGCCCATGTTCGCCGAACAGTGCATGGGGAACACATTGCGCTGGGGCAGCAGGAAATTCATGATGCCGAAGATGGATTTCTTCATCTCGCCCGCGTACTTCGTGCCGCCGATCAGAATGATTCTGCGGGTGAAGTTCACGACCACGAAAGCCCCGGAGCGGGTGCCGTCGCGCCGCGGGTCGGCCTCAAACTCGGGATTGGAGATGATGGTGAACTCGGGCTTGTGGGTCTTCAGCTCTTCCTTCGCGGGGCGGACAAACAGAGCGCGCACGAATAAATTGTGCCAGGCGTAGATATTCACCACCCGGATGGGCAGCCGATACGCCGGATCGGCCCCGGCAAACAGGTCCTGCACGAACAGCTCGCGGCCCTTCATGCTCTCAAGAACGCGCTCGAGAAGCGCGTCGAACTTCGCCGGATCGAAGGAGTGGTTCACATCCCCCCAGGCGACCTGATCGGCGGTGATCGAGTCTTTGACTGTGAACTTGTCTTTCGGAGTTCGCCCGGTAAACTTTCCGGTATAGGCGACCAGAGCGCCGTTGTCGGCCAGATGCCCCTCGTTACGCCGGATGGCTTGTTCGACCAGCGCACCCGACTGCAGGTTGCGGTGCGCTTTGTTGGTCTTGAAGAGTTCAGAGACAATGGTTGCAGCGTCGAGGACTGAGGTAGCCATAATGAAGGATTCTCCTAATTGCCCGGGTCATGCGTCCCGTCAACAGAGACGCGCAGGATGAGGGTCCTGACTGACTTTGGGGCGCGCTTTAAGCCGTTTTTACCAGAGCGTCCGGCGGTGCGCCGATTTCTTTGAGCACGCCGTTCACATGCTCAATGGTTTCATTGACCGTCAAACTGTACATTTCACGCCCGTGCTCGTAGGCGCCGGTTTCAATCGCGCTCTTGAGATAATGCCCGGCAACCTGGATGGCCAGCGGGTCGGTGATGGAGCGTCCGGTGCGCCGTTTGTATTCAACCCACGCGGGATGCGGAAGAGCGATCCAGACCGGACGCTCGTTGACGATGAATTTAATATCAACTGCGTCGGCATGGCGGGTGGCAATGGCAACAATGAGGGCCTGATACAGGCAATGGAGCTTCTGCCCGCTCCAGCGGTCGGTGGCATGAAAGTCTTCGTACATTTCAATTAAAACTATAATCGAAGCCCGCGAACAGCGGCAAGCAAAGGGAACCGGATGCTAACCATGAAAGCCGCCTGGATTACAAGGGCCGGAGGGCCGGAAGTGCTCGAAATACGGACGGTCACACGGCCGGTTGTCTCCGCCGATCAAGTGCTCGTCAAAGTGCAGGCCTCGGCGCTGAACCGGGCCGATCTGCTGCAACGTCAGGGCCGCTATCCCGCGCCCGCCGGGTTTCCCGCCGAAATTCCCGGTCTGGAATTTGCCGGAGAAATCGCCGAGACCGGTCCCCAGGCGCATCTGTGGAAGCCCGGACAGCGAGTGTTTGGCCTCACGGGCGGCGGCGCTCACGCGGAATACATCGCCACTCACGAAAGACTGCTGGTTGAAATACCAGACAACCTGACCTGGGCCGAAGCAGGAGCGGTTCCGGAAGCCTTCATTACCGCGCATGACGCGTTGTGGAAGCAGGCGGCGCTGCGTCCCGGGGAGACGGTTTTGATTCACTCGGTGGGCAGCGGTGTCGGCCTCGCGGCCGTCCGGCTCACGCGGGCCATCAACGCGGTGCCGTATGGAACTTCCCGCACCCCCGAAAAACTGGACGAAGCCATCCGCCGGGGCATGGAAGCGGGCGCGGTAGTAAGAAATGATTCGTCAAAAAATGACGCAGCCCAAAATAAAGACTACCCTCACAGCTTCGACGCCCTCATCGCCCTCGCCGAAAAATGGACTGCGGGAAGAGGCATCAACGTGGTGCTCGATCTGGCCGGCGGGCCTTACGTCAAGGCGAGCCAGAAGCTGATGGCCGTCAGGGGACGCATGATCCTGGTGGGTTCCGTGGCGGGCGCCGCCTATGAACTGGAATCGCGCTATGTCATGAGCAAACGTCTGACGGTACAAGGCACGGTGCTCCGCGCCCGGTCCCTGGAAGAAAAAATCGAAGTCACCCAGGCCTTCGCCGCCGAGGTCGTGCCTCTGTTCGCAAAAGGAGTTCTGCGCCCGGACATCGACAGCACCTTCAAAATGGATCAGATCGCCGAAGCCCACGAGCGCCTCGAATCAAATCGGACGACGGGGAAAGTGGTGGTGGAATGGTAGGGGATCAGCAATTGGCAAATGGCAATTGGCTAAAACTCGCTTACCGCTGCAGTAATTAGTATTTGGTAATTGGTATTTGGTCATCGTTTTGCTGATCGGCCATTCGCAGCAGCGAAGGCTCGGAAGAACACAAGTACCAAATACCGAATACCAAATACCCCGATATGAGCCGGGCGGCGAGCCAATTGCCAATTGCTATTTGCTGTTACGCCACCGAACAATAAAACAATCTTGCGGGCAGAATATTCAGCGGCTCGAAATCCTGGTCCACTTCCTGAAAGCACGCTCTCAGATATGGCAGCACGGCGCGGGTGAACTGGTAGACGAGCACGGCTCCGCCGGGGTTCAGGGCGGCCCGGGATTCGTTCATGATGCGTCCGCGCAGTTCTTCGGGCATGGTGGTATAGGGAATTCCGGAAATAATGTAGTCGGCACCGCCGAGGCCCAGCTTTTCCAGCTCTCTGCCGACATTTTCCGCCGAGCCGTGCACTACGTGCAGGCGCGGGTCGGGAAACGCGCGGCGCAAATACCGCACGAAATCTC
>Ga0137397_10004154_pt1 | contig 10071 bp, 5 predicted proteins | sample czorhiz116metaG_FD_106658 | JGI IMG/M metagenome (GOLD analysis project Ga0137397, IMG submission 106658) | Vadose zone soil microbial communities from Angelo Coast Range Reserve, California, USA - czorhiz1.16 metaG | ecosystem: Environmental > Terrestrial > Soil > Vadose zone | place: USA...
CCCAGTAAGAAAGCTCAGGCTGTAAGCGAAAAGCCGTGGCGTCAACCAGCGCCACGGCTTTTGTGTGTGCGAAGATCCGGCGGTGCGAAGAGAACCGATTTGATTCCTGCTTTTCTCCGTGGCTCTGTATTCTCACGGCCAAATTTTTACTTTTCCTGCGCAAATTCCAATTAACCACAAAGGACACGGCGCGACGAAGCCGCAACCAAAAAACAAGACCTTTGCACCACGGAGGCACTGAGGCACGGAGAAGAACAAAAAATAAATGGGCCCTATTCGAACCTCTGATTCCTGGTTGTATCCAAAACCCAGGGCCTGGATATTTCAGATGTCTCTCTCCAGCAGAAAAATTGAGGACACGGAAGTTCTGATTTTGCCGCAGGAGTCCGGCCAGTGACCCGAATTTGCGCAAAAAAACAAGAATTTAGGGCGTGGTAATACGAAGTAACACAAAGGAAATTCGAGATGATTTTGTTCCCGGGGCATCTTTTATTCCCCCCGCTGACGAAAGTCGATTTTCCCTTGTGTTACTTTGTGTCCTTTGTGGTTTATGCCGGTTGAGGCTTCGCCGCGCTGCGCCTCCGTGGTGCAAAGGTCTTGTCTTTCGGTTTTGGCTTGGTCGCCCCCCGTGCGACAAGCCTGTAAGTTATTGAAAATACAGCAGTCCTTTTCTTGCCAACCGCCTGCCCAAAAATTTTTAAGGAAAATCTCTCCATTTCTCGCTCTGTTGATTAGGTCCACTGAGGTAAGGCCCGCCTATAGGGCCTTACCACGCGTTGTCTCGGTCGGATCGGAGGAAGCGAAGTAATGATTGCCGGATGTTCCCTCGGAAGACTCATACGTGCCGGCACAGTTCTATGCAGGACCGATCAGGAAGGACAGAAAGTTGACGAATCCATTACGCAGGCACAGAAAGCAGATCGCAGACTCCCGCAACGGAACGGACGGCCACCTGTCTCACTCCGATCATACCGATCAAAAGACCGTCGATAAGCGGGAAGAACCCAGGATGGAAGTCCTCCCGTCTCGGCCTGTTGATCAGACCGATCAAAAGCCGATGGATGAGCGGGAAAAAACCGCAGAAGTAAGTAGAATTCCGCAGTCTTTGCCGTTCACTATGGATATGAAGAACCTTCCAATACGAGAATTGCTGGAATACTTCCTTAAAAGCAAATGCAATGACGCATGGTCGGAATTTGAGAAGAAAATACGGCCCGCCATCAGGGGAGCTATAGAAAGGACTTTGTCCGCCGAAAACCAGCGGCATGTTGAAGAGCTTATCGACACCGTGATTCAACAGTTGATCGATAAGGATTTTCGCCGCCTGCGTAACATGTCCTGGCCCCACAAAGATTCAATTTATGGCTTTGTAAAAGTGATCGGCTGCCATGCCGCGATCGACTGGTATCGGGCAAACGGCAGATTTCAGTATGTCAACCCGGACGACCCGGCGATCTTCAACCAGTTGGTCCAGAAAGGCGATGCCGCCCGCAGCGCCGCAGCCAATGAACAACTGGAGAAAATCGACAAGTTCCTGTCGGGCCGCACCTCCAGGCGCGACTGCCTGAAGGAACAGGCGATCTTCTGGTTTTTTTATCGATCGGGTTATACCGACAAAGAGATCGCAGGTCTGCCCGACATCAACCTTCACCCCAAGAAAGTGGAAAACATCCGCCGGCAGATGTTGCTCGAAGTGAAGCGGCACGTCCGGTGAAAAAGCAATCGTGAGGCGGAAGACCCCCGGTCAGGCATTGCGTATGCTTTTGCGTTCTTAGAATTGAAGGAGCCACTACAGTGAATTTACGGGACCATTTGACGGATGATCAGGTTCAACAGTACCTGAAGAAGAGCCACAGTTTTTGGGCACGGAGCAGCAGGATTGAGAAACATCTTTCCGGATGCGATTCGTGCCGAACACGAATATTTCAGGCGGAACGGGCCGAAGCCGGGTTCCTGGGAAAGGGATACTGGAGCGCCGAAGCGTTTCCGGAGTGCCCCGACGTTGAGGTGCTGCAAGATTTTGCTGCCGGCGTATGCTCCGAAGAAAGCGCGATGCCCGTGATGACGCACGCGGCGAATTGCATGCATTGTGCGCCCTTATTGCGGGCCTATCTTCAGGCCATCGATGATGGAGAGAAACCAACAAAAGAAAAAGTACCGGCAGAAGATCAGACAGTTTCACCTGGTTGGCTGACAGGCATTACACAGCGGGTCCCGGATCTCTTCGGGCGCCTGGCTGTGCCTGGCTTCGCTCTGGTCGCGATGACTTTTATCGGTATAGAGACAGGCCCGCCCATCCTGAATGCTTTTAATCTGAGCAAAACGGAAAATCAGATAGAAGCCGCCTTCCGCGATAACGGTGCGGTAGATATGCGGCTCAGCTGGTCTCCCTACCCGAAAGACGGTCTGCAGAGAGCTGCACAAAGGCCGCCCTCGCCCGCTGATAGTCCCGCCCTGGCCGCAGCGTCGGGGCATGTCGCGGACAAGCAGAATTCTTCCGATCCCAGGTGGCTCAGGCTTCGTGGCCGGGTCAAATTGTTGCTGTGGGAAGACGCGGAAGCCGTGAAGCTGCTGGACGCCGCCACCGAGCGGCAAATGAATGATCCGGACACTCTGATCGATCTGGCTGTCGCCCGCTTTGAAAAAGATACGCGGGCCGATTCTCAGGACTCTTCCGGTAAAACCTATCCCAATGTCGGTGAAAGTCTGGAACTGCTGACCAAAGTTCTCAGAGATCCGAAGCTTAGCCAGGAGCAGAGGGCGGTGGCCCTGTTCGACCTGGCCGTCGTCTACGAAAAGATGCTCCTGTGGGACGAGGCGGTGCATACCTGGGAAAAATATCTCGATCTCGATCAGGCCGGCCCATGGCGCGACAAGGGAAAAACAAATCTGGAGAATGCAAAGAAGAAGTTCCAGGAACCCAGACCGCTGAGCTACAGGGAACCTTCTTTTTTTCTTCAGCACTTTGGCGATCCGGAGGTGCAGCGGAGTCTTGAAGAATATCAGGACATCGCGCTCCGCGCATGGATGGCCACTGCCGCGAACGACCCGAACTCCGAGGCCTTTCGGGCCATTCGTAAACTGGGCGAACTGATGGAAGAACGTCACGGCGACCCGTGGCTCAGCGATTTCCTGAACGATATTCGACCTCGCCAGTCAGAGGCCGTGCAAATGCTCGGCGATGCCGTGACTTACAACAGACAGGGAAGATACAACGAGGCGGAAAAGAGGGCCTCCGGGGCGGCTGCTTATTTCGCCGGACACAGTAACGGTCCTGGGGTCAAACGCGCCATGTTTGAAGTCCTCTATGCCAGGCAACGTGTCCTGGAAGAGAAGACCTGTCTTAACCTGGCCCTGGTCCTCGATACGAAGCTTCAATCCACCCGCTATCGCTGGCTGCAGATTCAGGCCGCCCTGGAGAGGGCCATCTGTCTCGATAATGTCGGCGTCAGGGCCGCCAGGGAGCATCTTGGGACCGGCCGTCAGACTGCCACGAAGGCCGGTTTTCGCATTTTGACCCTTCGGGCCCAGGCATTGGCGGCCTCGATGCAGGTAACGCTCAACTGTGACGATACCTGGTCTATGGCGGAAGCCGGCCTGGAGCAATACTGGCAGGGACCCGGCGCTCCGCTGCGCCTGTACGAGTTCTACTCTCCGATCAAGCAATGCCTGGAAAAACAGAAACTCTGGAACGCCGCCGAGGCGATGGAACGACGCATGATCGCCATTCTGGAAAAAGAGACCGATCGCGGCGACGAAAACATGCTCTTCGAAGTCACGGCGCACAGCGCTCTGGAACAGATCCTGAAGGAACTGAATGATGATGGCGCCGCCGAAGACCAGGCGAAACTGGCGCTTCTGCTCCTGGGGAAAGTCGATAAGAGCATTGCCCGGAGGTATGAAATACCGGTCCGACTCAAACTCGCGGACCTGCAATTGGAGCGTGGCGATACCGAGGCCTCACTGGCCACCGTCAGGGAAGCGGAGAAGGACCTTGAGCTGACTCAAAACCGGTTGATTCGCCTGAATTTTCTCAGGGTGCGGGGCGATGTTTATCTGAGAAGACAGCAGTGGAATGAAGCTGAAGACAACTACAAGAAGGGCCTCGAAATCGCCGAGCAGGGCTTTCATCGTTTCCACGAAGACCGGCAGCTCCGTCACTGGGCCGGCGAAACCGGCGATATCTGCCGCGGGCTTGTGGAAGTTTTCCTCCGCCAGAAAAGAGATCGGGAAGCTCTGCAACTCTGGCAATGGTTTCAAAGCCGCGCTTTTGTCGCGCCGGCGACCCCCGAAACCCGGGATTCCGAAACCCCATGGACGGAAATTGTGCAAACCATTTTCAGCGAGCCGCTGCCTTCGACGTCAGAGACACGGCTTGTCTATACCAGCGCCCGGGACCAGCTTTATATCTGGTTGATTTCAAATGCCGGTATTAAGACCGTGCGGGTCGCGGAAAAACGCGAAGACTTGCAGGACCTGATCCGCCGTCACCTCAGAAAATGCAGCACTCCTCAGGATCCGGAGCTGCCTCTGCCCGGGCCCGACCGGGAAAGCGAACAGCTCTTTTCCCTGCTGCTGCAGCCCGTGATCGCCGACCTCCGCGGCGCCGAAACTGTGGTCGTGGACCTTGATATGGGAATGGACGGGCTTCTCGTGGAAGCCTTGAAGAGCCCTGAAGGCTGGTATTTTGGTCAGAGATTTCCGGTGGCTTATTCTCCCGGCTATGTGCGGGAATCCGATTTACGCAGACCCCTGCAGGCGGCCCCGCGCTCCGGATTGCTGCTGGGTGCTTTAGGAGCGAACGATGAAGGCAAAAAACTCATTGAACTGTTTCCCGGAATCACACGTCGGAACGATCAGGACATTACATCGCCGGAACTGGCGTCGTGGCTCGACTCCAGCGAAATTTTCGTATTTATAGGCCATGGGAAATCCGGCAAATTGCTTCTCAGAAACAAGAAACCTCTGCAATCTGAAGATTTTCAGCCGGAACACCTCCGGCATCTCCAATTGGTCGTGCTCGCGGCCTGCTCCACAGGCCCGGCGCCCGGCGGCCCTCTGGACACCAGAAGCCTGGTCTATGCTTTCCAGTCCGGCGGGACTCCTCAAGTCATTGCCAGCCAGTGGGATGTGCACTCGACAACTACGGACAGTTTAATGACTGTCTTCTATACCCATCTTAAGAATGGCGAATCGGCCCCCCGCGCCCTTTTTGAAGCCAGAAAAGAGATATTTAGCAGGTATGACCCCAACTCTAAGCCGGATGAGTACTATCACTATCATCATTACCATCCTTACTATTGGGCCGCCTTTGTCCTGAATGGCAGAGCATAAACATTTACTTTTAATTCAAGGAAAAACCGTCGAGCTGCCGTTCTCTTTCTAAGCGCAGCAATCTGCCCGCTTTTATGAGGAGAATTGGAATGAACAGACGAAAAGTATTGCAGGGCCTGGCGGCCCTTCCTGTCGCAGCCGCGTTCTCCGGCTGCTGCGGGAATGGCGATAAGGGGAAGCCTGGAACGCACCCCGAAACTTCAAAAATCCGCGCCCTTCAGATTCATTTGCAGGGCCCGTTCGCAGTGGTCCTGCAAAAGGACAGAAACTATCGTATTCAGGCCTATGTGCCTTATGACGAAGGCAGCAAACACGAATTCCGTTTTTCAAACCTTCTGGCCGCTGAGGACAAGCACAAGTTTTATCAGTTCAAACTTGATGAAGACAGCCTGGAACTTTCCGGTCGTCCGCCCTACATAGACCACGGATTCGACGGATTCAACGTGCAGATTCCCGAATGGCATGTGCCCTCCGATTCCTTCGTCTCGCTGGACCTGCCCGCGCCCGATGTGATCACCTTTGAACCCCCGGCCATCCCGCTGCTCTTTGAACCATCGACCGCGTTTCCCCAGGGACAATTTACAACCCTTCCGCGGAACCATATCCTGGAGTACCGGGTAAAGGAAGGCTGCAAGGTCCATTTGCGCTCTAAGCAGCTGGGCGATTGTATTCCCCTTACCTGCGACGATTTGTATCAACAGCAGATGCAAGTGAGAAAAAGATACCAGGTTCCGGAGGCGCAGGGCCCTCAGCATCCCTATCGGTCACAGGAACTCATACGCTGCGCGCAATCGGATGTCTGCATCTTCTTTCTGGGAGTCGGATTACCGCCTCGGATGTACGAGGAGATTCTGACCCTCGACATGGACCATGCTCTGACGTTCTTTAACGACAAGCTTTTGCCCTCACTCTACGGCGGGAACATTCCGCGGGGCAGGCGGATCGCCAGATTGAATGCTTCGCCGTGCTCTCCGTCAACTGAAATGACAACGTCGCCGGTCGTGATGCCGGCAATGCAGCGGTTTGGCTCTACGTCGGCGGGGCTGCGGATGGCGGTTGCAACTGAAAACTGCTCGGCGCCCGTGGTTACAGCAACGTCCCTTAAGACCACAGGGACATCGTGAGTGATGGCCGAGAGGAAGCGGAGGTTTTTAAGGGGCCGGTTGCGACGCCGGCGGTAGTGTCGCAGGCCATGTGAAATATCCGGCCAACGTTACAACCCCCCAAAACCCTCCGTTTTCTCTGCAGTGCTAATGTCGAATTTCTTTGCGTCTTGCGAAGATTTCTATTTTGTTTCCTTCGCGCCCCGGATGGCGGATCGGTTTGATTGTTCTTCCGCGGCCTCCTCGTCCGATGGGGACATAAGTTCGAAATATCGACGCCGCGCCCCGGATGAAAGATGAAACCTGAAATCCCGGCGGTCCGAAGAAATCCATTTATCTTTGCCTTTCTCCGTGCCTCGGTGCCTCCGTGGTGAAGCCTTTGATTTTTGGTGGCGGCTGCGTCGCGCTGCGTTTCCAGGTTGATGGTCTTGATCTTTGTTTTTGGCCGGGCGCTTCGACGAACTATAATTCCCGTCCATGATCGTTAAATCGCTGCTCGCCGTAATCTTCGCCGCTACGCTTTCCGCACAGACCCCCGCCCCGGATCTCGACTCCGTGGCAAAGCAGGTCATCGCCCGCGAAAAAGTCGCGGGCGCATCCGTGCTCGTCGCCCGCGGAGATCAGGTCCTTCTCCACAAAGGCTACGGCTTCGCCGATCTGGAACTCGACGCCCTCGCCAAAGACGAAACCGTCTATCACGTGGTCGGCCCGATGCTGCCGTTTACCGGCATCGCCGTGCTGCAGCAGGCGGAGCGCGGAAAACTTTCGCTCGACGACGACATCTCGAAATTTATTCCTGAATTTCCTATGCAGGGTCATCGAGTGAGCGTTCGGCAGTTGTTGAATCACACTTCGGGCATCGTGGATTACCACTATCTGGGCGATCCCATCGAAGCGACCAGCCGCCAGCCCAAAGCGCTGGATGAAGTCATGGCGCTCTACGCGGGCAAAAACTGGGTCAACGAGCCGGGCAAGAAATGGGACTGGTCGATCTCCGGCTTCCAGCTTCTGGTGACCATCGTCGAACGCGTTACCGGGCAGAGCTTCGCGGACTACGTGCAGCAGAACATCTTCATACCCGCCGGAGTGAAGTCCACCACCTATTGCGACGATTTCACCCTGGTGCCCGGCCTCTCGCATGCATATCGCAAGCGCGGCAACAGCTACGTCTTCGCCCGCGAAAATGCCATGGCCTACAACTCAGATCTGCGTTTCTGCAGCACCGTGGGCGATCTGTACAAGCTGTGGCGGGCGATCTCGGCAAAGACGCTCGTCCGCCCCGAGACCTTCAAAATGATGGCCACCGCCGAAGGTGCGGCCGCACAGATGAGCGCGCAGGACCCGAAGGCGCAATACGGTTTTGCCATGATCATCAACCACGAAGACGATCATCGCCGCATCGGCCAGCACGGCTCGCTGCTTGGCTACAGTGGCAGCCTCTACGACTTCCCCGACGACAAGCTCACCGTGATCGTGCTCACCAATACCGAAGACCAGAATGCCTACGCCATCAGCCGCGCCCTGGCCCGCGCCGCGCTCGGCCTGCCGCCGCTGCCTGCGCCGGTGCCCGCTCCGGAGAGAACGCTTTCTGACAAGCCGGTGTCGGACCAGGAACGGAAACAGCTCGCAGGGACTTTCCTGCTCAAACTCGACCGTCTGTCTCCCAACCTGCACGACTCCTTCGCGCAGTATCGGCGGACGTACCGTGTCTTTGACGAGAATGGAAGGCTGATGATCGAACCACTCGGCGAGGCCCCGGAGCGATTGTTGAAGCAGGAAGACGGCAGCTTTGCCATGCGCTCATCGCCCGCCGCCCATATCTCATTCACGATGCAGAACGACCGCGCGACCGCGTTGAAGATGGACGCTCAGGGGTTTGGCGTTCCCCTGTCCGGCGACCGCATCGGGGATGGTGATCCGAAGACGTTTCATCGGCAGATGTAGAAATGAACGACGGGCGGCGTATCGCACAGAACATGACCAACATGGTCGGATTGCTCTATGATCTTTCCATATGAAGACGGTGAACATCAGCGACTTGAAGCCCGACTTAGTTGCCCGCGGAATTCTCACACCTCCCCTGAAAAAGCGGCCGTCTTCTTCCCGATGGCCTGAACCGCCAGGCAATGTAACCGACGAGGTCATGGAGCGTGTCCGTTGCGAAAAACGGGACGGCCGCTGAAAAAAAAAGACCGCGCGAACTTCGCGCGGTCTTCAGGTTTACGTTGGCCGAAAGCTAATTCACTACCAGGGTCACCGATGCCGAGTGTGTCAGTGTTCCGCTCGTTCCGGTGATGGTCAGCGGGAAGGTCCCCTGTCGTTGTTGTTTCGCAACCGTAACGGTCAGCGTTGAAGTCCCGGAGGTCGTCACCGATGCGGGCACAAACGTTCCCGTTACCAGCGAAGGCAATCCGGCGACACTCAGGCCCACCGTGCCGGTGAATCCGTTCTGCGCCGCAATGGTTACCGTGTAGCTGCCGCCGCTGCCGCGCTTCACGGTGATCGACGCCGGAGTGGCCGCGATGGTGAAGTTCGGCGGGACGGTGACGACCAGGGTGACGGTGGTCGAGTGCGCCAGAGTCCCCGACGTGCCGGTGATGGTCAGCGTGTAGGTCCCGGCCGGGGTCGCGGCGGTGGTGTTGACCGCGAGGGTCGAAGTTCCCGAACCGGTTACGCTCGCGGGCGTGAAGCTCGCGGTGGTGCCCGAGGGCAATCCGCTGACGCCGAGGTTTACCGTGCTCGCAAAACCACCGATGCTCCCGATGGTGGCGGTGTAAGAAGTGCCCGCGCCCGCCTGCACCGTCTGCGATGCCGGGGATGCGGCAATCGTGAAGTCACCCACAATCGGGACCGTTACGATCAGGGTCACGGAAACCGTATGCGTCAGCACGCCGTCGGTCGCGGTGATGGTCAGTGGATAGCTCCCGCCCGCCGTCGCGGCGTCCACGGTGACTGCCATGGTTGACGTCCCCGAAGCTACGATGCTGGTGGGAGTGAAGGTGGCACTCGCGCCCGCCGGCAGACCGGCAACACTGAAGCTGACCGTTCCGGAATAGCCATTCAGCGCGGTGACGGTTGCGGTATAGCTGCCGGAAGCTCCCTGGGCGATGCTCTGCGAAGCGGGAGCGGCGGTAACCGTGAAGTCCGGAGTTCCGCAGCCGGCAAACTTAAAGTTGCCGATGCGTGTGCTCCAGTTGAAGGTCCCGTTGGCCTTCAGATACTCCGTGGTGTACCAGAAGGTGCAATCGTCGGCCGGGTCAACCGACATGCTGCTGTAATCGCCCCAGCGGTTGAGGCCGGTGAGCTGCGAACCTGTGCCCGCCTGAATGGAAAGTTCCGTGCCCATCGTGCCCGGCGGATCGGTTGGCGCGCGGCCCGTGAAGCGCACCGAGGGATTCACGGTGCTGCTGGAAACGCTGTAGCCCAGCGCGATGTTGCCCGCGCTGTCCATGGCCGCGCTTCCCATCCAGCGGAAGTTCGTGTCGGGAGCGAATGTGCCCTGCTGGAAGACGACGGGCGTGGCGCCCGGACTTCTGATTTCATACCAGCGGACGCCCGTGCTCGTTCCCGCGGTGATGGAATGATTGACGACCAGGGCTTCATGGTCGCCGAAGTTGCGATACGCCAGGCGATA
>Ga0137397_10004155_pt1 | contig 10069 bp, 7 predicted proteins | sample czorhiz116metaG_FD_106658 | JGI IMG/M metagenome (GOLD analysis project Ga0137397, IMG submission 106658) | Vadose zone soil microbial communities from Angelo Coast Range Reserve, California, USA - czorhiz1.16 metaG | ecosystem: Environmental > Terrestrial > Soil > Vadose zone | place: USA...
ATCGGCGCGCTCGCCTGTGGAAAGAAGGCCGACCAGGCCCAGACCCAGAGCGCGCCCCCGGCAGCGCCCGCTGCCGCGACGACGACCGGTCCAGTCGTCGAGGTGAAGATGACCGGTAACGGCACCAGCCGCGCCGCGTTCGAGCCCAGCTCGATCACCATCCCGGTGGGCGCGACCGTGCGCTTCACCAACGTGGCGGGCGGACCGCACAACATCACGTTCTGGCCGGACTCCATTCCCGCGGGTGGCGCGGCAGCCCTCCAAGCCGGCATGAAGAACACCGTCGACAATCTGTCGGGACCGTTCCTGACGCAGCCGAACGAGACGTACGAGGTGTCGTTCGCCAATGCGCCCAAGGGAACGTACAAGGGCTATTGCACGCCCCACCTGACCCTCGGCATGAAGATCGCGATCAAGGTCGAGTAGTGATCGCATGAGTTGAACCGAGCGGCCCCGGCGGATGCCGGGGCCGCTTTCTTGTTCTAGATTTTGGGCAGCAATGAACGCGACACGCGAAACGCTCGCGGCCCGGCTCCGCTCAGGGCCGCTCTCCGTTCGGGAAGCGACGCAGCTTTGTCGCGCCTTGCTGTCGGCGATCGAAACTGCGCATGCACGTGGCACGGGGTTCGGGGGGGGCGCCATCACACCAAGCACGATCGTGCTCGAAGCAGGACGGCCCGTCCTCGTGTCCGGGAGTCAGCCGTCCGCCACCGCGCTGGCATCCGATCTCTTCGCGGTCGCGACCGTGCTGTACGAATCGGTGAGCGGCCGGCCGTGGCCCATGGGGGCGGGGGCTGACCCGGCGTCGGCCGATTGGTCCGGCATACCGCGCCGGCTGCGGCGCGTTCTTCAACGCGCGCTGAGTCCTGCGCCCGGACGCCGCTGGCGCGACGCGGCCGCATTTCAACGCGCCCTCTGGGTGCCCAGACCGCAGGATCCGATCTGGCCCGCACTCGTCGTGATCCTCCTCGCCGCGGTGATTATTGCGGCTGTCGCGTTGTGCAAACCGCTCGGACTCTGCTGGGAGCGCCAGCCGAGCCAGCCCCCTCCTACCCAGACGCCGCAGGCTCACTAGTGGCGTACAATTCAGGCAGGGCGGTTCTTCTGCTCATCGACGGCGCCCGTTGCGACGTGCTGCGGGAGCTGCTCGGGCGCGGCGAGCTCACCAACCTCGCTCGTTGGGTCATCGAGCGGGGTGGCCTTGCCACCGGCACGACGGTGTTTCCCTCGACGACGGGTGTGGCGTACATCCCGTTCCTGTTCGGCCGCTATCCCGGCAGCGTCGGCGTTCCCGGCATTCGCTGGCTCGACCGGCGTGGTGCCGCCAGCGGGGAGGGCTGGCGCGAGCAGTGGCGCGCCGCGCGCAGCTACTGCGGCGTGCAGGGGGGCTGGTTGAACCGCGATATCGCGCCGGCTCCATCACTGTTCGATCTGGTCCCCGATAGCATCGCGATCTGCACTCCACTGACTCGTGGACTTCGTCCCGGCGGAAACCGTCTGCCGTTCCGTCGCGCCGCCTTGGGCGCCGCAGCGCATTACGCCGGGACCTATCCCGCGCTCGATCGGGCGATCGCGAGCGCCTGGCTCGATGCCGCCGCCGAGTCGTGGCGCTTCCTCTTTGTCGTCTTCCCTGGCGTGGACGGCATCTCGCACCTGAAGGATCCGTTCCATCCCGCGGTTCTCGAGAGTTATCGGTTGGTCGACCGCGCGCTGGGCGCGTTCGTCGCGCGGGTCAGCAAGGAGGGGGACCTCCCGGCATTCTTCGTCGTATCCGACCACGGGATGACGGTCATGCGCGAGCATGCCGACCCGGCGGTGCTGCTCGAAGCGGATGGTGTGCGCACGTTGCGGCACCCCGTCCATGTGTGGCGCCGGAGGGCCCGCGTTGCGACGATGGTGTCGGGCAACGCGAGCGTGCAGCTCTATTTCGATCCTCGGTCAGGTCGAGAGCAGCCCCTTGCGGAATCGGGCATCCCGACGGCCATCCTCGAGCGCCTGCTCGCGTTGCCGGCCGTTCGGCTCGCCGCCTGCCGCGGCGACGCTGGTGGTGTGGTCGTGCGAACCCAACACGGGCGTGCGCGGTTAACTGAGGGGCTTGGCCTAATTCAGTATCGACCCGAGAGTGGCGATCCGCTGGGCCTCGGTGGCTATGTAGAGCTCGATGACCGCGATCTTTTGGCACGCACGAGGCAGACCGACATGCCCGACGCACCGCGTCAATTACTGCAGCTCTTCCAAGCACCCCGGGCCGGGGATCTCGTCCTGGCGGCGGCGCCGGGCGCCGATTTCCGGGGCCCTTGGGAAATCCCGGAACACCGGGCCGGACACGGCAGTCTCATTGCGGAACATATGGAGGTCCCGATCGCGGCCAGTGTGGCTCTTCCGGATGCTCCCATCCGTACAGTAGATCTGATGCCGACGATATTGGAGCGCCTCGACGTCGCCGTCCCATCTGGTGTCGTTCTCGATGGCGTTCCCTTTTCCAAAATCGCTGCCGCAACGGAACCGCTGGTTCGGTGAGGGACGTCTCGATGCCTCCACGTATGTTCGTGGTCGTAGCTGCGCTCCGCTTGGCCGCCTCTGTCTACGCGGCCAGCGCCGATCCGGTGCCGCCGCCGGCGCCCGCAGACGATTGGAGCTCGCTGGAGCGAACCACCATCACGAAAAACCCGGAGCGTGACGAGCTCATTCTGGAATTGCCGGCCGTGGATCTTCTCGCGGGCACCATCGTGGATCAGGCGGCGTCGGTGGGGGAGTTCCCGGTGAATGGCTCGATCTACGCCCTTCATGCTGAAATCGTCGATGACCACGGGCGGCGGCTCCCCAACAACCTGCTGCATCACATGAACGTGATGAACCCGGCCGAGCGGGAGCTCTTCCTTCCTATTTCCCGCCGCATTCTCGCGTCGGGGCGAGAGACGGGCGAGATCCGGTTTCCGTGGCTCTTGTTTGGTGCGCCGATGCGCGCCGGCGAACGTATTTTGGCGAATGCCATGGTTCACAATCCGTCCACCGTGAATTATCGCGGTGTGCGCGTCCGGCTCGTGCTGAGCTACGTGCCGGATCATCGGCCGTGGCCGTTTTTCTCCGTGATGCCCTGGCAGCTGGATGTCGCGTTTCCCCTGGGCGACAAGTCGTTCGATCTGCCGCCGGGACGCAGCGAGCGGTCATATGAAGGAAGCCCGGCGGTCGCCGGGAAGCTCATCGTCATCGGCGGGCACATGCATGAATACGGCAAGACGATCGAGTTCTGGGACGTGACGACGGGGAAACGGCTGTGGCACGGAGAACCCGCTCCGGCGCCCGCCGGCGAGCCCAGCCCAGTGCCGCTGGGCCGGCTCTACAGCCTGACGGGGATCGGCTTGCGCATCACTCCCACGCACCGCTATCGCGTGCGAGTGATCTACGACAATCCAACCGATCACACGATTCCCAATGGCGGGATGGGTGTGGTGGGGGGCCTGTTCATGCCGGACCGCAAAGCCACCTGGCCGGCGACGAACCAGGCCGACTCACTGTACCAGCAGGACCTGCGTCACTTCATGGGACCAGTGGGCAGAGCGGCGGTCGCGTTGCCGATGTCCCACATGCACATGGAGCACTAGACGCTGCTGCCGGACTCCACTCCGTAATCGGCGACCGGCACCCGCTGCCGCGCGGTCGCTTCAGCGGTCTGCATGACGCCGAGCATCAGCGCCGCCACGATCAATCCGGCGAGCGCGTCCACGGCGTAGTGAAATTGTCCGTAGATCACGGCGAGAATCAGGCCGGCGGTGAAGGGCAGCAGCACGAGCCCCAGCACACGCCAATAGCGCAGCGCCATCCCCGTTGCCACGACCGAAGCGGCGACGTGTGACGAAGGGAACGCGGCGCCCCACGAATCCCCCCGATCCAGCAGCCATGCGGCGAAGCGCGCCGGTCCGACACCAGTGGCCGCATTGTGCGCGCCTTCGAAGGCATAGCGCGGTCCCGCGACTGGGAAGAAGAGGAACGCGACGTAGCAGAGGTAAAACGTCGCCATGATTCCGAAGATCGTGTGCCGCGACGCATCGCGTCGACCCGCCATCCAGAGGGCGAACGGAGCCGCGTACAGAATCGGGTAATACGCGAGGTAGCACGCGTGCAGCACCCACGACAGAACCAGATTGGGCGACTCTCGAATCCAGCGATAGGAGATCTGCGAGCCGAAGACCCACGTCTCGAGCCGCTGGACGAGAAGATCGTTCTGAAAGCCCGCGCTCAGCGTGAGCACGCCGATCTCCCCGTACAGGGCGGGAAGCAGCAACATCGGATACCAGTCGCCCAGGAACCGCCCGATGGGGCCGGTATTGCGCGCGCGGGGGGCCAGCAGGACGAGCGCCGCAATCAATGCGTGCGCCGTCAGGACCCACGGCCAGGCGGGGATCCCCTCGCCACGGAAGGAGAGCAGGACAGCGCCCGTCGCCACCGCGATGTAGGCGCCAGTCGCGAGGTCGATGGCCGTATAACCACGCCATAAGGTCTCGCTCCCACTCCATTTCCAGCCCCGGCCCCCGCCGTTCACAGCCATCCCACCTCCCGATACCAATTCGCGGCGCGCCGCAACCCGGTTTCGAGCTCGATCTCGGCTCGCCACCCCGTGTCTCGCGTCAGGGCATCACTCCGGCAGGTCCACGCCGGAGCAAGGTACTCGTTGCCCTTATCGGCCGACAGCAAGGTGGCGCGGCCGGCGAGATGCGCAAGAGTGCCCACCGCCCACAGCACCCCGCGCGCTACGAGCGGCGGCACCGGCACGATGCGCGGCGTCCGCCCGAAAGCCCGGCCAGCTGCCAGCACGAGCTCCCGGCTCGTCGTCGTGGTCGGATGCGCCGCGAAATAAACACGGCCGACCGCGGCGGGTGAAGTGGCTGCCGCGATCAGGGATCGGGCCAGATCCTCGGCATGAATGACCGACAATTCCTGCGAGCCGTCACCGAATACCGGAACCACGCCTCGACGGGCCAGCTGGAAGATTTTGAGGGTACCGCGGTCCCACTCCCCGTACACCACGGGTGGTCGGACGATCGTCCAGGCGAGGGGCATGGTGCGCACCAGCACTTCGGCGGCGAGCTTGGAGCGCCCGTAGTCGGTGACGGGCATCGGCGGGCGGTTCTCGTCGATCGGGTGGCCGGGCGTGGTGGGACCCCCGGCGGCGAGCGACGACACGAAGAGCACTCGTCGCGCGCCTGCGTCACGGGCGGCCTCGAGCACATTCGCCGTCCCATCGCGGTTCGTGGCCATGAACTCCGCGGCATTGCGCGCCGCGATCTTGCCGGCGACATGGTAGACGACGTCCGCTCCCGCAGAGCCTTCGCGCAGTGCTGCCGCGTCGTCGAGATCGCCGCGGACGAGCCGGACTTCGGCCCCCCAACCGAGCTGTCCCACCAGCGCGGGACGACGTACCAGGGCCGTGACGGTATCACCGCGCGCACGCAGCGCCTTGACCAGGTGCGCACCGACGAAGCCGGTGCCTCCGGTCACAAAAACGTTCACAGCGGCTTGTCGTAGACGCGGTAGGTCTTGGAGACGCGGAAGCCGAGCTGGGTGGCGGCCTTGTTCATCAAGGCATTGTCCTCGAGGATCCACCCCGCCTCGCCGCGTGGCATGCCGTGCTTGACCGAGTTTTCCCAGACTCTCTGATACAAAAGCGCGTCGACACCCCGCCCGCGGAATTCCGGGATCACACCCAGCAGCAGAATCCGGGCGCGATGGATCTTGCGGGCATACCACAACACCTTGAGGATGCCGGGGAACATCCGGCCGGAGCGGTTGTGCAGCAGCGCGAGATTGAAGTCGGGAAGCCCCACGCCGAATCCGACGATTTTCCCTTCCAGCTCGGCGAAGATTACGAGGTCCGGCACCACGATCGGCTTGAGCTGTTTCGCCAGATGATCGATCTCCGCCTCCGTCAGCGGCACGAACCCCCAGTTTCGCTCCCACGCGCTGTTGTACAGCGCCTTGATCAGCTCGACTTCGGCGGCGAACCGCTTCATGTCGAGGGTGCGGAGCTTGATGCCGCGGCGCTCGGCGGCGCGCTGGGCCAGCCGGACAAATCGTTCCGGCGCCACTTGGTCGCCCCCGCCATCGTACGCGAGCAGATCCTTCGCCTTCGTGAAGCCGTAGCGCTCGTGCAGCGTCTGATAGTACGGGAAGTTGTAGGGCATCATCAGCGACGGGGGCGTGCCGTTGTTCTCGATCAGCAGGCCGCACTCGTCATTGACCGAGGGGCTCATCGGCCCGCGCATCGTGTCGAAGCCCTTGGCTCGGAGCCAGGCGCCCGCGGTATCCCACAGCGCGTTCGCGACGCTCTGGTCGTCGATCGCTTCGAAAAAGCCGTAAAATCCGACGCGATCATTGTGCTCGCGATTGTGCATGTCGTTCTTGATCGCCGCGATTCTACCGACCGTCCGGCCGTCCGGCCGTCTGGCCGTCCAGTACTGTGCCTCAGCGTGCTGGAAAAACGGATTCCTCGCGGGCGAGAGCAGCGTGTGCACGTCGCGGCGCAGCTGCGGCACCCACAAGGGATCGTCACGGTAGTGGTCGTACGGGAAGGCGATGAAGCGATCGAGATCACGCCCGTCCCCTGGAGGGACGGGCGTGATCTCCACTGCGGTCAGATGACCCCCAACTCTTTTCCGAGGCGGCCGAACACCTCGAGGGCGAGGTCGATCTGCTCGGCCGTGTGGGTGGCCATCAGGCTGGTGCGCAAGCGGCACTGCGAGGGCGGCACCGCTGGGGGCACCACCGGGTTCGTGAAGACGCCGGCGTCGAACAGCTGCCGCCAGAACAGGAAAGTCTTCTCGAGTGGCCCGATCAGCACGGGGATGATCGGCGTCTCCGTCGGACCGATGTCAAAGCCGAGCGCGCGCATCCCTTCCTGCAACCGACGGGTGTTCCGCCACAGCTGCTCGCGCCGCTCCGGCTCGCGTTGCATCACATGCAGGGCGGCGAGCACGCCGGCCGTGTTGGAGGGCGGCAGGGCAGCGGTGAAGATCAGCGGACGCGAGTGATGCCGGAGGTAGTGGATCACGTTCTCCGAGCCCGCCGCGAACCCGCCGATGGACGCCAGCGCCTTCGAGAAGGTGCCGACGATCAGGTCGACCTCCTCCACGAGGTCGAAATGCGCCGCCGTGCCGTCGCCGTTGGGTCCAAGCACGCCGACCGAGTGCGCATCATCGATCGCGAGGGCGGCGCCGTACTTCTGGCAGATCCGCAGTAGCCCGGGCACGTCCGCGATGTCGCCTTCCATCGAATAGATGCCGTCTACGATGACCATCGTGCCGGTGCCCTCAGGAAGCCGCTGCAGCTTGCGCTCGAGGCCCGCCAGGTCGCCGTGGTTGAAGCGCATCGTCTCGCCGTGTGACATCTTGGCGCCATCGACGATCGAGGCGTGGTCCAACTTGTCCAGGAAGACGACGTCGCTGCGGCCCACCAGGCCCGATATGACGCCGAGGTTGGCCTGGTACCCCGTCGAGAAGACGAGGCAGGACTCCTTATTGAAGAACTCCGCCAGCTCCGTTTCGAGCTGTTCGTGGAGATCGAGGGTTCCGTTGAGGAAGCGGCTGCCGGTGCACCCCGAGCCGTAGCGTTCGAGCGCCGCGCGCGCTGCCGCCAGCACTTCAGGGTGATGCGTGAGGCCGAGGTAGTTGTTCGACCCCATCATGATCCGCTCTTGGCCTTCGATGACGACGACGGTGTCTTCGGAGCGGGAGATGGGTTTGAAATAGGGATAGAGCCCCGCAGCTTGGATCTCGCGCGCCCGGGTGAAGTTTTTGCACTTGTCGAACAGCGCGATATGCTGCAGGGTCTCTGTGCGCACGAAGCCTCGGGTTGCTATGAGTAAGCGGTGGTACAGCTTAGCCCTGACGTCCCGAAATCGCAAGGCTCGTTGTGAGACTTGCCACAGCTTTCGGTGTCCAGTCGCGATAGCCTAGATTGCGCCATTCGCGCAGGGGTTAGGCGTTCCTCCCGGAGGTTGATAGTGGTGTCCTACGTTGTCCGCTGCCTGGGCGTTACCGCCCTCTTGTGTTCGCTTTGTATAAATATTTCTGCCGCGCAGGACGGACGACATCCTCGCTGGGAAATCCCCGGATTCGATTTCCGCAAGGATGGCGTCTGGCGGACACAGGCGCGCGCCGTACGCGCGAGACGGGCGCAGCTGCGCGCCGCGGGACGGTTCACCGAGCTGAATACGCGCGTGGCGCCGGTGGCGCCGATGAGTCAGCTCAGCGGCCCACAGCCGTCGCCGACGCTGATCAGCGGCGTGCTCAACGTCCCGGCCATTCTCTTCCGCTACAAAGACTCGCCGGCGCCGACGTTTGTCGCCGCTGACTACGATTCCGTGCTCTTCGCCGCGACGCCGACGGGCGGTCGGCCGTTCACCTACCGTTCGTATTACCAACAGCTCTCCAACGGAGTGTTCGATATTCAGGGCGTCACGTACGGCTATGCGAATCTCGACAGCAACGAGGTTTACTATACCGGTGGTACGAACCCAGATTGCGTCGCGGCGAATCCATACGGGTCGAGCAATTGCAACGGGCTCTTCGACGCCATCGCGATCAGCCGGATGCAATCGGCCCTCACGCAGGCGTTGACCAAGCTCGACGCCCAGATCGACTTCTCACAGTATGTCGATCCCACGACCGGGTTTGTCCCCCTGGTGCTCTTCATGCATGAGGCGATGGGCGGCGAGTGCGGGCCGTCCAGGGCGCCGGAAAACCATTTGTGGGCGCACCGTTATTCGCTGTCGGCCTATCCGACCCAGGATGACTGGCCCGGCCATACGGGTCAGAAGATCAAGATCAGCGACTACATCCTGCAACCGGGCGTCGGCGGGGCGTCCTCGTGCAACACGACGCAGATCATGCCGATCGGTACAGTCGCACACGAGACGGGGCACGGATTCGGCTTGCCGGATTTGTATGACACAGGTGGGCCGACCGAAGGCATTGGCGAGTGGGGACTCATGAGCTCGGGCAGCTTCACGTCTCCGCTCAGCCCTTCCCGGATGGAAGCGTGGTCGCTCAATGAGCTCGGCTGGATCACGATCGCGCCGCTGACCACGAACGGCACATACACCTTCGATGCCGCGCCGCTGTCCGATACTGCGTACTACGTCGCCGTTCAGGGATCGAACCCCCGAGGAGAGTACTTCCTTCTGGAAAACCGGCAGCGCCAGCAGTCCGACTCGGCCGTCATTCGGTACCACTGCCACCGGGCGGGGGATCCTGCCGGTTGTGGCGGAGGTCTTCTGATCTGGCACGTGGATCAGACCAAAATGACTCAGGGTGGCAACGCCTTGAATACGGGGACGCCCCATGGGCTCGAGCTGATGCAGGCCGATGGGTTCGGCAACCTCGACGCCTCGGCATCGGGGAACTCCTGCCCTCCGACCTCCATGTTCCGCGGCTGCTCCAATCGCGGCGACGCGGGTGATCTGTTTCCCGGCACAACCGTGAATACGGGCTTCGTTTTTCGCACCAACCCCGCTTCGCTCAAGAATTCGGACGGTTCGTTTTCAGGCGTGGGGATCGATTTCATCAAGCAAGTCATCACGGACCGGACCATGTCGTTCCGGCTGCAGTTCGGTTCTCTCACTGTCGCCCGCGCGAGTGATACCGCGGCGACCATCCAATTCGACACCGCGACCTACAACGTCTTCCGCGATCTCCTGGACCAAGGGTCGACTCACACCGTGGGTTTCGGTAGCGGCCAGGTGTCGAGCGACGGCCGGACGCGCTGGTATTTTTCGTCCTGGTCGGATGGCGGCGCCATCAGTCACCCCATCACGGGAAGCCTAGCCGGCGGAACGCTGACCGCGAATCTCGGTCGCCAGTTCAAGGTCATCGCGAACGCGACCTCGGGCGGCTCGGTGACGGCAGACACGGCGATCAATCTCGCCGGCGACTTCGTCCCCGACGGGCGTGCAGTGCAGCTCACCCCGACACCGAATGGGGGACTCCGCTTCTGCGGCTGGACCGGCTCCGACACGACCAGCACCGATTCGCTGCTGACGTTGCCGATGCGGCGGCCCTATACGGTAACCGGC
>Ga0137397_10004160_pt1 | contig 10064 bp, 8 predicted proteins | sample czorhiz116metaG_FD_106658 | JGI IMG/M metagenome (GOLD analysis project Ga0137397, IMG submission 106658) | Vadose zone soil microbial communities from Angelo Coast Range Reserve, California, USA - czorhiz1.16 metaG | ecosystem: Environmental > Terrestrial > Soil > Vadose zone | place: USA...
AAATGACACTGATTCTTATTATCCTTCTGGTCCTGCTCCTCGGAGGCGGAGGAGGGTATTACGGTCACAGCCGCTGGGGTTACGGCGGAGGCGCGGGTGTCGGTCTCGGCACGATATTGCTCATCCTTCTGGTTGTCTGGCTGGCCGGCGGGTTTAACTAAGAACTGCCGGCCATCGCTGAAGTCCCACGGCCGCCCAGGTCGTACCAGCAGCCAGTAGCTAACAGCCAACAGCTCTCCTACACTTGGTCCGACGACTCCGCCGAGCCGAGCGTGAAATAGAAAATTGTTCCATCTTCTTCGGCGGGGGCGGCCCATACGCGGCCGCCATGCCGCTGGATGATTCTCTGAATTACGGCCAGGCCCAGGCCGGCGCCGGCGCCGAGATCGGGGGACGCCGGGGCGAAGAGCCGGTCAGCTTGTTCCTGCGTAAGTCCTTTGCCATTGTCCCGGACGAAAATGGCGCTCTGGCCATCGATCTTTGCCTGCCCCACTTCGATCATCGCCGGCCGGCGCGTGCGCGTATATCGAAGCGCATTGGAAAACAGGTTCACAAACACTTCGCGCAGCAGCGCGGGATCGCATTCCGCCGATGGAAGATCGCCGATCTTCCACTCCACTTCGCGGTCTTCCATCTCGGGAATGAGCTGGACCTTCGCCTGCTCCACCAGCGGCCCCAGAGGGGCCTGCTCCAGCCGCAGTGTCTGGCGGCCGATCGCGCTGAGCTGCAAAATCTGCCCGACCAGCTTCTGGCCCACGGTCCTCGCTTCTTCCTGAATCTGCCGCAGGCTGTCCAGATGGGCGGAGTCGATTTCGGGACTCAGGTCGCTGAGGTCCTCGATCAAAGCTTCGGAAAAGCCGTTGAGCGTGCGCAGATGCCAGCGCAGAGAGTGGGCCACGGAGTAAACGAAGCGGTCCAGTTCGTTGAGCGCCGCGGTCAGCCTCGCCGTGCGCTCGACCACACGGCGCTCCAGGGTCTCGTTCAGAGTGCGAATCTGCTCCTCGGCTTTTTTGCGCTGCACCGCGTAGCGGATGGTGCGCGGCAGCCAGGTGTTATCGACCTGCCCTTTCACCAGATAGTCCTGCGCGCCCTCGGCCATCGCCCGCAGCGCCAGGTCTTCGTCGTCGAGCCCGCTCAGCACCACCACCGGCATGTGGGGGGCGACGTTCAGCACACTGGTAAAGGTGCCCACGCCCTGCGTGTCGGGCAGGGTCAGATCAAGCAGGACCGCGTCGAACTTTTCCTCGCGGAGAAGATCGAGCCCTTTGGCCAGCCGGTCGGCGTGTTGGACGGTGAAACGCACCCCCTGGGCGTCCGCAAGCACTTCGCGGACCAGTTCGGCTTCCATGGGGTTGTCTTCAATCAGCAGCAGAGAGACGGTCTCGATGCCGCCGGCGGTATTGTGGTTCATCTTCTCCTCCGAAATTCAAAAAAGTCCCGCTCCGCGGGCCGGCGCCGGATTTACTCAGGCGGGGTCCGGGGCGGCAGTTTGACGATGCTCAGCCAGAAACTCTCGAGCGAGTTTACGATCATGACGAACGTGCCGAAATCGACGGGTTTGCAGATATAGCAATTCGCGTGCAGGCCATAGGCCCGATAGATATCTTCCTCCGCGGCGGAGGTGGTCAGCACCACCACGGGAATTCTCTTAAGGGACTCGTCGGCCTTGACGTCGGCCAGCACGCTGCGGCCGTCTTTCTTCGGCAGGTTGAGGTCGAGAAGAATCAGGTCCGGCCTTGTGGCGTTGGCATACTTGCCTTCCCGGCGCAGGTAGGCCATGGCTTCCACTCCGTCGTTGACGACGGTGAGACGATTGGCCACTTTGGCGTCATCGAGGGCTTCGCGGGTCAGACCCACATCCGCCGGATTGTCTTCCACCAGGAGAATCTCGGCGGACCTTACTTCCGACATGTTTGAGTTCCTCACAATGGTTCCCGCCCGAGGGATGCGGCCTCTTCCGCCCGCACCCGATTCGTTCCGGCGGGCAGGGTAAAGCTGAATCTTGCGCCTTTACCGGGTTCGGAGTCCACCCATATTCTGCCCCGGTGGCGCTCGACGATTTTTCGGCACAGGGCCAGGCCTATGCCGGTTCCTTCGTACTCCCCCATTCCATGCAGGCGCTGAAATACCTCGAAAATCTGTTCATTGAACTGAGGATCGATTCCTATGCCGTTGTCGGCGACGGTGAAAGTCCATTCCTGGCCGTCGCGGCGGGCGGAGACATGGACACGCGGCGGATCGGGACCGCGATACTTAATGGCGTTCCCGATCAGGTTCTGAAAGAGCTGGCCCAACTGAAGTTCGTCTCCCTCCACGGTGGGCAGCGGACCGCTGGTGACCGTTGCCTGGCCGGCGGCGATGGCGGACCGCAGGCTGTTCAGGGCGTGATCGAAAGCCGACTGGCTCTCGATGGCGTAAAGGGTCTTCTGTTTGGTATTGATGCGCGCATATTGCAACAGGTCCTGTATCAGGCGCTGCATGCGCAGAGTACCATCCACGATAAAGCCGATGAATTCGTCCGCTTTCGGGTCCAGATGCCCCTTGTACCGGCGGGCCAGCAACTGAGTATAGGAACTGATCACCCGCAACGGCTCCTGCAGATCGTGGGAAGCCACATAGGCAAACTGCTCCAGTTCGGTGTTGGACTGCGCTAGTTCCCGGGCCTGCCGGGCCAGTTGTTGTTCGGTCAGCTTGTGGGCGCTGATGTCGCGGATCACGCTGAAAATCTGCACTTCCGCCCCGGTCTTCAGCGGACTCAGACTGATCTCGACCGGGAACTCATGACCGTCCTTATGGAGCGCATTTAAATCGAGCCCCGCTCCCATCGGACGCGGGTGGGATTCCCGGGCAAAGGCGTTGCGGTGCGCGAGGTGGCCGCTCCTGAAGCGTTCCGGCACCAGGACCTCTATTTCGCGGCCCAGAAGTTCCTCGCGTTGGTAGCCGAACAGACGCTCCGCCTGCGCATTGATCAGCAGTATCCTGCCTGAACGGTCCGCCACCATCATGGCATCCGGAGCGGCTTCGAGGAGTCTGCCGAGGGATTGCTCCGCGTTCTTGAGAGATTCAACCGGCTGCGGGGGTTCTGCGGCTCCGGCATGGAGCCACCGGGCAAATCGCCCGGACGCGGCGCAGAACAGAGCAACACCGGCAAGCAGGAAGGCGGCAGCGGCGTAGACGGCCCGATGGTCGGTGTCCGTCAGCAGGACCCACAAGCCGGCAACGACCAGCAACGCAGCCATACCGCGACACAAAGCTCTGATGCCGCGCATGGATCCGGATGTGGAGAACTGCATCATTCTGAAGAAACTGCGAAGGGGATAATACCGATTATCGGTCAAAAAGGGCCGGAGTTCAAATGACCGGGAGATTCGGGAATTCGGCACTCGGTGATCGGCACTCGGCCAGGCAATCGCAGGGTGGGCAGTCAAGTTCCTCTTCGTCCCCGGTTTGACTTCTTTTACCCCGTCGCCCGGGTTTATGTTTCACCGCCGGGCGCCGATTCCCGAGCGCCGATTATCCATTATTATTCTTTCGCCGCAAGGGCAATAACGTTACTATTCGTTATTCATAAGTAAGGTCGCCGTCGCCGGAGGCCGTGTCTGAATTGTGCGAGGTGCTTCGCGGTGCGTTCATGTCGAATATTGACAGGGTTTTCCGTCTGCTGTCTGATCGGCTTTTGCGGACTTTCGGCCGCCGCCCAAACGGCCTCTCCCTGGCTGCCGGTAACGAAGGAGGACCTCGAACTCAAGGACAACCCTGACCGGCCAGGTGAGCCCGCCATGATTCTCTACCAGGAAATACAGACTGACAGCGCGCAGTCGGTGGAGACACATTACACCCGCATCAAGATATTTACCGAAAAAGGCAGGGACTACGGCGATATAAGTATTCCATATGTTGAAAAGAGAAAGGAAGTCAGCGACATTCAGGCGCGCACCATCGGCCCCGACGGACAAGCGGAAGATTTCAACGGCACGATCTATGACCGTCTGGTGGTGAAAACCCGGCGCTTCCGTTTTAACGAAAAATATTTCACCTTTGCCAACGTCCAGCCTGGCAGCATTCTCGAATATCGCTACCGGCTGCATATCCAGGAGAAGCTTCCCGATGTTTTCAAGCACCCGGGAAACTACATGATTCCTGGCGCCTATGCTTATCCCGCGGCCCACTGGACGATCCAGCACAATCTGTTTGTCCGCAATACGCATCTGGTCCTTCAGCCGTATTCTTCCCGCGCGCCCATGATTGTGCGGGCGATAAGGCTGCCGCCCGCCTCCCTGTCCGGATTGAAGCCTGACGGCACATGGCAGATTGATATCCCCAATGTTCCGGCGTTTCACGAGGAGGAGAAATCCCCGCCCAAAGAAGCTCTCCTGGGCCGGATATCGCTCTTCTATATTGTCGGAAACTACTCCAACGAAGATTTCTGGCGCGATCTCGCCTCATGGGAATCCCGCGAATTCGAGAAATTCATCGGCAAGTCCCGGGTCGTGCAGGAAGAAGCCAATCGCCTCACCGCGGGCAGCGACTCCGCGGAGGCAAAGCTGCGCAAACTCTATGACCGGGTCCAGCAACTCCGTTATGTCAGCTTCGAGCGTTCCCGCACTGAAAAAGAGCAAAAGAATGAGAACCTCAAACCGAACAAAAATGCGGAAGAGGTCCTGACCCGTGGCTACGCCTTTGGCAATGATGCCAACCTGTTATTCGCCGCGCTGGCGAGGGCCGCCGGTTTCGACGCCTTCATCGTGCGCCTGGCTTCGCGAGACCATGGCTTTTTTCTGCCATCTTTGCCCGATGTGGGCCAGTTGGATGCGGAAGCGGTGGGCATAAGGACCGAGTCGGACACACGCTACTTCGACCCGGCCACTCTTTACTGCCCTTTCGATCTTCTTCCCTGGGAGGAAACGGACACCAGCGGAATCAGAGCGGCAATGTACAACGTACAGGTCCGTACTCCCAGGGGGAAAAGCGCCGACGCTGTCATTGAACGCCGGAGCAGTCTGAAGCTGGAAAAAGACGGCACCCTCAACGGCAGGCTGGAAGTCCGTTTCCTCCGCCAGGAAGCGCTTGGCCGAAAGCTGCGCGCCAACAGCCAGGATGAGGCCGGACGCAAAAAAATGCTCGAAGATGAAATCAAGGAGTGGCTGCCGCAAAATTCGACCGTCAAACTTATCTCCGCCGACGGCTGGACGGGTTCCTACACTCCTTTAAGCGCGGAATTTGAAATCCAGGCGCCGGGCTTCGGCACAGCCGCCGGCTCGCGCATGCTGCTCGCCTCCGAAATTTTTTCAAGCCGGCTGCAAGCTTCATTTCGGGCATCCAGCCGTGAAAACCCGGTTGACCTCAGATACAGCCATCAGGAAGCGGATGAGATGTCTCTGGAAATCCCGGAAGGATTTACAGTGGAGCACCTGCCCGCCCCCATGGAAGAGCGGCAAAAGATCGGCATTTATTCGATCTCGGTCGCACAGTCAGGATCGGTCATCAAGGTGAATCGCCGGCTCGTCATGGACATCTACTTTTTCGAGGTGCGGGACTATCAGGCGCTTCGGGATTTTCACGATTTTGCGCGCAGCAACGATGAAGAACAGATCGTGCTGCATACGGCGGGGAAATAAGCGGGAGAGATGGTCCGTTTCCGTCCGTGATCCGGCAATTGTCGGACTATTGAATCGAAGATCATCGCATCCTATCCAGGCATGACACCATTCCGCGTATCCATTCGCGGGTCATCCCTGAGGCGGGCTGGGAAGTTGGGGCTTCGGTGGTGGCGGCGTAGAGCTTGAAAAGGCGACCGCTGCGACTGCCGCAGGCACGGACTTATTCGTTGCATCAAAGTACAGCAGGGTTAAGTTGATGTTCAGGATGATGATCGCCTGCGTCCATGGGATGGCCAGACATGCCATGATCGTAACCGGACGCGGCACCATGGGCAAAAAGGGCGCAATTATATAGCCGGCAATTTCACCGGCCACAACCAGAACAGAACACGTCAGCAACAGCCCCAGCGCCCGCAAAAATGCACCGCCGGAGGATGCGAGAGAGAGACTGCGCCCGATGGAGGCGAACGGACCTTTTCCCTCGACGGTCTTTGCTGCAATTAACAGACTGAAGGCCGCTGCAACCAAAAAACCAGGCAGAATCAGAAAAGTGGAAGCCATCGAAATCAGCATGCCCGGCACCAGGCTGAAAATCAGAGCGGCTGGAACAAAGCGGATGATCGCAGCGGCGGTCTGTCCGGCGGTGACGACGCGGTTGCCGTATTGGCCTGCCGCGATGAAGGTAATTCCGCAAGCGGCCAGAAACGTCGGCACCCAGATGCTGAATATGAAGGAGAACATGAAGCCGGCCTTACTCGCTCCGCTCATGGCCTTCCAGATCGCCGCCGGGTGCCCCTCAGCAGAAGAGTGAGGCGCGATAAAAACCGCGACTACCACATTCAGGAGAACGGCCATGAGTATGAAAAGAGGAATGGCCACGGCCAGATACAGTCCCGGACTGGCGAAAAACGTTCTGAATGTACGGCCCCACAATGACGGCTGGATGCCCATGGCGGATCTCCTCGCGGGGAATAAAACCGCTACCGATTATAGCGACATCAATGAGTCGCGTCCGCCGGTTCCCTTCGTCGGAATTCGGCGATTCCGTTACGATTCCCGCAATGCCGTAGTAATCGGCATGCGCGCCGCGCGCAGGGCGGGCAGCAGGCCGCCGATCAGGCCCATGAGCATGGCAAAGACCAGCCCGCTTTCCAGAATGTCGGGCGTCACCTGGAATGCGAACGCAACTTCGCTAAAACTCGGCGTCTGGCCGGAGGCCGTGCTGAATCCGTTGATGGGCAGCGCGAGAAGGCATCCGAGCAGGCCGCCGGCCACCGCCAGCAACACCGACTCCAGCACAAACGAAAACAGGATACTGCGCCGCGAGAATCCCAGCGAGCGCAGCGTGCCGACTTCGCGGGTGCGCGCGGCCACGATGGCGTACATGGTATTCATGGCGCCAAACACCGCGCCGATGCCCATGGTCAGCGAGACGAAGCCCACGAGGAACAACAGCGTGCCCGCGAGACCTCCGGCCTGGTCTTCGTAATATTTCCGCTCCTCCACGGCCTGGAGCTGAACTTCAGGGTCGCTGCGAATCCAGTTGTCGAAAGCTTCCAGCGTCGAAGGGTCCCTGAGCCGCACGACCACGGAATTCGATCCGCCCTGCCGGCGGAAAGGCCCGGCCATGGTATCGAGATCGCCCCATATCTCGCTCTCAAAAGCGCCGCCCCGGGAGGCGAAGATGCCGACAATCTTCCAGTCGTGCTTCTGAATGGGAATGATTTTGCCCACGTCGAGGCCTTCGATGCGCGCGGCCATGCGCTCGCCCACGACCACCTCATAGAGTCCGGGGGTAAAGGTGCGGCCCTGTTTGATTTCAATTCCGCCGCGCACCTCAAAAGCCCTGGGAGTAACGCCGCGAATGGTGACATTGGTGGGATCGCCGGTCCCGCGTCGCGGCAAGCTGACCACGATCACGATTTCCGGCGATGCCAGCGGACGTCCGTCGGCGCCCGTCGCCACGCGTGAATCCACGACGATCTTGTTGCGATGGTCGAGGGATATCGATGAGGTCAGTTCCGAGGCCGACCCCCGCTGGACGATCATGGCATTGGCATGGCTGCCGGTGGCGCGCAGAGCGCGGGTGAATCCGGTGCGCATCGCCATGAGCGCCACAAATACCGCCACCACCAGGCCGATGCCGATCACCGCCAGTAAGCTGACCTGCCAGCGGCCCCGCACGTTGCGCACGTTATAAGAAAGAGGAAGCGCCATATTATATTTGCCTCAGCATCTCGGTGATGCGCGAACGGTAAGCCGACAGCGCGGGAATGAAACCCGCGGCCAGCCCGATGAACAGGGCCATACCCAGGCCCTGGCTGGAAACCTGCCAGTGCAGACCGAAATTGGGCAGACCATTCACAAACCCGCTCAGACCCGGCACCTTAGGCATGGCGCCGACGATGAGCGTGGCCAGCCCGAGGCCGATCGCTCCGCCGAGGGCGCCGATGACCAGGGCCTCCGAGAGAATCAGGCCCATGACCTGGCGGCCGGAGAAACCCAGGGTCTTCAGCACCGCGATTTCCGTGCGCCGTTCGCGCACCGCCATGCTCATGGTGTTGGCCGTAACCAGCAGGATGGTGAAGATCACGGCCAGGCCGATGCTGTTGACCAGCAGTCCCAGGTTGCCGATCAGCGCGTTGAAGTCGGCGCGGAATGCGGCCTCCGTCTCGCTCTTGGTGGCGGCGTCGCTGTTCTCAAAAAGCGCGTCGATACTCTTCGCGACCGCGGCCGCCTGGCCCGGATCGTCCAATTCCACCACGTAGATTCCCGCCTCCGTCTGATGGCCGGTGCCTTCGTAGAGATACTTATAGTGGAAGTACATGACGCGATTGTCGGCGGCCGGATCGCGCACCATGTCCGCGTCGTAGATTCCGCGCACCACGAACTCAAAGGGCCCTTCACGGCGGCGGTAGGGAGGAATGAAGCTTTCCAGATAAAAAGTGTCGCCCACCTTCCAGCCGTATTGCCTGGCCAGCCCGCGCCCGATAAGGCAGCCGCGCAGGTCTTCGCGGTAGGCCTTCATCTCATCCGCGGGAACGACGAGTTCCGGATGCATCTGGAAATACGGTTCGTCTTCCACGGAAAGGTTGGTAAAGAAGTTGCTGAAGTCGGGGCCGCCCGTGCCGCTCTTGCTTTCTTTCTTCAGCGGCAGCGCGCCGCCAAACCACGTGGAGATGGCCACGCGCTTCACTCCCGGCAGGCGGTGAATCCGCTCCTCGTAGGAAAGCGGGAGGTTATAAACCAGGCTGACCGCGTGGCGTGTGGCCAGGCGCGTAACGCTGCCCAGTTCGCGGGCGGAATCCATGGCGGTAAGCACGGTGCGCAGCGTGCAGAAGAGAAAGATGCAGACCGCCATTCCGACGATGGTGCTGAGGGTGCGCACCCAGTTCCGCCGCAGATGTTTAAGGACAAAGGGTACGAATTTCATTTCGACTCCGCCATGACGCCCTTCTCAAGGTGCTTCTGCGTGTGAGCGTGGCCGGCGGCGCGCGGGTCGTGCGTGACCATCACGATGGTCTTTTTGAATTCGGTGTTGAGCGTGACCATGAGCTGAAGGATTTCCTCCGCGCTCTTCGCGTCCAGATCGCCGGTGGGCTCGTCGGCCACGATGATGCCGGGGTCGGCGACGATGGCGCGGGCGATGGCGACGCGCTGCTCCTGTCCGCCGGAAAGCTGGCGGGGATAGTGACTCGCGCGATCGGCCAGGCCGACCACCCGCAGCGCCGTCAGTGCGCGGTCGCGGCGCTGTTTGCGCGGAAGCGAGGTCAGCAGCAGCGGCAGTTCCACGTTATCGACGGCCGACAGAACGGGAATCAGGTTGTAGAACTGAAAGATGAAACCGACGTTGCGGCTGCGCCAGCGGGCCAACGCGCTCTCCGAAAGCTGTCCCACATCGGTACCCACGACCCTGACCTGACCGGACGTCGGACGGTCGATTCCCGCGATGAGATTGAGCAGCGTCGTCTTGCCCGAGCCGGAGGGCCCCATCAGGGCCAGGAACTCGCCTTCAGGCACCTGAAGGTTCATGCCGTCGAGCACCAGAATTTCCTGCGAATCGCGGTAGTAGACCTTGCGAACGTTTTGTACGTCAACCGCGACTTTGGCGGCGGGCGACCCGTTGGTGGCCATAGGTGGTTCTCCTTATATATATGTCGTGCGGTTTGTGCGGTAAGGGAGCGACCGTCGAGATGTAGCTTGCTATGTCTAAAGGCCGGCGGTCATAAATGCAATCTGAGTATCAAAAACAACCCGCCGGAGAGAACCCGCCCCATTTTTGATCCGCAGGGCCATTCAAGACAACCAACTTTTAGACGTAGCAAGCTACGTCTCTACGGGTTGCCCTCAACCCTTCACCCGCACCGCATCGCCATCCTTCAGTTTCTCCGGAGGCTTCGCGACCAGTATCTCACCGCCGGCCAGGCCTTCTTTTACGAGCGAGCGGCCTTTCCATTCCGCGCC
>Ga0137397_10004163_pt1 | contig 10062 bp, 12 predicted proteins | sample czorhiz116metaG_FD_106658 | JGI IMG/M metagenome (GOLD analysis project Ga0137397, IMG submission 106658) | Vadose zone soil microbial communities from Angelo Coast Range Reserve, California, USA - czorhiz1.16 metaG | ecosystem: Environmental > Terrestrial > Soil > Vadose zone | place: USA...
AGCAGCTTCTCCTCGGGAGAGAGCTGCGTCTCGCCCTTGGGGGTGATCTTGCCCACCAGGATCGAGCCCGGCTGCACCTCCGCGCCGATGCGGATGATGCCCGAGTCGTCGAGGTCCTTGAGCGCCTCCTCACCGACGTTCGGGATGTCGCGCGTGATCTCTTCCTTGCCCAGCTTGGTGTCCCGCGCGATGCACTCGAACTCCTCGATGTGGATCGAGGTGAACACGTCCTCCTTGACGATGCGCTCGCTGATGAGGATCGAGTCCTCGAAGTTGTAGCCCTGCCAGGGCATGAACGCGACCGCCACGTTCTGGCCCAGCGCCAGCTCGCCGGTCTCGGTGGCCGGGCCGTCGGCGATGACGTCGCCCTTCCTCACCCGGTCGCCCTGCTTCACGATCGGCTTCTGGTTGATGCAGGTGTTCTGGTTGGAGCGCTGGTACTTGATCAGGTTGTAGATGTCGACCTCGCTCGCCACGTCGTGCGAGCTCTCCTTCACGTCGGCGCGCACCACGATGCGGGCCGCGTCGACCTGGTCGACCGTGCCGTCGCGGCGCGCCACCACGCATACGCCCGAGTCGCGCGCGACCGTCGACTCGATGCCGGTGCCGACGAGCGGCGCCGCCGTGCGCAGGAGCGGCACGGCCTGGCGCTGCATGTTCGAGCCCATCAGCGCGCGGTTCGCGTCGTCGTTCTCGAGGAAGGGGATCAAGGACGCCGCCACCGAGACGAGCTGGTTGGGCGACACGTCCATCAGCGAGATGTCCTCGGGGCGCGCCTGGGGGAACTCGCCCGCCTTCCGGCAGGAGACCAGCGGCGTGACGAAGTGGCCCTTCTTGTCGAAGAGCGCGTTCGCCTGGGCGATGACGTGCTTCTCCTCCTCGAGCGCCGAGTAGAACTTCACCTCGTCGGTGACCCGCCCCTCGACCACCTGGCGGTAGGGCGTCTCGACGAAGCCGTACTCGTTCACGCGGGCGAAGGTGGAGAGGCTGGCGATGAGGCCGATGTTCGGGCCTTCCGGCGTCTCGATCGGGCAGATGCGGCCGTAGTGCGTCGGGTGCACGTCGCGCACCTCGAAGCCGGCGCGCTCGCGGGTCAGGCCGCCCGGTCCCAGCGCCGAGAGACGGCGCTTGTGGGTGACCTCGGAGAGCGGGTTCGTCTGGTCCATGAACTGCGAGAGCTGGCTCGACCCGAAGAACTCCTTGATCACCGCCGTCACAGGCTTGGCGTTGATCAGGTCGTGCGGCATGAGCGTCTCGATCTCTTGCAGGCTCATCCGCTCCTTGATCGCGCGCTCCATGCGGACCAGGCCGATGCGGTACTGGTTCTCGAGCAGCTCGCCCACCGCGCGGACGCGGCGGTTGCCGAGGTGGTCGATGTCGTCGATCTGGCCCTTGCCATTCTTGAGATCGATCAGGTACCGGACGACCTCGAGCACGTCCTTCTTGGTGAGGACCGCCTGCTCGAGCGGCTCGTCGATGGCGAACTTGTAGTTCAGCTTGAGCCGGCCGACCTTGGACAGGTCGTAGCGCTCGGGGTTGAAGAAGAGGTTGATGAAGAGGTTGGTCGCCGTCTCCAGCGTGGGCGGGTCGCCCGGGCGCAGGCGGCGGTAGATCTCCATGATCGCCTCTTCCGGCGAGGCGATCTTGTCGGCCATCAGGGTGTCGCGCAGGAAGGGCCCGACGTTCAGGTTGTCGATGAAGAGCACCTGGAACTGGTCGATGCCGCGCTCGCGCAGCTGCTCGACCTTCTCCTCGGTGACCTCCTCGTTGCACTCCAGCAGGACCTCGCCGGTGTTCTCGTCCACCACGTCGCGGGCGCTGATCTTGGTGACCAGCTCCTCGACGTCGAGGGGCAAGGCGCGGATCTTCGCCTGCTCCAGCTTCTTGATCGCCCCGCGGGTGAACTTGCGGTTCTTCTTGACGATCACCTCGCCGGTCTTCGGGTTCTTGATGTCCCGGGTGGCGCGCTGGCCGGGGAGCAGCTCGAGCTCGACCGACTTCTCGTACTTGCCCTTCTCGCCGATGGAGATGGTCTCGGTGGCGTAGAAGTAGTTGAGCATCTCCTCGGGGGTGCCCTTGAACTCGGTCGGGGTCTTCTTCGCCGTGTCGGGCACCGCGCCCAGCGCGCGCAGCAGCACCGTCGCCGGCAGCTTCCGCCGCCGGTCGATGCGCACGTAGAGGATGTCCTTGTGGTCGAACTCGAAGTCGATCCAGGAGCCGCGGTACGGGATGATGCGGGCGTTGTAGAGCAGCTTGCCCGAGGAGTGGCTCTTGCCCTTGTCGTGGTCGAAGAACGCGCCGGGCGAGCGGTGCAGCTGCGAGACCACCACGCGCTCGGTGCCGTTGATGATGAACGTGCCGTTCTCCGTCATCAGCGGGATCTCGCCGAAGTAGACCTCCTGCTCCTTCACGTCGCGGATCGACTGGGCGCCCGTCTCCTCGTCCTTGTCCCAGACCACCAGGCGCACCACCACTTTGATGGGGGCCGAGTAGGTCATGCCCCGCTGGTGGCACTCGTCGACGTCGTACTTGGGCTTCTCCAAGTGGTACGAGACGAACTCCAGCGAGCTGGTCTCGTTGAAGTCCTTGATGGGGAAGACGCTCTTGAAGACGCCCTGGAGCCCGGTATCCTCGCGCTGCTCGGGCGCCGCGTCGGCCTGGAGGAACTTGTCGTAGCTGTGCTTCTGGATGTCGATCAGGTTCGGGATGTCGATGATCTTCTGGATCTTCGCGAAGTTCTTGCGCGTACGGAAATTGTTCTGGATCGTGGCCGCCATGTCAGCGATCGCTCCCTTGCTCTAAGGACATCCGGGACTGCCGGAAACACCGCTCGGACCTGCCGAAGCGAAAACTCCGGCACCGGCGGGGATCTTGAGGAACCCCCGCCGGCGCCGGCCTATTCCTAGAGAAATCGGTTACTTCAGCTCAACCGTCGCGCCGGCAGCCTTGAGCTGCTCGACGAACTTGTTCGCGTCCTCCTTCGAGAGGCCCTCCTTCACGGTCTTGGGAGCACCTTCGACGAGGTCCTTGGCCTCCTTCAGGCCCAGCCCCGTGATCGCGCGAACTTCCTTGATGACGTTGATCTTCTTCTCGCCCGCCGCGTTGAGGACCAGGGTGAATTCGGTCTTCTCCTCGACCGGCTTGGCGGCGGCGGCCGCGCCTCCGCCTGCCGCGGGTCCGGCGGCCACGGCCACCGGTGCGGCGGCCGAGACGCCCCACTTCTGCTCGAGCATCTTCACCAGCTCGGCCGCCTGGATGACGGTGAGCGAGCTGAGCGATTCAGCGATCTGGTTCAAGTCTGCCATCGGAAACGTTCCTTTTAACGACGCGCCGCGTGGGACGCAAAGGGTTGAACTGCCTACGACGTTCGCCGCAGTCTAGGCGGCCTCTTCGCTTCTTGCCTGGAGCACCCGGGCGAGCTGGCTGCCCGGCGTGTTGAGCAGCCGGACGATCTTGCTCGCCGGGGCGGACAACACCCCCAGCAGCATCGCCCGGAGCTCGGGCAGGCCCGGCAGATCGGCCAGCGCCTTCAGGCCCTTGGCGTCGACCAGGTTGCCCTGGACTACGCCGGCCTTGACGCTCATCTTCTCGCCCTGCTCCTTCAGCACGTCCCGGAGAACCTTGGCCGGGACGACGACGTCGTCGTAGCCGAGGATGAGGGCGTTGGGACCCGTGAGCTGCTCCGCGAACTGCTCCAGCGGCGTACCCTTCGCGGCGAGCCTGGCCAGGGTGTTCTTGACCACCTTGTACTCGATCTTCGCCTCGCGGAACGTCCTGCGAAGCTTCACGGTGGCTTCGGCGTCGATGTTCGTGTAGCCGACGGCCGCGGCGAAGCTCGCCTTGGCCATTTTGGCGTGGAGAGCGCCGACCATCTCCTGCTTCTCGTTGCGCTGCATGACCGTTATTCACCCACCTTCCTGCCCGATTCCTAGGCTGTAACTTCGATCAACCGCTCTAGATCCGGCGCCTTCCGCGCCTCTACCAGGGTGGAGCTCGCTCCCCCCTGGACCCCCCAAAATCTTGTCTCTGCGCTCCCGACGCAGTTCTCCGCTGGCAGCTACTTGTGGGCGGCCGTGATGGCGGCAGCGTCGAGGTGGATTCCCGGGCCCATCGTGGTGCTGATCGAGGCGCCCTTCAGATACGTTCCCTTCGCCGTGGCGGGCCTCGCCCGCAGGATGGTCTCCAGGATCGCGTTCGTGTTCTCCAGGAGCTTGCGCGCCTCGAAGGAAGCCTTCCCGACGGGCACGTGCACGATGCCTGCCTTCTCCGCGCGGAACTCGACCTTGCCGGCCTTGGCCTCGCGCACGGCCCGCGCCACGTCCGCCGTCACGGTTCCCACCTTCGGATTCGGCATCAGGCCGCGCGGGCCGAGCACCTTTCCCAGGCGGCCCACCACGCCCATCATGTCCGGCGTGGCGATGGCGACGTCGAATTCCAGCCAGCCCTCCTGCACCTTGGCGGCCAGGTCCGCTTCGCCGACCGTGTCGGCGCCGGCTTCCTGCGCCTCGCGCGCCTTGTCGCCCTTGGCGAACACCGCCACCCGCACCGTCTTGCCGATGCCGTGGGGCAACACCACCGCGCCGCGGACCATCTGGTCGGCGTGCTTGGGGTCCACGCCGAGCCGGATGGAGATGTCCACCGTCTCGTCGAACTTCTTCTTGGCCGTCTTTCCCACCAGCGCGCACGCCTCGTCGACGGTGTAGCGCTTGTTGCGATCGATCAGCTTCGCCGCTTCCTCGTACTTCTTCCCGTGCCTGGCCATGTCCGCGCTCCTCACTCGACCTCGACGCCCATCGAGCGCGCCGTGCCCGCGATGCTGTTCATCGCCGCTTCCAGGGAGCCCGCCGTCATGTCGGGCATCTTGGTCTTCGCGATCTGCTCCAGCTGCCTGCGCGTCAGCTTCCCCACCTTCTCCTTGCCGGGGTTGTGCGCGCCGGAGCCCTTCTTCTTCTCGGTGTGCAGCCCGAGCGCCTTCTTGATGAGGATGGCGGCGGGCGGCGTCTTCACGATGAAGGTGAAGCTCCGGTCCGAATAGATGGTGATGAGCACGGGGACGATCAGGCCTTCCTTGGCCTGCGCCTGGGTGGCGGCGTTGAACTCCTTGCAGAACCCCATGATGTTCACGCCGTGCTGGCCGAGCGCGGGCCCCACCGGCGGCGAAGGGTTCGCCTTCCCCGCGGGGAGCTGCAGCTTGACCATTCCGGTGACCTTCTTCATCTAGCTCTCCTCTTCTCCTGGTGGTGCGAGCGGCTCAAGAGCGGCCTCCCACCGTTTACGTCTTCTCCACCTGCATGAAGTCCAGCTCGACCGGCGTGGCGCGGCCGAAGATCGAGACCAGCACCCGCACGCGGCCCTTGTCGGGGTTCACTTCCTCCACCGTGCCGTTGAAGTTCGAGAACGGCCCGTCGACGACGCGGACGTTGTCGCCTTCCTCGAACTCCACCTTGGGCTTGGGCTTGAGGGCGCCCTCGGACAGCTGGGTGGTGAGCCGCGCGATCTCGTGCTCGCTGACCGCGGGTGGCTTGGTGGCATTGCCGACGAATCCGGTGATCTTCGGCGTGTTCTTCACCAGGTGCCAGGTGCGGTCGTTCAGCTCCATCTGCACGAGGATATAGCCCGGGAAGAACTTGCGCTTGGACGCGCGCTTCTCCCCCTTCACCATTTCGACCACGTTCTCCATCGGGATGAGGATGTCCCCGAAGAACTCCTCGAGGGCGTTCTGCTTGATCTTCTCCTCGAGGCTCTTCTTGGCCTTGTTCTCGAAGCCCGAGTACGTGTGGACCACGTACCATTTCTTGTCGATCTTGGTCGCAGCCATTTGGGTCATCTTCTCTACAGACTCGGGTTCTGGATCTTGTCGGTGAGGAACTGCCACAGCACGTCGAACATCCCCAGCAGAACTGCGGCGACGATGCTCGCCACGATCACGGCCACGGTCGCCGCGCGAGTCTCGGGCAGGCTCGGCCAGCTCACCTTGCGCAGCTCGGCGACGATGTCGACCGCCACCTCGCGCGTCTTCGGGGTCACCCACAGGTAGACGGCGGCCGCGCCGGCGGTGCCGAGCCCGATGAACGAGGACCAGGTCCACTCGTTCCACAGCGGGCGCGTGAGCGGCTGCGTGACGCTCCAGGCGCTGAAGGCCGCGAGCAGCACGTGCTCGAGGAACAGCCCCGTGAGGATGGCCAGCGCCACCAGTCCGATCTGCACGATCCGCGTGTTCGTCATCGTCCTTCTTCCGGAAGAAGTTGGCAGGCCAGGAGGGACTCGAACCCCCAACATGCGGTTTTGGAGACCGCCGCTCTACCATTGGAGCTACTGGCCTTCATATGCTCCGCCCATTCGGGCTCCGCCCGGCCGCCGGCAAAGCCGTCGACCTCCGCATGCTTCGCGCATTCGGGACCGGAGACGTCGCGGACGAAGCGGTCGGCCTCCCTCACTTGGTCTCCTTGTGGTCGGTGTGCTTGCGGCACCGCGGGCAGAACTTCGGCTTGACCAGCTTGTCGGTCATGGTCCGCTTGTTCTTCGTCGTGGTGTAGTTCCGCTCCTTGCACACGTTGCACTCGAGCGTGATGATCGTCCGGTTCATCGCCTCACCCTTCGGAGATTGGAGCCCACCACCAGGATTGAACTGGTGACCTCGTCCTTACCAAGGACGTGCTCTACCAACTGAGCTAGGTGGGCCCGCATTCTCCTGTGTCAAATCGTCCTTCGTGGAGCGGGAAACGGGATTCGAACCCGTGACATTCAGCTTGGAAGGCTGACGCTCTACCAGCTGAGCTATTCCCGCGGTCGAAAGTGGCGGAGTTGGTGGAGGGGGAAGGATTCGAACCTTCGAAGGCGTAAGCCGGCAGATTTACAGTCTGCTCCCTTTGGCCGCTCGGGAACCCCTCCGGTCTGTCAGCCCGTCCTCCGCATCCGTGTCGTGCGTCCTCCTCGTTCGGGGCGGCGGCTCGGCCTCTGGAGCTGGCGGCGGGAGTCGAACCCGCGACCTTCTGCTTACAAGGCAGGTGCTCTGCCGGCTGAGCTACGCCAGCCTCAAGTCCCCGGAATCATTCATGTTCACTGCGCGCGCGCCTTCCCCGGACCCTGCGGGGACGAGGGGGTCTACAAGACCTTGCGCGCCTTGTCAAGGAGCCGTCCGTCGCGCGCGCCGCTGCCGGGCGGCCTCGTACAAGGCGATGGCCCCCGCCGCGGCGACGTTGAGCGAGCCCACCCGTCCGAGCATCGGGATCCGGGCCAGGTGATCGCAGGTCTTGCGCACCAAGGGGCGGACTCCCTTGCCCTCGCTCCCCAGGACCAGCGCGATACCGGAGGTCAGGTCGACCTCCGGCAGCTCCCGCTTGGCCTCGGCGGCCAGGGCAACTGACCAGACGTGCGCGTCCTTCAGGTCGTCGAGCGCGCGCGACAGGTTGGTGACCCGGGCGACCGGGCAATGCTCCAGCGCTCCGGCGGCGGCCTTGGAGACGGCGGGCGTGATGCCAGCTGCCCGGTCCTTGGGAAGCACGACGCCGTGGGCGCCCAGCGCGTGGGCGCTGCGCAGGAGCGCGCCGAGGTTCTGCGGGTCGGTCACCCCGTCCAGCAGCAGCAGGAAGGGAGGCTCGCCGCGGGCCCGCGCGGCGTCGAGCAGGTCGGGCAACTCCGCGTAGCGGAACTCCGCGACCTCGGCGCCCACGCCCTGGTGGACGCCTCCGCGGGATCGCCGGGCCAGGTCCCCGTGCGGAGCCTCCTCGATCCGGACCCCCGCGGCGGCCGCCGCCTCCGCCACGCGATCGCCGCCGTGAGATCTCCGCCCGTCCCGCCCGCGCTCGAGCAGCACGCGGACCACGTCCTGCGGATGGGCCTTGAGCGCCTCGAGGACCGGGTTCAGTCCGTAGACGAAGCGGCTCACTCCACCACGACGGCGAGCGCCACCTCGCGCTTCTGCCGCTCGCAGAGCTTCTCGGTGCAGATGAAGAAGGTGACCTGGGCCTTCAGTTCGTCCTTCCCGGCCTGCTTGCCGACGAAGGGGAGGTCGAACTCGACTCCCTTGGCTTCGGTCGTCTTCGCGTCGGGCCGCCCCAGCTTCTGCTTGGGCAGCTCCAGCGCCGGACCGGCGGAAATCGTGACCGACAGCGGGGCCTCCGGCGAGACGTGCGCGTCGCTGCGCGGCACCACGGTCACCTTGGCCTGGCCCTTCTCCCCCTTCTTCACCTTGAGGGGAGCCTGGCTCGTCTCGATCTTGTAGGCGTTCGCCGCGTCGGCGTGCGCATCCGCCTCGGCGAACGCCGGCGCCGCCGAGACAGCACACGCCAGCGCAAGGCCCTTCGTGAAAGCCCGCATGCCCCTTAGACGCCAGAAACCCACGAATGTTGCAAGACCAGCCCTGGGTTCACGCAGAGCTCGCAGAGATCGCAGAGCTTTTCCTACCCGATCACCTCTGCGCGCTCCGCGTGCTCTGCGTGATCGGTCTTTGGCCGGTCGGGCTTTGCTCAGGGGGCGTGTTTGCGGCGGGGTTGGGAGCGGGCGAGCTCCTCGGCGCGGCCGATGATGGGGAGCGCCAGGTCCTTGCCGGTGGCGCGCTCCAGGCCCTTCAGGCCGGGGCTGGAGTTCACGTCGAAGACCATGGGGCCGGCATGTGTCTCGATCAGGTCGACGGCGGCGACCTCCAGCCCGACCACGCGCGTCGCCTCGACCGCAATGCGGTCCAGGGCCGAGGGCACGCGCACCGCCTTGAGCTGCGCCCCGCGCGCGAGGGTGTGCAGCAGCCGCCCGGGGCGGGGGCGGCGCTCCACCCAGGCGACCGCGCGGCCTCCGACCACCAGGGCGCGCAGGTCGCGCTCGCGCTTGCGGCGGACGTACCGCTGCACGAGCACGTTGTGGCCCATCGAGAGGACCGCCTCCATGGCGGCTTCCATGGACTGCAGGCTCTCGCAGACCATCACACCCGGGCGCTCGGCCGGCGTGAGCAGCTTGATCAGCACCGGCACTCCACCGACCAGCTCGACCATCGCGCGCAGGTCCGAGGCGGTGGCGGCCATCACCGTCGCCGGGACGGGCACGCCGCTGGCCGCGAGCAGCTGCAGCGAGCGCATCTTGTTCCGGCTGGACGCGATGGCCGTCGCGTCGTTCAACGTCGGCACGCCCATCATGCCGAAGTGGTTCACCACCGCGAGCCCGTAGGCTTGGATGGAGGGCGCGATGCGCGGCACGACTACGTCGGTGGGAGGCAGCTTGCGCTGCCGGTAGAAGGCCGCGGGCCCGTCGTCGAGATGCATCTCGACCCCGAGCGGGTCGAGCACGCGTACGCGCGCGCCCCGCAGCCGCGCCGCCTGCGCGAGCCGCCGCGTGGTGTAGATGGACAGGCCGCGGCTGAGGAGGGTGACGTGCACGGAGGGGCGAAGGGTGGCCCGCCGACCCGGACGGGTCAAGCCAGCTGCCACCGGCCGGAGCGGGTTATGCTCCGGGCGTGCTGACCGTCGTCTCCTGGTTCACGGCTCGGAAGTCGCGCAAGCCCATCGTCCAGCTGGTCGCGGACCACCTGCGGCCGGAGCCGACGCTCTTCGCGCTGCTCGCGGATCGCTATACGAGCGAGTCGAGCCTGCGGCCCTTCGCGCCGCTGGCGGAGAAGCTCGGAGACCGGATGCACGTGCTGGTGCTCGCGGAATGGCCGCAAGAGGACCGCGAGCGCGACGGCGAGACGCTCCTGCGCTCCCTGGGCGTCTCGCGCGAGGCGTGGCCCATGCTGCTCCGCGACGAGGACGACGCGCGGTTCGCGGTCGTGCTGCACCGGGGTCGCCCGGTGGCGCTGATCAACCTCTTCTTGCGCGAGCTGCCTCGCGGCTCGGGCGGCCCCGAGGACGCGGAGCTTCGCGCGTGGGAGGACGAGGCCCTGGGCAAGCTGGAGGCCTTGCTCTCCCGCCTCTCGCCCCTGCCTCCAGAGGGCGCGCGGGCCTCCGCGCCGCAGCGTCCGCCCGATCCCGGGCCCAGCCGTGACCGCTTCGAGCTGATCGAGCTGGACTGATGCGCAACGCCCTCCTCGCGACACTCCTAGCCGCCGCGGCCGCCTCGACCCCGACCTCGACC
>Ga0137397_10004164_pt1 | contig 10061 bp, 5 predicted proteins | sample czorhiz116metaG_FD_106658 | JGI IMG/M metagenome (GOLD analysis project Ga0137397, IMG submission 106658) | Vadose zone soil microbial communities from Angelo Coast Range Reserve, California, USA - czorhiz1.16 metaG | ecosystem: Environmental > Terrestrial > Soil > Vadose zone | place: USA...
GTATATTCCCCAGCGCGCATGAAACTCTCGCTCGTTAGACTAGTCGCCACGCTGCTGCTGAGCGGCCAGATGTTGCCGGTTGGCCTGCCGCTGTTGTGTGACCAAGTCCAGCGAGCAACGCCGACGAGCTGCGAGCAACAGATGGCCTCTCACCGGTCTGGGCCGGCGGTCGGTGCGATAAGCCACGCTGCCCCGTGTGCTAACCCGGCGTTCTGCGCGATCACAGCGCCCGCAGTGGTCACGCCTGGCAGAGCCGGTTCCACCGCCGCACGAGAGTCCCACACTGTCGGTTTTGGGGTCTCGACCCTCGCCCCGGCCGACCCACAAGCACCGCTCCCTCCACCTCCCCAAGCCTAGCCTCTCCCAAGCGTAGTGTGCCCTGACGCGCCGCCCACAACGGCGCGGGCTCCGGCGCGTTCCGCCGGAAACCGATTGGCGAGGAGAGGTATGCAAGTCCGACAACTGATTCTGACCGCGAGCGCGTTCGTGATAGCGAGCGCCGGTCCCGCGCACGGGCAGGACTCAGCGCCCGTCGCCGGCGACTCGGGTTTACAATCGCTGGTCGCTGAAGCGCTCGCGCGCAACCCGACGGTCGCGCAGCGGCAGGCGGCCGTCCGAGCCGCCACGCTCCGCATCCGACCGGCCGGTTCGCTACCAGATCCGATGCTGACGGTCGGCGTGATGGACCTGGTGCTGCCGCACTTCGAGTTCAACCAAAGCGACTTCACCGAGGCGGACGTGGAGCTGAGCCAGGAGATCCCGTGGCCTGGCTCACTCGGGGCTCGCTCAGGAGTCATGCGGGCCGCTGCGACCGGTGCGAGGGCGGAAGAAGGCACCGTCCGCCGCGACCTTACGACCACGATGGCGGTTGCCTACTACCGCCTTGGCTACGCGGTGACGGCCCTGGAGACGCTGCGCCACCAACGTGAGCTTCTCGAAGCCGCCGTCCAGCTCAGCACGACGCGCTACGCCACAGGCGCCGCACCGCAAAGCGATCCCCTCCAGGCAAAGTTGGCCCGCGATCGCCTGCGGTCCGAGGAGTTCGCATTGGAGAGCGAGCGAGTCGCCGCCCTCGCCGCGGTGAACGCGCTACGGAACCGGGCACCCGGAGACTCGGTCCCGGTCACCTCGATCGACCCGGCTGCGCTGCGTGTCGGGGCGGCACCGCAGCCTCCCGCCGACTCGCTCGTGGCCCTGGCCCTCGCAACCCATCCCCGGCTCGCTGCTCGCCGGGCGGCAGTCGATGCGGCCACCCGCACGATTCAGGTCGAGCGTCTCGGCGCCCGGCCCGACTTCACCCTGACGCTGCGCTACGGTTACCGACCGCGGGCGTTCAACTTCAACTTTCCGGACTTCTTCTCCGCCTTCGTAGGCCTGCGGCTTCCGATCTGGGCGTGGCGCAAACAGAACCGGCTCGCCGATGCCGCGCGCGCGGATTCAACTGGGGCCGCGGCTGGGCTGCGCGACGCGGAGCTCCAGCTCAGTAGCGAGGTCACTGAAGCCAGTGCCCGAGTCCAGGCGTCACAGCAGCGCCTCGCGCTCCTGGTGGACGGCGTGCTCCCCAATGCCCGGGGAACAGTCGAATCGGTACTGCGCAGCTATCAGGTCGGTCGCGCCGAATTCCTGACGCTGCTATCGGTGGAAGACGCGCGATACCGGGCCGAGCTGGAAGCAGTCGCGGTAGCCGTGGACTACCAGGCTCAACTCGTCATGCTGCGGCAGTTGACCGCAGGGGAGACGCAGCCGTGAAACAGATCTTTACCGGGCTGCTCGTCGCAGCCGTGACGCTGACGGGATGCAAGAAGGCTCCCGCTCCGAGCCAGGAGACGGCGGGCATGAAGGACATGCAGGGGATGCCCGGAATGCCTACTGCTGGTGCCGACACGTCGGGGGTCCCGCTCGATCGCGTCGAAGCCGCGACGCTCGGCATCACGTTCGCTCGGGCCGCCGAGCGCCCGGTACGATCCTCGGTGCGGGCGGTCGGGATCCTGAAGTACGCCGAGCCCAACCTCGTGTACGTCAACGCTCGGGTCGGTGGCTGGGTGGAGCGCCTATATGCGGATTACGTGGGCAAGCGCGTGCAGCAGGGTGAGCCGCTGCTCGCGCTCTATTCGCCCGACCTCGTGAGTGCGCAAGAAGAGTATCTGTTGGCGCGGCGACTGAAGGACGACACGCTCGCGGCCAGCGCTCGACGCCGTCTCGCCCTGTGGGACATCCCATCCGATCAAATCGACAGCCTCGAGACGAGGGGAAGTGTGACGCGCACGCTGTTGCTGCGTGCCCCACGGAGCGGGGAGGTCACGGAGAAGATGGTCATCGAAGGCCAAGCGGTGAAGGCTGGGGACAACCTGTTCCAGATCGCCGACGCCCGAGCGCTATGGGTGGACGTTGCGATCTTCGAGCAGGACGCAGCCGCCGTCCGCGTCGGTACCCCCGCCACGATCACCGTGGACGCGCTCCCCCGACGAACGTTTCGCGGCAGCGTGACGTTCATCTACCCGCAGCTCGACGAGAAGACCCGCACGCTGACGGCCCGCGTGGCGGTGGAGAACAGCGACGGCGCCTTGCGCCCGGGAATGTACGCAACGGCAGGGCTCGCGACCGCGGGGCGGCGGGGTGTGAGCGTGCCGCTCGAGGCGGTGCTGCCCACCGGGACGAAGGACCTCGTCTTCGTGAACCGGGGCGACGGCCGGTTCGTGCCGCGGGAGGTTCGGGTGGGGCTCCGGGGCGACTCGCTCGTCGAGATCGTGGAGGGCTTGAAGCCCGGCGACGAAGTCGTGGCGTCCGCGACGTTCCTGCTCGACTCGGAGTCCAACCTCGCCGCGGCGATCCAGGGACTCATGCTCCAGATGGGGATGGGTCTGAACATGGGTGGGATGCAGATGCCCGCCAAGGAAGGGGCGCGCCGGCCATGATCGAGAAACTCATCGCGTGGTCCATCAAGCGCCGTGAGCTCGTGGCGCTCGGCGCGATCTTCGTGCTCGTGGCCGGCGTCTTCTTGCTCCGCACGATGCCGGTGGATGCGATCCCGGATCTCTCGGATACGCAAGTGATCGTCTACACCGACTACCCGGGCCAGGCGCCCCAAGTCGTCGAGGACCAGGTGACGTATCCGTTGCTCACCACGTTCCTTGCGGTCCCTAAGGTGAAGGTCGTGCGCGGGCAGTCGATGTTCAGCTCGTCCTTCGTCTACGTGATCTTCCAGGACCGTACCGATCTCTACTGGGCGCGCTCACGCGTGCTCGAGTACCTGAACGCGATTCAGAGCCGGCTCCCCGCCGGCGCCAAGACCCGACTGGGGCCCGACGCCACCGGCGTGGGCTGGGTCTATCAGTACGCCCTCGAGGGTCCCGGCTACTCGCCCGACCGGCTCCGCTCGATCCAAGACTTCCAGGTGCGCTACGCCCTGCAGTCCGTGGCGGGCGTTGCCGAGGTCGCGAGTCTGGGCGGGTACGTGCGCCAATACCAGGTGCTGCTCGATCCGGCCCGGCTCCTCGCCTACGGCGTAACGGCGCGCGAGGTCATCGCGGCGGTGCGCGGGGCCAACCAGGACGTCGGAGCGCGCACCGTGGAAGTCGCGGGCTCAGACTACGCGATCCGCGGTCTCGGCTACTTCCGTGGCGTCGGGGACATTGGGAGGGTCGCGGTCGGCGTCGGGAAGGATGGGCGCCCGGTGCGGGTCGGCGATGTGGCCCGGGTGACGATAGGGCCGGACCTGCGGCTCGGGATCGCTGAGCGGAACGGCAAAGGCGAAGCGGTGGGCGGCGTTGTCGTCATGCGCTACGGCGAGAACGCGTTGCGCGTGATCGACGGGGTGAAGCAGCGGATCGCCGAGATCGCCCCCGCGCTGCCGGCCGGCGTCCGGATCGTGCCGACGTACGACCGCTCGGACTTGATCCACGGGTCCATCAAGACATTGTGGCGCACGTTGCTCGAGGAGTCCGTTATCGTGGCGCTCGTATGTGCGGTGTTCCTGCTGCACGGGCGCAGCGCGCTCGTCGCAATCGCCACGCTGCCGCTCGGCATCCTGGTGTCGCTCGCGGTCACCCGCTGGCTCGGTATCAACGGCAACATCATGAGTCTCGGCGGGATCGCCATCGCGATCGGCGCCATGATCGACGCCGCGATCGTGATGCTGGAGAATCTCCACAAGCACATCGAGCACGAGCCGGACCGGCCGCATTGGGAGCGCGTGTTCGCGGCCGCGCGCGAGGTTGGCCCGGCACTATTCATGTCCCTCCTGATCATCACGCTGTCGTTCCTCCCGGTGTTCACGCTGGAGGACCAGGAAGGGCGGCTGTTCCGGCCGCTCGCGCTCACTAAGACCTTCGCGATGGCGGCCGCGGCGCTCCTCTCGGTGACGCTCGTGCCCGCGCTCATGGGCTGGTTCGTGAAGGGAAAGATCCGCGCGGAGGCGGAGAACCCACTCAACCGCTGGGCCCTCCAGATCTATCGGCCGGTGCTCCAATGGGCGCTGCGCGCCCGGTGGGTCGTGCTAGGCGGTGCCGCGGGCGTTCTGCTCCTCACGCTCCTTCCCCTTGGAGGTCTCGGCAGCGAGTTCATGCCGCCCTTGAACGAGGGCTCGCTGATGTACATGCCCAACACACTGCCCGCCCTCTCGCTCACCACCCAGCGACGGCTGCTCCACGTCGAGGACTCCATCCTGATGACCTTCCCCGAGGTCGAGAGCGTCTGGGGGAAGGCCGGCCGGGCGAACACGGCCACCGACTGGGCGCCGATGTCGATGGTCGAGACCGTCGTAAACCTGAAGCCGGAGTCCGAGTGGCGGCCGGGGATGACCCAAGACCGCCTGATCGCCGAGATGGATCAGCGTCTGCGCCTCACGGGCACCGTCAATACGTGGACGATGCCGATCAAGAACCGGACCGACATGCTCTCGACCGGCGTGCGGACGACCCTCGCGGTCAAGATCTTCGGTCCCGACCTCCAGAACATCCAGCGCATCGGTCAGGATATCGAGCGCGCGCTCGCGCCGCTCCCGGGCACGGCGAGCGTCTATGCCGAGCGGTCGTTTGGGGGGCGCTACCTGGACGTCCGGCCCGATGCGGACGCCCTCGCCCGCTACGGACTCACCACCGGCGACGCGCAGGAGGTGATCAGCCTGGCGCTCGGTGGGGACGAGATCACGACCACAGTGGAGGGCCGAGAGCGCTATCCCGTGCAGGTGCGCTATGCCCGTGACTTCCGAGATAACCCCGCCACGATCAGCCGGCTATTGGTCGGCAGCAGTGACGGCCCGCAGGTGCCGCTCGGGCAGGTGGCGGACATTCAGTTCAGCCCCGGCCCCCCGATGATCCGGAGCGAGGGGGGGTATCTCTACGACCAGGTCTCGATCGACGTCCGGGGGCGGGACGTGGGCAGCTATGTACGCGACGCTCAGGGCGTCGTGGCGCGCGAGGTGAAGCTCCCCACCGGCTACTGGCTGCGCTGGAGCGGCCAGTATGAGGCGATTCAGCGGGTTAAGGCGCGACTCCAAGTCGTCGTACCGTTGACGCTGGGCATCATTGCGCTGCTCCTGTACCTCACGTTCGGCACAGTGGCGGAGGCGGCGATCGTCATGTTATCCCTGCCGTTCGCCCTGGTCGGCGGCGTGTGGATCATGTGGCTGCTCGACTACAACCTGTCGATCGCGGTCGCGGTGGGATTTATCGCGCTCGCTGGCGTGGCTGCAGAAACCGGTGTCGTGATGCTGATCTACCTCGATCACGCCTGGGAGGCGGTCACACAAGGCGGGCGCCGTCCCGCGCTGGCGGAGCTGGTGGGCGCCATCGAGCACGGCGCGGTCAACCGTGTGCGGCCGAAGCTCATGACGGTGCTCGCGATCATGCTCGGGCTCGTACCGGCGCTGTGGAGTCACGGCGCGGGGGCGAGCATCATGAAGCGGATCGCCGCACCGATGGTGGGCGGGATGGTGACGTCCACCATCCTGACGTTGATCGTAATCCCGGTCATCTACTACCTGTGGCGCCGCCGAGGGTTGAACGGTTAATGAATCGCGTCGCTTTGCTTCGCCGCGGGATCGCGCTCGAGGCCGTGACGGTCGGGTACAACGCGCTGGAAGGCGCAATAGCGATCGTGGCCGGTCTCGCCGCCGGCTCCATAGCCCTGACTGGATTTGGAATCGACTCGGTCATCGAGGTGGCGAGCGGTGTGGTGCTGTGGTGGCGCCTCAGGGCGGAGCTGGGCGCGGCGCGTGTCGGGCCCGCTGTCGAAGCGCGGGCGGCGCGCTGGGCAGGCGTCCTGCTCCTCGCCCTCGCGGTCTACATCGTGACAGAGTCGGGGCGTCGACTCCTCACCGACGATCGGCCTGGAGAGAGCGTCGTGGGGATCGTGCTCACGGCGCTTTCATTGATCGTGATGCCCCTCCTGGCCCGAGCGAAGCTCCGCGTGGCGGCCGGTCTCGGAAGCCGGGCGCTGCGGGCCGATGCGCACGAGACCATCGTCTGCGCTTGGCTCTCGGCGACGACTCTTGTCGGTCTGGGTCTGAACGCGGTGCTCGGCTGGTGGTGGGCGGATCCGGTAGCCGCGTTGGCGATGTTGCCGCTGATCGTGCGAGAGGGGGTCGAGGCTTGGAAGGGGGAGGCTACCGATGGCGAGGTTGCCTAGGGCAGCGTCGGTCTCCCGAGGAGGCGCAGTACCCTGTCGGGCAGCAGCGGGTGTTGGGGAACATCAAGGACAGTACTCAGGGTGACCGCGCCTAGCGCAGTCACAGCGAATCGAGTGTTTAGTTCTCTGTGCCCCTCCCGGCGTTACTCAGTGAGCGTCGCTCGGCACCATTGCCCGGAGGACCGGATGACCACCTACGTCTGCGAGCGGCAGGTAGACGCGGTGCGTGGTAGGATCGACCGCGACCGTGTGGGCCCGGCGCGCCCGGTACCAGCCGAGCTGCCCGAGCAATCCGTCCCGCTCCTCGAACACCGCCACGACCCCGGACTCGGCGGCCACGTACAGCCGGCCGAGCGCAGGGTCGAACGCCAGGACGTCAGGATCGCTCCCGATTGGCAGCACCTGACGCAGTTGAAGGGTCCGTAGATCGAGCACGCCCAGCGTCCCGCTCTCCTGACCCGCGATGAACGCCAGCCGGTGCGGTGCGTCGATGTAGACACCGTGCGGGTACCGGACCGCCTTGTCGAGCGTGATGCGGCGGACGATAGTCGCGGTCGCCGGGTCGATCACTGCCAACTGGTTAGCAGTCTGGACGGCCACGACCACGCAGTGCGAGCCGGCGTCGTATTGGGTGTTTCCGGCCTCGCCGCCGAGCTCGATCTGCGCTACGACGGTGTTGGTCGCCGCATCGATCACAAAATCCCGCCGCCCTGATTCATCCGAGACAAACACCCGCCGCTCGGCTGGAGCATATGCGATCCCGTCCGGGAACCGGGGTCCTGGTACCCGCGCCACGATCTGGAGCGTGGAATCGTCCACGACCACGACGGCGTGATCGCCCGTCGCGGAAGCATACGCCCGGTGTTCGGCCGGCACGGCGAGGACGCCAGTCACGGTGGGGAACCCGTCCAGATTCCCGATGACTCGTCCGGCGCGTACATCGAAGACCACGAGCTGCCCGGCACCCATGTGTGAGATGAACAACCGCCCAGATGCCGGCTCGAGGCTCTGGTAGTCGAAGCGAGACGCGCTCCCAGGCAGCGGCACGTCGGTGACCAGGCGGAGGGGCGCCTCGGCCGTCGACGCCGGCGGAATGGCGCCCGACCAGTGCGCTTCGACCGTTGGACCGGCAAGCTTGCAGGTTTGGGTCGGTACGTGCGGTGTCGCCGCGAGCACGAATGCAGTGAGCGTGCGCGTGAGCATTAGCCATCCTCCCTACGGCGTGAGGCGGTGCACCACTTTGACGACGAAGGCCCCGTTGAGCGGGCGGGCCAGGGCCCGGGTGTCGGGGAAGCGAAATCGGGCGAGCGGCTCAGTGGTGTACCCGGAGTTCCACACCACGAACACATCGTCCCCGATCACCGGTATCCAGTGGAACCGGACATTGAAGTCGACGCGCTCGCTCTCATTGTCGTACTGGACGAATGCGAGCAGGCTCGTGCGCGCATTGAAATCGTACTCCAACCGGCTCGCCGACAACACGGCCGTGAACGCGCCGACCGGCAGGTCAGCTCTTGTCCGGGTCAGATCGGTGCTCACGATGATATGGCCACCGCCGCGCCACGCTGCCGTAAGCTCGAAATCGGTGCTGTGACCGCCGTAAAACTGGCCCCAGTTCACGAACGATCCGAAGCTCAGGGGGCGGCCCGGGTTCATGAAGTACTGGAGCTCATAACGCGACCACCAGTAGCGGCCGGGCTGGATCATGACGCCCTTGAAGATGTCGAAGGCGTCGGTCGGGGCGTCCATGAGCCGTTGGAAGTTGACTTCGAAGTGATCGCCATTCTGCCGATCGCCTCCGAACACCCGCCATTCGAACCACGCCGTCTGCCAGTCCGCGCTCCGCAAGAGAGAGCCCGTCTCGTTCGCGGTGATGTCCCAGCTCGGGATGGGAAACGTGAAGTCGAGCTGCCGGATCCCGAGCACGCCAGGCCGTGGCATGAAGTCCACGTGCCCCGTCGTCTCCCAGATCCCCGTGCGGCGGACGAAGCCGAGCGGCGGGGCGAACCCCGAGTCGATGCGGTAGAGTGAGACGAAGTTGTCGAACAGGTCGTTCGGGTTATCGGTCGAGAGGCGCCACGCGAGGGGGGTCCCCGGCTCCCCCGAGGTCTTGCTCGCGGCGACCCAGACCTTGGGCTCGACGTTCGCGCCGTGGACGACAAGCGGGAGGTCGATGTCCAAGCCGCCCGCCCGCTGCACACCTTGGCCACCGGATCCTGCGTGGAGCGTGCCGATCGCCCCGACGTACGACCGCTCGAATAGGTCGTGTTGGACCCGAACGACCGCGTCGCTGGCCTTGTCTGCCCCGCCGGTTTGCGCGTCGAGGACACCAATCCTCCATGGCCCGAGCCGCCCGTAGAGCCGGCCGCCGCCGAGGATCGGCACCGGCGCACCGCTCGTGTCGAGGCCGATGCGGCGCGAGTAGAACAGCTGCACCCGGCCCGGTGTGCCGAGGTCGAGCAAGCCGCTCGATTCGAGGAAGAACTGGCGCTTTTCGGGGAAGAAAAACGGAAATCGGGTGAGGTTGATCACCTGCTGGTCGGCTTCCACCTGCGCAAAGTCGGTACTGACCGTGACGTCCGCGGTCAACATCGGGGTGATGCCGAGCTTGGCGTCGACCCCGCCTTTGCCGCCGACATACCCGCCCGTTGTCTCCCCGCCGACGCTGTCGTGCTCCGTCTCCACGGCCCGACCGAGCGCATACGGGTACAGCTCGAGATCGTGGGGGCGGTGCAGATCTGCGAGATCGGTGATCGTTCCTTCAGCGTTCAGGCGGTAGAACCCCTGCGCCCGGCCGTACGAGCGCCACAGGTCTTCCTCGTTCTTCCGTCGAATGAAGCGCCGGACATTGAACCCGAACTCCGGGTTGGTCCCGGCGCGAAACCGCAGCGCGAGCAGCGGGATGCGGAACTCGGCCGTCCATCCGGCGCTATCGCGTGAAACAGCGACGTCCCAGATCCCGTTCCAATTTTCGTTCAAGTCGTCGACGCCTGAGAACTGCGCGTCCCACAGGGCGCCGTTCGGATTCGTGGCGAACACGAAGGCGCTCCGGCGGTCGTCGAAGCTGTCGATGAGGAGCTGGACGTTGTCGTCGCTCGAAAGATCGGCGTCCCGGCGGAGTTGGCTGGCCCGCACGCCGCTCATGTTGGAGTCGTAGCAGCGCACCACGACGTAGAGAGCGTCGGTGTCATGCGCCACCTTGACGACCGTCCGCTCCGTGGCGGGGGACGCCTCGCGTGGTTCGCGCTGGCGGAAGTCGTCGATCGAGTCTGCTGCCGCCCAGAACGGCTCATCCAGCCTGCCATCGAGCGTCACCGGCGCCCGGATCAGCGTCGCTCGAATCGTCGCGGAGCTCGCTCTCCTGCCTCCCGAGTTATCCTGTTGAGCCGCTCCCATGCGACTCAGTATGCTGATCCCCGCGAGCGCGATGCTGA
>Ga0137397_10004166_pt1 | contig 10059 bp, 12 predicted proteins | sample czorhiz116metaG_FD_106658 | JGI IMG/M metagenome (GOLD analysis project Ga0137397, IMG submission 106658) | Vadose zone soil microbial communities from Angelo Coast Range Reserve, California, USA - czorhiz1.16 metaG | ecosystem: Environmental > Terrestrial > Soil > Vadose zone | place: USA...
GCCACACGTCGCGGCCGTGCCGAACGCTGCGCTGCACACGAATCGTCTGGCCATGCAGCGGATGCCAGGGATAGTGAACGGTGACTTCTTCAGTGTGGTGGGTGGAATGTGACTGGCGCGAAGGGTGCCCTCCGGCGGCTCCGCCGCCCTTGACGCCGCCTCCGCGCCGTGCGTTGGATGGGCTCTTATCGCCGGCCATCCTGTACACGCCCCGGTGCTTCCTGGGTGAATCCGTTCCACTCGCAGGCTCGACAGGAAGCGTTCCAGATCCGGTACGAGCGGCACCAACAGCTGATTCGCCGAAGCAGCAAGTTGGTCGACCCTTTGGGAATTCGGACTGCCTCGCGTGCTCGCGCTGACGGCGTCATCGACGGGCGGCTCAACCAGAGCACCTTTTGTAGGACTTTTTTTCGGCCACACTTGCCGTGCCGTCTATCCGGCGGGGTCTTACGTTTCCCCTCGGTTGATGAACCGCACTCGAGTAATAGAATCGCGCGCGGGTCCGCGTGCAGCTTGCGAAATCCGGTCAGCTTGCGCTACCGAGACTCAATCGGGTACGGTTACCGCGATCAGCGAGGCCGCGCAGGGTGAAATCACGAATTTGGCTGCAAGCACCGAGCACAATCGTTCGTCAGGTGCTCGCCGCGGCGCTGTTGTGGCCGCTCGGGGTCATGGGGGCCGACGCTGCGCAATCGGCGCCTCGCAGTCCTGCCTCGGCACAGAGCGATCAAAAGACGTTTCAGGAACGGGTCGACGTACCGCGCGTCCTGGTGGATCTCCGCGTGCTCGACGACTCGGGACAGCCGATTGCCGGGCTGACGAAGGCGGACTTCGCTGTCACAATCGATGGCAAGCCTGCGGCCATCGATACCGCCGATTGGGTGGCTCCTCACGTCAACGCACCCGCTCGGACGCAGCCGGCCGCCGCCGAATCGCAGCCGCGGTCGATTTCGCCGCAGTCTGTGCCAGGCGGCCGATGGATTGTGCTCCTGTATCAGAAGCACCAGGATCTGTCGGACGTCGAGGGAATGATGCGCCTCCGCAACGACTTCGCGACGTTCGCCAGCATCATCTCTGAAAAAGACCACGTAGCGGTCCTATCCTTCGACACGAGCCTCCATCTGTGGCTCGACTTCACGAGCGACGGCCCACGCATCAGAGGGGTGCTGGATCACGAGATTTTCGTGGGATCACCGCCTCCGATTCAGCCCGGTCCGTTCCCCTCGCTCGCCGCAAGCGTCCCGTCCGACATCGCGACCAGGACCTACAGCATCGAGAAATCGCTTCAGCGGCTTGGCGACGCCCTTACCCCGCTTCCTGGCGCCAAGACCATCGTCGTCCTCGGCTACGGAATGGGGACATGGCTGCCGGGCATACGAATGGTGCAGATGCCGGCCGAGTATGAGGAGACGTTGCTCTCGCTGCAACGAGCCAGAGTGTCAGTGTTTTCCATCGACGTCACGAAAGCTGACTATCACCCGAGAGAAGAGGGCCTCCGGTTGATCGCGGCGGATACGGGCGGCTTCTACATGAACACACACATCTTCACGACAGTCGCCTTGAACCGAGTAGCAGGTGCGCTGGCCGGGTACTACGTTCTCTTCGTGGTGCCGCCCGATGCTCAGAAGGGCGAGCGGCGAATCGAGGTCAGACTGCCTCGTCGAAAAGGGACCATCCTCAGCAGACGTGCGTACCTTGCCCAGTGAAGGCGCCCTCGCGCAGCCGCCGACTGTCGTGAGGGGGAGGGCTGAGAACGACCGTTATGCTAACCGCGAGACGACCCTAATATTCCTATCGTCACCTCGGTGACGTCGGTCGCGTGTGCGACGGCCAGGACGATGCGATCGGCGGTGCCCCGCGGCACGCGGATCGTTTCAAACCCTCCAGCGTGGCTTCCACCAAGTCGGTCGCGGGACCGGGGAGGAGCTCGAACGTGCCGTCGCCGGCGGTCACGGTGCTCTGGATGATCTGGTCGCCGCGATACATGTCGACGCGCACGCCGGGAAGCGGAAGGGTGGTCTGATCCATGACGACCGCGCGTGACTTGGAAGGCGCCTGCGCTAGGGCGGGCATGGCCCCTGAGGAACACGAATAGCGTGGCCATGCGTGCACCCCGACAGGTCACGAGAGAATTATGCAACTGTTGAGCTGCCTCGCTGTCCATCAAACCAGGGTCCCAGAAGAGGGTTGACTACTTGTACTAATACATTAGTATTAATCGGTGAGATCCGCCCATGCAGGATATCCGCTACGCCCTTCGCATGATGCGCCGCTCGCCAGGCTTCACCGTCGTGGCCATTCTGTCCCTCGCGCTCGGTATCGGCGCTAACACCGCCATCTTCAGCCTGATCAACACCCTGATGCTCCGCCCGTTGCCGGTGCGGAATCCGAGTGAACTCGTCCAGTTCGTCAGCCAGTATCCGGATCCGGCTGAGCCGCCGTCCAACAGCTATGCGTGGAAATACTACGAGCGATTTCGCGATGAGACCCGCGCGTTCTCCGCTCTGATCGGCGTCTCGCCGGCCCGGTTCCATCTTCGTGCGGACGGCATCGACGCCGACGCGGTCGACGGCGAGTACGTCGTCGGCAACTATTTCGAGATGCTCGGCCTGACGCCGGCGATCGGCCGGCTGATCGGTCTCCAGGACGACGCGCTCGGCTCCGGCAGCGCAGCGGTGGCGGTCCTGAGCTGGGCGTCGTGGACGAATCGCTTTCATGCCGATCCGTCCGTGATCGGCAAGCGGCTGGTGATCGACGGCGCGCCGGCCACGGTGATCGGCGTCGCGCCGCGGCGGTTCTTCGGACTGCAAATCGGCGCGGCGCCCGAACTCTGGCTGCCGGTGGCGATGGAGCCGCTGATTCAGACGCCGAGCCGCCGCGCGAGCGGGGAGCTCACCATGAGCGTGATGGCGCGGGTCAAGCCGGGCGTGCCGCGCGACCAGGCGCGTGCGGAACTGCGCGTGATCAATCGCGATCGCAACGAGGAGATCGCGAAACGCGGCGACGTGCGGTGGCGACAGGTGACGATCGATGTCGTCCCGGCGGCCGCGGGCATGTCGCGGCTCACGTTCGTGTACGCGAGGCCGCTGTTCGCCCTGATGGCTATCGTCAGCCTGCTGTTGTTGCTGGCGTGCACCAGCGTCGCGACCTTGCTGCTGGCGCGCGGCGCGGCGCGGCAGCACGAGATGACGGTGCGCGTCGCGCTCGGCGCCGGGCGGCTCCGCCTGGTGCGGCAGGTGTTGACCGAATCGCTGCTGCTCGCCGCGGCCGGCTGCCTGCTCGGCATCGTGCTCGCCTACTTCGGCGCTGATGCGCTGACGCAGGTCGTCACCTCAGGGCGCATGCCCGGCATGTCGGCGCACATCGAGATTCAGCCGCAGCTCGATCTTCGCGTGCTGTTGTTCACGGTCGGCGTGTCGCTGGCCACTGGCGTCCTGTTCGGTCTCGCGCCCGCGCTGAGCGCGTGCCACGCTGCGCCGGCTGCCTCGCTGCGCGCGACCGGGACCGCGCCCGACACACCGTCGCGGCGGTTCATCGGCAAAGGCCTCGTCATCGCGCAGGTGGCGCTGTCCATCGTGCTGTTGGCCGCCGCGGGACTGTTCGTGCGTCACATGCTCACCCTTCGAAACGTCGGCCTCGGCTTCCAGCGCGAGCCCGTGCTGCTGGTAACGCTGGATCCTGCCGGCAGCGGCTACCAGGGGAATCAACTCGCGCCGATCTACCGTCAACTGCTCGAGCGGCTGGCGGCGATTCCTGGCGTGCGCTCCGCGGCGCTGAGCGGCATCACACCGGTCTCGGGCGGCGGCGCGTCGCGGTTCATCGAAGTGCCGGGGTTTCTGGAAAAAGCGGAGGACCGCCGGCGAGTGGTGTTGAACTGGATCGCACCGAAGTACTTCGAGACGCTCGGCACGCCAGTGCTGGCAGGCCGCGATTTCAGGTTCGAAGACCAGGGAGGCCCGCTGGTGGCGATCGTGAGCCAGTCGATGGCGCGATACTACTTCGGCGATCGCAGCCCCATCGGGCAGCTCTTCACCTTCGAGCGGCAGGACAATCGGGGGGCGGCGCAGGATCAGCCGTACCAGATCGTCGGCATCGTCGGCGACACGAAATACTTGAACCTGCAGGAGCCGATACGACGGATGGTCTACCTGCACGCGTTCCAAGTGCCGCAGTTCTTCTCGCATCAGTTTTCGCTCCGGACGGACGTGCGGCCGGAGGCGGTCGCCGGCGAGGTGCGCCGCGCCGTACGCGAAGTGGTGCCGACCGTCGCCGTCGCCAAGGTGACGACGATGACGGACCAGGTGGACGCGTCGATGATTCCCGAACGCCTGATCGCGATGCTGTCCGGTTTCTTTGGCGCGCTCGGGGCGCTGCTCGCCGCCGTCGGTCTCTACGGGCTGCTGGCGTACACAGTCGCGCGCCGTACCAGGGAGATCGGGATCCGTATGGCGCTCGGCGCGACGCACGGCGACGTGATGCGGATGGTGCTCGGCAGCGCGCTCGGTCTCGCGGGCACCGGGCTGGCGATTGGCCTGCCGCTAGCCTTCTGGAGCCAGCGGATCGCGACGGCATTCGTCAACGATCTGCCGGCCGGCGACGGGCTCCCGCTCGTCGGCGCTGCGGCGGCGATGATCGTGGTCGCTCTCGTGGCGGCGTTCGTCCCGGCGAGCAGAGCCGCGCGTGTTAGCCCAATTGAAAGTCTGCGGCAGGAATAGCGGTTAGCTCTCAGCTGTCAGCTGTCACCAGCCCTGTGTGAGGAGGAGGGGCTGAGAACGAGCGTTTATGCTAACCGCGAGACGATCCCAATGTTTCCTATCGTCCCTTGACCGCGAGAATGTTGATCGGTCCCGTGAATATTGTGTGGAGTGGAATTGGTTGGGTCTGGGTTGGTTCGCTGAATTGGGCTCCGAATCCAACGATTCCCGCCTGTCTCGCCAGAATGCGTCGGTGCTGTTCTGCTGCTGCATCTCAGAGCTCAATGACAGACAGACCAGGAATGCGCGCGAAGTGGCGCGCATTGACCGTCAGCACGGAGTAGCCGAGCGAGAGCGCAGTCGCACCGATAAGGAGATCGGCGAATGGAACCACGATTCCACGGCTCTGCTGCTCGGCATCAAGCTTGCCCGCGAGCCTTGCAATGTCCGTGGTCAACGGATAGATCGTGACTGTGGAAAAAAGCTCCTCGACGAAGGCTTCACGACGCGCCCGGCGTTCGGCGGTGTCAGCACGGTGAACCCCGTGGACGAGTTCGACGACTCCCACCGGCGATAACGCGGCCTCTTGGTCGCCGGCCGTATCGATGACGCGCTGGAGAAAGGCTTGAACCGTGTCACCGCGGCGCTCGGCCGCAATCACGACACTCGAATCGAGAATCAGTCCCACGCAGGCGGCGTGAGCGGTTCGCGGTGGCGGCTGACGACGGTTTCAAGGTCGCGGCCGAACTGATCGTCGAGCGTCGTGTTCGAGCCGCGCTCCTTTGCCAAGCGAAGCGACTCCGAGAGCAGCCGGACATTCGGCGCGGCCGGGCGAAGCACCGCCACGGCTTCGGCATTTCGCTCGATCACAACTTCGGCGCCGGCGCGCACGCGTGCCAGGAGCGACGGAAAGTCGTTCGCTGCGTCGGCCTCAGACACGCGAATCACAGGCTTGCTCATAGGCTTCAATTGTAGCTCTATGCCCAAGCGTACTCCAGGTCAGGCGGCATCTGCCCGGCGTTGGTGGCTTGCCCGCTGATTCAGTGCGAACCTTCCGCAATGTTGATGTGGAATGCCGACGCGTCGAACGGCCCGCGCGCGAGCGGGGACGCGCCGACGGTCGCAACGAAACATGATGCCGATCGGTCGTGGTAAGCATGGCGCCGGACGCAACTCGAGGCCGTCGAAAAACTTCAGTCCAACTTCAGTCCACGAACACCCAAACACGACCGAAAACCGAGGAGTACCAGAGACCAGAGAGCAAGACGATTCAACAACTTGCAGAACCCGGCGAAGTCTGCAAAACCTCCACCCCCGGTTCAAATCCGGGCGGCCTCCAATTTTCCTAAGAAATCAGAGGCTGACTGATCGGCGAGAGTCGTTCTGACAGGCGACTGTGCCCAAATTGTGCCCGACTTCGCCGCTTCCGCCGTCGCGCGTCGCGCTATGGCGGACAGGGCGCGGCTTCGTCGGCAGGCCCGTGAGGATCGGAATCGGCGGGGAGTTGTGCGGGCTGAATCGCGTTGAGCTTCTTCGCGGCTTCAACGAGAACGCATTCGCTGACGATGTTGTAGCGCTCGAATTGCCGTACTGTATATACAGGTGTATAGTCGATTGTGCGCTTCGAGTGGGATCAGGCGAAGAGCGAGACGAACCTGCACGAACGTGGGTTCGATTTTGCGTTCGCGACTCTCATTTTCGACGGTCCCACGTTCGAAGTTGAGGACCGTAGGCAAGATTACGGGGAACGTCGGATGGTGGCTATCGGCATTGCCGACGACACCCACCTGACGGTCGTCTACACGGACCGACAGGGCGCCGAAGCGGAGGTTCTCCGCCGCATCATTTCAGCGCACAGGAGTAATCGCCGTGAGCGAGCGGTCTACGAAAAAGCGACAAAGTGAACCGAAGCGGCCGAGCCGCGGCCGTGCTGACCTGCCGCGGCTTCGTCGGATGACCGAGGCCGAAGTTCGTCGGACAGCACCACGGGAGTTGGAGGACCTTCCGGAGGATTTCTGGGACGATGGTGAGCTCGTGACGCCGGCATCGAAGCAGGCGATTTCGCTGCGGGTCGATAAGGACGTATTGGACTGGTTTAAGCGGATCGGTCCAAAGTACCAAACGCGCATGAACGCGGTTCTACGGTCCTACATGGCTCGCATGCGGAAGCGTGAAACGCCGCCCATACGAAAGCGCCGTGACGGAACCTCGGCGGGGTGATGAACGATGCGGAAAACACAATCCGAAATCGTGTTCGAGAGATTCTGCGCGATGAAAGGAATTGTCTGCTTGCGGATCCCGGAAAGGGATACGCGAACGCCAGATCACACGCTGGAAGTGGCTGAGGAGCGCATCATAGTTGAGGTGAAGGAGATTGCTCCCAAAGAACACCCGAGCATTCTTGTCGTGTTTGACAGGGGGCGTGTCTGTGGCCACGTCGATGCGTACAACATCCGCGTCGCGATGTACGGCCTTGAACCAAGTGCTCGCGCTTTGATCTGCGCCGAGTAGTCAGCAACCTTCTTTCGAACTCGGTTCCCAAGGAGTGTGGGAGAGCACGTTACCGTAGCCTCGCAGCTTGAGAAGTCGATCGGACTCGCGTTCCTCTTTGTTGCAAGTTTACATTGCCGTTCCCCCCATCGGGGCAGGCTCACCGTACGCGACCGGCATGGGCTATGGACCCAACTGGTTGGCGAAGGAGTTCATCCGAAGTCCGAAGCTGCCCATCCGGTTCCACATGGATGCCGGCGTTGAGGTGACTGGCGGTGTCGAAATCGTCGCCCGGCAATTCTCATCGAGATCCCCGCCCGGCCTCAGTTGGCTGATAGACTGCCGCGAAGCCGTGCCGATTCCGAATGCTGTCCGTGCGACAATCGCTGCCGAGAAGCTGACGGCGTACTTGCTGAATCCATCGCACAAGCGTGGCGGCGCAAAGGCGAGGCTCCGGCTCAGCCTCGGTTACCGGACCGATGCCCCCTGGTGATCTTGAGTCCGACCTTCGTACGCAGCATCCGTCCCTGGATCCGCGCGCACGTCAGAGAACGCGTACGGCGTCGCCTACGAAATCGAGGGACCGATTAGGACGCCAGGCGGCAGAATTGTGCGGTTCTTCTCCATCTGGCAGATCGATACTGGAAGCGATGTGCCCCGATTCATTAGCATGTACCCGAGGTAGCCGGGATGGCCTTCGAGCCGTATGGCGACGCGATCCTCACCCGCGATGTCCCTGAACGCGGCCTGCGCGCCGGGGATGTTGGCACACTCGTCGATCGTCACGTCGTGCCAGGCGTGGCGGACGAAGGCTACTCCGTCGAGTTCTTCGACATGACCGGCAACACGGTGGCCCTCGTCACGGTCCCGGCCAGCGCATTGCGCCTACCAACGGCCGATCGCCCGGCTGTACGCGCCGTCAGCGCGTAATCCGTCAGTCCCTGACACACCGCACGGAAACCGCCATCCCCTTGTTGCCGTCGCTGTGACGATTGAGAGAGAGCCCGCCTTGGCCAAAGTTGTAGAACCATGCACTGGTCGGTTTGCTCTCTGATGCCGTCCAGTAGAATCCGTGGGCTTCCAGCCGCGCGTACTTCTGATCGTCGGCACCGCGGCCACCACCCAGCAGCGCGTTGAAGCCCGAGCTGCCTCCGACCAGCAGCGCTGTGTACGCCGCTGTGCCGCTGTCATCCGAATCTTCGCGGACTCCACCATAATGCTTCGCCATTTGCCGCCACTCGTCGTCGGTCGGTACTCGCCACCCGTCGCCAAGTGATCGGCATCCCCGCTGGGCCGACTCCCACGTGTACAGGCGGCCGTATCGGCGGCAATTGGGTTCAGCGTCTCCGTAGCAGTAGGACCTGTCTGTGTTGACGTTCAGATTTTTTGTAGTCCACTGTTTGCCATCAGGCATCCGTCTGGAAAGGACTGCCGGGCTTTTCGAACCGTTCGTCGAGCAGGCCGCGCCAATACACGCCGACGCAATATTCAGCGCGACTGCTACGAGACGAGTTCGAATGGGCATCGTCTTGCTGTAAACGCTGGTGATGAACGACGTCCTACCGCGTGCCGGACCATTCTATCTGCGAGTCTCCTCGGCTTCTCACCGCTCCACGAGGGAACAGTCGTGACGGGCACGCGCCGACTCCGCCGCCTGCGCGCCGACTCCTGTCATGGCCATTGGACCGTCGCGCCACACGTCTCGGACGAGGCGCTGGCCGCAGTCCAGCGGTTATGACCGCGATATGCACGCGCTTTATCTGCCGACGAGCGCTGTCTCGATTGGACGTCCGGTCGGCCGGTCCAAAGGGGAAGTGCCTGGCAGTACGAAGGTCTCGCCGACGTTGGAGAGGGCAATACGCGCCCTTGGTATTGCGCGCCTGAACCGTTGAATCGGTTCATCCATCGGCTCCCAGCTGAGACGGAACGTCTGATGATGCACGGGGACGACAAACTGAGCGCGAGCCTGATTGGCCATGTCCACGGCCTGCTCGGGTGTGCAGTGACTGGCAATCCAGGGGTTGTAGGCGCCGATCGGCACCACCATCACATCGATCGGCTTCCTGCCAACCGCGGTGAAGCTCGTTCGCGCTGTGTCGCCGGCGATGCAGATGCGCCGACCATGGCGTTCGAGCACGTAGCCATTGAACCCGCGATGGACGTCGTGTCTCATCCGCGCGCCCCAGTGTTGAACCCTGAACGCTTCGATGGATAGACCGCCATGAGGGGTGTCGAACTGCCTCGAGTCACCCCAGCCCATTTCGACAACGTCACGAAACCGCATCGGTGTCAGAAGATCCGCAGTCGCCGCCGCTGTGACCACGGTCACGTGGCGCCGGAGGCGGCGCAGCGTTCCCACATCGAGATGATCCATGTGCGCATGCGTCAGGAGACTGAAATCGAGCGGCGGCAACTCGCTCGTCTTCAGCGCCGAAGCGACGTATCGCTTGGGCCCGAACGTCAGGGGCCCGACGCGGACGCCGACGCGAGCGCGCAGCGCTGGATCCGTCAGGATCCAGACACCAAAGAAGTTGAGCAGCACAGTCGCGTGGCCGAGCCACGAAAGCGTGAGCTGATCATCTCGCCAATGCCGCGGGTCAGGTTTGTAGGGCGCAGCCGGGATGGTCCGGAAATATCCCTCGCTGATACGCCGCAAATACTTGAGATGGCCGAGTGAGACCTTCATTTAGACGTGGCGGAGTAGTGCGCTCTCATTACGACGCCCGGTGCGGGGCTCGCGTTCCCACCTTCTCTAGTGTCGTGTCTCAGAAAAAGCTTGTACAAGTCCAGGCGCTTTGGTACGGTGGCCCATGCGCACAGGACGACCCAAGACTCCGCTGACGCTGACTGAAGATGAACGACGCACCTTGGAACA
>Ga0137397_10004168_pt1 | contig 10057 bp, 10 predicted proteins | sample czorhiz116metaG_FD_106658 | JGI IMG/M metagenome (GOLD analysis project Ga0137397, IMG submission 106658) | Vadose zone soil microbial communities from Angelo Coast Range Reserve, California, USA - czorhiz1.16 metaG | ecosystem: Environmental > Terrestrial > Soil > Vadose zone | place: USA...
CTGATGGGCTTCTCAAACAGTCTGGTTCAGTTAGGCACCGGGGCGGCGACGAACCCGCCCACGGCTTGCCCTGTCGGCGGCGCGACTCCCGCCGCAGCTTGCCTGATTGATGGAGTGCTCACCGCGGCCGCAACCTTTCCCAAGAGTGGATATGTAGTCGCCGAAACCGGCGTCGTCGGTGCCGGTGGCATAAACACTACTTACGTGGCAGAAGCTGGTCCGGTGACCTTTGACCGCACTGGGATCCAGACCTATTGCGTGATCGCAGACAACATTATCCGGGTAAACAATAACAACAATGCTTCGGGACTTCCGGGGGTTAATCCGGTAAGTTGTTTGGCCGCACCTTTTACACCGTTGGCAAACTGATTCCGCCAGGAGCCGGGTGCTCACAAATGGGCGAGCGCAGTTATAATAAACACAACCCCTACCTAAGAACCTCGATAAATAATGCGGGCTATTGAAATCAATGGTCTGGAAAAGACCTACACCGTAGGTTTCCTACGTAAGAAAGAACGCCAGGCGCTGAAGCCCTTTCAGCTTGCGGTTGAATCCGGCGAGATATTCGGGTACTTGGGCCCCAACGGCGCCGGCAAGACTACCACTCTCAAGATCCTGATGGGCCTGATTTTTCCCACCGCGGGCTCGGCCAAGATCCTGGATTTTGATATGTGGGACATGCGAGTGAAAGCACAGATTGGGTTCCTGCCGGAACAGCCCTACTTCTACGACTATCTGACCGCCGGTGAGCTGCTCGACTACTTGGCCCAGCTTTCAGGCGTGCCGGCCCGAGATCGCAAGCGCAAGATCGATGAAATGCTCGCCCGGGTGGGAATGAGCGGGGCCAAGAACCTCCAGCTCCGTAAATTTTCCAAAGGCATGCTGCAGCGAGTGGGAATCGCGCAGGCAATCGTTCACGATCCGAAAATCGTCTTTCTTGACGAGCCTATGTCGGGGCTGGACCCCATTGGACGCAGAGAAGTTGCTGACCTGATACGCGGCCTCAAAGACGAAGGCAAAACCGTCTTTTTTTCCACCCACATTCTGTCGGATGCTGAAGCCCTATGCGACCGCGTTGCCGTTATCCACGAGGGTATGTTGCGCGGGGTGGGAGTAGTTGCCGATCTGGTTTCCAGGGTTCAGGGCAAGAGCGAGGTGATCTGGCAAGGGCAGGCAGCACTAAACAGCGTGACCGCTCTCGGTGGCGAGTGCCGTATCTCTGGCGATTTGGTCCGCGCGGTAATTCCGGAAGAAAAGATCGACGCCGCTTTGGAGGTGCTACGCCGTTCGAACGCACGGTTAATTTCGGTGAATCCGATTCGCTCTACGCTGGAAGACTACTTTGTGGAGCAAATTGGTGGCATCGCCCGCAAGGAGGCCGCCTCTTGATTTCTCGCGTCTCGTCCATTGCGTTTAACACCTTTCGCGAAGCAGTGCGTGATCGCGTGCTCTACAACCTCATCCTGTTTGCAGTGCTGATTTCCGGTTCCGCCCTTTTGCTGGGCCAGATCTCGATCGAGATTGAGCGGCTGTTCCTCATCAACATGGGATTGACCGCCATCTCGCTGTTTGGCGTCGTGATCGCGATTTTTATCGGCATTGCGCTGGTCTCGAAGGAGATAGACAAACGGACTCTGTATGCGATTCTGTCCCGTCCGGTGCGGCGATGGGAGTTTATTCTCGGCAAGTACCTGGGATTGGTAGGGACCCTAACCGTGAATGCCGGCCTGATGGCATTTGGATTTTTTGCAGCGCTCCTGTACTTGTCGCAGCGGTCATACCAGGGTTTCCAAAAAGCTGATGCCCACATCCTGGTGGCGTTGTACTTCATCCTGCTGCAGTTCGTTTTGATCACTGCGTTGGCGTTGTTGTTTTCGTCATTTTCGTCGCCCATTCTGTCGGCCGTTTTGAGCTTCGCTCTCTTCGTGGTTGGAACTTTCGCCGAGGACATTCGCGCGGCAGCCATCATGGCGGGCGGTACGGTGGGCCAAATGCTGAAAACCATCGCCTATTTGGTGCCCAACCTGGGCTCACTGAATGTGGTCGCTTCAGTTGCACATGGGGAGCCGGTTAGCGGTGCGCTGGTGTGGCATAACACGCTATATGTGGTTCTGTACTCGGCGGCAGTAATTCTGCTCGCGGTACTTATTTTTGACCGCCGCAACTTCAAATGAGGCACTCCTGGAAAAGAACGTTGGTGTGCAGCCTGCTGCTGGCGGCCTGCTTGTATGGGTCAGCGCGAGAGCTCCGCACAGTACAAGCAATGCGCCCCACAGCGCGCATCGAGGAGGTGCTCTATATCTCATCGCCGGATTTTGTGCGCCGGATGAGTCTCGGCTATAGCGGGCTGGCCGCCGACATTTATTGGACGCGGGCAGTTCAGTACTTTGGCCGCAAGCACATCTTCCGTTCAAATCGTTACGACTTGCTTGATCCGTTGCTGCGCCTGGCAACCGATCTCGACCCAAAGCTGGTGGTGGGATACCACTTCGGATCTGTGTTTCTGGCTCAGAAGCCGCCGCATGGCGCCGGCGAGCCGTACAAGGCCATTGAGTTGGTGAAGCGCGGCATAGAGCGTAACCCTCGCGAGTGGCAGCTCTGGGTGGATCTCGCTTTCATTCACTACATGGAACTGAATGACTTTGTAGCCGCGGCTCATGCGCTGGAGCAAGGTTCTACCATCCCCGGGGCGCATCAGTTCTTGAAGACAACCGCAGCCGCAATGGCCCAACGCGGCGGCGATCGCGAGACTGCCCGCAAGTTGTGGTCGTACACGTTGGAAACCACCAAGGATCCACTTATCCGTGAAAACGCAGTCAAGCATCTGCGGGCGCTCGAAGTGGATGACGTAGTTCCGCAGCTCGAGACACTGGTCCGCAACTTTCACCAGCGCAGCAGCGTACAGCCCCGCAGCTTTGCGGAACTGGTGGCGGCTGGGTGGCTGCGCCGTATTCCGGTTGACCCCCTCGGCCGCCCATACAAGCTCATGGCAGATGGCCGAGTTGAGGTGGCCGATCCCGATCCTCTTCCCTTCATCACCAAGGGACTTCCTCCGGGGCGAGAACCCTCCATCTTTGACGAGCATGGCGCTCGCGCACTGCGGGAGAAGTCCAAAGATGACCCGGGAACTAAAAAACTGTTTCATCATTAACCCTGTGAGCAGTTACTCGCATTCAGTGTGCATCCAAACTACTTAAGTGATCCCACCCACACTTTCACTTCGCAGAGCGGCCCTGGCGTTGGTTGTGGTGCTTGCGGCTGGTGCCACCACGCTGGGCGAAGAGAGCAACCGCTCTCTGTCGGTGAGGGACGTGGCTCGCAAGGTTGATCGGAACTACAACAACCTTCAAACTTTGCAGGCCGATTTTGAGGAGAGCTACCGTGGAGCCGGGATGTCGCGCACTGAATCAGGGGTGCTCTGGCTCAAGCGTCCCGGCAAAATGCGGTGGGAGTACCGCACCCCTCGCGAGAAACTGTTCATAAGCAATGGGAAGGAGGCCTTCTTCTACGTTCCTGGGGAGCAGCAAGCTCGCAAAGCCAAGCTAGAGAAGATCGACGATCTGCGCTCTCCCTTACGGTATTTGCTGGGTAAAACCAAGCTGGAGAAGGAGTTCGACGACTTGCACCTGGTCGCGGGCAATCCAGGCGCAAGTTTAGTGCTGGAGGGCGTTCCTAAGGTAATGCGAGACCGGGTGCAGCGGGTCCGCTTGGAGCTTTCCCCCAGCTATCGCATTGACCGAATCTTGATCGAGGAGATTGACGGGGCCACAACCGAATTCCGCTTTGCGAGGCAGACTGAAAACCTTGCCATGGCGGATGAGAAATTTCGTTTTAAAGCTCCCCCTGGTGTGCAAGTTTTGGAAGCGAGTGAGGTGGCGCCTTAGTGTTGCCGGCTCTAGCTTTGCGTGATCGTCGGGAATAAGAGCAAGTACCGCAAAGCATGCAATGACCAACTCGGAACCGGCGCTGCGCAATCGGGAACTAGCGTGTTCTTAGAGTGTTAGACTCGTCTGGAAATAGCAAAATCTACTATGGCAGAGTTCGTAATCAAGGTCGCTGATGAACGCGGTCGCGTGCTGGAACACGTTGCCAGCGGGCAGTCGGAGGCGGAAGTACGCGACCGGTTTGTGCAGCAGGGGCTGTACGTACAGTCGGTCCGTACTCGTGGCCTGCTCACCGGCGGGGAAATGGATCTGTGGCGGCGACGCCGCGTAAAGCTGGAAGAATTCGTGGTTTTTAATCAGCAGTTCTTCACCCTCATTCATGCCGGACTCCCCATCTTGACCGCCCTTAACCTGCTGAAGCAGCGGCAACGCAATGCGTTTTTTCGCTCACTGCTGGAGGATGTGGCGGCGCGCGTGCAGAGTGGCGAGCCGCTCTCAGGGGCCTTCGTCGCCCAACGGATTTTTCCCAAGATTTACACCACCACCTTGCTGGCCGGTGAACGCAGCGGCAATCTCGAAGAAGTGTTGACGCGCTACATTTCTTTTCAGCGCATTGCGTTGGGAGTGCGAAAGAAGCTGTTGGCTTCTCTGGTTTATCCCGCGCTACTGGTTGTGCTGGTGACCGGCATGATCATCTTCCTCATCACCTACGTGGTGCCAAAGTTCGGTGAGCTCTATGGGCAATTACAGGCACAGTTACCTCCACTGACGGTATTCATGCTTAACGTGGGACGCTTGGCCCAGGAGAACTTCTTGTTTGCCGTTGCAGCGTTCATCGTCTTGCTGGTAGTGCTCGCCCGCTGGAAGAGAACCGGTGCTGGTGCTGCGCAGCTCGACCGTGTTCGCCTCGGTATGCCTGTGCTGGGCGGCATCTGGCTGAAATATCAGATCGCGATGTTCTCGCGCATGATGTCAACGCTGCTGGCAGGCGGCTTGCCGCTACTACCGGCATTGCAGACTGCCGGTGCCTCCATGGAGAGCCGTGTTTTGGCAGATGCTATCGAGAAGGCCGCCGAGCGGGTGCGTGAAGGGCTGCCGCTGGCACGCAGTCTCGAGGAGACCAAAGTATTTCCCGATATGGCCGTGGAGATGGTGGAGGTGGGCGAATCGACTGGCGCACTCCGCCAAATGTTGAATTCCGTGGCCGAGTTCTTCGAAGAAGACGTGCAAACCGCTCTCGCCGCTGCTATGTCGCTGATCGAGCCGGTGATTCTCATCTTCATGGGACTGATAGTAGGTTTTGTGTTGCTATCCTTGTATATGCCCATTTTCAGCCTGGGGAGCGGGGTTACGCGTCCGTAGTGCGGCGCGCGCCAAACCATGCCTGAGAAGAAATCGATTTTCGCAAACGGAGGTAACGGCGCTCAGCTCCCTGTCGGCGTCGATGAAGAAGCACGCGCGCGCGACCTGGCGCGGCGCTACCGCAGCGAATTCATCGATTTGCGCAATTTCCACATTCATCACGACCTCTTCAAGTCGATCCCGGTAGAGTTGATGTTCCGCTACAACTTCGTGCCCCTGGAGGAACGCGACGGGCAGATGCAAATCGCCATTGCCGATCCCAGCCGGCTGATGATGATCGATGAAATCGGGCTGCTGCTCGGCAAGCGCATCGTGCCCAAAGTGGCAACCCTCTCGCAAATTCAGGACATATTGAAGAAGAGCGAGCAATCGCAGCGCGTGCTGGAGGAAGCCAGCGAAGGATTTGCGCTCGACGTTATCCGCGACGACGATAGCACCGATGAAACCATCTCGATCGAGCGGCTGACTTCGGAAGGCGACATCAGCCCCATCATTCGGCTGGTGGATACCACGATTTTTACGGCGCTACAGCGCCGCGCCAGCGACATTCACGTGGAAACCCGCGACGACTCCGTGGTCATCAAGTACCGCATAGACGGTGTGCTGCAACCGGCTATGGCTCCGATTGCCAGAGACCATCACACCACCATCATCTCGCGCGTCAAGGTGATGAGTGAACTCGATATTGCGGAGCGGCGCGTGCCGCAAGATGGCCGCTTCCGCGTGAAGTACAGCGGACGCCAGATCGATTTTCGCGTCTCCATCATGCCCAGCATTCATGGCGAAGACGCAGTGCTGCGCGTGCTGGATAAAGAATCGATGAGCGAGAAGTTCCAAAAGCTCACCCTCGACGTGGTCGGTTTCAGCGACGACGACATCAAGAAATTCCGCCGCTACATTGCCGAACCGTACGGCATGGTGCTGGTCACCGGCCCCACCGGCAGCGGTAAGACCACCACTCTTTATGCCGCGCTGAATGAGATCAAGACCGACGAGGACAAGATTGTCACCATCGAAGATCCGGTCGAATATCAGATTCGCGGCGTCACTCAGATCCCGGTAAACGAAAAAAAGGGGCTTACATTTGCCCGCGGTTTGCGATCAATTCTGCGTCACGATCCGGACAAGATTATGGTGGGCGAAATCCGCGACCAGGAGACCGCCCAAATTGCTATCCAATCAGCGCTTACCGGACACCTGGTGTTCACCACCGTGCACGCCAATAACGTGGTCGATGTGCTTGGCCGCTTCCTGAACATGGGCGTGGATGCTTACAACTTCGTTTCAGCCCTGAATTGCATTCTGGCGCAGCGGTTGGTGCGTATTATCTGCCCGGCTTGCAAGAAGCAGGTCCGCTACGATGATGAAACACTCGAAAGCAGCGGCCTGGACCCGCAAGTTTGGCAGGCTGTGCCGTTCTATGAAGGCGAGGGGTGCATTGAGTGCTCCGGGACTGGATTTCACGGGCGCACGGCGATTCACGAGTTGCTCGACCTAACCGATCACATTCGTGAGCTGATTCTTGCTAAAAAGCCAAGCTCTGAAATTCGGCGGGCCGCGCGCGACGAAGGCATGCACTTCCTGCGTGAGTCTGCCTTGGAGAAGGTAAAGGCCGGCATCACCACCCTGAAGGAGATCAACAAGGTCACGTTCATCGAGACCACCCGGTAGACATGAATCCGAAACTTCCATCGAGCGCCCGGCCACGGCTGGCGTGCGAGCTCTTGCCTGATCGCGTGTTTGCAGCGCGTGCCAGCGAGCGCCGCGACCTGGTGGAGGCGCACACCGCCCGCGCCTTGCCCGGGGGAACGCTCGCCCCGGGGTTGACCACCGGCAACGTGCTTGATAGCGCGGCGCTCACGCGCGCCATTACAGAGGCATTAGGCGCCGTGTGCGGCCGCTCCCGCGATGTGTGCGCGGTGCTTCCCGATGCGGCGGTGCGAGTAGTGCTCTTGGATTTCGACACTCTGCCCGACAATCGCGCCGATGCGCTGGGCGTAATCCGCTTCAGGCTGCGCAAGTCACTACCCTTCGATCCCGAGCGGGCGGCGATTTGCTATCAGGCCCAGCGAGAGGATGGAGCGGTGAACGTGATTGCCGCAGTGGCGCTTGCCGCTGTGGTCAGCGAGTACGAGGCCGCCTTTCGAGAAGCCGGCTACAGCCCAGGCGTGGTTTTGCCTTCAACTCTGGCCGCTCTCGGCGTGGTTGACGATAGCCGTCCCACGCTGGTGATTCGCGCCGACCAGACCGCCACCACCGTAGCTATTGTTGACCGCCAAAAGCTGAGGCTGGTTCGCAGCCTGGATCGGCCGGCAGGCGCGCGCGTCGACACCGAACGGCTGGCAGACGAAATTTATCCATCACTGGTATTTTTCGAGGACAACTACGGCGCGCAGATTGAGCGCATACTCGTGGGCGGGGAAATTTCCGCCGAGCAGATCGCTCCGGCGGTGGCGTCACACACTCAAGCTGCGGTGGAGCCGCTCGTCAGCGAACGATTGGTCGGGGGCTCCCTTACAGGCACCTCTGCTCCGGCAGCCGCGCTGGCCGGAGTGGCCGGAGCGCTGCTGGGATAAATATGCGCTTAGACCTCAATCTCGCCTCGCAACCGTATGAAGATGCCAGGACGTTTTACGTCCGCTGGGGAACAGCCCTGGCACTGGTGACGCTGATCAGCATTGGGCTGGTCGCCTTCGCTGGGCATGAGTGGGTGGGCAATCGCGAAAACGCCGGCAAAATTTCAGGAGTTCGCCAGAACATTGCCAAGCTGGAGACAGAACGTCGGGACAATGAGGCCATACTAAACCGCGTGGAAAACCGCTCCACCCGTGACCGCTCACAGTTCGTCAACAGCTTGATTGCCCGCAAGAGCTTTTCCTGGACCCAGGTGTTCTCTGACTTGGAGAAGATCATGCCGGCGCGAGTACATGTAATCTCAATAACGCCGGAACTGAAGGAAGATCGTCAGATCGCGATCAAGATGCGTGTTGCCGGCGATTCCGCTGTAAGAGCGCTCGAACTGGCGCGCAAGCTGGAGCAGTCACGAAGGTTTCGCGAGGCGCAGGTTACCGGCTACTCTAATCCGCAACAATCAGGTACCGGCGATACGGTTCAACTTGAAATCAGCGCTGTCTACATTCCCGAAATAAGAGGGGGACAGTAGATGAATAAGCTGCAAACAATTCGCCGGCGCATGGCTATCGTAATTGTGGTGCTCCTGGTCCTCGATATTGCAGCCGCCGCTTACCTGGTCACGATTCCCTCCGGCTCGGTGCGCGAGCAGACATATGTAACCGCGCAGAACCAGCTTCAAATGAAGGAGAAGGAAGTTCAGCCCCTTCGTGGCATGGATAAGAAGCTGCAACTGGCGGACCGGGAAATTGACGCTTTTTACCGCGACCGGCTACCGGATGGAAGCTCTGAGGTTCCTGCCGAACTGGAACGGCTGGCTGCGCGCCACGGAGTGCGAATCTCGCAGGCCAAGTACGAGCGCAAGGATCCGGGCCTTCCCGGTCTGATCCGGGTGAATATCGAAGCCAACCTTGAAGGTGATTACCTGAAGACGGTGAAGTTCATCAATGCGCTTGAACGCGACAAGATGTTTTTCATTCTGAACAGCATTGATCTGGGCGAGCAGCAGGGCGGATTCGTTCGTCTGGGCTTGAAGCTCGAAACTTTGTTGAGGGAGAAAAGTTGAAGGTTGGCGCCGAGAACCGGAAGAAGTTGGGCATTATGGTGGCGCTCGCGCTGGTTGCCGTCTTTATGCTGCTTCGCACCTTGAACACGCCCGGGTCGCAGGCGGCGACAGCCAATGTCACTGTGCCAACTACTACGCGGCAATCCCCGGAGCAGCGGCGCACCCAGCGGGCCCGCGGCGCGCAGCTCACCAGCAACCTCGACCCTACTCTGCGCCTCGATCTGCTCGCGGCCAGCGAACAGACCAGCTACAAAGGAACCGGCCGCAATATTTTTAAGCCACAGCCCGAACCGGTAATCGCCAAGATTCCGCAAGAAGAGAAGAAGATTCTCGATTACACGGTACCGAAGCCCCCGCCGCCGCCGCCCATCAACATGAAGTTTTTTGGGTTTGCCAACAAGCAGGGAGAGCCAAAGCGAGTATTTCTAGCGCAGGGGGACGATGTATTTATCGCCGGCGAGGGCGAAATCGTGAACCGTCGCTATCGCGTAGTGCGAATCAGTCCGGCTTCGGTTGAGGTTGAAGATGTTTTGACCAACCACAGCGAAAACATTCCGCTCACCCAAGGCTGAGACATGCGCTTGCTCTTTCCACATCGTCCGCGCAGCCGCTCCAACCAGAGCGGGTACATGCTGCTGCTGATCCTGTTGATGTCGGCAATTCTTATGCTGGCGGTGCTCAAGAGCGCTCCCGCTATAGGGCAACAGATTCGTCGCGAGCGCGAAGAAGAGCTCATGCGGCGCGGCCGGCAGTACGCTATCGCGATTAAGCGCTTCTACAAAAAAACCGGGGCCTATCCCACCAGCCTGGAACAACTGGAAAACACCAACCGCATGCGCTTTCTTCGCCGTCGTTTCAAGGATCCCATGTCTGAAAGCGGCGACTGGCGTTTGATCCGCTTTGGCGAGGTGAAGACCACACCCACGGGGCTGTTTGGGAAGCCGATCGGCGCAACCGGCGCCCAGGGCGGTGCGGTTGGAACGCCGGTTTCAGCAATGGGCGGGGGGAGCAGCGGCCAGGGAACGTCATCCCCAGGACAGCCAGCGGGGGGCAGTTCCAGCGGGCTCACCGGCCGCACCTTCGGCGGAGGACCGATCGTCGGCGTCGCCAGCAC
>Ga0137397_10004173_pt1 | contig 10053 bp, 8 predicted proteins | sample czorhiz116metaG_FD_106658 | JGI IMG/M metagenome (GOLD analysis project Ga0137397, IMG submission 106658) | Vadose zone soil microbial communities from Angelo Coast Range Reserve, California, USA - czorhiz1.16 metaG | ecosystem: Environmental > Terrestrial > Soil > Vadose zone | place: USA...
GGAGATCCAGCACGGCGACCAGCTCACCCGCGGCGATGCGGTTCAACGCGCCCGACGACCCGCGCACCCGCGCGTCGATGACCGTCGGGGCGTCGCCGACGACTTCGAGCTGCGCCGGAAGGTTGGTGAACTCGAGGGGGATCCGCAGCGAGCGCTCGACGGTCTGTTCGCCGGCCACGGCCACCCAGAGCAGCGCGGCAAGGGCGATCGAGACGAACTTCAAGCCGAGGTGATGCCGGACACTGATGTACGGCATCAGGCGAGTGAGCTCCGCGTCTCTTCGACGCGGCGGAAGCGGCGGCGGCGGTGGCCGAGCAGTGTGGCCAGCCGCGAGCGGAGCTGCTCGGCGGAGAAGTTCCGCTCGAGATCGCCGCCCATCGCCAGCGAGATGGTGCCGGTTTCCTCGGACACGACCATCGCAATCGCGTCGTTCTCTTCGGTGAGCCCCAGCGCCGCGCGGTGACGCGTGCCCAGGTCGCGGCTGACGCGCGGGTTCACCGACAGCGGAAGGAAGCACGCGGCCGCGGCGATGCGATCGCCCTGGATGATCACGGCGCCGTCGTGCAGCGGCGACGCCGGCTGGAAGATGCTCGAGAGCAGATCGTAGGTGATCATCGCGTCGAGCGGGATGCCGCCTTCGATGTAGTTGCGGAGACCAATCTGCCGCTCGATGACGATGATGGCGCCGACGCGCCTGGCCGCGAGGTTGGTCGCCGCCGTCACGAGCTCCTCGATCGTCTCGTCGGCGTGTTCGGCGCGCTCGAGGTACCGGAAGAACGGCGCCCGGCCGAAGTGCGCCAGCGCCCGCCGGATGTCGGCCTGGAACAGCACGATGATCGCGAAGACGACGTAAGCCGCGAGGTTGCGGATCACCCAGTTGACCGTCTCGAGCTGCAGCCACTGCGACAGGAAATAGAGCAGGAGAATGAAGCCGGCGCTCAGCGCCATCTGCGCCGCGCGCGTGCCGCGGATGAGCAGCAGCAGCTCGTACAGCAGGAACGACACGATCGCGATGTCGAGGGCATCGGCCCACCCGATGTCGGGACGGCGCAGGATCGCGGTCAGCCAATTCATCAGTCGACGCGATGATACTTCCGAATTTCGTCCGCGACGCGCGCGACCTGCAGCATCTCGTCCACGGCGTGGACGCGGATCACGTGTGCACCCGCGAGCACCGCCGCGGTCACCGCGGCCGCGGTTCCCCAGTCGCGCGCCGAGGCGGGCACGCGGCTTCCAAGAGGCCGCGTCAGGAACGACTTGCGCGACGGGCCGACGACGAGCGGACATCCGAGCTCGCCGAATTCATCGAGGCGCGCGAGCGCCTCGAAGCTGTGAGGGGCCTCCTTGGCGAAGCCGAGCCCGGGATCGACGAGAACGCGCGACGTGGCGATGCCGGCACCGGTCGCAAACGACATGCTCTCGCGCAGCTCGTCGAGCACTTCCGCGACGACGTCCCCGTACGACGCCTGCTGATACATGTCGCGCGAGCGCCCGCGCGTGTGCATCAGGATGACGGCCGCCCCGCGCCGCGCGGCGACCTCCGCCAGCTCCGGCTCGTACCGCAGGCCGCTGATGTCGTTGACGAGGGACGCGCCCGCCGCGAGCGCGGCGTCCGCTGTCGCGGCCCTGTAGGTGTCGATCGAAATCGGGACGTCGACACGCTTCGCCAGCGCCTCGACGACGGGGATTGCGCGGCGATGCTCTTCAGCGGCGTCCACCGCCGCCGCGCCGGGACGCGTGGACTCGCCCCCGACGTCCAGGATGCCGGCGCCCTGCTCGGCCATCCGCACGCCGGCTTCGACCGCCGCCGCGGCATCGAAGAGCACACCGCCGTCGGAAAAGGAATCGGGCGTGACGTTGATGACGCCCATGATGACTGTGCGTTCGCCGAGGGAAAGGGATCGCCCGCCGGGCAGGGGGACGGTGAAGCGGCGGCGTGGCTGCATATGAAAAAGGCCGACCTGAAGGTCGGCCTCTACGTCAGTGTAGAGGCGGGTCTTCAGACCCGCCTCATTCATTATTCCTGCGTAACGGGACGCGGCGGAATCGACGGAACAATCGGCTGGCGCTCCTTCGGCTTCTGCGCCGTCGGGGCGACCTGCGGCGTCGCCGGCGCGGCCGGCCTCGGTTCGTCGAGCGGCTCGCCCGCGACGACGCGGCGCACCTGCTCGGAGTCGAGCGTCTCGTGCACGAGCAGCGCCTCGGCCATCTCGATCAGCCGCGGCTTGTGCTGGACGAGGATCTCCTGCGCGCGCGTGTACGCGTCGGTCACGAAGCGCTTCACCTCGTGATCGATCTTCAGCGCGGTGTCCTCGCTGTAATCCTGGTGCTGCGCGATCTCGCGGCCGAGGAAGATCTGCTCTTCCTTCTTGCCGAAGGTGAGCGGACCCATCGAGTCGCTCATGCCCCACTCGCAGACCATCTTGCGGGCGAGGTCGGTGGCGCGCTCGAGGTCGTTGCCCGCGCCGGTCGTGATGCTGCCAAGCGTGATCTCTTCCGCGATGCGGCCGCCGAGCAGGATGCAGATCTGGTCCCGCAGGTAATCGCGCGAGTAGTTGTGCTTCTCGTCGATCGGCAACATCGTCGTCAGGCCGAGCGCCATGCCGCGCGGGATGATCGTCACCTTGTGGATCGGATCGGCGTGCGGGAGCATGACCGCGAGCAGCGCATGGCCGGACTCGTGGATGGCCGTGATGCGCTTCTCGGCCTCGCTGATGATCATCGAGCGGCGCTCGGCGCCCATGAGCACCTTGTCCTTCGCGAACTCGAAGTCGGCCATGCGAACGACCTTCTGGTTGTAGCGTGCCGCATTGAGCGCGGCCTCGTTCACCAGGTTCGCCAGGTCGGCGCCCGAGAAGCCAGAGGTGCCGCGCGCGAGCACGGCCACGTCCACGTCGTCGGACAGCGGAATCTTCTTCGTGTGGACGGCCAGGATGCCTTCGCGGCCCTTCACGTCGGGCCGGTTCACGACGATGCGGCGGTCGAAACGGCCCGGCCGCAGGAGCGCCGGGTCGAGCACGTCGGGACGGTTCGTCGCGGCGACGAGGATGACGCCTTCGTTCGACTCGAAGCCGTCCATCTCGACGAGCAGCTGGTTCAGCGTCTGCTCGCGCTCGTCGTGGCCGCCGCCGAGGCCGGCGCCGCGATGGCGGCCGACCGCGTCGATCTCGTCGATGAAGACGATGCACGGCGCGTTCTTCTTGCCCTGCTCGAACAGGTCCCGGACGCGCGACGCGCCGACGCCGACGAACATCTCGACGAAGTCGGAGCCGCTGATCGAGAAGAACGGAACGTTCGCCTCGCCGGCCACCGCGCGGGCCAGGAGCGTCTTGCCCGTTCCCGGCGGGCCCATCAGCAGCACGCCCTTCGGGATGCGGCCACCGAGCTTCTGGAACTTCTGGGGCTCCCGGAGGAACTCGATGATTTCCTGGAGCTCGTCCTTCGCTTCGTCGACGCCCGCGACGTCCTTGAACGTCACCTTCTTCTGGGCGCTCGAGGACAGCTTCGCCTTGCTCTTGCCGAACGACAGCGCCTTGTTGCCGCCGCTCTGCATCTGGCGCATGAAGAAGATCCAGAAGCCGATCATCAGGAGGATCGGCGCCCACGAATAGAGCAGCGCCGCCCACGGGCTCGCGGTCGCCTCGCGGGCGGAGACGACGACGTTGCGCTCAATCAGCTTGTTGGCGAGCCCTTCGTACTGCGCCGGGGCGTAGGTCCGGAAGCTGTCGCCCGTCTTGGAGGTGTACGTGATCTCGTTGCCGACGATCGTGACGCTGGAAATCTGCCCGGCGTCGACCTTCGACATGAATTCGCTGAACTTTTCCGCCTTCTGGCTCGGCTGGAACCGGGTGGAAATGTTCCACACCAGTATCCCGACCAGCACCAGGACGATCCAGAACGCCAGGCTTTTCAGGGTCGAATTCAAAAAAATCCCTCCCACTTACGGGGTCTTCAAGAGTATCACTTCGGCGCAGGCTTCTGCTCTACTAAGACCAGCTTTCCGCGCCGAAGTTCCACGCGTCCGCCGGGAATATCCGCCCCGCCGGCCGCCCCGGCCAGGGCGGCCATTGCGGCCTCCACGTGGTCCAGGCCGACCTCTCTGCCGCCGGCGGCCGCCCTCAGTGCCTTCAGAAGGACCCTGCGCCTCAGCGGCGGAGGTTCCGCCAGCAGGGCTGCTGTTTCAATCGCCAGGCCATCCGGCGTTCGGGCGGCCAATTCCCCGTAGCGGCGGGCGGCCAGCTCATCGAGCCATTCCGCGTCCTCGCGCGCCAGCCCCGCGGCGCGTGCAATCGCGGGACGCGTTGGGCCATTGGCGGCAGAGTCCAATTCGGGCAACACGACGTGGCGGATACGGTTCCGCGGGTTCTCGAGGTCGTCGTTCGATTCGTCGTCGATCCAACGTTCGCCGCGGCCGGCGAGGTAGCGGCGAAGGTCCGCGCGAGAGATGTCGAGCAGCGGGCGAACGACGCGGCCGCGCCGCGGATGAATGCCCGCAAGGCCAGTGAGCCCCGCGCCGCGAATCAGCTTCAGGAGAAACGTCTCCGCCTGATCGTCCTGCGTGTGGCCGACCGCGATGCGGTCGGCGCCCAGCGGGTCGGCCGCCTGCTCCATAAAGTCGTATCGGATCCTGCGGGCCGCATCTTCGATCGAGAGGTTCCGGCCGCGCGCGAAGGCTTTGACGTCCTCGTTCTGCACGACGATTCGCAGTCCGACGCGGCATGCCAGGTCGCGGCAGAACGCCTCGTCGCGGTCCGCGGTCGGCCGCAGGCGATGGTTCAAGTGGGCGAGCCCTGCGAGCGTGAAATTGCCGTTTTCGGCCAATTCGCGGAGCAGAAAGAGAAGGGCGACGGAGTCGGAGCCGCCAGACAGCCCAATCAGCACACGCGTGCCGGGCGGGCAGAGCCCGTGGCGCTCAATCGTGCGGCGCACGCGTTGGTGGAGAGCCGTCGTCAAATCGCTTTGGGATTTTCTGGTATGCCGGAGGGCAGACTCGAACTGCCGACCCCGCGCTTATGAGACGCGTGCTCTAACCGGCTGAGCTACTCCGGCACGAATCCTCGATTCTAGCAGCCGCCGGGCCCGCTGCGCGGGGTTTCGGTGTGCCGGGTCCGCTGCGCACGGAGCCCCTCGCTCGCGGCACCCGGCCTGCGTACGTGGGGCGGGTGCCGCGGTGCCGCCATCGCATCATGGCACCGCGGACCCGCCTTCGATCACGGCAGCCGCGATCAACGGGATCAGGATCTCGTGATGTCCCACGAGCGAAATTCCCTGGCCGTTCGTTCCAGCGACGGGACGACTGACGACGTTCGTCTGCGGACGATACATCCGCATGAAGTCGATGTTGACGGTCGTCAGACCCTCGAGCGGCGCCCCCTGGTTGCGCGCGAGAGCGACGGCCTTGAGAAACACCTCCGGCAGAATCACCGCCGACCCGCAATTCAGATAGACGCCTCCCGCGAGGCGGGCGACGCACGACGTGAAGTAGCGGAAGTCGCGGAGGCTCGTCTCGCCGATGTCGGCGCCCGACGCCGCCGGGTGCATGTGGATGATGTCGGTACCCACCGCGACGTGCACGGTCAGCGGGATGCCGAGCCGATGCGCGGCGGCCGCAAGGCTCTTCGACGCGTGCGGCGGGTTGCGCCGCGCGAGAAAGCCCGCAACGCCTTGCCCCAGCCCCTTGTGCTCCGCGCGCGCGACGCGGATGGCCTCGTTCAGCAGCGTGCCCGTCTCCTCGGCCATCCCGAACCTGCCAGGACCGAGCGCTTCGTCCACGTCTTCCGACGTGGCGCCCGACAGCGCAATCTCGAAGTCGTGGATGATGCCGGCCCCGTTCATCGCCAGCGCCGACACGTAGCCGCGCTCCATCAGGTCGATCAGCACCGGTGACACACCGGTCTTGATCACGTGCGCACCGATGCCCCACACGACGCCCGCGTCGCGCTTCTTCGCCACGACGATTGCATCCACCGCGCGCCGCACGTCGGCGGCGCCCAGAATCCCCGGCAGTGAATCGAACCACGTCTTGAACGACGAGCCTCGTTCGACCGGCCGGGCAAAATCCTCCGAGCGCGCCTTGCTCTTTCGCGAGGCGAGCGGATACGTCTTGATGCCCGACAGATCGAATTCGTCGTAGGAAAAGGCCATTCAGAGCACGAGCCTACAGGATCAGCATGGCGTCGCCATAGCTGTAAAAGCGATATCCGCGAGCGACCGCTTCCGCGTACGTCTGCAGGATGCGCTCACGACCGGCGAACGCGGAAACCAGCATCAGCAACGATGAGCGCGGCAGGTGGAAATTGGTAATCATCGCGTCCACCAGCTTGAAGACGTGACCTGGATGAATGAAGAGCGTTGTCTCGCCGCTGCCGGGCAGCACCTCGCCGTCCGCGGCGACGGTGAGCGATTCCAGAGTCCGCACCGTCGTCGTCCCTACAGCGACAATGCGGCGCTCCTCGCGTCTCGCGCGCGTGAGTGCGGCCGCCGCATCGGGTGACACGGTGTAGCGCTCGGCGTCCACGGTGTGTGCTTCGACGTGTTCCGCTTTGACCGGCTTGAAGGTCCCGTAGCCGACGTGGAGCGTCACCTCCGCGCGCTCGATGCCGCGCGCGGCCAGGTCGTCGAACTGCGTCGCCGTGAAGTGCAGTCCCGCAGTCGGCGCCGCCACGGACCCGCGCTCGCGCGCGTACACCGTCTGATACCGCTCCTTGTCCGCGTCCACGTCGTCACGCTTGATGTACGGAGGCAGTGGGATGTGCCCGATGCGATCGATCGCGCCGACCAGCCCGCCAGGATGATCGGTCCAGAGGCGCACCGTACGGCGTCCCTGGAAGTGCATCGCGGCGACTTCGCCGTCGATGCGAATGCCGTCGCGCTCGAAGAGGACGCGCGCGCCGGGTTTGAGCTTCTGGCCGGGGTGGACCAGGGCGCTCCATTCCTGGTCGCCTTGCGGGCCGGGATCCGGGGTTCGGGGTCCGGGATCCGTTGGTTCCCTGTTCAGCAGCAGGCATTCGACCGCGCCGCCGCTGGGAACGCGGTGACCCAGCAGGCGGGCAGGAAACACGCGCGTGTTGTTGACGACGAGGAGATCGCCGGCGACGAGATAACGCCCGAGCTCGGCGAACGACGTGTGCTCGATCCCGTCGTCGCGCCGCAGGACGAGAAGGCGCGATCCGCCGCGCTCGATCGGCGGATGCTGCGCGATCAAGGCCTCCGGCAGCTCGAAATCAAAATCGGCGACGTCCACGCCTCACCAGTCCTACCCGCCCCACCAGTCCTACCCGCCCCATCCACACTACCCGTGGCCATCTCCTTGCAGTTCAGCCGGCGGTGTTCGACGTCATCATTATCGGTGGCGGCCCGGCCGGGCTGAGCGCCGCGCTCGTGCTCGCGAGATGCCGGCGCACGCTGATGCTGTGTGACGCGGGCCAGCCGCGCAACGCGCGATCGTCCGCACTGCACGGCTTCCTCACGCGCGACTGCGTGCCGCCGCTCGAGCTGCTTCGCCTCGGATGCGAGGAGCTGAAGCCGTACGGCGTCGAGCCGCGCCACGCCACGGTCACCGATCTCGTGCATCTCGACGACACGTTCGAGGCGACCTTCGACAGCGGCGAGAAGGTGCGCGCGCGCATGGCGCTCGTCGCCAGCGGCGTCCGCGATCACCTCCCCGACATTCCGGGACTCGGCGAGTGCTACGGCGTCAGCGTTCACCACTGCCCGTACTGCGATGGCTGGGAGCATCGCGACCAGACGATCGCGGTGATCGGGCGCGGGACGCCGGGCGCGGGCCTGGCGTTGTCGCTGAGAACCTGGACCTCGCGTGTCGTGCTCTGCACGAACGGCCCGCCGGGCATCCGGGGCGGCGATCGGCGCCGTCTCGAGGAGGAACGAATCGCCGTTCGGCCGGCCCCCATCGCGCGCGTCGACCACGACGGCGCGCTGGTGCGGGCGATCGCGTTCACGGACGGCGGGTCGATCGACTGCGAGACCATCTTCTTCGCCGCCGGCCAGAGCCAGCAGTGCGACATTCCCGCGCGCCTCGGATGCGACATGAATCGCCTTGGCGCGGTCAAGACAGACCATCTCGGCCAGACCCACATCCCCGGCCTGTACGTCGTGGGCGACGCGTCGCGCGACGTGCAATTCGCCATTGTCGCCGCCGCCGAAGGGGCGAAGGCGGCAGTCGCCATCAACAAGGCGCTCCAGCGCCGTGACGGACTGGCCGTGACGCCGCGGCCCGGCGAAGGCGAACCACAGGAGTCCGATGCCCGAACGAGCACACGAGCGGCTTCGCCGCATCCCTGAACCCGAACCGCAAACGACGGCGCCGATCGACGTCAAGCTGCGCAGCGTCGCGCTGGTCGTCATCGCCGCCGCATCGGCCGTGGCGCTCCTCCACTGGGCCCGCGAGGTCTTCATCCCGATCGTGCTCAGCGTGCTCATCAGCTATGCGCTGCAGCCGATCGTCACGCTGTTGATGCGCGCGCGGCTGCCGCGCGTGATCGCCGCTGCGCTGGTGATGATCCTGTTCACCGGCGGCGTGCTCTATTCGGGCTACGCGCTCTCGGACGACGCGATGGCGATGGTGGCGGCCGTCCCCACCGCCGCCGCGAAGCTGCGCGTCGCGATGCGGCGCAACGATTCGGCGCCCGGCACCATCGAGCAGGTGCAGAAAGCCGCCGCCGAGCTGCAGAAGACCGCGGACGAAGCCGGCGCCCGGAACCCGGTGCCGGCCGGCGTTCAACGCGTCCAGGTCGAAGAACCGGCCCTTGACCTCAAGGCGTACGTGAGCTGGGGATCGGCGGGCGCGCTCGCGTTCGCCGGCGAAGCGACGCTGGTCGTGTTCTTCGTCTTCTTCCTGCTCGCGTCGGGCGACATCATGAAACGGAAGCTCGTCAGGATCGCGGGCCCCTCGTTCGAGAACAAGAAGATCACGCTCCAGATCCTCAACGAGATCGACGCGCAGATCGCGAAGTTCCTGCTCCTCCGCGTGGTCACCAGCGGCGTTGTCGGCATCGCGACGTGGCTGGCGTTCAAGTGGATGGGCGTGTATCACGCCGGGCTGTGGGGTGTCGCGGCGGGTGTGTTCAACAGCGTCCCGTACTTCGGGCCGGTCCTCGTCGCCGGCGCGACCTCGATTGCCGCGTTTCTCCAGTTCGGCACCATCGCGATGGCGGTCTACGTGTCCGGCGTCTCCGTCGTGATCACGAGCCTCGAGGGATGGCTGCTCACGCCGTGGCTGACGAGCCGTGCGGCCCGCACCAACGAGGTCGCGATGTTCATCGGCCTGATCTTCTGGAGCTTCGTCTGGGGGATCTGGGGAACGCTGCTCGCGGTCCCGATGCTCGTCGTGGTGAAGGCGTTCTGCGATCGGATCGAAGACCTCAAGCCGGTCGGCGAACTGCTCGGCGAATAGGCGGTTCGGGGTTCGCAGGTTCGCGGTGCGCGGTTCGAACCAGCGAACTAGACGAATTTTCCCAGGTCGGTTCGCCCACGGGACACGAGCAGCGGCTTCCACAGGTCGCCTGCGTTCGCAATCCGCTCGCGAACGTTGTCCAGGCGGAAGTCCTCCATGCGTACGCCGCGGGAGACCTCGGTCCATTCGAGCGGCGTCGACACCGTCGCCAGCGGAGTCGGCCGCACGGAATAGATGCTGGCGAGCGTGCTCCCCCATCGATTCTGGTTGTAATCGACGAGCACGCGTCCGTTCGGGCGTTTCTCCTTGCGGTATTCGGACGTCATCAGCTGCGGCTGGCGCGACGCGAGCGCCACCGCCAGCGCCTTCGCGAACGTCCACACCGTCTTCTGCACGGGGCCGCGCACGATCGGCACGTACACGTGAAGACCTTTCGAGCCGCTCGTCTTCACGATCGGCTTCATCTTCAACGCGTCGAGCGCCTCGCGGACGTACAGCGACGATTCGCACACCTGCTCGAAGGTCGCCCCCGGCCCCGGGTCCAGGTCGAAGTGGACGTAGTCAGGCCGGTTGATGTCGTCGCACCGCGCGTACCACTGATTGAGGTCGATGCAGCCGAGATTGATCACCCACAACAGCGA
>Ga0137397_10004175_pt1 | contig 10050 bp, 10 predicted proteins | sample czorhiz116metaG_FD_106658 | JGI IMG/M metagenome (GOLD analysis project Ga0137397, IMG submission 106658) | Vadose zone soil microbial communities from Angelo Coast Range Reserve, California, USA - czorhiz1.16 metaG | ecosystem: Environmental > Terrestrial > Soil > Vadose zone | place: USA...
GAGGGCGCCGGAGCGCCCTGGGGTCACTGTCTGCCTGACCTCGTCGAGGGTAGCGGTGAGGAGGCAGAGGAGGAGGGGAACGCGCCAGCCACCGAGGGCGCGCCGCCAGAGTCCGCTCAGGACCGCGTACTCGAGGACATGGGCGGCCTTTCGAATGAAGAAGTGGATGGTCTCGATCTGGGCGGGAGAGGCGCGAGGAAAGATCGCGCGCAGCGTGGGATAGAGCCAGCTCGACGTGTGCACGCCGCTCCAGTAGCCGCTACCCAGCCACGCGATGAGCCCGGTCCAGCAGAGGGGGGGCAGGAGCCGGAGCATCTCGTGAGGGTGGCATGACCGCCCAAAGTTGACAAGGCTCCGCCACTAAACATAGGATGAGCCATGCCGCTCCAGGATGTTCTCGACGAGCTGCTGACATCGTCCCGGACCGGCCCTCTCATCACCGCCGTGCGGCACTTCGAGGCCCGCCCCGCCGTCTACGCGCCGTTTCCGTCCTCGCTCGATCCTCGCCTCGTCGAGGCCCTGCGCGGCCGCGGCATCCAGCAGCTCTACTCGCACCAGGCGCGGGCCTTCGAGACCGTCGCCAAGGGCGAGCACGTGGTCGTGGTGACGCCGACCGCGTCCGGCAAGACGCTCTGCTACAACCTGCCCGTGCTCCAGGCCCTCGTCCAGCAGCCCGAGTCCCGTGTGCTCTATCTGTTTCCCACCAAGGCCCTCGCCCAGGACCAGCTCGCCGAGCTGACGGAGCTGGCGAAGTCCCTGCCCGACATGCGCATGTACACGTACGACGGCGACACTCCGCAGGACGCCCGTCGCTCGGTGCGCGCGCGGGCCAACCTCGTGCTCACCAATCCCGACATGCTCCACTCCGGCATCCTGCCACACCACACCAAGTGGGTGAACCTCTTCCAGAATCTCCGCTACGTCGTGATCGACGAGCTGCACGCGTATCGCGGCGTCTTCGGCAGCCACCTCGCCAACGTGCTGAGGCGGCTCACGCGCATCTGCCGCCACTACGGCTCGACCCCGCAGTTCATCATGGCCTCGGCCACCATCGCCAATCCTCGCGAGCTCGCGGAGCGCTTGACGGGCGAGCCTGTCAGCGAGGTCGGTGAGAGCGGAGCGCCCACGGGGGAGAAGCTCTTTCTCTGCTACAACCCGCCCGTGATCAATCCCGAGCTGGGGATTCGCGCGCCGTATCTCGGGGAGGCGGCGGGGCTCGCCATCCGCTTTCTCAAGGAGAAGGTCGCCACCATCGTCTTCTGTCAGAGCCGCCTCTCCACCGAGGTGGTGCTCGCGAGCGTGAAGCAGGGAGTGGAGGACCGGACGGGCGACGCGGGCATCGTGCGCGGCTACCGTGGCGGCTACCTGCCGCTGCGCCGGCGGGAGGTGGAGCAGGGACTGCGCTCGGGCGAGGTGCTGGGGGTGGTGGCCACGAGCGCGCTCGAGCTCGGCATCGACATCGGTCACCTCGACGCGGCCGTCCTCGCCGGGTATCCCGGCACCATCGCCTCGATGTGGCAGCAGGCGGGCCGCGCGGGCCGGCGGAGCGGCGGATCGGTCGCGGTCATGGTCGCCACGAGTGCGCCCATGGACCAGTACCTGGCCGCGCATCCGGACTATCTCTTCGGGGCGCCGCCCGAGCACGCGCGCGTCAATCCGGAGAACCCGTTCATCCTCGTGAACCACCTCAAGTGCGCGGCCTTCGAGCTGCCCTTCGCCACCGCCGAGACTTTCGGAGGCGAGGTCCAGGCCCATCTCCAGGCCCTCGAGGCGGAAGGGCTGCTCCACCGGGCGGGCCAGCAGTTCCACTGGACTTCGGAGACCTACCCGGCGGATCACGTCTCCCTGCGCACCGTCACCTCGGACAACTTCCTCGTGATCGATACGACGGCGCGCGACGAGAAGCAGATCAAGCGGCGGCAGATCATCGCCGAGGTGGACTGGAAGAGCGCCTTCGCCATGATCTATCCCAAGGCCATCTACATGGTGGAGGGCGAGCCCTTCGAGGTCCAGGAGCTCTCCTATCGGGAGGACGAGGAGAAGGTCGCCTACGTGAAGAAGGTCGTGGTCGACTATTTCACCGACGCCATCAGCGCCAAGGGCGTGTGGATCCTCCAGCGCTTCAGCCGGCAGGAGACCCCGGGCCTCGTGGCCGAGCAGGGCGAGGTGCTCGTCGCCGAGAAGGTGGTGGGCTTCAAGAAGATCAAGATGGGCACGCTGGAGAACGTGGGGGCGGGCGAAGTCGAGCTGCCCCAGCAGGAGATGCAGACGACGGCGGCGTGGCTGACCGTGGCGCCCGCGCTCCTCGCAGAGATCTCCTCCCACCGCGACGAGCTGGTGGATGGGCTGCGCGCCCTCACGCGGCTCCTCCACTCCCTCGCCCCCATCTTCCTCCTGTGCGACATCCGCGATATCGGCGCCTGGCTCGGGGACGGCTCGCCCTATGCCGAGGGCAAAGTGGTCACGCGCGAGATCATGCGCGCCCAGCTCGTCCAGGGCGACGAGTTCACTCCCACCATCTATCTCTACGACAATCAGCCCGGCGGCATCGGCCTGGCCGAGCGCATCTTCGAGGTGCTCCCCGACCTGCTCGCGCGCGGGCTCGAGGTCCTCCAGACCTGCGCGTGCCCCGCGGGCTGCCCGTCCTGCGTCGGTCCCGTGAACGAGGTCGGCCGGCGCGCCAAGCCCATTGCCCTGGCGCTTCTCCAGCGGCTCGTCGCCCGCCGCTAGCTCCGCCGTCCTCGTGGCGCAGACTCCCTCCCTCTCCGATCTGAGCCAGGTCATCCGGCGTCTCGAGGCCAAGAGCCGCGCGCCCGCGCCCTTTCGTCGCACGGGCTCGCTCGAGGACCTCCTGGGCGGGAGTGTCGAGGAGACCGACAAGGGACAGGTCCTCTGCGTCCGCCGCCGCTTCGTGGCCGGCCACTGCCACGGCCGCCAGCCCCTCGACGCCGCGCGAGCCATGGCTCACCAGCCCCTCGCCCTTCTCGCCCGCCGCGGGGAGCCGCCCAAGGGCCCGCGGCTCCTCTATCTGGACACGGAGACCACTGGCCTCGCGGGGGGAACCGGGACGTACGCCTTTCTCGTCGGCGTGGGCTTCTTCGACGGCGACGAGTTCGAGGTGCGGCAGTACTTCATGCGGGATCTCGACGACGAGCCGGCGCTCCTGGCCGCGCTGGAGCCTCTGCTGCGCGAGGTGGACGGCCTCGTCACCTACAATGGCGCCGGCTTCGATCTGCCCCTCCTCGAGACACGCTTCGTGCTCGCGCGCCGTCGGTGGCCGGGGGCGATTCCCCACCTCGACCTCCTGCCCGCGGCGCGCCGGCTCTGGAGCGCCCGGCTCTCCGATTGCCGGCTCGTCACCGTCGAGCTGCACGCGCTGGGCTTCGAGCGGGTGGGGGACCTGCCGGGCGCGCTGATCCCCTCCGTGTACTTCGAGTACCTGAGACGCAAGGCGCCCGGGGAGCTTCCTCGCGTCTTCGAGCACAATCGCCACGACATTCTCTCGCTGGCGGCCCTCACGGGCTGGGTCGCCGACGCCCTCGATCGCGCCCCGGTCGCCGAGCTCGGCCCCGACGAGCTCAGCGGGCTCGGGAGGCTCTGGGAGCTGGTCGATCCCGATCGGGGCGAGGCGTGCTTCCGGATGGCCCTCGAGCGCGGGCTCGACAGCCCCGCGCGTGAGCGGCTGCTCGCGCGCCTGGCCTGGGGAGAGAAGCGGCGGGCGCGCTGGGAAGCCTCCCGCGCGCTCTGGGAGGCCGCGGCGCGGGGCGGGCGAGGATTCGATCCGCGCCCCTGGGAGGAGATGGCCAAGATCCACGAGCACCGTCTGCGCGACTTCGCCCGGGCGCACTCGGTGGTGACCGAAGCTCTGGAGCGCGCGCGTGTGCATCGCGCTTCCGAGATCGTGCTCTCCGCTCTTGTCTACCGGCTGGAGCGCTTGACCCGCCGTCTCGGCGGGCTCGCCGTCGGCTCCTAGCGCTTCCCCAGCACCTCCGGATTGACGGGCGTGGGGGGAGTCTGTCCTTCGAGGACCGCGAGACAGTTGTCCACGGCGAGAGCCGCCATCTTGATCCGCGTATCCGAGGAGGCGCTGGCGATATGCGGGGCAAGCACGACATTGGAAAGACCCATGAGGCCGGGATGGACCTTCGGCTCTTCCTCGAAGACGTCGAGCCCGGCTCCCGCGATCCAGCCTTCCGTCAGGGCCTGCACCAGCGCCGCCTCGTCCACCACGGGACCACGGGAGGCATTGACGAGGTAGGCCGTCTTCTTCATGGTGCGGAGCGACTGGGCATTGATGAGGTGGCGCGTGTCCGGGAGGAGCGGCGTGTGGATGCTGACGAAATCGGAGTCACGCAAAAGAGTGGCCGTATCCGTGCGCGTGGCGCGAAGCTCCCGCTCGGTGGCGGGGTCCGCCGCCACGGCGTCCTGATAGAGGACGCGCATGTTGAAGCCGAGGGCGCGCCGGGCCATGGCCCGGCCGATACGCCCGAAGCCGATGATGCCGAGCGTCTTGTCGTGGACGTCGCCGCCGAGCAGGACCATGTACTCCCACTGCGTGAACTTGCCGTCGCGGACATAGCGATCCGCCTCGACCACCCGCCGGGCCGTGGCCATCAAGAGCGTCCACGCGAAGTCCGCCGTGGTCTCCGTGAGGACGTCCGGCGTGTTGGTGACCACGACGCCCCGCTTGGTCGCCGCCGCCACGTCGATGTTGTTGAAGCCGACGGCGACGTTGGAGACCACCTTGAGACCGGGACAGGACTCGAGGACGGACGCGTCGATGGTGTCGGTGATGAGGCACACGAGACCCTCGCGATCCTTGACCCTCGCGATCAGCTCGGTCTTCGACAGGGGCTTATCTCCTGCGTGTAGATCCACATCAGCCCGGCTCCTGGCGCGCGCGATGGCGTCCTCGGGCAGGGCTCGCGAGATCATGATTCGGGGCTTCGACGGGGTGGGGGGCATGGGGAAGTCTCCGTATAAGGTGCCGATGTAGCTAGGATTTTTGCTACTTGACTTGACCAGCCTCGTTGACTATATTAGCACTCGCAGTCAGTGAGTGCTAACCTCAGAAACGGTCACGAAGGGGTCAGGAGCCACAACATCTTATCTATCGGGAGGCGATTTGGCTATGAAGATTCGTCCGCTGCATGACCGCATTCTCGTCAAGCGCCAGGAAGAGAAGGAGACCAAGAAGGGCGGGATCATCATCCCCGACTCCGCAAAGGAGAAGCCGCAGGAGGGCAAGGTGATCGCCGTGGGAAATGGCAAGGTCACGGACGAGGGCAAGAAGGTCGCGCTCGACGTGAAGGCCGGCGACAAGATCCTCTTCGGCAAGTACTCGGGCTCCGAGGTGACGCTGGACGACGAGGAGTACCTGATCCTGCGTGAAGAGGACGTGCTCTGCATTCTTGAGTAGCCGGTAGGTCGGCACACGACCGGGCGCGCACGCCCGGCAAACACCCGGCCGGCCATCCGGGCCGGTCAATTCCATACGAACGAACGAGGAGGAGAGTCAGATGCCTAAGCAGGTTCTGTTCAGCGACGAGGGCCGAGCCGCCCTGTTGCGCGGAATCAATGTCATGTCCGCCGCCGTCAAGGCCACCATGGGCCCCAAGGGGCGCAACGTGGTCATCGACAAGAAGTTCGGCAGCCCCACCATCACCAAGGACGGCGTGACGGTGGCCAAGGAGATCGAGCTCAAGGACAACTACGAGGACATGGGCGCGCAGATGCTCAAGGAAGTGGCGTCCAAGACCTCGGACATCGCCGGTGACGGAACCACCACCGCGACCGTGCTCGCCCAGGCCATCTTCAAGGAGGGCCTGAAGAACGTCACCGCCGGCGCCAACCCCATGGGGCTCAAGCGGGGGATCGACGCGGCCGTGGAAGCGGTGGTGGCGGAGCTCAAGAAGCTCAGCAAGTCGACCAAGGACAAGAAGGAGATCGCGCAGGTCGCCACCATCGCCTCCAACAACGACAAGACCATCGGCAACCTGATCGCCGAGGCCATGGAGAAGGTAGGCAAGGACGGTGTGATCACGGTCGAGGAGTCCAAGTCCGCCGAGACGGTGCTCGACGTGGTCGAGGGCATGCAGTTCGACCGCGGATACCTCTCGCCCTACTTCGTCACCGACGCCGAGCGCATGGAGTGCGTCCTCGAGGACGCCCTCATCCTGATCCACGAGAAGAAGATCAGCGTGATGAAGGACATGCTGCCGCTGCTCGAGCAGGTGGCGCGGGCGGGCAAGCCCTTCCTCATCATCGCCGAGGACATCGAGGGCGAGGCCCTGGCCACCCTCGTGGTCAACAAGCTCCGCGGCACCCTGCACTGCGCGGCCGTGAAGGCCCCGGGCTTCGGCGACCGACGCAAGGCCATGCTCGAGGACATCGCCATCCTCACGGGAGGCAAGGCGATCACGGAAGACCTCGGCATCAAGCTCGAGAACATCAAGCTGGAAGACCTGGGCAAGGCCAAGAAGGTGGTCGTGGACAAGGACAACACCACGATCGTCGAGGGCGCGGGCAAGACGGCCGCCATCGAGGGCCGCATCAAGCAGATCCGGGCGCAGATCGACGAAACCACCTCGGACTACGATCGCGAGAAGCTCCAGGAGCGGCTGGCCAAGCTGGCCGGTGGCGTGGCTGTCGTGAAGGTCGGGGCCGCCACCGAGACGGCCATGAAGGAGAAGAAGGCCCGCGTGGAGGACGCGCTCAACGCGACGCGCGCGGCGGTGGAAGAGGGGATCGTGCCGGGCGGCGGCGTCGCCCTGCTGCGGGCGTCCACCAAGATCGATGGGCTGAAGCTCGAGGGCGATGAGAAGGTCGGCGCCATGATCGTGCGCCGGGCGCTCGAAGAGCCGATCCGCCAGATCGTGGAGAACGCCGGGCTCGAGGGTAGCGTCATCGTGGAGAAGGTCAAGGCGGAGAAGGTCGCCACCCGCGGCTTCGACGCCGAGAGCCTCGAGTTTGTCGACATGATCGACGCGGGCATCATCGACCCCACCAAGGTCGAGCGCGTGGCCCTGCAAAACGCCGCCTCGGTCGCCTCGCTGCTGCTGACGACGGAGGCGCTGGTCACGGATCTGCCGGAGGAGAAGGCGGCCGCCGCGCCGCCCATGCCGCACGGCGACTTCTAGGGGAGTCTGAAGCGCTCGCGGCCCCCGCCGGATATCCGGCGGGGGCCGTGTCTTTTTGTTCACGTCTTGACGCGGGCCATGGACCCATCCATCATCCGGACATGACGGGCATGGGTGGTGTTCCGGAATGGCATCTGTGGTATGGTCAAGTGCTTTTCCAATTGACCGTGGGGAGTTGGAGGAGGTGAATCGTCTGTATCCGTACGAGATATTGCTCATCATCGATCCGCGACTGACCGAGGAGGAAATCCCGCCGCTGCTCGGTCGCCTCACCGAGACCCTGAAGGGACTCGGGGCCGAGCCGGGCAAGTCCGAGAGCTGGGGGAAGCGTCGGCTCGCGTATGACTTGCGCAAGCAGCGGGAGGGCACGTACGCCGTCATCGAGTGCTCCGCCGAGCCGGCCACCATCAAGGAGTTCGAGCGGCAGCTCAGGCTCAACGAGCACGTGCTGCGCTTCATGACCACGCGGGTGCCCGTCAAGAAGCGCGTGCGCGGGACGCCCAAGCCGCAGCCGGCGGCCGTCGAGGAGAACGCCTGATGGCGAACCTCAACAAGGTGTTCCTCATGGGCAACCTGACGCGTCCTCCGGAGCTTCGCTACACGCCCAGCGGCACCGCGGTGGCGGACCTGCGCCTCGCGGTGAACCGCAACTACACGACCCAGGGCGGCGAGAAGCGCGAGGAGACCTGTTTCCTCACGGTGGTGGTGTAGGGCAAGCAGGCCGAGAGCTGCGGCGAGTACCTCGACAAGGGCAGTCCCATCCTGGTGGAGGGACGGCTGCAGACGCGCGACTGGGAGACCAAGGACGGCCAGAAGCGCAACGTGGTCGAGGTGGTCGCAGAGCGCGTACAGTTCATGGGACGGAGCAAGGCGCCGGCGACCGCGCCGGGCGGCCCACCCGAGGCTGTCGAGGCCGCCGCCGAAGCAGGGGAAGACGAAGTCCCCTTCTAGGGTGCCGTGTCGGCCGGGAACGAGCGAGAGCGTGGCCTTTCGAGCCGAGCGGCTCTGCCGCGAGGCGAGGGCTGAGTTGAACGTTCGAGCTGAGCGGTGCAGTCGCGAGGCGAAAGCTGAGTTGATGTGACGAAGTCAGTCGGCCCGCACGAGAGGAGAGAGAGCTATTCCGCCCACTAGCAAGCCCGTCAAGCGGCGCCGGTTCGGCCGGCGCAAGGTCTGCAAGTTCTGCATGGACAAGGTGCAGCTCGTCGACTACAAGGACGTGCGCCGGCTGAAGAACTTCGTGTCCGAGCGCGGCAAGATCACCCCGCGCCGAATCTCGGGGAGCTGCGCCCGGCACCAGCGCCAGCTCACCCGCGCCATCCGGCGGGCGCGTACCGTCGCCCTCCTGGCCCAGACGTCCGAGTAGCCCAGAGACCAAAGGAGCAGCGCATGAAGGTCATTCTCATGGATGACGTGCCGTCGCTCGGCCGCCGCGGCGAGGTCCGTGACGTGTCCGACGGCTACGCACGCAACTTCCTCCTGCCCCAGAAGCTGGCCCTCAACGCCACCCCGGCCAATCTCAAGAACCTCGAGCAGATCAAGAGCCGCCAGGACGCGGCGGCGGCCAAGCTCAAGGCCCAGGCCCAGAGCCAGGCGGCGGCGATCGAGGCGCTGCGCTTCACCCAGGTCCGCCCCGCCTCCGACGAAGGGCGCCTCTTCGGCTCCGTGGGCAAGGCCGACCTCGCCGCCTATCTCACGGAGCACGGCCTCGACATCGAGCGGCGGCGCATCGCCCTGGACGAGCCGATCAAGTCGGTGGGCGAGTTCTCCGTCCCCATCCGCCTTCACGCCGAGGTGACCGCGCAGCTCAAGGTCTCCGTCACCCGCGAGTAGACGTGGCGACGCTCGCCGATCTCCTCACCTCCAAGATCCCGCCGCACAGCCTGGAGGCGGAGCGGGCGGTGCTCGGCGGAATGCTCCTGGATCGGGAGAGCCTTCCCAAGGCCGTCGAGCTCCTCAAGCCCGCCGACTTCTACAAGGAAGGCCACCGCAAGATCTTCGACTCCATGCTCGCGCTCTTCGAGCGCAACGAGCCGGTGGACCTGCTCACCATCTCCGAGGAGCTCCGCCGGCGCAGCGAGCTCGACGAGGTCGGGGGTCCGGCCGCCCTCGGCGCCCTCGCCGAGGAGGCGGCCACGGCCGCCCATCTCCTCTCCTACGGCGCCATCGTGCGGGAGAAGGCCGTCCTGCGCGACCTCATCCGGATCGCCACCGAGATCATCGGCCGGAGCTACGACGGGCGCGACGACGTCGAGAAGGTGCTGGACGACGCCGAGCGGCTCATCTTCCAGATCTCGGAGCGGCGCATGCAGGGCACCGCCTTCCCCGTACGCTCCATCCTCAAGGGCACCTTCGAGCAGATCGAGAAGCTCTACGACCAGAAGGAGCACATCACCGGGCTGGCCACGGGCTTCTCCGGGCTCGACGAGAAGACCTCGGGCTTCCAGTCGAGCGATTTCATCATCATCGCGGGGCGGCCCTCCATGGGCAAGACCGCCTTCGCCATGAACATCGCCAAGTACGCGGGCGTGCGGAGCCAGCGGCGCGTCCTCGTCCTGAGCCTCGAGATGTCCAAGGAGCAGCTCGTCCAGCGCCTCCTCTGCGCGGAGGGGCGCGTGGATTCTCACAAGGTGCGCACGGGTTACCTCGACACGCGCGACTGGACGAGCCTCACCAACGCCGCGGGCCGGCTCGCGGAGGCGCCCATCTACATCGACGACTCGCCCGCCCTGTCCGTGCTCGAGGCGCGGGCCAAGGCGAGGCGCATGAAGGCCGAGCACGGCCTCGACCTCATCGTCATCGACTATCTCCAGCTCATGCGGGGCCGGAATCCCGAGAACCGGCAGCAGGAGATCTCCGAGATCTCGCGCTCGCTCAAGGCCCTCGCCAAGGAGCTCAACGTGCCTGTGGTCGC
>Ga0137397_10004177_pt1 | contig 10048 bp, 7 predicted proteins | sample czorhiz116metaG_FD_106658 | JGI IMG/M metagenome (GOLD analysis project Ga0137397, IMG submission 106658) | Vadose zone soil microbial communities from Angelo Coast Range Reserve, California, USA - czorhiz1.16 metaG | ecosystem: Environmental > Terrestrial > Soil > Vadose zone | place: USA...
CGATCTTGCCGACATCGACCGCAGTATTTACGAGAGACTCGAACTCCGGATAGCGCGGCATCCCTCCGAAACCATCGAGTTCATGATGATGCGGGTATTGGCGTACTGCCTCGAGTACGGCGAGGGAGTGGTGCTGACAGAAGGGATTGTATCCGAGAATGAACCCGCCGTCATAATTCGAGATCTCACCGGCCGAATCACCGCGTGGATCGAGGTGGGCATGCCCGATGCAGACCGATTGCACCGAGGGGTGAAGCTCGCCGGCAGAGCAGCAGTCTACACCCATCGGGATGCCCGAAAACTGCTCGCGAATCTTTCGGCGGCCGGCATCCATCGTCTTGGCGAGGTTCCCGTTTATGCCTTCCACCCTGACTTTATTCAGGAAGTGTCGGGCCTGCTCGAACGGCGCTCGACCCTCGCATTGTCCATCACTGAACGAGAACTCTATGTCGAAATCGGCGGCCGGACTCTGAGCACGTCTATTGTGGAGCATCGTATCGGACAAAGGGCGTAACCGGCGCGAATTCCTGTAACATGCCAACCGAACTGGAGTTCTTTGACTCTACAAGCAAAACAACCAAGGGGGGCACGTGAAGATCATCATTGCTGCAGTGGCCGGCTTTTGCGTCTATCTGGCTATCGAAGCGAACACATTTGGACAGAAGGCGCCGTACACCATTCGGGTCGATGTTGTCGAGCGGACGGCAAAGGCCATCAATTACCCATATCGGAGCGGCTCCACGACGATCGGTTTTCGCGGCACCGATCTGCAGCCGGGAGCGCGCGGCGAGGCGAAGGTCGAAAGCAAGCAAGGGTATACCGAGATCGAGGTCGAATTCGACGACATGATTCCGCCGAGCCGTTACGGCCGTGAATATCTGACATACGTCATGTGGGCCGTCACACCACAAGGCAGATCCAGGAATCTTGGCGAGGTAGTCCTCAACGGTACAAAAAGCAAACTCGACGTAACCACGGAACTTCAGTCCTTCGGCTTGATCGTGACCGCCGAGCCATACTTCGCAGTGAATCAACCCACAGACCGGGTCGTCCTGGAAAACTATGTGCGCCCGGATACACGGGGAAAGGTTGAGGAGATCACCGCCAGGTATGAACTTCGAGAGAAGAGCCAGTTCGACTTCGAACGCATGCCGAACGCATCAAAACCGACACTCATCGATACGTCATTGCCACTGGATCTTCAGCAGGCTCGGCATGCCGTACGGATCGCTCAGTGGGCCGGCGCCGATCGTTACGCTCCGGAAATCATGTCTTCCACACGTGAGCTGCTCAACAAGGCGGAGGAGTACTTCGTGCGCAAGGCCGGCTCGAAGGCCGTAACCATGGCTTCTCGCTCTGTTGTTCAGAATGCCGAAGATGCACGGCTCATCGCCATGAACCGGAAGCAGGATGAAGAGTCGCTGAGGCTGCGCTCGCGGCGCAGAAGATAGCGCTCCAGCTGCGGGGTTCTGTAGGGTGGAAACGAGTCAGCCCCGGGCTTGGCGCCCGGGGCTGCACTCTGGCGCCGCTCCGCGGCGGGTTCTAATCCCAGGCAACATTTGGAGCCACGATTTGTTCGAGTTCTTCGATCTCGAGCCGAGCACAAGGTCTGATTCACTGTTACAACGAGGACGAAGAAAAAGTCTAAGGGAGACTCCTCTTCAGCTGTGGACGCCCGGGGCTTCGTGCCCGGACCGGACCACATACTCCGCGTAAGAACCGAGGTAGGCGTGGGGCTCGGAATCGGTGCCGCTTTCTCCGCCTAACTCCAGCACGCGGTTACTGAGGCCGCGAAGGAACATGCGGTCGTGCGAAACAAAGAGCATTGTGCCGTCGAAGTCCTTGAGCGCGTCGATCAGCATTTCCTTGGTCGCGAGGTCGAGGTGATTGGTAGGCTCGTCCAGGACGAGAAAGTTAGGTGGGTTGAGGAGCATCCGCGCCATCACAAGACGGGTCTTCTCGCCCCCCGAAAGCGAGCGGATCTTCTTGTCGACGTCTTCGCCTGAGAACTGGAACGCCCCGGCGAGGTTTCGTAGTGACCCGATGGATTCGTCCGGAAAGTCGCTCTGCAGTTGCTCGTGGATGGTGAGGTCCGGTTTTAGCACATCGAATGCCTGCTGAGCGAAGTAGCCCATATTCAAGCTGGCGCCATGGCGCACTGTCCCGGAATCCGGAGTGAGAACGCCGGCGACCATTTTGAGCAGGGTCGATTTGCCCGCTCCGTTCTTTCCCATCACGCACCACCGTTCGCCGCGCCGCACCTTCAGGTTGAGACCGTCGAATACAATGCGGCGGCCGAATGCTTTGCTGACCTTCTCGAGGGAGACAACCTGGTCGCCCGAGCGGGGCGGTTGACGGAAGTCGAACCTCACGACCCGGCGTTTCCTGGGAAGTTCGATCTTTTCAATCTTGTCCAGCGCCTTCACGCGGCTCTGCACCTGGGCCGCTTTGGCTGCGTGCGCGGCAAAGCGCTCGATGAAACGTTGCTCCTTGGCCAGCATCGCCTGCTGCCGTGCGTATGCCGCTTCCCGGTTCGTCTCGCGGATGGAGCGCTCGCGTTCGTAAAAATCGTAGTTGCCCGAGTAGGCTGTAATCTCTCCGCCATCGATCTCTGCGATTTTGGTGACGATACGATTCATGAACTCCCGATCGTGGGAAGTCATGAGGAGAGCGCCGGGAAGAGATTTCAAAAACTCTTCCAGCCAGACGATCGACTCGATGTCGAGGTGGTTGGTCGGTTCGTCCATCAGAAGCACGTCGGGACGGCCAACGAGTACACGCGCCATCGCGACTCGCATCTTCCAGCCGCCTGACAGAACGCCCACGTCACCGTCGATCCGTTCGTCTTCAAAGCCGAGACCATGAAGCACTTCCCGCGCCTGGCTTTCGAGCGCATAGCCGCCCATGTGCTCGTATTCTTCCTGCACTTCGCCGAAACGGGCGAGAATCGTATCCATGTCGCCGGCGCGAGCAGCGTCTGCCATGGCGTGCTGCAGCGATTCCAGTTCATGATGCAGATCGCCGAGTCGTCCGCTGCCGGCGATCGCTTCGTCCAGCACGGAACGTCCGGACATTTCCTCAACGTCCTGCCGGAAGTACCCGATCGTCAGCTTCTTCGGCACCGAGACGTTACCTTCGTCGGGCGTCTCTTCACCGACGATCATCCGGAACAACGTCGTTTTGCCGGCACCGTTCGGCCCGACAAGTCCAACCTTCTCACCCGGATTGAGCTGGAACGAGGCGTCGACGAACAGGATCTGCCTTCCGTACTGCTTATGGATGCCTGAGAGAAAAATCATGCCGCACTGCTAGCGTAGCATGCGGCTACGTGCATTCCAGGGGCGTGGCCGATTATGGAGCGTTTTGATATTCGTTCCTGGCGATCCGAAGAACCGGGATGTCGGAATCGGCATCTTTCCACAGATCGAAAAAATCCTCGTATGCCCTGCGGCTCTTGCCGGTGTCACCCGCGAGCGCGGCGGCGCGCGCAAGGCCCAGGTGCGCGAGCGGATATAAGGAATATGCAACGGGATTGAAGTCTTTGGGGGCAAGCACACCTCTGTGATCCAGGATTTTCTGAAACTCCGCCATTGCGTTATTTCCAGAGCGCTGGCGCAGATATGCGAGGCCACGCAGATAAGCGGGCCATAAAGCAGCACTGGCCCCTAGCTCGCCACGGCCGATCGACCGCAGTAGCTGAACCGCCTGACCTGGGTTGTTGCGATTGATTTCAGCGGCAGCATGAATCATTGGCACCCAGTACGCCTTGAAATAGCTGTCGTGAGGAAATCGCCTGGTCATTTCATCAACGAGCGGCTGTGCGTCGTTCGGCGCCCCGCAGATCGCGAGGGCGAGCGCGCTCCAGCTCAAGGCATATCCGCCGCGCGCAATGGCGAGGGTCTTGGCGGCCGTATTTTTCGCCTCGCGGCAATTGCCGAATGCCGCCTCCCACAAAGCATCGCCCGCGGAATACTGAGATGCGCCTTCTTTCAAGCCACTGCGACCGGCCAGATCGATTGCCCGGCCCGAGAGTTCCCTCGCTTTGCGCAACTGCCCGGAGGACGCCGCCGCCACCGATTGCGTGGCCAGCATTCCCGTCTCGAGGGGCGTTCCCGCTGAAGCGTCAACCTGCTTCTGCATCTCGGCCGTGTCGCCCTGAATTAAAGCTATCGAATAAAGCATGTACCGATAATAGGGAGGTTCGAGCTTCCGGGCTAGCGCCTGTTCAAGAGCTGCCCTCGCCTCATCGTAGCGATCGGCGTATATCAAGCTGACAGCGAGGCTCGCATAGCTGACAGCAACATCAGGATTGAGCCGAACAGCCTCGCGGGATTCCTCAATGGCTTTTTCGTGCTGTCCGATCATGCAATAGCGGACAGCCAGGTTGGTGGGCGGCACGAAGTCGCGCGGGTAGGTCTGTTTCCACAGTTCCATGACCTCGATAGTCTTGTTTCCATCCCGCTGTACGTCGGCAAAGTACCGTGCAGAAATGTAGAGTTTCTCGCGCTCGCTCGTGCGCTCCCGGAGGTCGAAGGCTTTCTGGGAGAATTGTGCAGCCAGATCGTACTCTTGAGGGATGCCGTACGTTACACCAAGCGCGGCGTAAGCAATCGCGAAATTGGGATCGAGTTCAACGGCGCGCTTGTAAAACGGTATGGCTTCAAAGTACTTGCCACTGAACTGCTGCTCCCTGCCAAGAGAGTAAGCTTTAAGCGCGTCCAGCGACGATGTTGTCGCCTGTTCAATCGGAGCGTTGAACTTCTCAATCGAACCGAGCGATTCACCCAGCTTCTGCCTGAGTTTCGATGCTGCTTCTCCGAGCTTGCTGAGAACCCGCTCCCGGCTTTCGGCCTCGGTCTGCTCGCGGGCTATGGTGTCTCCAGTCTGCGCGTTCACCGCCTGGAGATTAATGACGTAGTGGCTGCCGAGGCTTGAGATTGAACCCGTAAGCAATGCCTTGATGCCCTGTCGCTGGGCAATCTCCCGCGCAACATCTCCGGTCACCGGCCCATCCGGTGAGCGACCCATATAGCGAAGGGTCTCCCGAATCCGCTCTTCTGAGAAGATGTTCAGAAATGGGCTTTGTCCCAATTGCACCGCCATCGCCTGTCTGAGGGTCCCATCGAAAACCTCGTCGCCCGTGGTATTGACGAAATCCGCTATCAGCACCGTATCTTTGTCGGTCAACGCCATTGTTCGAGTCGGTGCCCCTGTCCGGTTGAAGTAAAGGACCACCGCCAGCGCTGCAATGGCAAGCGTCGTCAGAGGGACGATCCTTCGCCATCTTGCGGTCTTCGTCGTATCCGTCTGTTCAATGGTTGGCTTTGCGGCCTCTGCTTGCTCGGCATGAACCACTTCCGGCAGCGGCGGCCGGACCCGGCTGATCTCTGCGGTAAAGATATAGCCCCGGCGCGGCACCGTCTTGATACACCGTTGGGCCTCGTCTCCGAGCGCGCGGCGAAGCTCGACCAGGCATTGCACAAGCGAGTCATCCGTAACGAAGGAGTCTGTCCAGACGGCTTTCATCAACTCGTCTTTGGTGACGAGACGATTGTTATTTTCAACGAGGTACTTGAGCGTCTCCAGAACCTTGGGCCGGATTTTCACTTCCTGGTTCCGGTGAAGCAGGCAGCTGCGATCCAGATCAACGGTGAAGCCGTTGAATGAATAGATGTTGTGAGATCCGGTTGATGCTTTGCTCATGGCGCCCTGTTCCAACGTTGCAGACCGAAAATCTACCCCAGTATGGGGCCGAAAGGCCACATTTTGGCATTTCTTTGGTCTTTCTTGGGCCTTCTTTCGTTACTCCGCCGCAGCCCCCGTGATTAGGTGAAACCCGCGAAAAGAAACGCCGCCACAAAGTGCGGCAATTAAAAAAGGAGCATCACATGCTGAGTCGAATTGCAGTTTTCTTCTACGGGGCGGTTTGCTATCTGATCTTTTTTGCAACCTTCCTGTACGCTATCGGTTTCATTGGCAACCTGGCTGTTCCCATATCTATCGATTCGGGACCGCAGGGGCCATTTTCCGAGGCCCTGCTGATAGATGCGGGACTACTCGGACTGTTTGCCATTCAACACAGCGTGATGGCGCGCCAATGGTTCAAGCGCGCGTGGACGCGCCTGATCCCTGAACCAGCCGAGCGCAGCACATACGTGCTGCTGTCCAGCCTTCTGCTCCTGCTGCTTTTCTGGCAATGGCGACCCATGGGCGGCGTCATCTGGCAGGTGGAGCAGCCGACGGTCCGGCTCGCGCTCTACGGTGTGTTTGCGGCGGGATTCCTCACCGTACTTGTGAGCACATTCCTCATCAATCACTTCGATCTGTTTGGCCTCAGGCAGGTCTACCTCTATCTGGTCGGCAGACCGTACGCGCCGCTTGGTTTCAGAACGCCGGGGCCGTACCGGTATGTTCGACATCCGCTGTACCTGGGCTGGCTCATGGCCTTCTGGGCGACGCCGACCATGACTGTAGCGCATCTGGTCTTTGCGATCGCTACAACGGGCTACATCCTCGTGGCCATTCAATTCGAGGAGCGGGACCTGATCCGCTTCTATGGGAACGCATATCGCGCCTACAAGCAGCACACACCGATGATCCTGCCTCTTCCGGCAGGCAAGGATAAATCGCTGCAGGCTTTGCAAAAGCCGTCAGTCGAATCGTAAAGATTCCATTATTTGATCAAGTGGTACTTTCGTGCGCGCGCGTTGTACTCGTCGCTTTGAATAAGCTTGGCCCGTACATCGTTCGGTAACTGAAGTTTAGCCAGCGAGTTCTCAAATGTGCCCGTAGTCTTCAGTTCCTTCAGCGCCTGATACAGCGCGCCGTGTGCGACTCCGTCCACATGATAAGCAACCACACTGACCTTTGCGGCTCGCGCCTGATCAGGCGTCGTCCTGGCGTTGCCGAGGTGAAACAATGGCTTCTTAACAAGGTCCCGCGCTTTGGAATGGTCTTCCAGCCGCATGCCGGAAAAATAAATCACGTCGGCGCCCGCTTCCGCGCAAGCGACGCCACGTTCCAATGCTTGCTCTATGGTATATCCCTTCTCCAGGGCATCGGTGCGCGCGATGATCACCAGACTCTGATCTTTGCGTGCGTCGACGGCTGCCTTGATCCTGTCGACGAACACCTCGGTGGAAACCAGCGTTCCCCTGCGAACGAAGTGGCTTTCATCGGTGGTGTCTTCATAAGCAACCGCCGCGACGCCACCGCGCTCCAATTCCTGCGTCGCCCGATAAATTGTGAGTGGATTGCCGCCGCCGTCCGCCATACCCACCATGACAAGCAGGTTCGTGTTTCCTGCGATATGAACTGAGAAGTTGAGGACTTCCGTATACGACACCAGTCCCAGGCCCGGGAAACCATGCCATGTAGTCGGTTGGCTGTCTCCGATTTGCACTGCGGGAAACCCTTCCAACTCACACAGGCGCGCCGCGACAATGTCCGGAACGATAGGCGCGACCACGACCTCAGACTTCGCGAGAAGACTTCGGAACTGTGCCCCCTTACTGCCCGTCCCCGGCGCCGTCTGGCCGGATTGCGCGGACGATGGGAGGATGCTGGAACTCAACACGCCGCCCGCCACCAGTCCTGCGCCCTTCATGAAACCGCGGCGGCCCTGTTTTTGTTTTGCCATGTGGGTTATCTCCTCAAGAAGTTTGCTCGGTTATACACTGCGGAAGATAAGGGGCAAAGCGTTAAAATGTTTTCTAGAAGCCGCGAATGAAACACAAAGGCACAAAGGCACAAAGAAAGCCGGCATTAAAATCATCTTTGATGCCGGCTTTCTTTGTGCCTTTGTGCCTTTGTGCCTTTGTGTTTCATTCGCGGCTGGCGACAATCTAAAGGAGACCAATCGATGGCAGTCATGAGAAGTGCGAATCCAGCGTTGAATTCGAAGACCTTTACCGGCCTCCCGTCCGTCAACACCGATCCGATGACGTTACAGGGCACCGTGAACAAGACGGCTGTGCTCCTCATCTGTGTCGTTGCGACTGCGGCGTGGACCTGGAATCAGGCCACCGCGGGCGAAAATATCGGCCCATCGATTGCGATAGGCGCGATCGGCGGTTTCGTGGCGGCGATGGTGACCGTCTTCAAGAAGAACTGGGCGCCGGTTACTGCGCCGATCTATGCACTGCTCGAGGGCCTGGTGATCGGCGGACTTTCCGCGACGCTCGAATCGCGTTTTCCGGGGATCGCAATGCAGGCCGCAGGCCTGACATTCGGCACACTCTTCTGCCTTCTCCTTGCCTACAGCTCCGGAATGATACGCGTTTCCGAAAACTTCAAGCTGGGTGTGTTCGCTGCGACGGGCGGGATCATGCTCGTCTATCTCGTCAGCATGATCCTTGGATTCTTCGGCCATACTATTCCATATATTCACGGCAGTGGGGCGATCGGAATAGGATTCAGCCTTCTGGTCGTCGGCATTGCTGCGATGAATCTCGTCCTGGATTTCGACTTCATTGAATCGGCCGCGCAGTACGGTGCACCTAAATACATGGAGTGGTACGGGGCCTTCGGCCTGATGGTCACCCTCATCTGGTTGTATATCGAGATGCTTCGGCTGCTCTCCAAGCTGAGAAGCCGGAGATAGGCTTCTGGCCGGTGCGGATGCCCAAAGCGTTTGGTCTGGACTTTGGTACGACGAACAGTGCGGTTGCGTGCGCATCGGCAAACGGGATCGAGACGACCCCGATTCACCGCTCGGTCCTTTACTTTGAGCCAAAGGCACCCACGGCCAGCGGCAATGAAGCGATTGATCGCTATCTGGCAGCCCCGACCACGACGAACTGATAGTCATTGGAGACTTCGGCGGCGGCACCAGCGACTTTTCGCTCCTTCAAGTCGGCCCGCGCCGGCGATCCGTTCTCGCCACCGAGGGAGTTGCGCTGGCCGGCGATGCTTTCGATTCCCGCATGGTGCGGCATCTCGTGTCGCCAATGCTTGGCCGCGGCTCAGAATACCGCTCGCTCGATAAGATCCTGCCGATGCCGGTCTGGGTGTATTCGGATCTTGAACGCTGGCACTACCTGTCATTACTCAAATCCAACGACACGCTTCAGATGCTGCGCAGTATCCGGTATCACTCACTTGAACCCGAAAAGCTCGGCGCCCTGCTGCATGTGATTCAAAACGATCTGGGCTTTTATTTGCACCGGTCGATTCAAACGACCAAGTCCGAGCTGTCGTCGCTGGACGAGAGCCTCTTTCTGTTCAACGACGCGGTCGTGCATATCGAGGCTTCACTCACCCGCGCTCGGTTTGAGGAGTGGATTGAGGAAAAAGAGAGTAACCACAAGAAGCACAAAAGGCACAAGAACGGATCCTATTCTTGTGCCTTTTGTGCTTCTTGTGGTTACTCTTCTCTTCTCAATTCTTCATAAAGCCCGCGGCTTCGTTCCAATTCATTTGAAGAGGTCGAGCCGCACGGATTTGCCCATCTCGTAATAGCCGCGCGGGCTGGGATGAATGCCGTCGCCGCAGTTGAAGGGCGCGTAGAGCAGATTCGCGTTCTTCGAATCCTGCACAGCCTTGTCGAAGTCAATCACGGCATCGAACGGCGCTTTCGCGCGGATCCACTGATTCACTTCATTGCGGGACTCGGTCTTCGCCGAGTTCCATCCCGTGTTGTTCTCCGCGGAAGGCCGATTGTGCCGCGGGATTATCGTCACGCCGATGATCTTCAGACCCCGCGCCTTTACGCGCTTGATGATGTCCTGCATTCCGGCGATAACCTGAGCGGCAGGGGCGTCGCGACGAACATCGTTGGTTCCCATGAACAGAATGACGTGCGTCACGCCATGATGACTGAGAACGTCACGGTCGAGCCGCTCGATACCTGGAGGACTGTCCGGCGCCGGTTGCAGATTTTCCCGTGAGACTGTATTGCCGCCGATGCCCTCGTTGAGGACGGACTTATGCGCGCCATCTCTTCCCCGGCCCGCAGCATCGAGAGCCAGGCGCACGGCCAGGACGTCTTCCCACCGGTCGTGGGCATCGATCGTTGAGCATGTCCCGTCGGTGATGGAATCGCCGAACG
>Ga0137397_10004180_pt1 | contig 10044 bp, 12 predicted proteins | sample czorhiz116metaG_FD_106658 | JGI IMG/M metagenome (GOLD analysis project Ga0137397, IMG submission 106658) | Vadose zone soil microbial communities from Angelo Coast Range Reserve, California, USA - czorhiz1.16 metaG | ecosystem: Environmental > Terrestrial > Soil > Vadose zone | place: USA...
CACCGGGCTTGATTTTCTCGAGCGCCAAAACGCACGCCGGAAAGTGTTTCCGGAGGAACTCTAAACGATTGGAGGGCGATTGAAGAACCACAATAGCGATTCTGCGGCCCGCAAGGTTTTGTTGGTAGCGGAGATTCGTATCCACCGTAACCAAGGCATCAAAAGCGGCTTCCGCCAGCCTCAAAAGTTCGCCGTTCTGCTTCCCAGACCAGCCCGCTTCTTGAACGGTACAGCATTCGTGGCCGTGATTCAGCAGGTGCTTTTTCAACGCCCGCGGCGCGCACTCGTCAATCAGAATTCTCATTTCAGCTGCGCGACAAGACTCAGCCTTGCTTCCTCGATCGCGGCAATGGCAAGTTCGCGGCTGACGCTAGGATACTCTTCCAAAAACTGGTCCAACGTGTCGCCCCCTTCCAGATAGTCAATCAAAACTTTGAAAGGAACGCGGGTTCCGCGGAAGACAGGTTCTCCGCCAAGAATATTCGGGTCCTTGATGATTACATTGATGATTACGTTTTCAGGGATAGTAGCCACGGCGGCCCTCCTTCGCGCATTCCAATTATCTCATCCATCCACATGAACCGCTCTGAAAAATGCAAGTCGGCGGGCGGAAAAGCCGCCTCCGAGTCAGGCCCGCCGCGAACAGATGCGCCGTCTGATGCGCATAGGAAAGACTTTGCGTTAATGTAGGTCTAACTCCGTGGGGCGTACGTACCCTTCCTTGGGCTGTTCACACGGAACGTTAGGCTGCGGGAGCGAACAGATGGCCTCGAAGGCCCAGATCAAGATAGCCAAGCTTGATGCGGCTCGCCGCCAACTGGAGACCGCGGTGCGTCTTTACTTCTCAGAGGCCGACCCAGTCTCGATTCACACCCTTACTTCGGCGGCGTATCAGGTTCTCTCTGACGTAAACCGGGCCCGTGGCGGCGTACCCATGTTGAAAGAGCAGATCCCGACCTGGGTTCGCCCGGATGCTACAGTTGAAGCGAAGCGGAGGCTTAACGACGCAGCCAATTTCTTCAAGCATGCCGACCACGACCACGATGAAGTGCTTGAATTCAACGAAGGCCCAACGGAGCTGTTACTTTACGACGCGGTTCGGAAGTACCGAGAGCTTACAGGAGAGACCGTCCCAGTTCTGGCTGTTTACGATGTTTGGTTCTGGCTTGGTCCCGGGGCGGAGTTCATAGTCAACGCAGAGCGCCAGAAGATATTGGAAAGACTTCGAAGCTCGTTTCCGAATTCTACGAGGAGGTCCTTCTTCGCAGAGGCGCTTCCTATGGTGTCGTCGGTCGATAGTTAGTACACCAAGACCGCTGGGTGACCGCGACCTTGTTTTTACACCTGTTTCCTCCCAACTCTCTTGCCCCGCGGCCGCAGGTAGTGGAAGCGCACCAAATAAATCTTCTCACTTTTACCGTGCTTCGCCACTTTCAGCAGGTCCAGAACTCCCAGGAATCCCGATTCGCGTGCCAACTCCGGAGTAATATCCGGAAACCCGATCGTCTCGATCGAATCGATCTCAATCGCGCCCTCTCCCACCGGGTATCGCGCCCCAACCCGCACGTGCGGATGTGTCCAGAACCGGACGCTGCAGGTGATTTCCCCTCGCCGAACGCCCTCGCGCAGTCGTTTAGTGAACACCATGGCCTGAATCTACTCCATCAGCCGCCTTGCATCCGTCGGTATAGGCCCATTCAACTCCACTTCAACGTAGTAATCGAATCCGCGCTCAATGCGATTTTCGCCGTCTGCCCGCCACACGCCACTGTAACTTCGCGCGCGTCACCCGGATTCGTCAGCGCCAGCACCATCGACCCATCAGGGTTTTTCGCCGCCGTGTGATACACCCTCGAAGCCGCAGCGTTATTCGGCGTCGCCGTCATATTCGACGAAGTCGCCGCCGGCGCGATCAGCGCCGCATTCTCCGCGGGCAAGTCTCCATTCACATCGTGAGAAGCCACAATCACCGCGCCGCGCCGAATCGCCCGCGCATGTTGCACCAGCGCCCAATACAATCCGCTGAACACGATCTCTTTCGTCTGCGAATGAATCTGCACCAGCCCGCCGCAATCGAACGGCCCAATATTCGGCCGCCCGCGCTCATCCAGGGCCATATTCCACATGGTGATGCTCTGCGGCCCGTTGGCCAGAATCCCGCTGAACGTCGCGCCCCACTTGCTCCACTTCGTCAAATAGTCGGGGGACTTGTAATCATCTCCGCCCTCGGTCCAATGCATTTCCACGTCCGGAAATCTCTGCTTTACGTAGCCCATCATCTCCGGACTTCCCACATACCCGTGCCACGCCACAGTATTCACATATTTTTTGATCCGCGGCCTTGAGAGCTGATCCACTGCACGGCCCCACAAATTGTAATTGTGGTCCAGCGTCCAAATCTTTGTCCCACTCGCCTCCAGCAGCGGCCCCAACTCGGCCACCAGCCGCTCCTCGTCTTCTTCCGGCCACGGGCATGCTGGCATTCGCCCGCCCTGGTCCGCGTCCAGCTCATTCTGCGTCGTCAACGCGCGCACTTTCACCCCCGCCGCCGCGTAACCGTCCACAAATTTCTGCAAGTATCGCGCGTACGTCGGAATGTTTTCCGGCCGCATGTTCCCGCCCAGCATCGAATTGCTGTACTTCATCCATCCCGGCGGGCTCCACGGCGACCCGAACATATACAAATCCGGATTCGCGCCGAGCGCCGCTCGCAACACCGGCAAAATATATTCGCGGTCGTGCTCGATGCTAAACCGCTTCAGCTCCGGATCAGCTGGGCCGTCGTCATAGCTGTATACCGCCGCGCTGTAATCGCTCGCGCCAATCGGAATCCGCCCAATGCTCAGCGCATGTTGGTCTTGCCCGAACATTTGATGAAACAGTTTCGCTTGGTCGTTTTCGTTCAGCCGCGCCAGCGTATAGCACGCCGCATCCGTAAACGCCGCGCCAAATCCCAGCATCGTCTGAGCCGTCTTCGTTGGGTCCACTGTCACATCCGCCGCCGCGTTTCGCGCCCCCTTGGTCCAGGCAATCTCCGGCCCAGCGGCCAGCCGTTTGCCGCTCGCGTCGGTAATTTCCGTCTGCGCGGGTTTCGTCGGTGCGTGCGCATCACTCCCTTTGCCTTGCGCGTCTAGCCTCACTCCCAACGCCGAAGCCGCCGCCACTCCCGCCCCCAACCCCGCATACTTCAATACTTCGCGTCGTGTTTTCACTCTTTTCTCCCATTCATCCCAGAATCTTCCGCGCAACCTTGCCGCGCCGCAAAGCATACTGCAAATTCCACCGCCATGCGCATAAGCTTCGCCTTCACTTTTTCTTCCAGTATCCGTTCGTCGCGTGCCGGGAGCATAATGGCGAAGTTAGTAGTGGGAGGCGGTTATGAACCGACGATTGCGAAATAAATTTGCGAGACTGGCATTAGCAACGACGGCCGCGGCCGCACTGATAGTTTTGGCCAGCGCAAAGAACAAAGACAAAGTACTGCTGCCGGAATATGTACTCCGGGCGGAGACCGTTGCGGTCGTAATTTTGCCGAACACCCCCGAGCCGCTGATTGATCCATATGCCAACCGCAAGGCTCTGGAAGATGTCGAAAAAGCGATCATGACCTGGGGCCGCTTCCGTTTGGCACAGGAAACTGGTACTGCGGACTTGGTCATCGCCATCAGAAAAGGAACCGGCAAAGTTGCGAACCCGACAATTAGTGGCGGCCCCATCGATACGCGTCCCGCGACCGTTGAGACCGCCGACAACCACATCCGCATCGGTGTCCAGCAGGGCCGTCCTCCCGATCAATCCCAAACGCCGCCCGATGCCAACGGACGAACCACTCCGGGCATGGAAGCGGGCACCATGAAAGATGACATGTTCGAAGTATTTAGATCCGGAGACGCGGACACACTCGCCGGCGCACCGATCTGGTCGTTCAACACAAAGGATGCCCTAAGACCGCCCGCGGTCGCCGCAGTCGAGAAATTTAGAAAAGCCATAGAAGAGGCCGAGAAGGCTGCGGCGCAGAAGCAACAACAGTCGCAAAAACAGGGCCAGAAGAAAAATCCGTGAAGCGCTCGTCCCCCGAAGCTGCGCAGGATCGCCGCCCAGACTGTCCTCCAAGTCCTTCGGCCAATCACACCCACCTGCCCGTTTTTTGAACTTCCTGCCAGTTCCCTCAAACCTCGCTACCCTGTAGATTCAAGCTCTCCCAGTCCAAGGTGACCACATGAGCGATCTTTCCGCTTTGGATCAAAATAGCTGGTTTACTCCCGCAAGCCTCCTGATTCAGCTTGCATTCTTAGTCGCCGGCGTATGGTTCGCCCGCAACATCTTGAAAACCATGCGCGCTTTCCAGGAGCAAATTGGCGCATTGCTCAAACTCTCCATCACCGCCGCACCCGCAGACCGAAACCTGCCGGCCTCCCCTGTGGCGTCTGTGTCGCGCTCCCTTGCGGAGAGTAGTCCCTACTGGCTCGCACCTTCCGACCCTGAAGCCTCCGCGCAGCCTCAGTCTGCGGAACCCGGCCCGGGCCGCATCAATGTTGCGCGCCGCAAAATGGTTCTCTGGCTGCAAACACCAATGTCTACCGGTCAGCCGGCCCCTTGGCACCGCGTTATCAGCTGGCTCCACGCTCCGGCCGGCAGCTGATTTTCGGTCGCATAAAGCCCGAAGCAGGCGGCTTACCCAAATCGTCGGTCATCGCCGTTTCCAAGAGGCCCTGATTCGATTGCCATCATTTGCAGCGGATGGCCCATTTTTTTTTGCTAGCCGTCGCCCGCTTTTACTCTTCGCCATCCCTCAGCTAAACTTTTGCGGAATCCCATGATTGACCAGGACCTCAACCAGACTCCGGAAGTCCGCGGCCTCGATCTCGACCCGCAAACCCGTTGCCTTCACTACCGCTCGCCACTGGACATCGTGGCCATCAAGCTAAAGTGCTGCGGCGTTTACTACGCCTGCAAAGATTGCCACCTCGCCATCGCCGATCATCCGATTGCTGTTTGGCCGCGCAACGAATTCCACCAGCGCGCAATCTTGTGCGGAGCGTGCAAAACGGAACTGACCATTCAGGAATACTTGCACTGTGACTCACGCTGCCCGCATTGCAGCTCCGCATTCAACCCCGCCTGCGCCAACCATCAGCACTTTTACTTTGAGACTGTTTAGGCTCCAAGGTCGTCGTCACATCCGATTCCCATTCGATGAACTCTCCGAACTGCCCGGCAAAATTCTCCTTGACAAATTTTCTTAGCTGTCCTACTGTCATATGACAGAGGATGATCATGCTGCTGCAAGTCAATTTCAAATCCGGCCTCCCGATCTACCTTCAGCTGGTCGAGCAGATCAAGGCCGCCGCCGCTTCCGGCGCCCTCCGCCCCGGCGAAACGCTCCCCTCCATCCGTCCTCTGGCGGAAGAGCTTCGCGTCAACCGCAACACCGTCGCCAAAGCCTATTCCGAACTGGAAAGCCTCGGCGTCATCGAGACTCTTCCCGGACGGGGCTGTTTCCTCAAAGAAAATCATTCAGCGTTGCGAAAAGACGTTCGCCGCAAGCTTTTGATCGTCGAAATCGACCAGGCCATTGTTCAGGCTCACCATTTGCAAGTGCCTCGCGACGAATTTCTGGAACTACTCCGTCAACGCATGGACGTGCTGGACGGCAAACGTCGCTCCAATGGAAACAATAAGGAGGCCCTCTAAGGAGGACAAACAACAATGACCTCTACCGCTCCAGCCATTCAAATCGAAAATCTTTCCTACACCTACGGCCGCAATGAAGCCGTCCATGACCTGTCGCTCACCGTTCAACCCGGCCGCTGTTACGGACTCTTCGGCCGCAACGGCGCCGGCAAAACCACCACCATGAAGTGTCTGCTCAATCTGCTGCGGCCACAGTCCGGAAAGGTCCGCGTCTTCGGTCTCGATCCGACCAAGCATGAAGTTGAGGTTAAGCGCCTGCTCTCCTACGTGCCAGATCAAGTTGCGTTTTATCCCTGGATGACAGTCCGCGAAACCCTCGATTACCTCGCCTCCTTCCGTCCGCAATGGAATCGCAAAATCGAACAAGAACTGTTCGACCGTTTTGGCCTCGATCCCGCGCAGCGCACCGCAAGTCTCTCCAAAGGCCAGCGCACTCAAGTCGCTTTAATCGCCGCTATCTGTCCTGAAACCGATTTGCTCGTGCTGGACGAACCCACCTCCGGCCTCGACCCCATCGTTCGCCGCGAGTTCATTCAAACCGTAATCGGCGCGTACCAGCAGGGAATTCCCGGCAAACGCACCATTCTGGTTTCCACCCATCTCATCACCGAATTTGAAGGACTCATCGACGAGTTCACCATCATCGATCGCGGTCGCGTCGTCCTGACTCAGGATTCCGATCACGCTCGCCAGTCCTACCAAAAAATCCGCGCGCGCTTCGCGCAAGCGCCGCCAGACCTCGACTTCAAAACCGCTTTGCGCGTGCGCCGCGATGGCCGCGAACTCGAACTCATCGCCAACGGCAGCGGGCCGCAATTAATGGACCTCCTCCGCGAGCACAATCCGGAATCGCTTTCCAGCGAATCGCTGACCCTCGAAGAAATTTTTGTCGCCACACTGAAGTCGTAGGAGGCCAGCATGAGCGCCAAATCCATCCGAATCGTAAAGGAAGCACGCTCCCTGTTCTGGCCTTGGTGCGTCGTGGTTTTCTCGGGCGTGCTGCGCCTGGTGAATCCTTCACATCCAGAGCTGCACGGCCGCGGACTTTCCTCCGCACTTCACAATTTCATCGAGCCGGTGAGTTTTCTGGGTTTCTTCCTCGGACTCCCTTTATTGGCCACTCTCTCGTTGGGAAATGAGTTCCAGCATCGCACTCTCGCGTTGATGCTGAGTCAGCCCGTCCGCCGCATGGAAATCTGGAGCGAAAAATTCAGCGTCACCATTATCGCTGTCGTCTCCGCCGCTCTGGTTTTCGGCTCGACCTGGCGATCTTCTCTTCGCGAAGACCCCGAGCTTTGGATCGGCGCTACTGCGCTGCTTCTCATCATGACCGCGTCGGCCCCGTTCTGGACCCTCGTTGCGCGCTCCACCATGGGCGGCCTCGCCCTGAACTTCGTCAACAGTCTTATCCCGCTCATCATGTCGGCCCGGCGCGACTGGATTCCGCAAACTGTAGTCACCCGTTCGTTCGCAGTCTTCGCTTTACTCTGCTATGCAGGCGCAATGCTTTGGCTTGGTCGCCAAGCGTTGACGCGATTCCAGGTTACCGGAGGCATCGCCGGAGACGATCTACTAATGGCCGGGCCGGACGTGTTGCCCCGCACGATCGTCGAATGGTTTCGCTCTCGCCCCGCCGGTTTGACGCTGAATTTAATTCGCAAGGAATTCCGACTATTGCGGCCAGTCTGGTTGCTCAGCTTGCTGGGTCTAATGGCTTGGTTTTGCCTGCCCGCATTTCGCTACACGCCTGGGCGCGCATCGCCAGCAATGCTTATGATTGTTGCCTTCACGCCGCTGATCGCAGTGCTCGGCGGAACCCTTTCGCTCGGAGAAGAACGATCCTCTGGCACTCACTCCTGGCACCTTACGCTGCCAGTCTCGGCCGCTCGCCTGTGGCTCATCAAATTGGCGATGGCCTTATTCACCAGCTTAATTTGCGCTGTGCTGCTTCCAGGCCTCGCAGTGCGCGCCGGCATGTTCATTTTCCGTTCGCCGCTTCCGTTCGACTTAGCCGATTTAGACATGGTCTGGGTGTTCGGGGTCTTAATTTTGACCTTCGTATCTTTCTGGTGCGCGACCGCAGCCAATGGCACGGTCCGCGCCGCCCTCTGCGTGTTTCCGATAATCATCGGAATTGCACTTGCCAGTTCACTCGGCGCCTGGCTCGCTCCTGGAACCGTGGCCTTCTTGGTTTCGAAGCTCAATTTCTTTTCCAACTTCCGGTTCACCAACTCCCTTGCCAACTTCAAACTGTCCTCCGTCAACTCCAACCCACTGTTCGATCTACTCCTCCTATTGGTGCCAACGCTACTTTTAGCTCTAATTCAAAGTTACCGTCTGTTTCGCAGGCAGCTCCAGGACAGCGCTCTGCCAATGATTCGAAATTTTCTCCAGCTGGCCGTCGTGTTGTGTCTATGCACGTTTTCTATAATGGGTTTCTTTTCCTTTGCCTTCGAAGCTAGGGAATCGATGTGGGCCATGTTCAAGGAAACCAACGAAGCCATCGCGAAGTCCCAGCCAGGACTCGCAAACTTCGACGCTGCGCATCCGCTGCGACTCACTGCGGAAGATCTGGCCAAATCTGCGCCACTCTCCACGCGCACCCAGCGCTGGCTGCGCGAGTCCCGCATCATCGTAGTTCCCCGTAAGCCCTTCCCACCCTGTTGTGGAGTCGCCACCAGTCCTGACAAGGCCTATAGGTGGTACTCCGTCAGCATCCATCTGCCAAGCGGTACCGTATGTGCTTCTTATTTCCTGGTTGAACAGAAGTTCGGCTTTGGCGGCGGCAACTGCAAATAAGGGTTTCCTTCAGCCAGTCGCGTTCCCGCGCCGACCGCAGTTCTATCCGGCAACCGTAACTCCTCAGCGAGGAAGAACGGCTCACTGAAGGGAACACGATGCTTGGTTTGGACTGCGTCATTTTGTTCTCCTTTGCGCTCACGAATTTGTGTTTCGATGGAACTGGACTGTACCATAACACTCCACGAGTACTTGCGGAGTGATTCCCGCAGTCCGCATTGCGCCGCTGCCTTTAATCCCGCTTTGGAGGTTGTCCGAATCCCTAGATTCGGGGTTTGAAACCGCGATGCATGGCAGTATGATTCAGCGAGCTCTTGCCCTACGCTGGAGATCCAAGGTTCCGCCGGTGAACGAAAAACAAAACCGATCCTTTCCGCTCCCGTTCAAGGGCGCAGCCTTGCTGACTCTCACGTTCGCGACCGCATTGCTGAGTCCCCCAGGTGCGAGTACCGGGCAGCAAGGGCAGCAGCATGAGAGCATGCCCGGCATGGCCATGCGCGACCAGGGCGAGATGACCGATATGGGCCCAAGCATGGCGGCCATGGCTGGCCACATGTATATGACCCCACTACGCCCAAAACAGCCTGGCGATCAAGAGAAAGCGAAGGCCGTCGTGGCCGAAGCCAAGGCTGCGATGGAGCGCTACAAGGACTACCGTAAGGCTTTGCTCGACGGCTATGTCATCGCCAACCCGAAACTCAAACAGCCGCAGTATCACTTCATGAACAAAGCCAACACCCGGGAAGCTGACCTCCATTTCGACCCTGCCAAACCAACAGCGCTGCTGTACCGGCGTACTCCGATGCTGGAATACAAGCTAGAGGGTGTGATGTACACCGCCTACCCCGACGCCTCCGAAGACGAGCTCAACCAACGCATCCCGCTCAGCATCGCGCGGTGGCATAGGCACACCAACGTGTGCTTCGCACCGGAGGACCGCATAAACGACTACCAAGCCGCACATCCCAAGTTCGGCATGTTCGGCTCGATCAATACCCAAGAGGCCTGCACAGCCGAACGGGGGACCTTCAACGCCTCTTTGTTTACCTGGATGATCCACATTTTCCCGTACGAAACCGACTTCAAAGACGTTTTCTCCATGAACGACGACGTGGCTCACGTGCACTGATTCACTTCCTGGCCACTATTCTCTTCGACGCCTGGCTCCGCCGCTTCAATCTTTGGCGCTTGGTGACCGGCAGTTTTTCCATTGATCGCAGTACCTATCTGCTCTCCCCACATTTTCCGTGGCCGGCAACACTGGCCAGCCTGAGCGTTGCTGCGTTACTGTTCCTCGCGTCGGTTCGGATCATCCGGCGCCGTGACTTCTAGCAGCGATCAGTAACTCTTCCTTCTCCACGTTCCATTGCGGCTGCCGCTCTTATACGTTACAGTTTTGCTTGGAATTATTTCGATTCCGAAAAATGAGCTACGGAACTCTTCCTTCCAAGTTCCTTCATGCAATGGATACGTGGCCCGGCCCACGCGCGCAGATGTTTTCCACTCAGTCGGGTTGGCAGCAGATTTCCAGCCAGGAATTTCTGCGCCGCA